>Ga0307476_10000011_pt1 | contig 308008 bp, 266 predicted proteins | sample atmos_gasesECM2C_2_FD_203314 | JGI IMG/M metagenome (GOLD analysis project Ga0307476, IMG submission 203314) | Hardwood forest soil microbial communities from Morgan-Monroe State Forest, Indiana, United States - atmos_gasesECM2C_05 | ecosystem: Environmental > Terrestrial > Soil > Temperate... | reverse complement strand
AGCTCAAGGTGAATCAGGCGAAGAGCGCCGTGGCTCAACCGAGGCAAAGGATGTTTCTCGGATTTAGCTTCACGAGCGAACGAGAACCGCGGCGGCGGATCGCCCCCAAGGCCATCGCTCGCTTTAATTGGCGGATTGCGAACTCGCTCGCTCTCACCATCGCTTGGCCGAATGCCTACTTGGCCAAGCTCGGGCTTCCACCCATGGTCGTGCGGTCCTAGCTTAATCCGCCGAACCGCCGTATGCGGACCCGCATGTACGGTGGTGTGGCAGGGGAGGCGGGGCGACCCGTCCCCCTATGCCGATTAGATTGCATTCTTTCGGATTGAGGTCCGTCGTCACGATGCCTCGTTTGCATCGCGGGCTAGGCAGAATCGCGATGCCTCAACCCTCCGAAGATACTTTCTAGGGCTTTTCTGCCGGCCGAGTCTACCTCGCATGAGCCGGAAATCAACCGCTAAGGGAGTGAGGAGTGAGCTCGCAGGCGGAGCCGCCCTCACTCGCGGATTCCGACCACACCCATCATCCGCCCGGTCTTGCCTTTCTCGGCCCGGTAGGAGAACAGCAAGTCGGGGTGACAATTAGTGCAGAGCGGGGATGCGTCGATATTTTTCTTCACGACACCCGCGGCAAGCAGTTGCTGACGGTTGGCTGCGATCAGGTCGAGAAAGATCCTGGTCGGCAGTTCGCTGTGGCCGGGGGCGCGTGCGGTCAAGAATAACAGCGGGTACTTTTCGCGCACCGGATCGGATTCCTTGACTTCTCGGAACAGGTTCGCGGCGTAGGCAAACTGTGACTCGAATTTGGTGCGCACCTCTGCGCCGACTTCGTAACAGCAGCCCTGAATGCCGGGGCCGATCGCCGCTTTCAAATCGCGGGGGCGGCTGCCGAAACCACGATGCATCTCGCCGACGCCTTTTTCGACGATGCGGTTCACCGTGCCACGCCATCCGGCATGAAACACGCCGACGGCGCGATGTTTGGGATCAACCAGCATCACGGGCAAGCAGTCGGCAGCCTGAATTGCGAGGAGGAGTCCGGGTGTTGCGGTGATCAGGCCGTCTCCGGCGAGGGGTTCGCCGGGAATCGAATCGACACGGCGAATGATGTCGGAATGGATCTGGCGAAGCGTGATCAGAGGCCAGGGTGATCCCCCGGCGTTGTGCGAACCGCGGCGCTTGTGAGTAACCGCTTGGAGTTCACGGAGAAATGCATCACGGTTGCGTTCCACTGTGGCTTTGACATCGTCCTCAGTAAGCCCAAGATTGAGATCGCCCTTCCCGTAGGCGCTGGAGAACCCCCCCATCCGCGTGGAAAAGCCGTGAATGAGCCACGGGAGTTGCAGAGGACTCGCGCGAAGGATCGTAAGTTTGGTTTTGCTCGAGGCCCGGGCTGGCACGCATCCATCATAAAGGAAGCTACATACCTAAGTGATATTTGGCGGACTGACGGACGCCGATAAGCGGATTGGGAGGAAGAAAATGCCAGCAGCCTCCCATACCCTTCGTTGGACGGAAGCTGGCGTAGACGATTTTCTTGCAAGACAGTCAGCGGACGCCGCGCCCTTTTAGAAAAGCGCAGTACTGCTGGTCGGTTTTCCTGAGGTGTTTTTTGAACCATGCCTGCACAAAAACAAAAGCGAGACGGGACCCCAGGCCTGGCAGCTTTGTGCTCTTGCAGAAAGCCGTGGGGGAAGAATTCGTGCTCAGTTCGATGAGTGGACAGACCGGGGAACTTGTGGGTCTCCATAAGCGACTCTTCCTCGGCAAAGTGGACCCGCGCATAGTCCACTGGTTTGCCCAGAATCGGATCGGTGACGGAGTTACCTTCTCCCGTTCGCAGCGCACGATCCAACTCGTTCACGGTGTCAAACGATGGCTGAGCGCTTTCAGTCGTTGCCATGGATGGGCCGTTATGCCGTTGCTGGAGTCTCGTCGTTGACCTCCAAAAACGCGGATCGGTGTACCGGAGTGCCCTGCCTGCGTTTGGTTCACATAAGAATAGGACAAAGGCTTTTCGAAAGGTAGGGTGAGGGTTGACGCTTGGATGCTTCTGCCTGGGTCGCCGGCCTACCACTCCACGCGATGGTTTGCTCCGGTCGCAAACTCTCCGCTATAGTTTTATGCATGTTTGAGAACTTCAGCGCCACCGACCGTTGGACAAAAAAGCAAGTGCATTGTGTTTATCAGGCCATGATCGTTGCCATCGCCACGCGCCACGCCGATGCGGTCGACATCAAGTTTCTGGTGGATGGGCGAAAGGTTTGGGTGGCGTTGCCGCACCCCGCCTGGGTGGAGTACAAGAAGCGTACCGGTAAGCTCATCACCGATTCACTCGCCGTGGAGATCGCCGGGCACTATCTGAAGTCCGCACTGGAAGCAGGCGAAGGCGTGGGGCGAGAGATGTACTCGCTAACCATCGAGGAGACACTCGGTCATCTGGAAGCGACCGTCGCGGAGATGCAAGCACAACCGGCGTGAATGTGGCCCGGACACTCATGTCCGCGAAATGCGTGCAGCTTACCGACCCTTAGCGGCTAAGCCGCGGTTTGGTGGCGCTACGACGTGGCTCTAGTCAGGCTCATTCAAGGCGGCCATGATTTGAAAGGGCGGACCAGACCCAAGCCACAATCCAGATCAGAAATGGCGGCGGCAGAGATCCAGGTGATCTTCGCTCGCTGGACAGCCGATGGCCGCTGTCCCCACATGCGCTCATGCACCCTCGCCCCACCTCCACTGCTGTCTCCACATGCACCAAGCAATGGGCTAGATTACCACCGCTTCCCTGTACTCCCCGAAGACGCGCCGCAGGGCATCTGAAATTTCGCCCACGGTCGCATAGGCCTCGACCGCAGCGATGATGTGCGGCATCACGTTGGCTCCTGAGCGCGCGGCATCTTCGGCGGCTTTGAGCGCGGCCTGGCAGGGCGCCGCGTCCCGTTTTGTCCGCAGTGCCCGGACTCGCTCAATCTGCCTTGGTTCGAGCACGGGATCGATGCGCTGAATCGGGATAGGCTTATCTTCTTCAACTTCGAAGCGATTCACGCCGACGACGATGGCTTCCTGATGATCCACTTGCTGCTGGTATTCGTAAGCGGCGTTTTGAATTTCCTGCTGCACAAAGCCGCTCTCGATCGCCTTGAGCATGCCGCCGAGGACTTCGATCTTGCCGAGATACTCGGCAGCGTGCTTCTCGATTTCGTTGGTCAGGGTCTCGACGTAATACGATCCGGCGAGCGGATCGATGGTTTGGGGTGCGCCGGACTCGCAAGCGATTACCTGCTGCGTGCGCAAGGCAATGCGGGCCGCCTGCTCGGTGGGTAGAGCGAGCGCCTCGTCGTAGGAATTGGTGTGCAGCGATTGAGTGCCTCCAAGGACGGCGGCCAGCGCCTGGATCGCGGTGCGCACAATATTGTTTTCCGGCTGTTGTGCGGTTAGCGTCGATCCGGCGGTCTGGGTGTGGAAGCGCAGCATCCAGGAGCGCGGGTTCTTGGCCTTGAAGTGCTCGCGCATGATGCGTGCCCACATGCGCCGGGCGGCGCGGAACTTCGCTACTTCTTCCAGAAAATTGTTGTGCGCGTTGAAGAAAAAGGAGAGCCGCGGGGCGAACTTATCCACCTCGAGTCCGGCCTTGATTGCCGCTTCGACATACGCCATGCCGTTGCCGAGGGTGAATGCCACTTCCTGCACTGCGGTCGATCCGGCCTCGCGCATGTGGTAGCCCGAGATCGAAATCGTGTTCCAGTCGGGGACATGCTCGTTGGCCCAGGAAAACATGTCGGTGATGACGCGCATGGCCTGCTGGGGCGGGTAGATATAGGTTCCGCGGGCGATGTATTCCTTGAGCACATCGTTCTGCACCGTGCCAGACAGTTTCCGGATGTCCGCGCCCTGCCGCCGCGCCACGGCCACGTACAAGGCCAGGAGGATTGACGCCGTTGCATTGATGGTCATCGATGTAGAAATCTTGGTCAAGTCGATGCCGTCGAACAGGCGCTGCATGTCCTCGATCGAGTCGATCGCGACACCAACCTTGCCGACCTCGCCCGCAGCCAGCGGATGGTCCGAATCCATCCCGATTTGCGTGGGCAGGTCAAACGCGACGGACAGGCCAGTCGTACCATTCGCCATCAGATACTGGTAGCGCTTGTTTGATTCCTCGGCGTCGCCCATGCCCGCGTACTGGCGCATAGTCCAGAGGCGGCCGCGGTACATGGTGGCTTGAACGCCGCGCGTGAAGGGATACTCGCCGGGATATCCGACCTCGCTCTCGTAGTCGGAGCCTTTGAGATCAGCCGGGGTGTAGAGCGGATTCACCAGGATGTGGGAGGAGGTTTCAATTTCTCGAGCGGCGGTGGGGCTGGTTTTCGATTTTGCCGTCGTTATTTTTTCTGTCATCGGGTTGTCCCCGAAATCAGGACCAATTCAAGGCGGAGGGTTAGTGGCGCTGGCCTTTCCTTCGCACTCGCCAAAACGAACTCAGCCCGAACCACGCGAACGTCACCGTGAAGCAAACTACAACTGCGAGGCGGCTAGCCGTCGTGTGGCCCGCCTGATATTTCGTGTACTCGCGAAACAAGGCGATCGCACCGAAAGCCGCGATGAATAGAAACAGCGTGCCGGTCACCTCGAGCCACAACTGATGAATTGCATGCCAGAACGAACGAAGCGTGGTGCGCGCGCCGCTCATGATGGCGCTCAAGGTGCGGCTGCGCCCGGCCTGATCTCGAGCCACGCGAGCTACAACGCCCATCTTTCGCAGAGTTGAGACTTTGCTCACCGCCTCGATTTTAACAGCCTGCGGGGATAGAATCACCGGACCCAAAACGGGGCTGATCGGGGTGGGGTCTCGGTTTGGAATCTGCCCGAAGGCACAGCCGATGCTGTTTAAGCTAGCGAATGCAAAGCCGAAGACGCTGAGCCGAACCAAGTTTGGAGCAGCGCTGGTTTGGATCGCGGCTTGGGTGTGGACCATCGTCGCGGGCGGTGGCGGTTTGTGGCTTCTTTGGACGAAAGGGCCATGGTCGGCTGACCAACGGTTGGTTCGCGCTGTTTTCCGCGGATTGCGGCTTGTCCGCTCACCGGTGGGCTGCTTGACAAATACGGGGGTGTCTCGGTCTCAGGTTAGGTTCGGTTTGCGCTTGCTGCTTGGTTCTGGTTGGCAGGGAGAATTGCTTTGGCCGTCGGAATTTGATGTGAAATCTCGAGGAGAAATTTAAAACCGAGGCACTACCGCGAACGGGCGGCGAACCGTTCCGCCGCCGTTCGCATCAAAAACTGTGAACACGATGCCGACGATTACGCCCGATCTGGCCGAACTCGAGTCCCGCATGCAGTCGACCTGGATGGCCGGTGATTTCGGCCAAATCGCTAATTTTACCGCGCTGGAAGCGGAGAATTTTGTTGGGCGGCTTGGCATCCAGGCGGGCGCTAAAGTGCTCGACGTCGCCTGCGGGACAGGGCACACGGCCATTCCCGCGGCGAAGACCGGCGCTTCGGTGACTGGTGTAGATATCGCAACGAACCTGCTGGAGCGCATCAGTGACGTGCACTCGGCAAAAGGCGCGTTTCGCGTACCCGCTTACGCCAAGAGAAGTGGTCGATTTCTTCCGGCGCTACTTCGGACCCACACAAGCGACATTTTCCAAGTTGGACCCAGCTGGGCAGGCGGACATGGCCGCACAGCTGGAATCGCTTTGGATGGAACACAATACGGCGAACGACGGAACCACCGTCGTAGATGCAGAATATCTTGAGGTCCGCGCGAGTCGCGCTTAGGGCAAGATCGTGGTAAGTTGGTCTTAACAAGGGGGACGCAAGTGGATCCGCAACTCAAACAACTGATGAAAGAGCTCGGCGATGCCATTAATGAGTCCCTTTCCGACTCGGAGCAGATTTCCGAGGTCGTCGCCCGCATCAAAGACGGCGGATACGATATTTTCCTGGTCCTCGAAGCGACCATTGGCGTGAGCAAGCAGGGAGAAAAACCTGCCGACAAGACGTCGCTCATCACCACCTTGTCCACGAATCCTGAATTCAAAGTCAGTGACCAGGATCTGAAATTCCTGAAGTCGCTCCGCATCAAGATCGACGAGGAGAAGCGGGATAAGGACAAGTAAGTCGCGCCTTCTCTTTCGAGCTGGTGTCATCCCGCCAGCACTTGATCCAGCAACTGCCCCACGGCGCGGTCCGCCTCGATGATGGAAGACCGGTGGTCGGCCACTCCGGAAAGGTCCGTATTCGCAAAAGCAATTCTCCCGAAAGGCGCGGCGCGCAACACCTCGCCGGGCGCGGGCTTTCCCTCTTTGCCAAAAAAGAATCCAGGGGCGGGACTTAGATACGCGTGCCCCCAGCGGTTCAGGATGATTCCGGCAATGTCGCGGGCGACGTCGAATCTAGAGCGGGCAAACATGTCGATGAATTGCTGACGGATTTGGCGTTCGTATTCGCGGAACGGAGTCGCAATCATCTCCGCACGCCCCGCCTGGCCCTGTTGTTCGGTGGGCTGGCCGGGGTAGGAATACAGAACTTTGATGGTGAGGACCGTCGGCGAGTCGGGGGGAGATCGTGGGGGCATGGGCACCGCAGGTGGCCAGTTTGTGAACTTGCATATAATTTCCCAGCCCTTCGAACCATTGGCAGCCGGAGATCCCCATCTTGTACAGGAACCACCAGTTGCGCACCGCGACGTTGGCCATCATGCAAGGGGCGCGATAGAACTGGCTGTAGGCGGTTTTGTGGTCTTGGGGAAGATCGCGGACGATGTGCCGGGTGGTCCAGCTTCCTCCGGCCATCACGACCGAGCGCGCGGTGACACGATAAGTCTTTCCGCCACGAGTGTAGGCGATCGTGACGAACTCTGACTTCGCGGGATCGCCGTCGTGCTTCACCCAGACAGCAGTCGAATCCAAGCGCACGCGCGTCGCGGCACTGGGACGGTCGAGTGCCGCAAGATTAACGGCATTGCGACATACATCTTCCAGGGAATCCTCGCCCGCGATCGATTCTGGAATCAGGGTCTTCGTGATCAGCCTCGCCAGGCTGCCGTTGCCGTCGGGAAACATCTGCTGGCCGGTCTCATCGCTGATGTCGAGCGGGTGCAGCATGTCGGCGGCATACGCGGTGTAGCCGGAGAGCGCGTCGGGGCCGAGGCCGTATCCACCTCCCTCGACTGGCGAGAGAAATGTGCGAATGGTCTCACGGCTAATGCCGTGGCGCTCTATCATGTGAGCTTCGAGCGTGATCGCGTCGAGCCTCCGCGAAATGGCGTCGCCCGCATATTGCGGACCCTGCGCTCCAGCATTTCCTGCTGACTGAAACTTCAGCAGTTCATTCCGTGCCTTCGCGGAAATAGGGGCGCCTTCCAGTTTCTTGCCCCAAGGGTCCGTCAGCCACAGTCCCTCGGTCTGGCCGAACTTGGCGCCGAAGAAAAGGCCATACGGCGCCGAACCGAGATAGGGAGTGCGGCTTAGCGGCATCTGCGGCGCGGGACCACCCCAGTTCTGATACTCGAGCCGCGGCGTTTTCAGTCCAATCGATTCGTAGAAACGTCCGATGAAACTGCGCGGGTACGGAACCGGGTAGAAGGCCGAACCCTGATGAGCGACCAGACGGTGGCCGTCCACAAGAAACTCGTTGCGCTTGGCTTCGCCGCTAAAAATGGGATGGTTGTCGAGCACGAGGCAGGTCTTGCCCGGTCCTGCCTGCCGCTGAAAAATCAGAGCGGCCGCCAGGCCGCTTATGCCGCCGCCCACGATCACGCAGTCGTAAGTCTCGTGGCTGTCGATCAGGCTCGGAGGCAGACTCTCAAACATTCCGTCGCGAATCTGGTGTCCGGCTTCCAGGATTGCGGTGGTATTCCCATTGGAATTGGCGTAGTCGCCGACGCCACCATAGCCGGTCCAGTCATCGTTGAGGTTCGAAGCCCCTCTCGCCTGTAACAGCTCCAGGGGAGATGCAGGAGTCAGCAATAGCCCGCCGGACGCCAGTAGCGTGGCGTTCAGAAAATCGCGCCGAGTAATGTCTCGCTCCATGCCCAAGCCGCGAGAACTTTCGCGGGAACCGGGACGGGTCGTGGTGTTGTTGCGAATGGCTGGCTCCGCCTGGGTGGGATTGGCCTCGCGCAGCATTATAAGTGCTGGGAGTGAGAGTGGATCAGGATGCGTTTGGTCGGGAGATCCTTCGCTGCGCCTGAAAAACGGCTGCGCTCAGGATGACCCCTTAGAAATAGCTACTTAGCTTGCAAATTGAACTATCCGTGCTGCGGGCGCGAAGAGGTTGCAACCCTGTGCCCTGTGCTACCATCTACTGTTTTCTTTTCGCATCTGCCGTGCGGGAAGCATGATTCCGGCTGAGGAGCGGCTCCTGGGGACGGAATCTGAGAGGTGAGTCATGAAAGATACTCTCGGGGTTCTATTGGCAGGCGGCGCCGGCGAGCGCCTTTATCCTCTCACTCGCGACCGGGCCAAGCCGGCAGTCACCTTCGGCGGCATCTATCGCATTATTGACATCACTCTCTCGAACTGTCTGAACTCCGATCTTCGCCGGGTTTATATCCTGACGCAATACAAGGCGCTTTCGCTCAACCGCCACGTCCGCGAAGGCTGGAACATATTGGGCCGCGAAGTGGGGGAGTTCATCGAAGTGTTGCCCCCGATGAAGCGGGTGAGTGACCAGTGGTATCAAGGAACAGCCGACGCCGTGTATCAGAACATTTATTCCATCGGGTCGGAGCAACCCAAGCACGTGTTGATTCTCTCCGGCGACCACATCTACAAGATGGACTACGGCAAGATGATGAAGCAGCATCTGGATTCATCTGCCGACATCACGTTGGCCACGATTCAGATCGATCCCGAGCAGACTTACCAATTTGGCGTCGTCGACGTCGACCAAGACGGGCGCATTAACGGCTTTGAGGAAAAGCCCAAAGTGACGAAGCTGCGCTATCCCGCAAATCCTGCCAAGGTCGCGGGATCGATGGGTGTCTATCTATTCAATGCGGATGTGCTGATTCCTGTCTTGCTCAAAGATGCCGAGAACCCGCAGTCCAGCCACGACTTCGGCAAAGACATTCTGCCCAAGATGGTGGATGACTATCGCGTGTTCGCCTACGATTTCGTCGACGAGAACAAGAAGGAAGCCTTGTACTGGCGCGATGTGGGGACGCTCGAGGCCTACTACGAAGCCAATATGGACATCGTCGCGGTGTCGCCGGTGTTCAATTTGTACGACGAGGAGTGGCCGATTCGCACGCATCAACGGCAATATCCGCCGGCGAAGTTCGTCTTCGCGGAAGCGGGACGCACCGGCACGGCGCTCGATTCCATCGTGTCGAACGGCTGCATTGTCTCGGGTGGATCGGTGAAGAACTCGGTCCTGTCACCCGACGTGCGCGTGAATTCCTATTCGGAAGTAGACCAGTGCATCCTGTTCTCCCACGTCAGCGTCGGGCGACGCTGCCGAGTCCGCCGCGCCATCATTGATCGCGATGTGCATCTGCCGGAAGGCACCACCATCGGCTACGACGCCGAGGCGGACCGGCAGCGCTACTTTGTCACCGATAGCGGCATCACGGTGGTGACCCGGGACTACTCGCTGTTCGAAAGTCCGGTGACGGTGGATTACTTCACGCCGGAGTAGGCTGACCGCCCCGGGGCTAAAGCCGCTGGCAAGTGCCGCTTGACGCCATTTTCCACCGGTGGCTCAGAGTTTCGGGCCGCTTTGCTTTTCTGGGGGGCGAGGCTCTGGTAACTTTCGCAGACTAGCGGTACAGTAATCCCCGCCACTGCCATCCTCAGGATGGACTGTGGCAGCAGTTCCACCCTTTCGCCTCACTCGGAGTGGTATGCCTGGCGCGAAAATCGTAAACCAGGCTGGGCCCCTTGTCTTCTCGTTCAAGGAGGAATTCGCCATGGGCGATCTCATGTTGATGCGTCAGACTCCGGTTTCTCTGCTCCGCGACTGGCTCGCGAAAAACACCGAAAGCCTGCGCATCATACCCGAACGCGACATCATCTTGCAGGCACGCCTCGCCGTGCCCGAAATCTCGCAGATGGATAACGGCGACATTGCCTGGGAAATCCACCAATGGGCTAAGACGCACAGCTTCTTGCCCCTGGACTTGCCCGGCGCTTCCACTTACGTTTCTGGCAGCTCCGGAGCCACCCCGGTACGCTCGGGTGATCCGGAAATTATTGAGCGCCTGAAGGTTCTCCTCAACACCCTAAAATCGGTCCCAACCGAAATCAAGTGGACCGGAAAGGACGCGGGCGCCGCGATCTCAGTCTCCGGAGTGACTGCCACTTTGGGCAACCTGGAGGCGACAGCCGGCTGGGACCGCACGCTGGAATTGAAGACCAGCGTTTCGGGCATGGAATTCTCCGGCCAGATTGATCCCGTCAACAAGAACTGGACCATGACATTCACCATTGGCGATGAGGTGCCCAATCTGTCCGACGTCGCTACCGTCTTCCAGAATGGCGAGAGCGCGCTGCGTGGCGTGGTGACGAATGCCGGCAAAGTCGACCTCAAGAATCCGTCGAAAACCGTGCAGCAATTCAAGCCCTACGTGGACCCGATTAAAGATGCGGTCGACGCCGCCAGCAAAATCGCCAAGCAGCGCCCCGGCGACATCAGCTTCGGAGTCTCGCTCAAAGGTCCTTTGCCGAACTCGCCAAATGCGGGAGGCATTACCGTAGCCGCCGTGATCACAATTCTCTTCTGAACGTTGCCACTGACCAGGCGGGTGCCCCACTTCTGGCCGGCGTTGCCAGAAGTGGGGATTTTCGTTCGTAGAAGAGCTGCGCTTTAGCGACACTTCTCAGCGGCTCAAAGCAGGTTAAGGCTGGGTTAAGACGCTGGCCGCGAAAACCAAGGGGCGGCAAACAAGAAACAGGCATCCTGACCTGCAGGATGCCTGTATCTTGAACCCGTCCGTGGCGGCCTTGTTTAACTAATGCGGCTGATCCTTCTTTTGATCATCCTGCCGCTTTTTCTCCTGTGGCGTCGGTGGTTTCGGCGGAGGTTGCGTCTGCGGCCGCGCCTGCGCTGGTGGCTGGTTCTGCGGCGGACGATAACTCGGGGGCGGAGTCTGCGGCCTGGACGGCGTTTCGTTCTGTCGCGGCTGCTCTGCGGGACGCGTGTTTTGCGGAGGCGGGCTGGGCTGCACAGGACGATTTGCCGGCGGTTGTGCCGTGGGACGATTCGACGCCGGAGGGTTCGGTTCGGGACGGTTCGGTTGAGCAGCCGTCGGGCGATCATTGCGCCCTGGCGGCTCAAAGGGACGATTGGGCTGCGCCGGCCGATTAGAAGGTTGATTCGCAGGAGGCTGATTCGCTGGGGGCTGGCTTGGCTGCAGCCGATTCGGCGGAACCGCCCCAGGACGCTCGTTCGCATTCGGGTTCCCCGGCCGATTTGCGGGCTGATTGGCAGGCGGGTTCGCCGGTTGATTGCCGGGATGGGCCGCGACGGGTACCACAGTCGGTGTAGCCGGTTTCCCTGGAGGCGCTTGCCTTACGACAGGTTGTGTCGCAGGCGGAGTGGCCGGTCGCAGGCGCTGCATCTCCTGCCGCGCCACGGGCTGGCCGGGATGCGCCGCGAGCACCTGTTGTTTCGCAGCAAATGACACGGGTGCCGGAGGCGGAGAGGCTTTAGCGACCACAGGACGCGTGAATACCGCGCCCGGGGGGCCTGCCACACGATTGTCGGTGCCGGCACGAGGTCCCATCACCGCGTTTTGAGTCGGCGCAACCGCCACTCTTGCGTTCACAGGCGCAGCCGCGATCTGCTGGCGGGTTAGTGTCACGGCCGACCGTGCCACCGGTTGTCCGCCGGCGAAGGCGTGCTGTGGCACAGCGGTCACTGCGCCATTGACGTTCCGATTCACATAAGTAACGTTGTTGACCGTCGTGTTGTTGTTCACGATAGTGGTGTTGTAGACGTTGGTCACTGTCGTCTGATTCACCGTCGTATTGCTGATGTTAACCCGGTTCACGTAGGCCGGGCTGACGTGGTACGGAGGCACGTAGACTTCGCGCGGTCCGAGCGGAAACCACGCCACATTCCCACCCATTCCTGGTCCGCCTCCGCCCACAAACACGACTAACGCGGGAGCATATACGGGCCGAACCTCTCGCGGACCCGGTATCCATCCCCACCTGCCGTCCACCGATGCCCAGCGGCCGTAGTGGAACGGCGCATAGCCCCACGGTGCGTCATCGACCCAAGTCCATCCCCAGGGATCAATCCATGCCCAATGTCCTGTGTGGTAAGGCGCCCAGCCCGGCTCAACGCGCGGGTACCACACGTTGCCGTACTCGGGGTTTGGCTGCCAATCGCCGTATTCATCGAGATCCTGGGAGCCCACAACGTCGGGCGAGACGTAGCGTGCCGAACGCGAATCGTCAAAGCGGCGGTCGCGGCCGTCGCTCCACCGGTCGAAGTCATCCGGGTCTCCTACCTGCTCCACGTCCGCGTTCAGCCGATCGGCGCCGCTGAAGGTGGCGCGCTGCCCCGCGTGTACGGTATAGGTCTGCCCGTTGCCGGTGGATTCGCCCTCTCCGTCGCGGACGGTAACGACCGTTCTGCTTCCATCTTCGCTGGCTTCGATCCGGTATTGTCCCGGCTGAAAGATAGAGAAAGCCTGGTTGGGTGTGTCGATTTCGAATACGTCATCGTGCTCTAGTCGGCGTACGCGTAGGCTGATCGATCCCGAGCTGAGCTGGATCTGGACGGTGCGGTCGTCGAGATTGAGAAATGAGATTCCCGTATTGCTATTGAGGTGAATGGAGGTTGAGCCCAACTGCACTCCGGCGCGGGAATCGCGGTCGGCCCAGAGCTTATCGCCCGTTGTCATGGGGCGGTTTGCCGCAGCGGGCTCCCACTCGGATTCGCCGGCGGGCTGAAAAGACACCGATCCATCCACGTGCCCGAGCCGCGCGGCGCGTGTTGGGGGATCGTCATTATCCTGCGCCGCCAGGCGCAACGGCACCATCGTCGCCAAAAGCGCCAGGGCCACAAAGGCGGCTAGCGTCCTCAACGTTAACTTTGCATTGAATTCGTTTTGCATGTTCTCCCTTTTCCCGACTCTGCGAAAAATCGCATTACCCCAGCCAAGAGCGCTGGCGAAAATCCTGATTACACACAGACTTCGCCGCCGTATGTCAGACGTTGTTGCAATCATTCTAGTTGCTTTGGAAAAGGGTGGCTTAACTTTGCGCACTCAGGGAAGTAACTTTAGTGAGGCAACCTTAACGCACACATGTTGTCGTGGGTTGGCAATTCACCGTCAGCCGTGGCATCAGGCGCACCGCGCGACGTTTCCTGCGCTGCTACAATGCCGTGTTTCACACTCATGCTCGGATTTGTGCGCGAACTTCACGGCGCACAGCGACGTACTGTCTTGTGGGTGCGGGGGCGCGTTTTGCTGAAGATCCGAGCCTAAGTCTCAGTCTGGAAAGCAGTTTCCGGGGAGTGCACGTGGAAGACGTCCAAGTGGTCGCGATGCTGGTCCGGCGCTGTATTGCCGGCGATGCCGCCGCTTGGGAGGAAATTGTGCAAACCTACAGCCGGCGGATCTATAACATCTGCTACCGCTTTGCCGGATCGGGTGACGACGCGGAAGATCTTACCCAGGAAGTCTTCATCAAAATGTACCGGACGCTCCCGAGCTATGACCATACCAAAGGCGCATTCGTCACCTGGGTCACGACCATCACGCGCAACCTGCTGGTGGACCACTTCCGCAAGACCAAGCAGGACCGGATGACGGACTCGATGGACTCGACAGCCTCGGAACACGAGGATGCCCAGCCGCTCCGTGAGCAGATTCAGGACCAATCCGCGCCCCCCGATGCCCACATACGCAGCCGGGAGGTTAGCGAGACCGTTCACGCAGCCTTGGGCAAACTCTCGCCCGAGCTCCGGGAGGCAGTGATTCTAAGGGACTTGCAAGACATGGACTACCGCGAAATTGCCACCGTTTTGAAGGTTCCGGAGGGCACCGTGAAATCAAGAATAAATAGAGGGCGGGCGGAACTAGGACGCCTCCTGCAACGTACCTATAGGCAGGTGATGTGATGCCAGATCACACCAGAAACGGAATGCAGTGCAGCGAGTTCGATCTCCTGCTCTCGGACGTGCTCGACGGCGTCCTGACCGGGGTCCAACTCGACCGGTTCCAGGCTCACGCCGGCGTTTGCAAGGTGTGTGGGCCGCTGCTCGCCGAAGCTGAGGCGGGCCGCAACTGGCTGAAGGGTCTCACGGAGGTGGAGCCTGCAGCTAGCCTGGTCAACAATATCCTGGCATCCACAACGGGCGTTGACACCCAGCGCCTGCGAGTGACGGTGCGCGCTCCCCAGCCGCACGTTACGTGGCTAGAACGGGTGCAGGCATCGCTGTTCGGATATCTGGAGCCGATCTGGGCCACGGTTCGCCAGCCGCGCTTTGCCATGTCGTTTGGCATGGCATTCTTCGCGCTGTCGGTGGGCCTGACGGTTGCCGGCGTAAAACCTGCCGACTTGCGCCAGATCAGCCTGCGTCCGGCGGCGATCCGGCTCACGTACTTCCGCACGCAAGCCAGCGTGGTCCGCTACTACGAGAACATCCGGGTGGTCTACGAGGTGGAGTCGTTGGCGCGGCAGGTCAAGCGCAACGTCACGCCCGCAGAGCCGGGACCAAGCAAACAGAAAGACCACAAGAACGACACAACACAACAGCCCGAGCAGAAGCAGGAGCGCAACTACACCCAGACTGAGAATCATCTCATTCTGGCCAGCGCTCCTCAGGGTCCCTATCTCAAATGTTGCGATCTGCCTGTAGTGTCGGTGACCACGTACAGGAGGTTCGTATGAACTGCGCCACTCACAGCGAAACTGCTGCGGTGGCTTTCTGCCGCACATGCGGCAAGCCACTTTGTAACAACTGCACCCGCGACGTGCGCGGAGTGATCTATTGCGAAGCCTGCCTGGCCGCGCGCATGGAAGGCACAGCGCCGGCGGCGGGACAAGTTCCGCCGGCTGGATTCGTTCCACCCGCGCAAACAGTGTATCCGCCGGGGCCAACGCCCGGAGCGGCTCGCCCCCCGGTCAATTCAGGGCCGAATCCAGCAGTGGCAGGCATTCTCGCAGGTTTCTTCCCATTCGGGGTGGGAGCGGTCTATTGCTCGCAATACGCGAAGGGACTGGCGCACCTCGTGATCATGGTGCTCCTGATCGTCGGCGAAAGCTCCGATGTTCCTTGGTATATGCATACGTTCCTTGGAATCGCGCTTGGATTCTTTTACGTGTATCAGATCATCGACTCCATTCGAAGCGCGAAGGCGATTCAAATGGGAGAGCCGGCACCCGATCCCTTTGGTCTGGGGCTGATGTTTGGCACGGGCGAGAAACTTGAGGGAACGAAAGTTCCAGCCGGAGCCGCCGTCCTGATCGGGCTGGGCGTGCTTTTCCTTCTGCATACCGCCGGGGTATTTGAGATCGGGATGGGCCTGTTTGTATCGCTCATCCTGATTTTTCTCGGTGTCTGGCTTTTCGCGAAACACTGGGGACTCCTTGGCAGTAGAGCTTCGATCTGTTATTGCGAACGTTGCCGTACACGCAAACTCATGGGGCCCGCGATGCTGGTAACGATCGGGGTGCTCTTTCTGCTCGATACCACGTCGCGAGTGGGATTCGGTCGAACCTGGCCGGCGATCCTGCTCGTGATTGGAGTCGTCAAACTGCTACAGAGCAATGCGTCGTCCGACGGACACATCGGGCCGCTGCCTCCCGGAATTCCGGGTGTCCCCCCGAGTGCTCCGCCACCTCCGCCGGTGGTAGAAAGCCCGCAGTCTCCAACCTCTTCTGGCGAGGTGAACAATGTCTAACCCACCGCTTGCACCCGTCACTCCTCCCGTGGCTCCTCCTCCGCCGCGGCCGCGCCGTTCTTTTGCGGGACCGTTGATGCTGATCGTGGTGGGCCTGGTCTGCCTGCTGGGCACCATGGGGGTTTTGTCGCGCACCCGGATGTGGCACCTGTTTGCCAATTACTGGCCGGTGCTGCTGATCCTCGGGGGCGTGGTTAAGCTGATTGAGCACATGCAGGCGCAGCGCGAGGGCTACCGTGCCCGCGGGATCGGCGCGGGGGGCGTGTTCCTGGTGATCATGATCGTCGTCTTTGGTTTGATCGCAACCCAGGTCGAACATGTGAACTGGTCCGGCATTCGCGAGCAGATCAACCTCGACGACAACGATTTCCCCGACATCTTTGCCGACGCGTACAACTTCAACGATCACCTCGAGCGGGACTTCCCTGCCGGGGCGAGTCTGAAGATCATTGACAATCACGGCGCCGTCAGCGTGCACGCATCCGACGACAACAAGATCACGGTAGTGGTCCGCAAGCGCATCAAGGCGGAGAGCCAGAGCGACGCCGACAAGTACAACGGCGAAACCAAGCCCACCATCACGGCGATCGGCGGCCTGGTCACGGTCGACGCCAGAGTCGAAGGGGCGGGCGATCATCCCGTCGAGACCGATCTCGACATTTCACTTCCTCGCAAAGTGCCGGTCTCGATCGTCTCGCGACATGGGGACGTGAACCTGGTGGGCCGCGACGGCAACCTCGACGTTTCCACTCAGCACTCCGATACGTCAGTCGAGGACGTGAAGGGCAACGTCAAAGTCAGCCAGGAAAAAGGCTCGGTGAAAGTCGCGCAGATCGTCGGCGATGTGCATGTCGAAGGCCGGATGAATGAAGTTTCCGTCTCCGACGTGAAGGGTTCGGCCCAACTCGATGGCGAATTCCAGGAAAGCGTCAAGCTCGCGCGCATCAGCAATACGGTGACCTTTAAGTCTTCCCGCACCGACATGGAGTTTGCCCGCCTGGACGGCACTCTGGACCTTGATGCCGACGAACTCCACGTGGAGGAAGTCAACGGACCGCTGCACCTGACGACGCGCTCGAAGAATATCCGGCTAGGCGAGGTTTCTGGAGATGTCCGCCTTCAGGACGACAACGGCACGGTCGAAGTGGGCATGCGTACGCTGGGCAATGTGCAGATCGATAATCGTAACGGCGATCTGCAACTGAGCCTGCCCGACAAGGCCGGCTTCCGTCTGGATGCGCGCGCGCGCGACGGAGAGATCCAGTCAGATTTTCCGGAGTTGAAGGTCAATAACGACGAGCACGAGGGGAAGGCCAGCGGGAGCGTGGGAAGTGGCGCGGCCCATATTGTGCTCAACAATCAGCACGATGGTATTGAGATTCGCAGGGCCAGCAACGCCCCGCCGAAGCCGCCGGAGCCTCCAGCGCCGGGCAAACCAGCCAAAGCCCTGCACGCTCCGAAAGAGAGAGTCGAACCGACCGAGAACTGAGGAAATCAGGCTGCAAAGCTTCGAAGGTTTCAAAGTTTCAGGCTGATTGGTGGCGTGAACCCTGGAAATGTTGAAACTTTGAAACCTGGCTCAAGCCAATTTCTGCTTCACCAAGGCTTCCACACGAGCCAGCACCGCATCCTCGCTCAGCGCAGTCGAGTCGATGACTACGGCGTCGTCTGCCGCGATCAGCGGTGATGTGGCTCGCGTGCGGTCGCGGCGATCGCGCTCGCGCAGTTCGGCGGCTACGCTGGCGGCGACCTCACCTTTGATTTTCTGTTGCTGCATCCGCCGCTCCTCGCGGACGACCGGATCGGCATCCAGGAAAATCTTCAGGTCGGCGTCGGGAAACACCTTGGTCCCGATGTCGCGGCCCTCCATCACCACGCCCCCGCCGGCGCCCATCGCCCGTTGATGATCCACCATCCACTCGCGCACCTTGGGATGAACCGAGACGCGCGACGCCGCCTCGGTGACATCGCGCTCGCGAATGCGTGCCGAGACATCGCGCCCGTCGATCAGGGTGCGATTGCCGCCGATTGTGGGCTCCAGGCGAATGCGCAAACCATCGGCTATCTTTACCAGCGTGGTTTCGTCGTCCAAAGACGCATCCCGTTCGATTGCCTTCAGGGCGAGGGCGCGATACATGGCTCCGCTTTCCAGGTTTACATATTCGAGCTTGCGCGCCAGCCGGGAAGCAATCGTGCTCTTGCCCGCGCCGGCGGGCCCGTCGATGGCGATGATCAGCTTGCGGGGCAGGGATTGGCCGCTGGGATGGTCGGTCATCGTGAAGCACGATTGTACACGCGAGGGCGGCGGGTGATCGCGCCCTCGAAAGGCGATTGCGCCGCTGCTGGCGATGTCCGCTCCATAGAACAGTGACCAGTTCTCCTTCGTGATCCTGCGTGTCCTTAGTGGTAATCAGTTCTTTTCAACCACGAGGGCACAAGGGTGCACGGAAGGAAGGCAGGGCAGATTCGTGATTCAGCTTCACAGTTGCAGGAGGTCGTGCTTCACATCCTGCTCGGCTTGGGCCAAGCTTTCCGGCTTACCGAGATCCCGCCAGTAATAGGCGTCGGCGCGAAAGGCCATGATTTTTTCTCTCTGCCCTGCCAGGCGAAGGTAGGAAGTGATGATGGAAAACACGCCTTGCTCGGTCATGAGGGAAACAAAGCGTGGCGAAATCACATGCACGCCAGAGAACGCCAGACCTTGCCTGGTTTGGGACGGACGCACCACTTCCGGCGAATTTCGCCCCGTCTGCCGGCCGCACAACCGATGTTCCTCGTCAAACAGCAGGTATCGTGAGGTCTCGCGGTCCTGCACTGCGAGCGTAGCCAGAGCCTGGTGCTGGCGATGAAATTCCACCATGCGTCCGAGATCAATCGTGCTCAGGACATCGACGTTGTGAAGCAGAAATGGTTCGCCATCCGCTCCGTCTTCGGAGAAGAACCAGGCCGCTTTCTTCAGGCCGCCACCAGTATCGAGCAATTCCTCTTCGCGCGAGATTGCAACTTGCATCCCGAAGTCGTCGTTCTTTTTCAGGTAGTCGACCAGCATGTCGGAGAAGTGATGCACGTTGACGATGACTTCACGAATCCCGACCTCACGCAGCCGGCGGAGTGTGATTTCCAGCAGCGTGTGCCCAGCCACTTCCACGAGGGCCTTCGGACGATTATCGGTGAGCGGACGCAGGCGGGTGCCGCGACCGGCCGCGAGGATCATCGCCCTCATCGCGTAATGCGCTCCGCTTCCTGCCCCTCGGCGATCGGCGCCGATTCCATCCTCTCCAGTTCGCGGTGTTCGACGAGCACCTCGAGGCCACTGCGGCCGCGCAGGCGCTTCGCCAGTTGCTCGGCCAGATAGACCGAGCGATGCTGGCCACCGGTGCAGCCGAAGGAAACCATCAGGTGTTTGAAGCCGCGACTCTGATAGTTGCTCACGCTGGCGTCGACCAGCGACATGACGCTGGCCAGATACTGGTGCACACTCTCCTGCTGGTTGAGATAGTCGATCACGGGCGCGTCTTTGCCAGTAAGAGTTTTGAAGCGCTCTTCGCGGCCGGGATTGGGCAGGCTGCGTCCGTCAAAGATGAATCCTCCACCATTTCCGCTGTCATCCGTCGGTAGTCCACGATGAAAAGAGAAACTGCAAACCCGCACCACCAGGATGTCCGCCTCGGAGGCCAGGCCCTGCAATTTTTCCGAGGCCAGCATGCTGTGGAAGGCCTCCTGCAGCGCCGGCAGCGCGATCGGCAAGGTTACGTTGTGCTGCAGCCAGCGCAGGTTTTTCAGCGCGTAAGGCACGCTCTGCAGAAAGTGCGCCTTGCGCTCGTAGAATCCGCGAAATCCGTATGCTCCCAGCGCCTGCATAATGCGGATGTAGACGTAGGCGTAGTAGTGCTGCATGAACCCGTCGCGCTTGATGTCGGTGAAATTGCTGAGCGCGTCGAGGTAGTGAACGAGCAACTGCTGGCGCAGTTCCGGAGGCAGATCAGCCTTGGCGTCGTACAACAGGGAAGCAACGTCGTATTGCAGGGCGCCTTTGCGGCCACCCTGGTAATCCAGGAAAAACGGATCTCCCGCGCGCAGCATGATGTTGCGCGACTGAAAATCGCGGTAGAGAAAGAAATCCCGGCTTGCGCTCAACAGAAACTTGGTCAAACGGCTGAAGTCGTCTTCCATGGCCTGCTCGCTGAAGGGAATCCCTGCAAGCCGCAGAAAATAGTATTTGAAGTAATTCAAATCCCAGGAAATGGATTGCCGGTCGAAACTGCCGCGAGGATAACAGACTTTGTAGTTGAGGTCTTGCCCAGCCTCGATCTGAAACCGCGGCAGCGTGGCAATGACGCGCCGGTAAGCTTCTACCACCTTCGGCGCGATGGTGTCGCCGGTACGGTTCTTGGAGAGAAACTCAAACAGCGAGGTGTCACCAAGGTCTTCCTCGAGGTAGGCGCCGTGGGCCAGGTCGTCGGCGTAAATCTCAGGTACTGGCAGTCCATGCCTGCGGAAGTGGCGAGAGAACTCGAGGAAAGCCACGTTTTCTTCCCGCACGTCGTAAAGAATGCCGATGGCGCTGACTTTCTCTCCCGTTAACCGGATGATCTTGCGCCCTGAGCCGCCCAGTTGTCCTTGCAGCGGCTCGGCCTGAGCGACGGGCGTGTGGAAATGTTGCTCGAACAGGTTTGCCAGAATATCCATGAATTACGATTTCCCCACCCTAACTCGGCGATGTCCCCACAAAGATACCATCTTGATCTCGGCTTGGTCGCAAACCGGAGAAATCAGGATGGTGGTGCTGGTTTTGGTGCGCGCGAGATCCCAGGTTGCGCTCAAAGCAGGCTCTTCGTTCCGCTGAAGAACGGCTACGCTCAGGATGACGCCCCGCTGGGCCACCAGCAAGTTGGCGGCTACTTCTTGCGCACCTCCAGTTGCGCCGGTGGGGCGACCGAGTGTACGTCCGGATCGTAATATTCGTAGACTCGCGACTGGAACGTGCGAGCGCGAATGGGATACTTGGCGCGCAGACGAAACTGCAGCCTAACCGTGTCTCCCGCGGCGAATGAATCAAAGTAGAGGATGGCTTGAGTCGCGGTCATGTTGAATTTTTCCAGGCGGCCGCTTTTCCGGCCTGTGCTTTTTTCCAGATAGGTTTGCAGGTCTGCGCTCAGCAGATCGAATCCTGGAGGAATGCCGAGGTCCACCATCACCATATTTGCGGACTTATCGAGGTTGTTCTTGACCGTCGCCGTGGCGGTCGCAATGTCGTCTTGCGCCAGATGCGTCCGATCATAGGCCACGTCGATCGAGAGGGGCTCACTGGCCGGTTTTTCGCTCCAGGGGAGGAAATAGCTTCCGACCACTTGGTAGGCCAGGCCGCCCTTGCCATCGAAGCGAATTGCTATTGTGTTTGCGCTTTTGGAATCGATTCCCTTGAATACAAACTGGTGGAGCAGGTCGTTGTTCTCGGGTGTGAGAACGAGTTTCTCGACGGGCTTGCCATTCAGCAGGACTTCTAACGTGCCGCCCACGTCTGCTGCTCCTTTCTCCGTCGCCAGAAGCAAGGCTCGCAGAGCCATGATGGTGGCTTGCGTCGTGCCCCAGGTTCCGGAGGCATCCTTCTTCGAGGCCAGGTAGCTCAGCGCCTTGCGAGCTGTGCCCGAGGCCTGTCCCCACTTGAGCAGGGCTTGCACGGCCAAGCCTGTGGTTTCGACGCTGGCGCTGGTGCCGGTGGCGTAGACGCTGGTTTCGTCTGCGCTCCACCACACTTGGTCGCCTTTTTCCGTGCGCGCGTCGAGCAGGAGTTCCATAGCTTCACGCGTGAAGTCGCGGTCTTTTCCGTAGTCGATGGCGAAGTTAGCGAGAACGGCGAGCGTATAGGTGTCGAGCTTCGCACTCATGTGCTTCTCGATGAACTGCCGAGCGGTTTCCACCGCGGGTCCCTGATAGCCGGTGTTCTTCAGCGACCACGCAATGTAGGCTGTGATGCGCAGCACGTCGGAGTTGTAGCGGTTCGTCGCGCCCTCGTTGATGAAGGACGTGTCCGGCTTCCAACTTCCGTCGGGCTGCTGTTGCCAGGCGAGCCACTGCTGGGTGCGAAGGATCAGCTTCGGGTCCACGTCGTGGACTTGCGACATGTCGTAAAACTCCATCAGGCCGTAGGCGGTGAGGATTTTGTTGGCGGGAGCCTGGCCGAACCAAGAGAAGCCGCCGCCGGGGACCTCGAAGGTCAACAGGCGTTGATATCCGTTCGCAATGTAGCCCTCAGCCTTGGCGTGTACCTCGGGAGTCAGCTTCTTGGTGCGCTTCATGTAGTCGAGCGCCAGGACGTTCGGATAAGTGCTTGACGATGTCTGCTCGAAGCAGCCGTAAGGCATTTGCAGAAGACTATCCATGCCTTCGATGACCTGGCTCAGCGGGCCGGGATACAGGCGGACGAAGATCTTGCTGGCATCGGGAATCGAGTCGGCAGGGAAATTCAGTTCGTGGTCTACCCCGTTTTCCAGGCGACCGTTGAAGACCAGGCTCTGCTCGCGGCCGTCGGGGATGACTTCGACTTCCCGCACCACGATGTCGGCGCGATTCGCTTCTCCGCGCATGCGTGCGGAGAGCGTCAGCTTGAATTTTCCGATGCGCCGGGCTTCCAGGGTGAACTGCGATCCGGCGACCTTGGCGGAATCCACGCTGACGGATTTTTCAGCTAGGTCATCGACCAGGGAGAACCAGTCGTCGGCTTGAAGTTTCAGATTTACGTCCCCGCGCGCGTTGGAGTAGTTGTACACCGCAACCGGGAGGGAGACGCGATCTCCTTGCGTGAGAGTGACGGGGAGATCGAGATCGACGAAGAAATCCTGGACGACTTTGAGGCTGGACGTGGCGCTGCCCAGGGCGCCGTGCGTGGTGGAGGCCAGCATGGCCACGCGCCAGGTAGTGATCGAATCGGCCAGCGGAATCACGACGCTGGCGCGGCCGTCCTGGTCGGTGATGATTTCAGGATTGATATAGAGCGCCTCGGGGAAGTACGAACGCACGTGGGTCGGAGCGGAGTCCGGGTCGGCGCTTTGCTCTTTCAGGAGGGTCGCGCTGTTGGCGGGCATGGCCTTCGCCTCACGCATCGCCATCGCCGCGGGCAGCGGGACGGCAAACTGCGCCAAATTGCGATCTTCAACCCGCAGGTCAGCGCCGACACCTGCCATCGCGCCGCCAGCGACGGCACCCGGGACGCCACCAATAACGCCACCTCGCGCCGCCATGGGAGCGCCATTCTCGACGACCATTGCAATCCGGGTCAGTGAATTCTCATGGATCGCAACCACCGTCTCCGGCGCGCTTATTCTCAGAAGGACCGAAAGATTCGCGCGGTCGCGAGGGGCCAATGTCAGGTGTTGAGTGAGGTGATCCGTTCCGTAAAGAATGGTAGCGTCATAATCGCCGGCTGGGAGGGCCGTCATGCGGAACTGTCCATCGGCATCAGCCATGGCGTTGCGCCACTGTCCGGACGCGGTTGAACGCAGGCGAATCGAGACGCCGCGCAGGGCCCCACCCCACTGATCCACCACTGTGCCGACGACCTCGGAGCCGCCGCTGTAGGAGCCACGGTCATGCTCGACGTGGGCGTCGATTTTGCTGGGGCCTGAGGCGGAGTGTCCGACGATCTTGCTGCGACGGACTTCGAAATAGGTCACAAGATCGTCGCTATCGTCGAATTGCTTGTCCGGGCCAGCGCTACGAAGGAGATAGTATTTCTTTTCGCGATCCCAGCCGACCCGGTCGAGCCTGAGACCGGTATCCCAGGCATCGCGAAGGTCCGGACTCCCCGCCCGCTTCATACCCGCGAAAACCTGAACGACGTCGCCGGGATCGGGATCATGACCGTAAGCTGCACTGATCGCCTGCGCCACATTTCGCGCCTGCGATTGGAAGCGCGACCGGTAACGGGTCACATAGTCGAGGTATTTCGTCATGGGCACGGAGCGGCCAAACTCCGTCTGAAATTGGTTGGAGTCCACCATTTCCGTGGCTGAGAAAAGGGCTCGGGCGGCGCGGTTCCGTTGCTCGACCTTTGACTCCTCCACCGGCTCGACGGTCGCCGGCATGCCGATGGAATGAATCTCGTAGCGGGGCTTCATCACTTCCTGCTCGAGATAGAAGAAAACTTTGGCGAAACCGGGCTGCTTTTCCGCCACAGCAAAGACCGCTTCGTCGACCACTTGCAGTCCCATAGCGGCCTGCACACCTTCGCCATGCGAATTCGTCACGTGAAAGAGGATGCGGGCTTCAACGCCCGGCTTGTAGTCCGGGGCGTCGGTGGTGGCTTCGATCTTAAGTTCGTCGGCCGGCTGCACGAACACTAACCGATGGTCGGCTACGGGGCGGGCATCGTGTCCGAAGAGATAGGCGTTGAAGTCCACCGTGCCTGCCATCTCCGGTGTGGCGATGAGGGAGAGTTCGGCCTGGCCGTTTTCGATATCGAGGTCGCGAGTCAAGACTGTCTGGCCTTCCTTCACCACGTCGATGTAGGCGGTGCCGCGCTTTTTTGTAGAGCAGACTTTCAATTGAATCCGATCTCCGGCACGATAGACGGCGCGTTCCGTGCGCAGAAGAATCTGGTCTTCGCCCGTGCGAGACTGCAGTTGCACGGAGGCGGACGCGAGATTGCCTTCGCTGTCGTGGGCGTTGATGTCGAGCGTTTCGGTTTTGCCAGTCGCGTTGATGTGGACCACCGCGATTCCGCCTTCGTCGGTGGAGACTTGCTGGTCCGGATTTCCGGAAGCGAGTACCTTGAGATCCGCTTGGGCCGGAGTTCCGTCGGGGTAGGAGGTGAGGACGAACACCTGGTTGTCAAGGTTGGGAACCAAGGTGCCTCCCTCGGGCACGGCGGTGATTAGTAACGGAGCCGGGGAGACTGTGATTGGTTCGCCGCGAGTTTCGGAGTGGCCAGCGGAATCTTCGACTGTGGCCTCAAGCAGCACGCGGGCGGCGCCGTGATCGAGCGGGCGTCCGGCGAAATACGACGGCAAAGTGAGGTCAAAGTGGTATGCGCCATCGTGGTCGGTCCTGCCTTCAACGGGGCTGATCTGAAACATCGCGACATCCATGGCGGAGGCCTTGACGGTGATCTCGGCGTCGTCCACCGCTTGACCGAAAAAGTAGTTCGCGTGGACGGTGCCGGTCACGTGGTCGCCCGGGCGATAGCCGCGTTTCGCCTTGGCCCCATCGCCGCCGAAATCGACGGCCACCTTGAATTTCGGCAAGATGTAGCGCTCGACGTTCAGCGCGATTTCGGCTGTGCTGGTAGGGGCGTCGGCCTCGCCCATCAGGGCGCGCAGGTGATAGGTGCCGAGGTTCACTTCGTCGGCCAGAGCGAATTCCGCCGACGCCACGCCGAACGTGTCCGTCTGGGTCGCTTTCTTGAACACCTTGTTGCCGCGGGAATCTTCAACTTCAAAGGTGAATTTGTGGTGCGCCGCTGCTTCGTGATGCGCACGATCCAGCGCGAGGGCGCGCACATGAATGGTCTGCCCCGGTTGGTAGATCGGCTTTTCCGTAGTCAACAGCATCGAAACTTTCTCTTCGAGCCTCACTCCCTGCGTGAATTCGGTGGAGCCGATCGAAGTATCGACGACGTAGCGCAATTGGAAACTGCCGGCCAGACTGGAAGGGAAACGGAATTGAGCTTCGGTGGTTCCGCGATGATTCAGCTTTCCGGCGTAGAGCTGGCGCGGCTTCTGATCGGGACTCAGCAGTTCAATCCGCACCGAACCTGACCCGTTGATGATTTCATTGTGCGAGTCGGACACGATGACTCGCACCGCAGCCTCCCCGCCGCTTAAATACGATTGCTGGCCGAGAATATGGACCACGGGCGTGCGCAGGATCTGCGAGATGGACTCTGCGCCTTCGAGAGCCGCCTGCTTTGAATCGCCGTACTCGAAGCGATAGCGCACGCGATGCCAGACCAGATCATCGAGTAACAATGCCTGGTCAAGCTTGATGTCTTCCTGCCACGATCCCCTCGTCCCAGCAATATCGACGCCGTGCTGCGAGCGGCCCAGAACCTTATCCTCGGGGTCGACGACTTCGATGGTAAGAGTGCCCGCTCCAGAGTGAGCGTCACGGTAAGGAATCGTCACATGCAAAATGCCATGCGAGTAAGTCGCAGCAGTTACCGACGCTCCGCTTGCGGTTTGAAAAGGTTGAACGGTGACTATCGCGATAATCAGGAATACGGCGACGAAGAAGACGCACAATTTTGGCAGAGTCATGCGTCCATGGCGGTCGTTCATAGTGTCTCCGTGAATAGCTTTGAGCGCGGCCCTTGTGGCTCATTCTCGCGCTCAGTAAGGGAACGCGCTGCTCGCCGGCTCTTGCGTTTTGCCGGCGCCCGCTCAACTCAATTGACACCGCCTGCTCGGTCGGCACCATGGGAATGCGAGTAGTTACTTCAGGAAGGGCAAAGATGCGATGGAGAACGAGAAGATCCGTTTGAGCTCAAGCTGGTGTCTAAAGTAATCAAGTCTGGCAACTGCACGGGAGTGTGCGTTCGATCACAATCTCACCAATTGCAACCATCTCAGTCGGGCGGAGACGGGCGCGCGCGCCTTCCCAATGGCGTGTAGCCACGGTAAAATAGAGTTCATGACCAGCCATTCTTATGAATCTCCTTCGATAGCAGAAATCTGTGCAAGTGTGACGCGTCTCGGGTATGGGGCCAAGCAGAATATTCGCCTTTACGGCGAGGAATTTGAAGTCATCTCGGATCCTTTTCCTGAGGCGGGTGGTATTGCGGTAAGCGTCAAGACGAAAAAGGGCAACGGCGTCCGGGTCATCCAGCTGCCCGCGACTCTGCTTCGGAGCGTGAAAGGGCGGTTGTCGACTGCGGCCTGACTGTCTGGCTTTTAATTGCTCGGCACGCGGTTTCTAAACACAACGCCCAGTTGCCCACTTTGGGGAACGAGAACCTTCTTTGCGTTTGGCTCGCAGCGGGTTGCATTGTGGTCCTCGCTGACTGCGAAGGCCGTGCTTACAAAGTGGCGCCAGGCGCATTCAGTCCCAGAGGAAGGGTCCGTTGCTCCAACCGGCTGCTACGGAAGCGGAACTCCAGCATTCTTTCCGGGCTCTCAGACTCCGTCCAGAAGCAATCGATCGGCCCGAAGACAGTGCGCAATTCACTCGTGACGCAGGTAGGCAGGTAAACTCGCAGCACTCGCGGATCGTAATATCGGAAAACGAGGCGCCTCCCTCTTTCATCGCGCACCACCAGAAATTCTTTCAGATGCCGCCTGAGATTTTTGAGGGAGGTATCACTTTGGAAGAAGACTCCCATACTTTCGCCCCAGGCCCGCCTGATAAACCGGCGGGTGTCGCGATAGCCATGGTCGAGTTGTACCAGATAGGGCGCGGCGATTTCGAGATCGGGGCTCAGCGGTCCGCTATAGAGGCACGTATATTCGAGGTGGCACTCGATGAGCATGCGGAAGACGTCGATGGTGCGAGCGCCGTCGACGATCAACCACACGTTCTGACGAGGTCCGTCAGGCCACAGGATCTCCTCCATACGCGCTAGAAACTGATCCGTCATGTCGATTCCGTGGAGGCGGCGACCGCCGCCTTCAGTTCTTCTGTCACTCAGGACAAAAAGGTATTCCCACGGCGGCCGCAGCCACCAGAGTTGCTGCTTGCGCCGCAAGGTCTACGTCGCGGGAAAAGCTCGGTGGATCGAACACCGGTGGAGGTGCAAATGGCTCTCGCGGCTGCCGCTGCGAAAGCGGAAAGGGAACGTGTTTCTCGAGGTCTCCCGATCCAGATTGAACTTCTCTCTGTTTCTGGTGAAGATGCAACCGACCGGAAATCAACAACTGCTCCACGCGCCGGACAAGCGAAGCATCACTGATGCGAAAGAGCGCCAGCGTGACGTCGCTTCTTACCAAATCTCGCAGAATGCATTTTCTAACCTGGTCACTTTTGAGTTCCTGGAGCCAGCAGTGAATCAGAAATTGAGCCTGGAGACCAGTAGCCCGGTCGGAACTACCGCAGTTTTGTTTTTCGCAAAACCAGAATTCGTGTTGGCGCAGTGGAAACACGGTGGGAAGGAGGAGAGCCCATTTCCAAGTCCGATGTTCCCGAAAAGGCCCTCGCGGTAAGCGGAGTCTCTCGACTCATCGTCGACAGATTTGATCAAAGGGGGCGAGGGAGTGTCAAGCTGATTTTCGCCATTTCCAGTGCTAGAGCGAAGCTCGTTCTCTAGTTCATCTGCAAGCGATTTGACCCCGAATGAAAAAATGCACTCGCTCTTTTCCCCATTCTCAAAAAGGGCTTGACTTCACGATCGCGAACACCCCGGAACACCCCGGCAGCCTATTGACAGCGCCCGGCGATGCTTATACGATGGGCGCCCGTCCTCCCCCGAGTTCGTTGTTTCGGCTGTCCATTATGTCTGCCACCCTCGTCTCGATTGCACTTTTGCTGTTGCTGCCTGCCTCAGTTCCTGCGCAGCGGGTCGGAACTTTGACCGTTGTCGAAGGCGACCTGCGCGTCATTCGCAATACGGCAGTTCTACGCGTGTCCCAGGGCGCTCGAATCGACTGGGGAGACATCCTTGAAACGGGAGGTCGGGGTTTTGCCCAGGTGGAGTGTGATACGGGAGCGATCGTAGCGCTCGGTTCTGCGAGTCAACTCTTTTTCTTCAGTCATTCTGGATATTCAGGAGCAACTGGCGGCGAACTGGTTTTGCGGAGCGGATGGTTGAAGGTTGAAACGACTTCGAAAGTCGGACCTTATCTGTACGATACTCCATTGCTGGCCGGCAAGACGAAAGACGGCACCCTGGTTTTACAAGCGGGTGCGGAATTGTCAGAAATATTTGTCGAGTCCGGCTCGGCTGGAATTGTCGAGCTAACCGGAGGCGGAAGTGGAAACGAATTTCGACCCGCCAAAGCCGGACAATTCTTCTCACGCAACCGGGGCAAAAATGTTGCCGTGAGCCCCAGACCCGCCGCGGCGTTTATAGACGCCATGCCGACGCCATTTCGGGACACGCTTCCGTCGGGGTTGTCTCATATCAAGGGAAAACCGCCGGAGCCGCGACGCGAACGCGAGGTCAGTTACGCCGATCTTCGTCCCTGGTTGCTTATGCCCGCGAGGTGGCGCAGAGATTTCGTGACTCGCTTTGAGTCGCGCCTGAACGACCCCGACTTTCGCCGGGAGCTTGAGTCTCATATTCGAGATCATCCGGATTGGGAGGCGGCCTTGCACCCGGATAAGGATCCATCAAAAAAGTGACTTTGCGCAGAAGAGGTACCCGAAAATGAAACTTCTTGTGAAGTTCAATCTGGTCCTGTGTCTTGTGTTCGTGGTCGGCTTTGTGGCGGCCGGACTGATTTCCAAGTCGCTGCTCGAACGGAACGCACAACAAGAGATCTTTGAAAACGCCAGGATCATGATGGAAGCTGCTCTGGCCGTGCGCGGCTACACCGGCAAGGAAATCAAACCACTGTTAGACACGCAGATGAAGTACGCATTCTTGCCGCAGTCGGTTCCCGCGTACTCCGCGAACCAGTACTTCAGTCAGCTACGAACCAAATTTCCTGACTATTCCTATCGCGAAGCGACGCTCAATCCCACCAATCCCGTTAACCGAGCCAATGATTGGGAGGCCGATATTATCCAGTATTTTCGCCAAAACCCCCAGGTGACGGAGAGGATCGGCGAACGGGACACGGCCATCGGAAAAACTCTTTATATCGCGCGCGCCATGAAGGTGGGACCGTCGTGTCTCTCCTGTCACGATACGCCTGACAATGCACCCCGAACGTTAATCGAGCGCTATGGGAACGACAATGGGTTTGGGTGGAAGGTGAACGACATCGTGACTGCCCAAATTGTTACGGCTCCTGAGAAATTACCCATTCAAAGGGCCCGAAACGTATTTGCAGTATTTATGGCTTCTCTGGCGGCGATTTTCGTGATCGTGTTCCTGGCAGTCAACGCAATGTTGATCGTGCTGGTCACCCGGCCGATTAACCGTCTGTCTACCGTGGCAGACGAGTTGAGTTTGGGAAACCTGAATGTCCCTGAATTTCACGTTGAAGGGAAAGACGAAATCGCGAAGCTATACGACTCGTTCAATCGCATGCGAAAGAGCCTGATGGAAGCGATCAAAATGCTCGAGGCCTGATTTCGCGGGTTGGGTTGCGCCAACCCTAATCGGAAAAGCCCGAGTCTTGCAGGAAGCGATCGCGCTCCGCTGCACTGACGCGTTCGGCGAGCAGCAAGTAGAGTCCCCGTACGCTGCGCGTATTTGGCGCGGCTCTCTTGACCAGGATAGTAGAAATCGGTCCGACGTAACGCGCCAGAATGCGAATCGCGCGGTCTAGAGACTCGCGATCGATCTCGCGATCAAGCGCGGGGTTCCCTCCTTCGGTGCGGAGAGGTGCGAACTCGTCCGCAATCACTGTCGCTTGAGCGCCCGCAGCCTGGCCACCGAAGTCGGGTCTGGCGGCAAGAAAAGCCTTCCGGTCTGCCGGGCTTGACAGACTTGCTGCTAGAACTGAATAGAGCTCATCCAACGTCGTTGCCTTAGCTAAGGCTCTCTTAACGAGAACTTTCGCGAGCGGACCGATGTGGGTGGCGAGCTGTTTCTCGATTCTTCGAATCGCGTCCTCCGGCAAGTTCGAGGCCGGCGGAGGAGTGGCGTGCGATGGAACCTCCGCTTCGCGAACTTGAGACAAAGATGCGCCAAGCGGGACAGGGGTAGCTGCCGGCGCACTTTCCAGCGCAGGCTCGGGGATCCGGGGCTCAGGTGTGGGACTAGTCGGCATTGCCTGAGGCAGTGCAGGAGCGGCGGCTCCTGCCACAAACAAATCGCTGGCGGAACCTTGGGCGCTGCGTCCACGGGCTTCGGCGGCCGCCGGGAACTCGATCACTCTTGCGCCCTGCCAGTCGCGGTCGTCGCGCTGCTCGCGCTCCGCCGGAGGTGGAGATACTTTTGGCTCCAGGACGGTGCTCTTTCTCTGATCGGGCTCGCGAGCCGGCATGATCTGATCTTGTGGCAGGTCAATCGTCGGCAGTCCGGCTGCCTCCGTCTCCGACTCCGGCCCTTGAGCTGTTTCGGGTTCGGAGCCGCTCAATGTTGAGACAGCACGTCGGACTTTGTCGATCCACCCCGCTGATGGCAGAGCTGCCTCATTGGGTTTCGCGCTGGGCGCCTCAGCTTCTTCGGAGTCTTTAGAGATGTGATCTGGCTGCGCAGCTGCGACGGGCTTGGCGGGTTCGGCCCAAGCCACATCAGGCTTGCTCTCTGCTACTTGCTCCACCAGACTAGGAAGGGGGAAGGTGGATCCGATCGCGGAGAGTTCGCGGAGAAATCGCTCTGGCAGGCCAGGGTCCTCCTGGCGGGAAGCGCGACAAGAGTCGACGGTGTCCTTCATCGCCGGTTCCCAGATGACAGGATCGTTTTTCGCAAACCGGCAGGCGCTGATGATGGCTTTCCGTCCGGCTTCCCAACGGTGTTCGGCGAAGGACGCGCGGGCAGAGTCAAGATATTGCTGGGCCTTGCTGCGCAGCCTAATCCCGGCTTGTACCCTGTCCTGGATCGACATCATTTCATCGTCCCAGGGGTTTTCTGCGATCGCCGGCTCCAGTAACCGGGAAGCGGCGTCATAATTATAGGTAGCGAGGTGATCCTGAAGCTTTTTGATCGTTTCTTCACGAGACAAACCGCGAGCCTGATCACGGAGCTTTTTGAGACGCTCTATGTGAAGATCGATTCCGGGGTAATGACGGTAGGCGAGGCGCAGAGCCTCCCATTTCGCCAGCGCGACGTCGTATTCTCCGGCCTCCTCCCGAGCCGCGGCGGCTTGCGCCATCTCAGAAATGCGTTGCGAAAGGTCGCGCAACTGGTTGAGCCTGGGCTCGAGTCGCGCGTTTTGAGGGTATTGCTGGATGGCCTCCTTGAGAATGCGGGCTCGAACGTCGAGGCTGGTTTCCGCGTCTGCGCGCCGGACAACATCCTGCACGCGAGCATCCTGCTCTCTGAGCGCTTTTTCGTGCGCCTGCTGTTGTGCCAGTCGGCGGGCTTGCTCGGCCGCCTGTTCGCGCTTCACTTTCTCTTGAATTTCGCGCAGCAAAACAGACCCGCGCACGTGATGGCGATCCAATCTGAGGATCTGGAGCACCTCCTCCTTTGCTTTGGAGAGCTCATTCCGCTCGAGAAGAGCGCCGGCGTCATGGAGATGCTGGCCGATCATCTCCTGCCGGATCTGGTCTCGTATACGCCGCAGATCTGCGGCGAACTCTTCAACGTCCGAGTAACGCTCCTCGCGCTCCTTGGCCAACGCGTGCAAAAGGCACGACTCTAATTCCGCTGGATACACGGCGATAAATTTGCTGAGCGGCGGTGGTGGCTCGTGGACGATTTTGAAGAGAGTCGCGGCAGTATTCGGCGCTTCAAAAGGAAGGGAATTCGAAAGAAGCTGGTACAGAACGATCCCCGCGGAAAAAATGTCGGTGCGCGCATCGAGCGGCTTGGAGTTTATCTGTTCCGGGGACATGTAATTGAAGCTGCCGATAACCTGCCCGGGAAGAGTTACTTTTTTTCCGATGATGTGGGCGATTCCGAAGTCTACAAGTTTCACGGCACCGGTGGGCAAAACCATGATGTTGCCCGGCTTGATGTCCCGGTGGATTACCTGGCGCTGATGTGCATAGCCCAATCCTTGGCAAACTTCAACGAGAATCGCCAGCTTTTCGACGAGGTTTAGAGGCTGGCGGGCGGTGAGGATCGCGTCCAGGCTGCAGCCCTCCAGGTACTCCATCGCCAGGTAGGGATTTCCGGAGTAGTCCCCGAGTTCATAGACCGTAACGATATTGGGATGCTGCAGGCTGGCCGTTGACCGTGCTTCGCGAAAAAAGCGCTGCACCAGTTCCGGATCTTCCCCGATGCTGGCAGTCATCATCTTGATGGCAACCAGGCGGCCTAGTTGCTGATCCTTCGCCCGGTAGACGACACCCATCCCCCCGCGGCCAATTACGTCCACGACATCGTATTTGCCAATCTTAAACGGGGCACCACTTGTCATAGGAGTCTCGTATGGCGAGCGGACCGGGGGGAGTGCGCTTATGCGATAAGCTTTGGGAGCGCTCTCGAACAAAAACAAGTCTCGGCGGCAGCCCGATTCCCGCAATTATTAGAAGATGCGGCTTGCCATCGATACCAGCGGGCATTATTTTGCTACGAAGATTGAATCCTGGCAACCGTTTCTGCGAAATTCCTTGTAAATCCCGAGATTTCGGAGCCGGACGGGCACAGCCGGGAGTCCTAGCTGGATGGAAGATCCTTCACTATTTGCTTGACTTTTAACCGGATTCAGCTCAGATTCCGGCCCCTCAGGCGGAGTCGACTGAGTCTCCCCCTAGGCCCTAGTTAAGATCGAACGTCTTTTCGATAAGAGAGCATGGAACCAGGTTCTGATGTGGGCAGACTCTCGCGAAGAACCGAGACTTGGCGCGTCATTTCCTCGGCCATCCGTCTCTCCTTGACCGTCGCCGCCCCGCCAGTCCCCTATGTCGGGTTCACTCCGCCGGAGGCGAGCCGAGACTGTCAGCCGGCCTTTTATCCGGAACCAAAATTCAAAATCCAGATCGATGAGGAAGGAATATGAAGCGACTCTCTGGCCCACAGCTTTTCGTCACCAAAGCTTCTTTCTGGGGATGTTTCCTGTGCACAGTCGCCGTTTTGTTGCTGTCCTCGGTGGCCAGCGCTAGGCCGATCACCTATACAGGTTTTACGATCACGGATGGACAGCTCGGCTCGTGGACGTTTCAGAACGCGCGCGTGTACCTGACTTTTCAGGGTGACACGAACAATGTGCAATTCATGCAATTTGACGATCCATTTAATCCTGGAGGAACCATAGACGCATGGATAAACCCAACCGGCAAGGCATCAGTGACAATTGTTAGCGGGGGGCGGTCGGCGCACGCGACCTTTGCGCCTAACCAGATATTTGTCAGCGTCGACCTCGGAAATACCGGGGATGTCCAGATGGGAGCTAGAGGGCTCGGATTCGGCTCGTACACCTCCACCGGAGTCTTGGCAAACAAGTCAACGGGTTTGCTCATGAGACCGACTCAGCGAAGCCAATTACCTACCATGGCTATTTGATCACCGACGTGGCGCCTGGAGGGCATCTTTATAAGCGAGCGCAGGTCCATCTCTCGTTCGATGCGGATGCCTCCACTGCCCTGCCCTTCAGCGATGGGTCCCATGGATTCATTAACGGCACGGGCCATGCCCACGTGACTGTCACCAGTGGTGGTCACGCGGTTTCGGCCTCCCTGAGGACAGGGCAGGTCTACGTCTACTGGGACATCGACAAAGCCAGCGTCGGCTTTGGTTCGACCGCGGGCGGAAGGGGTTATCCGTTGAGTATCACTGCGAACCAGGACTCCTTCTCCAACGGCCTGGTCGAGAATTCTTCGGTAGGGGCCGTGGCTGACCTTACCCTAGCACCTGCTGAGTCGACGTTTTACACCGCCGAGACGCCAACCTTAGCCACCGACCCAACCAACGAGACTGCGCTCAGCGGAGCGGCTTCTTCCTGTGTTGCATTTGATCCGGTGACATCGGCGTGTTCGAACTTTACACCAGTTGCGCTCCAAACCAACTTGGGACCGCTTTACCTGTTCGAGCGCTATACCGACGACCAAACCCTCAACGGAATAGCGGGGCCGTTCTCGATCAACTCGGGTGTTTTCTGGTCCGAGCTTGGACGACAGGGAGGAGACGACTCTAGGAGGCTTCCATTCCTGGAGCCTCCTAATAGCCCGAGGCGGCGCTGAATTTTCTGCGAGTTGCAAAAAAAAATCTGGTGGCGGCGGTAGGACTCGAACCTACGACCTACGGATTATGAGTTCTGATCCGTCGATTGAAGACAAAGAAAATAAACAACCTCCGTTTTGCACGAATCCCCGCGCCGTGCTTTAATTCGCTGTCTCCCTTTCGCGAATGGCTGCCCCACACTCTCGAAATCGTCCGTCCTCGCGCTTTGCCGTTCTTGCCTTGAGTCTTGCCCTGGTGGGTGCCGCAGCCATGCTTTATTACCATCTGGGGCTCTTCCTGCCACGGTCGCAGCAGGTTGGCGAGGCGCGGAACCTCGCCGGCGGTTACGCTTTTGGAAACGACTTCTATCCCGTGTGGCTGACTTCGCGGGAGTGGCTGCGGGAGCGTCGCGATCCCTACAGCGTGGAAATGACGCGCGAAATCCAGCAGGGACTGTTCGGCCGCCCGCTCGATGCACAGATTCCCACCGACCCGCTCACGGATTATCGCACGTTCGCTTATCCTGCCTTCATAGATCTATTGTTCTGGCCAACGGCGGAATTTCCGTTTGAAGCTGTGCGTGTGGGAGTGGCCGGCGTGTTGGGCGGGCTGACACTTGCCAGCGTGCTGTTATGGCTGCAGGCATTTGGGTGGCGACCAGGTTGGAAATGGCTTGCCGTGGTTGTTCTGCTGACGCTGTGCAGCTACCAAGCGCTCGAGGGCCTGTTTGCCGGGCAATTGGGGTTGCTCGTGGCATTTCTGCTGGCCGCATCAGTCGTCGCTTTGCAGCGGAACCAGTTCCTGCTAGCCGGGATTTTGATGTCCCTTACCACGATCAAGCCGCAGGTGACGGCGCTCGCAATCTTCTACCTTCTGCTTTGGAGCCTGCACGCCTGGCGCGCACGCGGCCGCTTCGTCATCGGATTGTTCTCAACGATGATTCTGTTGGTCGGGGCGTCGCTTGCCCTGTTGCCACACTGGATCCAATCCTGGAGGCACACCATCCTCGCGTACCGGGACTACACCACGCCTCCGCTCGTCACTGAGGTTCTGACCTCGCCACTGGGGCCGCGCCTGGCTGGTCCGGCGACGTTTGTACTCACCGCGGCCTCAATCATCATCGCCGTGCTACTGGCTTGGCGCAGTCGCGCTGCCGCGGCTGGCTCATTCGCATTCTGTCTCACCTTGAGCCTGTTGCTTTCCATCACTACGATCACAATCCTTCCCGGACAGGCGGTTTATGATCACCTCATTCTCCTCCCCGGAATCCTGCTGTTAGTGCGCTACCGGGGTGACCTCCGCGACGCTGGACTTGTCCCGCGCACGGTGTTGGCGATAGGCGCCGTGGTTCTTTTTTGGCCTTGGTGCGCGGCATCTGCATTGATCATGCTGCGTCCTTGGCTCACACCTGCGATGTTCGATTCCCCTGCAGTTTTCTCTCTGCCCATTCGCACAGCAGCGTCACTTCCCTTCGCAGTGGTCGCACTACTGGCATGGGCTTGGCGAGTCACTCCGCTGAGGAGTCAAGAATCCGCCTGAAGAATGCGCGTTTGCTGTTCCTCGCTCAACCATTCTCGGTCGGCGGCGCCTTGCCGTTCGTATTCCTGCTGGGCCTCATCCAGAGCGCGCAACTTGCTATTCCAATCGGCCTCGAGTGTATCGATAACTAAACGATTCGGCCGGGTCGACTTGCATGTACCGTCTCTATCTCTACGCATCGCGCGGGCGAAGGTGCGGATCGGTGCGGAATATCCTGTCTCTTCGTGGAACGGGACCTAGGTCGATCGGTTCAGCCACTTTGAGCCTTGCGCTCTTTTGCCTTCCGCGTTCGTGCCTTCGCCGCGGCCTTCGAGGCTTTGATCGCACTGTTCCTGCATTTTTTTGCCGTCATCGACTTAGCTCGCGGGGCAATTATCTTCTCGTGACCGGAATCACTGCAATAGCTCTCTGACGGATCGAGAATGGCAGTATGAAAACTCGGTCCTGATAGAACACGAACCTGACCTTCCGTCTGTCTGCTCGTGGCTAACTTTCCGGCTGGGAGAGTATGATTGGTGTCGTACTGGAGAGTGGGAATAACGCGATGTCGGCCAATCCCCCTGCGCCGTCTCCGCATCGATTCGCTATCCTAATGTCCCCCTCAGGCCGATTTCTGGCGTGCTTAAACTGCCGATCAACGATTGCATTTCCAGACGGGGCGCTCTACGAGAGCGTGGCGAAACAGTTCGAATCTCATTCCTGCACGTCCTTGATCCCGTCCAAGAAAAATGACGCGCCATGACTCACAGAGGTGGTAGCCGTTTGGCGACGGATAGGTCACTGACCAACTTGCGACGAAAGGATGAATTGACCATTGGAGATAGGCACGCGGTTTTTATGGCCGACGAGATCGCCTACGTTAGGAAAGTTTGGCGGAGCATCGAATTCCGAAATCTGAACGAAGGAGATGTCGGATGCTCGCAAGATTGCGCCTGCACCAGAGGCGCACCAAGAGAAAAGTGAACTCGAACGGGAGATCGCCCAAGTTGCTGATTTAATTGGTGGCGGCGGTAGGACTCGAACCTACGACCTACGGATTATGAGACCGTCGCTCTAACCACCTGAGCTACACCGCCACGGTGAAAACAAAAGAGTTATCCGTGTAGCACGGGAGTGCTACTGCAATGCACGTTGCATGATTGTGGTATACGGCTCTCGTCGGGGGCAATATGGGCCACATTCAACGCGGTTACATCTACGAAGGCAATTGCGCTGGCAAGACATATTTCTATGTCCGATATAACGCCACAAAGATTGTAGACGGTCAACCCAAGCGCGTACAAGTCTCAGAGCGCCTTGTCGCGAACGGCGCTTCCGCGTTGCCAGAAGAAGGCGGCGGAATTTATGAGATGAAAGTTCGCAAGCCCTCCAAGGCCCTCAAACTCAAAGTTGAATCGTTCATGCCGAAGGTCAATCGCAATCAATACGCAAGAACGGGCAACGAACTATCGGCAGATATGTCAATCGCTGATTTCTGGGAGCAGATTTATTTGTCCTACCGCAAGGAAATCGTCAAGCCGACGGGCAAGCCTCGAAAGAAACCCTCAACCGTTCGCGGCTACAAGCAAATCTGGAATTAGCATCTCAAGGCCCACTTTGCAAAGCTGACGCTGCGCCAATACGAGCCGCGCCTTGGTACTCGCTTCCTATCAAGTTTGACCAGCACTCAGGGCCGAAATACCTTGAAGCATATCCGAGCGCTAGGCAGTTCGATCTTCAGCCGTGCGGTCGTTGAGGAACGTATCAAGATGAACCCGTGGCACGATGTCTCGATGCCCGAGGATGCCATCGAACCGGGGCAAACGCGGCACTACACGCTTGAAGAAGCCGAAGACATGATTTCCGCGCTACTAGATCAGGTGGATTGTCAGCTTATTGTCGCCTTGTCCTGCTTCCTCGGTTTGAGGCCCGGAGAAATCGCTGCCCTTAAGTGGGAGGACTTCGATTCTGAATCCGTTCGCATTCGCCGCTCGGTTGTGCGTGGTATCGTGGATACGCCGAAGACGCCCGAGAGCATGGCCGAACTGCCACTTGTTGGCGACCATATTCTGATCCCTTTGGAGCTCTGGCGGCAGAAGTCAGACTATCCGGAAAACGGATGGGCATTCCCGAGTCAAAACGGCACGCCCGTTGATCTGCATAATCTGCTTGCCCGAGTTATCGTTCCGTTCCGCACATCGATGGCTCGAACGAATGCGTTCGATGCAAGAGACGCAACAGAAAATCTCTCGTCACTTGGAAGGGTCTTTATGCCGGAAGACGCGGAGCTTGCACGCTGGTTATCGAGCGGACAAGCAACGCCGAACTTGCCCAAGCCTTGCTACGGCACAAGTCGATGAGCACGACGCTGAACGTCTACAAGAAGGCGATTTCGTCTGAGGCGTTTAGAAGCGGGATGAAAGCCTTGGCTGCGGGTTACGAGAAGTAGGGGGGATGCACTCGACCTTCAGGTTTCCTTCATGCAGTTGGTTTAGGGTCTCTCCATCTCGCCCAATCTTGGCGAGGCCTCCTCTATGATTCAGGACGAAACGCCGGTGTGGCGAGACCTTTACCGTGTTCTGTTCGATAAGAACATCGCTGGCGTAGCCCTGAGCCGACCAGACGGTCGCATCGTTGACTGCAATGAACCATTTGCACGGATTTTTGGGTTTGACTCGAAAAAGGAAATGCTGAAGCACAGTGCTTGGGACTTCTATTTTGAGAGAAGTGAGCGGGAGACTTTGCTCCGTAGACTTCGAACGGAGGACCTTGGTCACGCAGAAGAGGCTTGCCTGCGCACCAGAACAGGCGATCCGGTGTGGGTATTAACAACCCGCGCTGTGGTCAGCTTCGAAATGGATCGTCCGGAGCTATTGCAGGGCACGGTGATAGACATTACTGACCAGAAACGGGCTCAAACACGGCTGCGCGAGATCAAACGCTCAGGCTTACCTAGTTTCAGTCCCGTGGGTGAAAGCATTGCGACGCCCGATATTTCTCAGCGTCTGTTGACTCTCGTACAGAGGGTCAGCAACACGCTTCAGCCGAACAATCTACCGAGAATTGATCGGGCAGAAATGCGGGAATGTTTGCTCGCCTTGGAGCAACTGAAAATGCTCATCGCGGAGTTGGAGGTTCGTCGCTTCCTTGAGGAGTGAGCGAGACTGTGCCTCGCCCCAAGGAAAACGAATTTAGAATCTGAGGACGTTTAGTCCTGAGGTAGATTAGCGGCAATTCTAGTCCGCTTTCCGTAGAGGTTCGGACCTGGGGTCGAACACGGCTCCGCACTTCGGGCAAACCATCCGCTGCATATCAACCCGCACAACTTCAGCCGGAGGAATCAAAAAACCGCATGAAGGACAAACGGTATTCAGTGCGGCAAGAACTTTCGCCCGGTCGATCTGGCTGCGTCGCATTGCGGGGTTAGTTTACCTCGGCGCGAACATAAAGCGAATATGATATCTTTTCCTCGCGATGGCTCGGCGTCCCGAGAACTTCGTCACTCGCAAAAAGTTAACCACATCTGCTTTCCAAAACTGACCCAGGCAATCTGTAAGCAAAGCCTCAAAATACAGGATCTGCAGGTAATTTCCGGAAGGGGCATCACCTGGGATGGGCACGCAGGGGCGGGGCAGCCATTTTGACTACCGTTTGGGAATCGCTTCGCGCAGTATCGTGACGATCTCATCGACGGTCCGGCTGGCGGTATCAATCACAATATGGTCGCGGTTCCATGGGCGGTAGTCTCGTGAGACTACGTCTTGCCAAGTAAGGGACCGCGATCTGGCAATGCCGGATATGCGTGTTTCCACCCGATGCTGATGTTCTTTGGTGTCAGAACAGGTAACCTCGATTTCAACGGCCGGTACCTGTGCACGTTTCGCGACCTCGAGCCAAGCATCGCGGGAGAGTGGAATTGGATTCACTGAGTCTGCAATCACTGTTCTGCCGACATGGAGATTGTCCGCGGCAACTGCGTTGCCCACACGATAGCCGGCGTCGTTGATTGGTGAGCTGAGCACTCCTGAATCCAGAATCGCCTCCTCAATGGAATCGATACGCACATGAACTGCACCTAGCTGGCGGGCAAGTTCTCGCGCAATGGTCGTCTTTCCGGTACCTGGCAGGCCGCCAAAGATGATGAGCATAGTGAGTTCCAGTATATTCTTGGCCTCATCGCTTCTTCGATAAAGCTCGGTTTGTCGGTTCGAAACTGATCCGCTATCTTCCAAGCCCGTAGTCAGACCTGGAACAACGGCGGCGGAGCCGATAGCTTTGAGCTAGAGTGATGATTTTGCAGTGAGCCGGAGGTTTGCTTGGCCCCGGAGAGGAGTGGAGCCCCCTCCAGCGCGTGACCCTCTGGGAGCAATCACCTCCATGGGCCCTCTCGAAAATGCTACAAGCCAAGTCGAAAAGCAAGACGCCGAGCGGCGGAGACAGTCGGTTCGCCGGCGCGGACACGGCCATGCTTGCTGAGAGGCCGCGCGGAGCGCTTTCGCCCCCAGCAAGCGCGCCGGGCGCTATTGCAGCGAGGAGTGCCGGAAGGCGGCACGGAAATGGTCGCGGTGGAAAGCGCAGCAGAGTTACCGGGCGACGGTGGCGGGCCAGCAGAAGCGGAATGGGCAAAGGTCAAAGCGGCAAAGAGGACAACCAAGACCTAATCGTTTTTCCGAACACGCCGATCTTTCGCGGCCACTCCCCGGAGAAAATTACTTTTGAATATTCCCCTAGAAATGACTCTACTGCACGGTTACGGGGTGGCACTCGGCAATCCTCTCGCTATTGCTCGTCAACGCATCTTCCACTAGTTCTAGCAATGCCTGATCTGCGCCCAGTTTGTCAGCGGCGGGGATACGGAGTTGCCACAAGGCGTCAAGAAAGGGACCCGGACTGATACGGGCCGTGTAGATCGCGAGGGCCTGAGTCGGATTTTCTCGCCGAATGGCTCGCGCAAGCTCCACTCCGTCCGTGCCGGGATGACAAAGGTCGGTCAACACCAGATCGTACGGGCCGGAATGGTGGTAACGCGTCAGGGCTTCATTCCCATCGAATACGAACTCCAGTTCAAAACAGAGCTGACGAAGTCTCGTGTCGAGCTTCGCCCGGTCAAGGTTTCTCAGGGGAGTCAAAGTCAGTCTTGCTTTGAAGAAGTCCCGAAGGTCTTCAGACGCAAGGTCGTCATCAACAACGAGTATTCTCACGCGCCTATTATGCCGTCTTCAATCGGTAAGGCAATCTAAGCCGGATATCAGTTGGTTACTTTCGTCACGGAATCGTCGTTTTCGTCTCAATGTTCATTTGTCGTTCGCCTCATCTCATTTCGAGATTCTAAGTTACTTCCGTTACAGGTCAACCTGCAATCCCTCTGGACTCAACAGCTTTTCACCGTCAAAGTTCTGTCTCAGCTGTTGTCCGGAAAGCGAACATTGCGTGTCGAATTGAGACGAACTATGACTCCCCTGTACTACTTCGCCGCGTGGACTGACTCCGGTTGTCTTCTTGGTTGTGACCATGAGCACGCCACCGTAATTTCCGCAGCCGCTTGTATCTCGTGCGCGGGCGGGTATGTAATCGCAGTCGAAAATGGGCGGTATAGAGAGTTGAATCAGAAAGAAGAGAAGATATTTCAATTCGCAATGTATGGCGAAGGCAAAACCATACGAGGGAAAGTGGTCCGATTCTGGCCGAAACCTATTCTTCCGGACTCGAACTAAATCGCACAGGAGATACGCAGTGTACACGTCGCCTGTGATCGAAAATAAAAGTGGAAAGTGATGCTTATGCTTCGCGCTGTCACAGAAGATTCTCCGGCAGGGAATGAGTGTAATTCCAGTACTTCAACAACGGCTGGCCATTCGCCATTCTAGGACGCGAGGACAAACCATCACCTCAACGAGCAATAGAAAAACTTAGAAAAACACCAAGAACGGAGAGCACAACACCTTCCCCTTGAGAAAGGGTGAAGCGCTTTTCTAGCTTCGCCTTCGTGCCTGCGTAGATTTGTCGGAGAATTTGCTCGGGTTGGAAGTAGTTCCCGCCTCGTGAAACTCATACTTGGTAGCCCGGTGATTGCGGAGAGTCGCCCGTAACGACTCCCATCTCAAAAGATCGTTATTGTTTTAGCGGGCAAGGCTTTGCAAGCGTTCGTGGGCAGTCGATTACGGGTTTGCCCGGAGGTCGATGCGCGTAATCGCCTCAACAACAGTTATCGTGTAAGCCTCAGACCCAAGCGGTCGGGCAGACCTCTCCCCGTGACGAGCACCGGTCCTACCGAGCGGCAATCCCCAGAGTTACTAAGCAGCGGCAGAGGTCTTCACACTCTTGGCGGCTTTTTCGACAAGAGCTGCGACAGCCTCGGGCTGCGACACGTAAATCGCATGGCTCCCCTTGACCTCAACGACCGTGGAGCCAGCCCGCTTGGACATGGAACGCTGTGCATCAGGTGGAATCATCTTGTCATCGGTAACGATCAGGTACCAACTTGGCTTGGCTCTCCACGCCGGTTCACTGATCTTGCCGTTGAGAGCCTCCACGCCCCAGGGGACCTGGGAGTCGGCCATGAACGCAGCTTTTTCTGCGTTCACGTCGGCAGCGAAGGAGGCGGGGAACTTTGCTCTGTCGAGGAACAAATAGCCGTCTTGCGGCGGCAGTATCGGCGGTACGGGTGCGCCGGGCGGTGGATTCTGGATCAGCGTGGCCACGGACTCGCCCTTGTCCGGAGCAAAGGCGGTGATATAAACGAGTCCCGTAACCTTGGGATCGATTCCGGCTTCAGTGATTACCGCCCCCCCGTAGGAGTGGCCGACGAGAATTGCCGATCCGTCCTGCGCTGCAAGAATGCGCTTGGTAACCGCCACGTCGTCCTTCAACGATATCGTAGGGTTCTGGACGATGCTGACGTTGTAGCCGTCCTTCTTCAAGATACTGTAGACACCTTCCCAGCCAGAGCCGTCTACAAAACCTCCATGAACCAGAACGATGTTCTTCATGGGTCATTCTCCTTCTTGAAAAGATTTGTGGTTGGTTTCCTGTGAACTGCTGACTAGGATTCCCTGAGGTTCCCGGGGTAGGACCGAAGTGTAGAAGTGGTTGCTTCTCCCTGTCAACTCGACCTCCTTGGTCGTTGCTGGCGAAGCAATCACCATTTCACTCATCCTAGATCGGTCAATTCTCGATGAGTGAAACGCGGTTTACGTCAACAATCGAATTGCCTTAATCTGACCGTTCATGTGTCGATGCCCATGTGTTCTTGGATTGTTTCTCTGTGCGCCACAGCATCAGCGGTCGCGAAGCCGCCCTCGGCCCACTCTGATACCTACAAGATCGTTCACATATATCCGCACGATTCCAAGGCATACACGCAAGGGTTGATTTACGTTGACGGTCACCTGTATGAGAGCACGGGCCTCGTAAGTCTCATAGACCTAATCATTAGCCAATTTATAATGCTGAAACTAATAAAGTTATTGACATAGTGCCCAGAAAATTGCTCGGCACCTCCGGCGCGAGGCCAGAGCTTGGAACCGAAGAATGAACCGTGGTCGGGTCATCATCAACTGGCGCTTCACTCGCAGAAAGGCACGTCAGAAGTTCGACTACAAAAGAAACCAGATTATGCGGTCGGAGACCTGGGAACGCCCCCGGGACCCAGAGGCGCACGATCACTATCTGCGTGGGCGTTATCATTATGCGAGATTTAATCTTGCTGACGCACAAAAAGCCGTCTCATATAATGCCGTTATCCATGTCGAAGTAAAGGTTCTTCCCACAGAGCCGCTCAATAATTTCCTCGCGGCTGACTAGTCTTCCCCTTTCCCGAACAAGAAGGATGAGAAGATCCATGGGAATGCGTTACCCAGGGGTGGCTGCCGGGCTCCTTTAGGCTGGCGGGCCAAAGCTCACGTCTCGAACGGAACCCAAGGGTGGCGTCATCGAGCACAACCAGCTCCGCATTGGGGCTGTCATTCAACACCTGCGCCCACTTGGCATCTCCCTCAGTGCGCGAGCATCGGTTGATGCCCAGCAACTCCGCAATCCGCCACGCAGGCTTCTCTTTCTCGGTGCCCTTGGCGGCAAATGGAAACGACATCCAGGAGGTATAAGGGTGGTGGAAGCGCGGGTCTTCGGGGCTGATTTGAGCCTCCGCGGCCTTGCTCACGCGCCTGGGGGTATCGGCTTGCCGAATTTCGAAAACTGCGCGCTCCATTTCCCTCGGCGCAGTACCCGTCAGTGCCCACCCACGAATCGACTTGCGTTGCGTCGCAGCGATTTATCGCGCACGAGCCACAGTCACGACACCGCCAGTCGGCCCCGTCACAAACTCCGGGGAATCTGGGTTACCTTTGCGGAATTTCCTGCACTCAGATTGCGGAATTCACCGGATTGGCGGCGAGCGTCTAAGTTGGTAGGCTCAAGTCGTTCTGGGCCCCCAGTCCAGCAGCCTCCCCTGCCGTGACCAGAGCAAGTGAAGCGCTCCCTCTTCGATTGGGATTTTGCAGTTAAGGTGGCGAAGCTGTAGGAGTTCAAGCCTCGAAGAACAACCTCCCCTGAAATATGAAATAGAAGGGACGATTATGCAGGTATCTACGCCGCTCTCCCAGGGCCAAGGCACGCTGCTCGAGCAGCCGTTCGAAGCCAACTGGTACGCGGCCTACGTGGTTGCCAGGCACGAGAAAGCTGTCGCCGGGCAACTGGTCCGCAGGTCGGTGGAGTCGTTTCTGCCCCTCTATCACACGGTTCACTACTGGAAAAAACGCCGGGCAGAAGTAGAGTTGCCCGTCTTCCCCAGTTATCTGTTTGTTCGTATCCCTGCCGCTGAGCGCCTGCGCGTGCTGGAGGTTCCCGGTGTCGTCCACATCGTGACCTCCCACGGCGTGCCGGTGGCGATGCCCGAACAGGAAATTGAAAATCTGCGTACCGCTCTTCAACTTTGCCGGTCCGAGCCATGCCGGTACCTTGCAGCCGGGAGGCGCGTACGCATACACTCCGGCCCACTGCAGGGTCTCGAAGGAGTGGTGCTTCGCCAAAACAGTCAGACGCGAATCATCATTTCGGTTGATTTCATTCAGCGCTCTGCGTCAATCGAAGTCCGGCCGGAAGACCTGCAGGGTTTGCCGGAAATGAGTGACCCGATCCCCAACTGGCCGCCTCGGACCTATCGCTAATACAACGCAACCCAGACCTGTACGCCTCCAAGGAGTCTAGAACGGATTGTTCCCAAATTCGGCTGCACAGAGCTTTCGAACTCTGTCCGCGTTGCGTTGCGAGCCACTCTTAGGCGGCCAATTCGGCCTAGGCTTGCAACTCTAAGTTCTGGGTGCTTGAACTCGCACCCACAGAATGTGACGCAGCAGCCGGGGCTATTAACAACTTTCCCAGGCTGGAGATTCGACATCTCCTGAGGTTAGTTAGGAGGTCTTGCCATGACGAAGCAGTCGTTCCGCCATTCCACTATTTCCACTGTAGTTCTTGCCGTCTCCTTCTTTCTCTTGTCGGTCGCGATGCAAACGGTGCAAGCCCAAACCTGCTCGACGCCGACGATCGACATGAAGCTGCTGGTGGTCAGCAACGGAAAGACAGAGGCGGATTTCCCAGCCATCAAGCAGATCCTCGACTATCTGGGCACGCCATACGACGTGCTGGACATGACGGTCAACACGGCTGGGATCACTTCCGCGATATTGTCCGATGGCAGTTGCCATGGCTACTACCAGGGCGTGATCTTCGCGTATGGCGGCTACATCTACACACTGCCGGGGATGTCGACTTTGACCGCCTACGAACAAGCATTTGGCATACGCCAGTTGAACTGGTACATGTATCCGAACAACGACTTCGGGTTCAACTATCCGTATAACGGAACAATTAGCTCCACCGGTACCGACAGCGCTAGCTTTACCTCTGCCGGGGCTTCGGTTTTCTGGTACGCGAACACCGCTAACCCGGTGACCATCTCAAACGCGTACACCTACCGGGGCACACCCCGTAGCGCTTCAGCGTTGCCGCCCGGAGCTTCAGTCACGCCCTTGCTGATTGACGCCTCGGGTGATGCCCTCTCCCTCCTCTACACCATTGGCGACGGGCGGGAATATCTGACCCAGACGTTCGACAGCAGTCCGTATCTGACGCACGATCTAGTCTTGGCGAAAGGTCTGATCAACTGGGTGACCAAGGGCATCCACCTTGGCCAGTACCACGCCTACGCCGCCGCGCAGGTGGACGACTTCTTCATCAATGATTCCGAATGGATACCGGGCACGCCCTGCACCGATCCCATAACCCACGATCGCACGCCGCCGGATTCCACTTCGCTCCCGTTCTTTAGGATCAACTCCGCTGACATGACTTCGTTGGTGGCGTGGCAAAACAAGATTCAAAGCGACCCCTTACTTGCCAATTTCAAACTGACCATGGCCTTCAACGGCGTCGGCACTACCGGCAACACCGATTGGACCGGCCTCCCATCACCGGGCGTCGCGAATGACGACTTGACTACCCACGTTCAGGGCTACCAAGGTTACTTCCACTGGATCAGTCACACCTACGATCACCCGAACAGTCTTAACGGTCTGCATAAGTCGGATCCCTACGGGGACCCGAACACTCCGCAAATGGACTCGATCGACCTGGAGATCCTCACCAACCGGTATGTAGCTAACGGAACGGGGCAGAACCTGGACACAGATGCCAGTGACACCGTCAGCACTATCCACCTGAGTGATTTCAACCCGGTCAACCTCGTAACTCCTGGCGTCACGGGTCTGAACGATACTGCGGTTCCATCCTTTTTGGTTCAGGACGGCGTGGGTTACGTGGTAACGGACACATCGGTCATCGGGCAGCCGAATAACGGTCCAAATCCATCGCCCAATGTGGGCATCGTAAATAGCTATGCCCCCGGCCTCTACGAAGTACCGCGGCGTCCCAACGATGTCTTCTTCAATGCGGCAAATTGGTCTGACGATCAAGCGGAGTTCTCCTGCATCTACAACAATCCCGTGCAACCACCATACAACAGCTTCAGTTCATCCCAGATTCTCGATTTCGTGAGCTCAGGTTTCGTTACGAACATGTTGATAGGAGACATGGATCCGGAGATGTTCCATCAGCCAAACCTGCACGACTATGATGTGCAAGGTCACTCACTGCTCGGTGATACCTATGATCAGACTTTCAATAAGTACGAGCAGCTCTACAAACTGGGGGTCGTCAGCCTAACGCTCGATCAGTTGGGGCAGAGCATGCAGAATCGGAACGCATACAACTTGTCGGCCGCGACGGCAAGCTTCACGGGCGTCCCTGGATCGAATCAGACGATAAGCATCACTGTGCCTGCGACAGCTACGGTTCCAAGTGCGATCATTCCAGTCACCGGCTTGTACAGCGCTGGGGCGGAAGCTTACGGCGGACAATACATCTCGCACATACAGCTCAACGCGGGCCAAACGGTAACACTGCCCGTCACGGCTGAACCTCTCCTTCCATCCGCCTCTTCGCTGACGTTGAACCCAACCAGTGTTACGGGTGGCGCACAATCGTCCACTGGCACGGTGACCCTGAGCGGGCCAGCTCCCATAGCCGGTGCGCAAGTTACGCTCTCCAGTAACAGTGGAGCAGCCAGCGTGCCAGCCAGCGTGACCGTTCCGGCGGGAAGCAGCAGCGCCGCCTTCACGATCAGCACCAGCGCAGTGGCAGCATCGACCCCGGTCACCATCTTCGCATCCTACGATGGCCTGACACCATCAGCCTCGCTCACCGTGACGCCTCCAATTGTCTCTTCGCTGACGTTGAATCCAAGCACTGTTGTCGGTGGCGTACAAACTTCCGCGGGCACGGTGACACTGAGCGGGCCAGCTCCCGCGGGTGGCGCCCAAGTTATGCTCTCCAGCAACAACGGGGCAGCCAGCGTGCCTGCCAGCGTGACGGTTCCGGCCGGAAGCAGCAGCGCAACCTTCACAGTGAACACGTCGACCGTTCTCGTATCAACTTCCGCGACGATCTCGGCGTCGTATAACAACACGACTCAATCAGCAAGTCTTGCAGTATTGCTGTAGCACATCTAAACGTCAACAATTATCAGCCTGGGCAGCGTTGGAGTGGAGACCTGTCGAGTGGGACAACACATGGCATACGTAGGGGTGAGCAAGAGCCAAACGGTATTACCGCCGGTGCTGCGCACAAATAGAAAGGCTTTACCGTGAGTGAGATATTTGACGCGTTGGTCGTTGGGCAAGACCGAGCCATGGACACGCTAGAGACGTTGCCGCCCACGCAGGTGGAGCCCACGGATGGCTTCCACGCTGTTTGGCAGAGGCCCGTTGTTCCTGCCGACGTTGATCGTTTTGGTCGGTTGAAGAACCACATTGCCCAGCTTCCAGGCTACGTCACCCTATCACACAAGAAAGTTCGGAAGTACCTCATCTTTACTTTCTTTGCAGTGGCGCTCGTGCTGGGGGGAACGAACTACGCGTTACACCCGCGTGGAAACGCATTTGCGACTGGCCAGCCGATCTACGGGGTGGCGTTTGAAGGAACGGTGCACCCGGCTAATGAGATCCGGATCACGGCCGAGTTACCCGGTATGGTGTCCAACATCTTAGTCAAAGTCGGCGATAATGTGCAAAAGGGGCAGGAACTGCTTCGTATGGATGATCGCGAAGCGGAGTTGGGCGCCAAACAGGCAGCTGTAGAGCTCGAGACGGCTAAAGCGAAACTTGACAAATCTCGCCTAGAGTTGGCTGAGGCAAACGCCCGTGTGGCGATATCGCAACGGCAAGAACAGTTGGTGCCCAGCCGCCAGTGGCGGGATTCTCCAGAAAGGGCTGCAGCCGCTTACGACCTAGCCCTGACCAACTACAACCGTGCGAAGAAACTGTACGACGCCGGTGTCGTTGCCCAACAAGAACTGGACGCTCGAAGCACTGAGTTGCGGGTGGCCCGGGATGACCTGGAGAACGCCAAAAAGCTAGCCCGCGTATCTACCACGCTGGCGCACGATCAGACCGACCAGGTCAACCTGCAGGCGAAAGTCACGCGTGCAGAATTACAACAGCAATTTCACGAAGCGGAATTAGGATATGAGCGCGCCATGCACCAGCTCGATGCAACGGTTGTGCGTGCTACAGCAGCCGGTGTGGTTTCCGAAATCGCCGTCCACCTCGGGGACCGTGCTCCAGGGGGGACGGTCCTTGTGCGGTTAGCGGAACTGCACCGCATGATCGCGGAAGTTCCTGTAGCGGCGCAGATGATTTCCAAGGTGAAAGCTGGCCAACCAGCTCGCGTACGGTTATCGTCCTCGCCCCCGCGGGAGGTAGACGGCCAGATCCGCGACATCAATCCGCTTCCTTCCGCAAACATGACTCATATGGTCGAAGTTGAATTCGATAATCCAACCCTGTTGCTGTTAGCGGGACAGCCGGCAGAGGTCAGGTTTCTGACGCCATAAGCCAGCAAGAACCAATTTCTGTTCTCCTGACGACGGAAGGAACATATCCTTTCTACGGTGGAGGTGTGAGCACGTGGTGCCACCAGCTCACACACGGCTTGCCGGACGTCGACTTCAGTATACTAGCGGTGGTTACTAACCCGTATCCACAGCCAAAATACGACCTCGCACCCAATGTGCAAGCAGTGATCAAGGTGCCCCAATGGGGGCTACTACAGCCAGCAGAATATTCGTGTCAACAGCCGACTTCTGTCGTATTACGCAACTTCTGGAATACTACACCAAAGGTTATTGCTGCGCGTTTCAAACCGGTCTTCGAGCGATTTCTTGCTCTTGTGTTTTCCTCTGGTTGTGACAAGGAAGAACTTGGCATTGTGTTGCTTGAATTGCAAAGCTACTTTCAGCACTACGACTATCAGAAGACCATGAATTCTGTGGAGGCGTGGGACGTCCTCCAACACGTGGTGCGCGCGACATGGGAATGTCGTCCAGTGGCCACAGGAAATCCAAGTCTTGCGGAAGTGAAAGAAGCGTACCGCCTGCTATACCACCTGCTTATGGTCCTGCACTTCCCTATCCCTTATGCAGACATCACACATTCGTCGGCGGCATCCTTCTGTGGGTTGCCTTGCGTCTTGGCTAAGCTCGCGAGGGGCACACCGTATCTATTGAGTGAGCATGGGATCTATCTTCGAGAGCAGTATTTGAACCTTCGTGGTCAGGTGAAGTCGTTTTTTGTTCGCTGGTTCCTTTATCGGCTGGTTGAAAACGTGGTTGGGTTGAATTATCACTTTGCCGATCTGGTTTGCCCGGTGTGTGCCTACAATTCGCGCTGGGAGAAGCATCTGGGCGTGTTGGCGAACCGGATCAAAGTCATTTTCAATGGAGTTGATCCCGGAAAATTTTACCCCAGCAGGCGGGAACATGGTGGCCGAGCGCTAGTGTCGACTGTCGGCGTTATTTATCCCTTGAAAGGCCAGCTCGATCTGATTGAGGCGGCGGCCGTGCTCAAACCCAAGTTCGGCAACCTAGAAGTGCGCTTCTACGGGGCGCCGACCGACCGTGAATATTATGATGGCTGTATTCGCAAGGTTGCTGAGTTGCAACTGGAGAACTGCGTTAACTTTGCGGGGTCAACAAAGGAACCCTGGAAGGTGTACAACGATGCGGATGTCATGGCTTTCTCCAGTATTTCAGAGGCCTTTCCGTACGCGGTGGTGGAGGCAATGTCATGCGGCGCTGTTGTTGTTGCTACGGACGTAGGGGGAGTGAGGGAAGCTCTCGGGGATTGTGGGCTGCTTGTGCCTGCAAGAAAGCCGCATGCGATGGCGGAGGCGATTTCGTTCTTACTAAGGAATGAAGCTGAGCGACTACGATTAGGCCAGATGGCCCGAGCGCGGGCCCTCAAACATTTTACGGAGGAGCAATTTCTGAGTTCATACGGGAACGTTTACCGTAAATTGCTGTCATTCCGGCCGCCGAAGCTCTTGGGGGCGTACTCATGATGAGCGTGTGTGTGGTGGTGTTCTGGTTGGGGGCGGTAGCCATGACGCTTACCGACACAAGTTTCCTTTTCACACGTAGCACGGCTCCCGCTGCTCCTGCCCGAATTCCAGCGCGCTTGGCCATCTATTACGGGTATCCCAGCTTAGTAAATGGATCCAATGGAGACATGGAGAAGGCGGCCAGAGTCTTCAGCGCGTACGACGTGGTGGTATGGGGCGATGGCATTGAGTTCCCAGACCGAGAGCCTGTGCGTTTCCCACCGGGAGATCCCGAGGAGCACCAGAAAGCCCTGAGGATAATCGCGGCCGTCCGGGGGCGTAGCCCCGGAACCCACTTTTATGGCTATATCTGCTTGGGTGAAATCCCATCATCGGAGCGAGAAAGAAAATCTCTCACGCCCAAAGAAATAGAAGAGCGTATTCATCTGTGGAAGGATATGGGTGTGGCCGGCGTTTTCCTGGATGAGGCTGGCTACGACTTTCCAGTAGTCACGCGCGAGCGACAAAATCTGGCCGTCAGGATTATCCATGAGCTCGGCCTCAGAGCGTTCATGAATGCGTACTTCCTAGACCATTTGTTCAGCCGAGAAGACAAAGTCGCACATGCGAATGGCACAGGAAAGAATCCCAAACGTTTGCCTTCGCTCTTAGATGAGCGCGACATGTTCCTGCTCGAATCATTCCAGGTGAACAATGGAATCTACGAGAGCGTTTCCGCGTCGCAGGCACGCTTGAACCAAGCACTCGAGTTTCGGCGACGCTATGGGACCCGAATTTTGGCCACCACCACGACAACGGCGCTGAAGCCCTTCGATGCCGAAAAGTTCAATTATGCGTGGTGGACAGCTCTTCTGTTCGGCCTCGATGGTTTTGGCTGGGGAGAACCCGACTTCGCTGCTTTGAGTAACGAATTACCGGATCGTCGCTGCAGTTTAGAGAGTGCGGTGCTCGGCGCTTTACAAAATTCTCATTCAGTGGGTTCTGATGCAGTGGGTTCGAATAACACCTTATTCTGGAGGAGGGCAGGTAATTCTTTCATTGTCGTAGACACTCGCAATCATTCTGTCCGTCGAGTCCCCTCCACTGGCCGCCTGAAATTGACAGAGGTCGAAGCATTGTTCAATTCTCCTCAAGCAATACCTCTGATGACCTGCGTGGAAATCCATGAGCGATGAAGAAATCCAGGATCTGCTGACTGGCATCAGGAAACAGAGGGCGCCAGTTGTCCATGCCCGTGAAGTTGCCGCCTTACTTGAGTCCTTTGGGTGTAACGACCGGTTCGCCAGAAAGAAGGGTTTTCCGAATATCTTTTCTCTAGCAGAGAATCTCTTTGGACGCCTTCAACAAGATACGGCGTCGGAGGAGGAGGCTCCCCAGAATCATGGACGATCTGCTGTCTGGGCGGAAATAAGATGCGCAATGCAAAAGTTTTCGCTCAATGTCGGCTACTCTATCCCTTGGATGGCGCTGCTGGCCTTAGAGTACTTGCGGCCGGACGTCCTGCGCGTTTCCCCGGAATTGGGTGGCGCACTGAGTCTTTCTCTCATTGCCAGTCTTATAACGACAGGCGGGTTCATCCAGATGATCTCCCGCAGTGGAAACTTCTATTACGGGCTGAAACAGCCCGTTTTGGCGCGTCGCAATTGCATGTCACTCCTGAACCTGGGATTGACTAGCAGTCTTTTTCTGGCCTTAGTAGCGATGGCCCTAGGGTCTTACTTTCACTTATTCGGCGGCAACTACATTGTGCTGGCGGCCGCCAACTACGTGGCCTTAAGTCTTCTTTGGATGTTCTGCGCAGTACTGTCCGTCCAGGGAATCGGCTGGTGTATACCATGCGTCTTTGTATTCAGTGCTCTCATTAGCACCCTGATAGATTCTCTTGCTGATTGGAGTGGCTCCACTCTAGCGATGCTCTGGCCGTGGACGGCTACCTTATGCGCTCTCGGTTGTGTGCTGACCGGGTTCCATCGCGAGGAGAAGAGGCGCACAGACGAACCAGAGAGCGCTCGCCCACGCGTGGGTGTCATGTTCATCTCGCTGATACCCTTCTATGTCTACGGAACCACCTATTTCAGCTTTCTCTTTGCTGACCGGTTGACCGCCGGAAGTGCGATCCCATGGGTTTCTGGTCTAAGTTTCGGAATCGACCCCGAATACAAAAAGGGTATGGATTTGGTCCTTCTAGCCTTCCTGATTACGGCGGCGCTGGTGGAATATCTCGGGGACTCATTCCTGCGGTTCTGGCAAAGGCTGGCTACGGAATTGCCACAAGCCGCAAGCGAAACGCTAGTCGTAAATCTACGTAGACGCCACTCGCGAATGATGCTTGTCATCTTTACTGTGTTTACAGTGACTGCCTTAGGCGCATGGGTCACCTTCTCTCGTTCGAGCAGTGTTGCCCCCACCCTGAGAATATTGCAAACGGCCGTACTGGGCGGCCTCGGTTATTCCATGTTAAGTATTGCTCTGCTAGAGACCATCATTCTCGCCAGCATGAATGCCGTTTCGATGGCGCTGCCGGCCCTGGGACTTGGAGTCGGAGTAAATCTGCTGACTGGGTACGAACTCAGCCATTTGTGGGGAGTACAGTTTGCCGCCGCCGGGCTGCTCGTCGGGTCGGCTGTCGTTCTCTGGAAATGTAATGCGGCGGTGAGAGAAGTCCTGTTCAACCCAGCCTATCATTATTCAATTTCGTGAGCTTTCCTGGTGCCTGCTCTGGACGCGCTTAGAGCGTGTTGGATCTTAGTCGTCTTCATAATGGTGTTTTTCTGGTTTCCGGCACATCTCTCTTCGGGAAGATCGAAGTCCGTCATGGTCATGCAGATTGCCGGCTACTGGGCCCGCACAGTGCTCTGGGTGACGATTGCGGCTCTTCTCCTGGCGAGTTTGCGTTTACTTAATGCACTCACAGTTATTTTTGTCTTTGTGGGAGCGTTGGCCATCGATTGGCTTCGAAGGCGGGCCAAGATGCATGGCGGTTTGCTAATGAACTTGGAAGCAGCCACGATCGAGATAATGCGCAAGGTTGAAGCTTGGTCGTTTGGCTTGCACCTCCTTGCCGGCAAAAGACCCATGGCACCGGCTCGCTCATCCTGGCGGTTACGCGTTAATCGCTGGCTGAAATGCTTAGAAGGCATAGAACTGCTGGTCGCATGCCTTGCCGCCGTTCTGATAACAACTATTATTCTGCGCGGCGAGCATGCGGTTCGGGAGCTCCGGTTTGATCAGCCCGAGCAATACTCCCATCTACTGCGTGCGCGAGAATTGATGCTCAATCTCCACCCCGCCAACCGGCCGTTCGTGTTTCCTGCGGTGATTGCAACCATATCTTTTCTCAGCGCTGCGGATCCGATCCAGATCACGCGTGTACTATCGCCTGTGGTTGAGCTGTTAGTTGTCGTCGCCACCGGCTTGCTTATTCATGTATGTGCCCGAGCTGGTGTTGCGTCTGTCGCCGCAGTGTATTGCTTAGGAGCAGCTGCGTTCCCGCCTGCGGGAAATGACGCAGTCATGGCAATTTCGGCGATACAAAGAGTCAAAAGCCTCCTCAGCGGCTCTCCGGCGGTGATGCGAGCCAGTACCGAATTCGGACTTGGCATGCTGTTCCTTCTTTTGGCTCTCGCGTTTCTCGCGGATTGGTACCGGAACGAGAGGGGTTGGGATTCGCTTCTGGATTTCGCCTGTTGCCTGGTGTTGACAGGCATTGTTTCGCAATTGTTACTGCTGATACTGGTGACGGTGGGCGGGGTTGTGCTGCTGCGTCCCATGGTGGGCCTGGTAGCTTTTGTACTGGCGTGCTACAGCTTAGTGGCTTACTTGACTTTGTCGACCAGCGTCACTGTCGCCGATGAAATGCGCGCAATCTTGCCGGTTGCTGCTGCTATCCTCGTCGGTTGCTTTCTTGCGGTGATAGAAAACAAACTATTCGCCCGCGCCGGCACAACCGGACAAACACTAGTTCTCGGAGCTTGTGTGTGCGTTGCCATGACTTGGTTTCGGCCGCAAGGGTTGGTCGGTCAATACGTTGAATATGAATCCGCAGCACGCGCGACCGAAGAAATCGCATCCGGATTTCCCCGCCAGACGTGGGTTGTGGTTGCGCCGGTGGAACAATTGGCCGAAACGCTAGGCTTAGGAGCATACGAAGATCTGGCGGGATTTGTCGAGAAATATCAGGGCCAGGTCTTGAGCTCGGACTTCCGGTTTCAGGAAGGGCAGGAGGACTTGTTCATCTACGTGGAGAAGAGGCCATTTCAGATTTTTGCCCGCGAGCCTGAGATCGTCTCTTTCTCTGTGCTGACGGACCCTACCTACCGGAATTATCGTTCACCTGGAGGGCGGGCCAGCTTGGAAGCAGCGGCGCTGCGACTGTGCGAGAGATACCGACAAGGCCACCCGGACACGGATGTATTTTTTGAGAACGAAGATCTCCGCATCTACCACGTACACCAACAATGGACTTCAGACTCCAAGAGACGACAGTGAGAGCAATGCAAAGCCGGGGCACCATGTCCCTCCCGGTCCGTCGAGACCAGCGGGTGTCCAGGCGTGCGGCCTGGGAGGCTTTTCCCGATGACCAGATGGCTTCCAACCCAAGGAGGACTCTCTGTAGGGTTCGAACCGGATCTTGGGGGTAGTTTTTCACGCGATGTGCACTGAGCTAGCTAGGCATGTATAACGCCTTTTACAAATTTTGGCGTAATCCCTTCGAGATTACTCCCGATCCTTCTTTTCTGTTTTCTACAAAGGGACACAAGAAGGCTCTTGCTGCACTTTGCTGTTGTCTACGCCGGCGGAGGGGAATTGGCGTCCTGACAGGCGAGGCTGGTACAGGCAAGACTTTACTAATCTGTTGCCTTTTGCGATTACTCAAACATAGTGACATCGGTTACGCATATGTCTTCAACAGCCGCTTGTCGTCGCTGGAGTTCCTGCAGTACGTTGCTGCCGATTTCGGCCTAGACGCGTGGAGCAAAACCAAGGGGCAAGTTCTCCATGAACTCAGCAAATATATTGTGGCCCGTCATCAGCAACGACTAACGACTGTGATTGTAGTGGACGAGGCGCACGATCTATCGACAGAAGCTCTCGAAGAGACCAGACTCCTGACAAATCTGGAGACGGCAGAAGAAAAATTGCTCCAGATATTGCTTGTGGGGCATTCGGAACTGGACGAGAAGCTGGATTCGCTTGAGCTGAGGCAATTGAAACAAAGAATAGCAATGCGCTCACACCTTGAACCATTGGACTTGGAGGAGACAAGCGGCTATATGCGGCACCGGCTGCATCTTGCGGGCGCCAACGCGGATGGGTGTGAGCTTTTCGCCGATGAGGCGATCGAAAGAATCTATTGTCACTCCCGGGGCATCGCACGACTGATCAACACAGTCTGCGAAAACGCCTTGACCACTGCTTTCTTAAGACAACTAAGCAGGGTGCCGCCGGATATCATCGATGAAGTTGCGTTCGACCTGCGCCTCAACGTACCCAGTCCCGCGCGGAGAACAGAGCAGAACAGCGATCCGGCGTTGGAGTCGGATGACGATCCAGCTTTCACGATGTAACCGCTTGCAAGGCATGCGAGTGGAAGGCTGTCCGTCTCTTGAGCCGGCGATGCCCATGCGCCACGCCGGCCTTGCGGACCCGGCTTCGTCCTCTCAGTCTCTGTCCAACGCTATTGCTCATAGGCGCCGATGTCGATATTGGTTCCCTGCACTCGCAGATTGCCGGCGAAGTCCAACGTGCCTACGACTCCCGGCCCCAGGTTGATACCCGCGTTGACTGCGGGCGAAGTCGACTGGACGTGCAGGTCGGGTGTAGTCAAACTCAGAAACTGAGGATCCAAAGATTGCGAATGACTATCTTTGCCGGTCGCAGATTGATACGTCGAGAAACCGGTGAGGTTTGTGCCATTCCAGAGAAAGTCAGCCGCTGACGAGCTCAACGACGAATAGTAGAGATTGTAATCCATGCCCGCCGGGTCGGGTTCGCTGTTGGTGTAGTCGTTGATGAACAGTCCCTGTGACGTGGCGTAAACCACATTGTTCTTGAACACGTTGTTGGTCGCGTAGTATTGGATCTGAAATTCACCGCTGGCCGTGTTCTTCATGTCGTTCTGGAAAAGGGTGTTATTGACAATCGTGCAATGGTCGGTGCCACCCACGTTGCTGGCATATCCTCCAATGCTTATCCCGGCCGAATTGGCCCAATACACTAAGTTGTTCCGCGCTGTGACAAAGCTGGTTGCGTGGCCCTGGTGCTCACTTGCCATCTCAATCCCGATGTCCGCGTTGTGTATCAGATTGCGTTCGATGATGGTTTCAGACCCGCCGTCCACGTAGATGCCGTTGGCATCATACTGGTTACCCTCACCAGGATTGTTTATGGCTGAAATGTCGTAGATGGTGTTGCCTATGGCTGGCGAATTGTTGTTTCGGCCATAATTCCTTGGGATTTCGCCGGCCTGCTACGATTCTGTGATGCGCGATCTGGTCGTTCTTTTCATCCACTACCCTGGCCCGCTTACTCGGACCTGGCGGCGCCTGTTCCATAGTTGCGGAGTCGATTCTCCTCAAGCACCAACTCCTCATCGTGAATCGCTCCAGGCACCGATCGCCGAATCTATCCGCGTCGGATCGCATCCTTGCCGGCTTTGATGGCGCTCGTGGTGCGTCCTAGACGTCTGCTCCGGTCCGCAATCGTACTGAAGCCCTCGATACTGCTATGCCTTCACAAAGCCTTGAGCAAGCAAAAGTATCGCCTGCCGTTCTCAACGAATCGTCGTCGGAAGCCCGGCCCGAAAGGACCGAGTGCAGAACTCATCCGTGCGGTCGTCCAAATGAAGCAGCGTAATCCCAACCGGCGCTGTCCGCGAATCGCCCAGCAGATCGGCCCTGGCGTTCCACATCCAAATCGAGAAGGACGTGGTTCGAAGGATCCTCGCCCGTCACCCCTCGCCGGGAAGTCGTCATCGAATGCGCCGAGGCCGCCATCCTCGGAGCATTCCTCAGGCACCTCCGTGCGGGTTTTGTTTTCTCGGCAAGTCGTTGATGTCATATGATTTGAAACGAAATCTCGGCCTTCGGCCAGTCAATCGGCCGTCAGTACCCGCCGTACCTGCTTGCACCTTTGCCGTCGTCAGGGTCAAATAAGGGTCACGATACTGTTAATCTCAAGTATTCATGCGGCCTCGTGGGTTGTCATCTGCGTCGCAAAGTAGTTGAATTTGCAGTTTTCCACGAAATTCATAACCCATCTATGAAGTCGTCGGCCGTGTCAAGCGAAAATTAGACACACTTCTCCTTTTGGGTTGGGCGGGCTGTCAAGGGCGCCCGTTTTTTTTGGCGTTCATCTCGACTCTTGACAGCCGCCCAACCCCACATAATGGAGCGAGGAACGAAGCGAAACTGCAGTGAAGCTTCGTTCCATAGGCAGAAGGGATTTTGCTTTTGCCTTCTGCCGGGGTTTCTTTCGCCAGGCTTGGTGAATTCCAGACCGGCGAGAAGAACCATCAAACTTAAACGCTCTACCTCTGAACTGTCGCACAGCTCGCTCCCGACCAAAGGCTCGCTCGTAATCATTCGAGCCGGAAACTCGGTCCGACCCAACCATCTATTCGGTCACAACTTCGGCCATGATTAACTAATTCAGACTCCCTCGTTAAAGGGAGCGGGGTGCCCAATCAAAGGTTCGGTGATCAACTTCACACCATTGGGTTAGTCGAGCTACCCCACGTGCGAACCGAACTTTTTCAGCTGCTGGTAATCCCATCCACGGCGCCACATCCAGAACAGCCGCACCGCCAGCTTGCGTGCCATAGCTACTTTGGCAATCGCATGATTGCGGCGCAGCGCCAAGTGCGCGTACTGATGTCGCCACTGCTCCTCAGAACGAGCCACGCTTTGCGCCGCCTGCCCCAGCAAGAACCGAAGCAGCGCGTTGCCTTGCTTGCTGATGTGACCCAACCGCCAGCTATCCGCACTGGAGTCCTCACAGGGAATCAGTCCCAGATAGCTAGCCACCTGTTTGCCGCAACCAAACCTATCCGGGGTGCCAAGGACCAGCACAAAGGCCAGCGCCGTGATCGGCCCCACGCCAGGATGGGTTTGCAGCCGTTGCACCTCCGGCACCCGCGCTGCTTCTTGCTCGATCGCCTGGCTCAACTGATCGATGCTCGGGTCGAAGCGGTCCAGCAGTTCGAGCAGTTCTTGCCGGCGCCGAGTGGTCCAGGGAGGCAACCGCAACGACTCCAGTTGCGCCCGTCCCTTCTCGCTCCACAACCCTCGCTTGCGCCGTAGGCCTTCGTTCATGGCGATTGCTTGTAACTGATTCATCACTCGCGTCCGCATTCCCACCAGGCGATGCCGGTGCAACACCAGTTGCCGTACATCCCGATTCTCCGGAGTTGGCACCCAGATGCGGGGGAAGTTATTTTCCAGCATCAGCTTGAGAACATGCTCGGCATCCCGCCGGTCGTTCTTCTGCTTGCGCACCCGCTTGGCTCGAATCTGCGCCGGATCGCCCACCCACAGTTCATCGTTGAGCTCCGCCAGCAAGCGCTCGAACCAACGCGAGTGCCCGGTTGCCTCCATCCCTACACGCACGCTGATTCCTTTTTTCTTCAGCTCGCGGTAGAACTGCTCGGCCTCTTTCGCTGCATGGAGGCAACGAATCCGGTTGGAGCGTTAGGTCCAATTCTTGATGCTAAGAGCGGTCGCGAAATTGGTCAAACGGTGCGTGCCCGCCGGGATATACTCTGCGGCATGATCATCGGTGCTCATTTTCTGCTCTACAGCAAAGATCCCGAGGCGGACCGTGCCTTCTTCCGCGACGTCCTCGGGTTCCGCTATGTAGACGTCGGCGAAGGATGGATGATTTTCGCGATGCCACCGGCCGAAGCCGGCATCCACCCGCTGGACGGCGAGTTTTCGCAACGCCATGCCGGCCATGATCTGCTCGGCGCGGTGCTGTACCTGATGTGCGACGACCTCGAGGCCTTGATCAAGTCGCTCGAAGCGAAGAATGTTCGCTGCACCGAGGTGGAAAGAGCTCCCTGGGGCATCAAGACTACGATTCCCTTGCCGAGTGGCGGGGCGATTGGCCTGTATCAGCCCGCCCATCCGACCGCTCTGAACCTCAATTCGAAATAACGCCCGACCATGAGAGCGATCGCCGTCATCCCTGCCCGCTTGGCCTCGACGCGCCTCCCGCGCAAGATGCTGTGTGAGATCGCGGGCAAGCCGTTGATTGGCGTGGTGTACGAGGCTGTGCACTCCTCCAACCTGCTCGCCGATGTCATCGTGGCTACCGACTCCGAGGAAATCCTGCGTGTCTGTCGCGAGCGCGGCTGGAAGGCACTGATGACTTCGCCCGCGCATCGAAGCGGTACCGAACGGGTGCACGAAGTCTCCAATCGTGAAGCCGCTGAGGTCTACATCAACGTTCAGGGGGACGAGCCGCTGACCCGATCCGAGCACATCGCGACCTTGTTGCAGGTCATCCAGAATCCCGCGGCACAAGTGGGCACGCTGATGACGCCGGCAGCAGAGGTCGATATTGCCAATCCCAACGCCGTGAAAGTTGTGACCGACCGGAACGGGAGCGCTCTCTATTTTTCGCGCGCCACCATTCCCTTCGATCGGGACGGCACCCGACCGAGATATTTCAAGCACCTCGGGCTATACGCCTATCGCAAGCCTACCCTGGACCGTTTCGTGACTCTTCCTGAGTCGTCGCTCGAGCGGAGCGAGCGGCTGGAACAATTGCGTTTCCTGGAAAATGGCATTCCGATCTTTGTCGGCGAGACTCCACATGACAGCGTGGGGGTCGATACGGAAGAGGATCTGCAGCGCGTGATTGAGCTTCTACGGGAGCGGTGAGCAGCGAGGCTGCAAAGGAGGGCGAAGCTTCGATCAAATGTGCGGATGCGCGGTTTGTGTTCGTCCCCACTCGTCGGCTGCTGCCAGACGTCGCGAGATGGAAGGGTGGGAGTGGAAAAACCATTCCACCCATTTCCCGGGAGTTCGCTCCGCCAGGTTTTGTTCTGCCAGCTTATTCATCGAAGAAATGAAGGGCTCAACGCTGGCGATGGATTCGAAAGCGTAGCGGTCCGCCTGCCGCTCGTTGTAGCGCGAGTAGGCGTTGAGGGCGGGCATCAGCAGCAACGAAAGCACAGTAGCCACCAGCGCCAGGAGCGGCAGGTTGGCAAAATCAGAAACCTGCACGAACTCGAACAGTTGGCGATCCACGGCATAATGCAAGGCCCAATTGGCGGCCCAGAAGCCGAACAGCGTGATCGCGGCCTGCACGAAGATGCTCTTCAGAATGTGGCGGTGGACGTGGTGGCCGAGCTCGTGGGCCAAGACCGCTTCGATTTCATCGGAACTGTAGTTGTCGAGCAGCGTATCGGCCAAAATGATGCGCCGGGTCGCGCCCAGGCCGGTGAGTGCTGCATTCGCCTTCTTGCTCTTTTCCGAGAGTTTCCATCGGTAGACGCCGCGCACTCGCGTCCCAGCGCGCTCGCTGAGCACGACCAGTCGCCGCCGCAATTCTTCATCGTCCAGTGGTTCGAACTTGTAAAAAATTGGAAACAGCGCCACCGGAGCCAGCTGAGCTAGTAGCACGAACAACACCATGAACAGCGCCCAAGCCAGCAACCACCATCTTTCCGGCCACTGCCGGATGGTGTAATACAACAGTTCCACGACCACACTGCCCAACACCAGTCCCACCAAAAACCCTTTTACCTCGTCCCAAATCCAGGCGCGAAATCGCTGCGTCGAGAGTTTATAGCGTCGCTCGAGACGGTATCCGTAGTAGTCCAACCCAATGCCAAGGGCTTTGCTGATGAGCAGCAGGAGCAGCAAGTACACAAAAACTGCCAGGGAATAATTCTGGAATGGGCGATAGGCGAGATCGCGCAACCAGCCCGACCATCCCGTAACCAGCAGGACGATCAGAAATACGAGGCCGATGATGAAGTCGGCAATTCCCAGCCACCGCCGGATGTGATTGTAGCGGCGGGCCTCAGGCGAATCGGCCTGAACCGGAATGGAAACGTTTGTCGTCACGGATGATTTATTCAACGCGCTATTTACCAGTATCGCACTATTGCGCAGAAATCGGACGGGCGAATGATCAAAATTGCGCCCGGCGCGACTCCCATACTACTGGTTCCTCACGAAGCTCTCGCCCGTGGTTAGAAGTTCGGCGACCAAGTCAGGGGACGAAGCTTCGGTGTAGAGCCGTAGCAGCGGCTCAGTTCCCGAGGCGCGGAATAACGCCCACGCTTCCGCTCCATTCCCGTTGGCGGGCGCATCGAGGAAGAACTTCACTCCGTCGAGGTGCTCCTTCTTCAATATCCGGTAACGGCCGAGCGTTTGCGTACTCTCCGCGCGGGCACGCTGAATCGCGTTCTGTTTGACGTCCTCGGGGAGGTGCAGATCGCGCCGTCCGTAATAGTGCGGGCCGAACTCTCGCTGCAAATCCGCGACTAACTGCCCGAGGGGTTTGCCCTCTTCGGCCATGACGTTGGCCAGAAGCAGGCAGTTCAGCACTCCATCGCGCTCGGGGAGAAACCGCGAATAGCCGATGCCGCCCGACTCTTCGCCGCCAATCAGAATCTCGTGATCCATCATCAGATCGGCAACGTACTTGAAGCCGATGGAAGTCTCGTGCAGCTTGCGGCCATGCTTTAGGGCGATACGGTCGAGCATGCGCGTGGTGTTGAAGGCTCGCACCACGTCCCCCGGCCATTTCTTGCGCTCCAGAAGCCAACGCAACAGCACACAGAAAATTTTGTGGGAATCGACGAAGGTGCCGTCTTCGGCGGCGGCGCCGATGCGGTCCGCGTCACCATCAGTGGCCAGGCCGGCGTCGCACTTCTCGCGAACTACTGTTTCCTGCAGCATCTTGGTGTGCGGCTCGATCGGCTCGGGATTGATCCCCGGAAATAGCGGGTTGACTTCCTGGCGAATCGCAACGTAATGCACGCCGCGGTCGGCAAAGATCCCAGTTAGAACCCCGCGACCGGAGCCGTACATCGCGTCCACTGCGAATTTAAATTTTGTCTTGGCGATGAGGTCCATGTCGGCGAAGCCACAAACGGCAGCGATGTAGGGCTTCTTGAAATCGACCTCTTCGATGGCAGCCTTGGTCCCCTTCGGCGTGGCGCCAGCGGCCAACTCATCCTCTATCTTCTTCATGATTCCAGGCGTCGCAGACCCGCCGAAATTGCCCTTGAATTTCACTCCGTTCCAGTTCCACGGGTTGTGGCTCGAAGTGATCATGACTCCGCCCGCTGCGCCTTGGTGCTTGACGGCATAGGAAACTGCGGGCGTCGGCGTGTAGTCATTGGCGAGTTTCACGGAAATGCCGGCGGCGGAAAGAGCTTCGGCCACGATCTGCGCGGCTCGGGGCGATGCAAAACGGGCGTCGTATCCGATCATGACTCCGCGCTTCGCATCTTCGTACTTCAGTACGTAAGAAGCGATCGCACCGGCCACACGGCGCACATTGTCGAAGGTGAAGTCGTCGGCGATGAGTCCGCGCCAGCCATCGGTTCCGAATTTGATCTCTTGCGCCATTGGCCAGGATTTTCTCTAGGTCAAATTGTGCAGCTTGTTCTCGTCGAGATACTTGACGATCTTACCCACGTCCTGCGCGTGCTTGCGTGTTGTGATCAGCAAGGCGTCCTCCGTTTCAACGACCACCAGGTCACTCACGCCAACCGCGGCGACAAACTTACCCGGAGCGTGCACGTAGTTTCCGCGGGCATTAAGGAGGAACATGCCGGAGCCCGCTACCAGATTGCCTTCCGGGGGATTACTCTTCGCCATGTGGTGCTCGTGCAGCGCCGTCCACGAACCCAAATCGTTCCATCCGAAATCAGCCGGCAGGCAAAAAATGTTGCCCGCCTGCTCACCCTTCGCCGAGCGCGGTTCCAGCACCGCATAATCCACGCTGATGTTTTCACATTTGGGATAAAGCCTGCGAAATGTGGCTGCGAACTTCTGCGTTCCGGCTGACGCGATCTCTTCCAGCACGGCCGCAGTTTTCGGCAGATGTTCCCGCAATGCATCGGCGAGGGTGCGCGCGCTCCACAAGAACATGCCACTGTTCCAGAAATAGTTTCCGGCGGCCACAAATTCCGCAGCCCTGTTGGCGTCGGGTTTTTCGATGAAGCGTCGCACCCGCAAAGCCTCCCCTTGAAACGAGCGACCTGCCTCGATGTAACCATAGCCGGTTTCGGCTCGATTAGGCCGGATGCCGAGAACGACAATGTTGTCGCCGGCGGCAGCGAGGTTGATTCCACGCTCGAGCGTCTCACGATATTGCAACTCGTCCGCGATTACGTGATCGGAGGGGAACATGCCAATCACGGCGTGGGGATCGTGGCGCAACAAAAGGAACGCGGCCAACCCGATCGCCGGGGCGGTGTTGCGCCCGACCGGTTCTGCCAGCACCTGGTTCTTGGGAAGCTTCGGCAGTTGCTTGGTGATCGCGGGCCGCAGATCTTCGTTGGTGATGATCCAAAACTTCTTTGCCGGAGCCAGGGGCAACAGACGCTGCACCGTCTGCTGAATCATCGTCTGCTTGCCGTCGAGCGCGAGCAATTGCTTGGCGCGCTTCTTCCGGCTCATGGGCCAAAAGCGCGTGCCGCGCCCTCCAGCCAGGATCACGGGACAGAAAGTCGAGTACTTAGCCACGGATTCTCACGGATCTACACGGATCAAAGATCAAGCCGAAACTACATTCGCGTTTCCGGTTCGGGGAGTTGTCTTCCTGGTACGTAGGCTCGAAGAAACTCAAGCGCCCACTGCGGCCTTACGCCAAATTCTCCGATGAACGCGGGGACAACGATGGCGTCGCCCTTGGCGATCGTAACGGGTTCCATACCTCGTGCCTCGACCACTCCGCAGCCCTCGACCGCGACAAGAATCTGCACCGAACTCCTTCCCCAGTCGCCGCGCGTCGACAATTCCAGCGGTGCCTTCGCCTCAAACATGTCCACCACAAAATAAGGAGCCGCAACCAACGGCGCGTGCCGGTTGCCGCCGCCGAGGTCGCTCGGTGCGGGCCGCACCACCTTCCCCGAGCTCACTTTTTCCTTGACCGCGGCCATGCCGTCTTTCAGGTGCAACTCGCGAGGCCGCCCGTAATCATACAGGCGGTAGGTCGTGTCGGATTGCTGCTGGGTCTCGACGATCACCGAACCGGGGCCGAGCGTGTGCACCGTTCCGCCAGCGACGTAGATCATGTCACCCGCATAAACATTGATCCAGTTAAGCAATTCCTCCGCGCCCTGCTGATGAATCGCTTCTTCCAATTGGAGCGCCGTCACACCTGGTTTTAGCCCCAGCGCGATCTGAGATCCTGGACGGGCATGAGCCACGTACCAGCATTCTGTCTTGCCCCAGGGTTGGCCAATGCGTACCGCCTGCTCGTCATCGGGATGAACCTGCACCGAAAGTTTTTCGTGGGGAAAAAGAAACTTCAGCAACAGCGGAAACCGCCGGGGATCGCGTGCTGCATCGCCGACCAGCTCACGCTGATGCTGCTGGCTCAACTGCGCGAGAGTCTTGCCGCTGAGCGGCCCATTCGCCACCTTGCACTCGTCCCCGCTCAACCACGCTTCGCCAATCTTCTCCACGAACTTGTGGTTGGGATAAATCGGCGACAAATCTTGCGTTCCCCAGGGGCGCGGATCAAATCCGGGCAGCATCAATAGTGGATACAGCCTCTCGATCGCAGTCCTCATTTGGCGGCAGCCGGGGCGCCATCTATGCTTCTGGCGAGCTGTCCGCACAATTTCCCCGCGTCACGAATGTAGCGGTGGAAAGAGGGGGATTCCGGCACGTTTGTAGCAGAATAGCAGAAAAGGACGCGATGCTCTTTCAAAGCAAGGGCCACATGCACCAGGTCCCAGGCGCTCTTGGATTTGAGGAAAATGCGCTCCAGTCCAAGCACACCAAAGGCACCTCGTTGAACCGGATCGCTCCTCTCCAGCGAGCCTTGCCGAGCACCATCCTCCTGCACGCGATCCGTGAACCAGTGCTGGAGATCCTTGCCTCCTAGATTTGAAGGTGACTCGACAGTGAGCCTGAATGAACTCGCTATGGGCAGATCCGTTGGCTGGTAGATTCGATTAGTCCCGTCCCGAGACATCTTCCATCCTGGTGGAGGTTGTACGCTCTGCCCGGAAAGTACAAGCGCCCTAGACAGGACAGCACCGAGCAGCACCGACCTGGATGCGAAATCTCGCTTCATGGAGGTAACGAATTCGATTACAGTGCCGCGAAGAACTTCCGCATGCGTTCGAGGCCGCGGTCTAGCTCCGCCTTCGAGGTGGCGTAGGAAACGCGGATGTGATCGTTCGTCCCGAAGCCTTCGCCGGGGACCGTCGCGACGTGAGCCTCGCGCAATAGCCGTCCCGCCACGTCTGACGCCGACTTCAGGCCGCCCCGTCCCCGAAACGACGAAATATTCGGATAAGCGTAGAAGGCTCCTTCCGGCAGGGTGCAGCTCACACCCGGGATTGAGCGCAAGCCCTGCACGACGTGGTCGCGCAGTTCAATGTACTCGCGGCGCATTTGTTCGACGCACTCCTGCGGCCCCTTCAGCGCGGCCACGGCTGCCTTTTGCACGATCGAGGTCGGATTCGAGGTCGACTGGCTCTGCAGTTTGGCCATCGCACTGGCCACCGCCGCCGGCGCCATCCCGTATCCCATGCGCCAGCCGGTCATCGCATACGTCTTCGAGAGCGAGCCGAGCAATACCATCCGTTCCTTGTACTCGCGCAACACTCCCACGGAGAAAAGCTTCCCCGTATAGTTCAAATACACATAGCACTCGTCGGAGAGCACCCAAATACCGCGCTGGTGCGCCAGGCGAATCACCTCGGTCATGTCTTCAGGGCTCATCACTGAGCCCGAAGGATTCGACGGCGAGTTGAGGATGATCGCTTTTGTTCGCGATGTGATCAGTCGCGCTACCATTTCGGCCGTAACGCGGAATCCCCGCGCCTCGTCGGTTTCGAGAAGCACGCAACTTCCGCCTGCGTAGCGCACAATGTCTTTGAACGAAACCCAGTAAGGCACGGGCAGAATCACTTCGTCGCCGTGATCGACCAGAACCTGAATGGTATTGAACAAAGCATGCTTGCCGCCGACCGACGCGATGACTTCCTCGCGCCGGTAGCCCGAGTCAAAGTCCACGTTGTGCCGGTGCGTGATAGCATCCCGCAGCTCGGTCGTACCACCCACTGCTGTGTACTTGGTGAAGTTTCCATGGATGGCGCCGATCGCCGCGTCCTTGATGTGCTGCGGCGTGGCAAAATGGGGCTCGCCCGCGCCGAAATCGACCACGTCGATTCCCTGCGTGCGAAGTTTTTCGGCCTCGGCCACCACCGCCATCGTGGCGGAGGGTTCGATGCGGTTGATTCGGTCAGTGAGTCGCAATGCTTCGGTGGTTGCGGTGGTCATGCCTTCTTCTTCCTTCTCCTCGGGACTTCGATCAAATCTGCTTCCCGCAGCTTGTAGGCGGGATCGAGCTTCTCCCGCAGCTTTTGCTCGACGACTTCCGGGACAAGTCCCTTCACCGGGCCCCCCGCTTGCGCCACTTCCCGCACCAGCCGCGAACTGACATAAGAATACTTGTCGGCCGGCATCATGAACACGGTCTCCAGCGTGGGCTCAAGCTTGCGGTTCATAAGCGCCATCTGCAGTTCGTACTCATAGTCACTGATGGCCCGAATGCCGCGCAGTACACACTTTGCGTCGATGGACTTAGCGAACTCGACCATCAGGCCGTCGAACGTGTCCAGCCGCACGTTTTTCAGGTCAGCCGTCAACTCCCGCAGCATCTCCAGTCGTTCCGCCACGCTGAACATCGGGCTCTTCTCCGAGTTGCGCAGGATGGCGACCACCAGTTCCTCAAAGATCTTGCTGCCCCGCTCAATCAGATCGAGGTGCCCGTTGGTGGGCGGATCAAACGAGCCGGGATAAACAGCGGTGCCTTTCGTCAATCGTCCTCACCGGAAAAGGTGACGCGTTCGAGCCGAGTTGCAGCAATAGGAGATTCTATGCGGGCAGGAGTGGAGATGGCAATTGGCGAGTTTTCATTGTGGCGCGAGATTTAACTGTGCCAAATTTTGTCATCCCGAGCAACGCGAGGGATCTGGGTTCTTGCCTGTGCTACCACCACCTTCGACACCAGCAAACACGTTGCTCGGGATGACAGTCCGTTAGCTAGCGCTTTGCTGCCACCGGCACTTTGACCGGCTCCGGCGGGGCGCTCGGCATTGTAGTAACGCGCCCTGTCGGAGGGGCAGCCTGGGCCGTGGCCGCGGGTTGTGCCTGGGCGGTGGTTAATCCGAGCGTCTTGCGCACCTCGGTGTCGAGTTTGGCCAGGACATCTTTGTTGTCCTTCAGGAATTGGCGGGCATTCTCGCGGCCCTGGCCAATGCGCTCGCCCTTGTAGCTGAACCACGACCCGGACTTTTCGAGGATGTTGTTGTTGACCGCCAGGTCGAGCAGGTCGCCTTCGCGCGAGATGCCTTCTCCATAAAGGATGTCGAACTCGGCCTCGCGGAACGGCGCCGCGACTTTGTTCTTCACCACTTTCACTTTCGTCCGCGAACCGGTGACCACATCGCCTTCCTTGATGGCGGCAATGCGCCGAATATCGACGCGCACGGACGAATAAAACTTCAGCGCGCGCCCCCCAGTCGTGGTCTCCGGGTTGCCGAACATCACGCCAATCTTTTCGCGGATCTGGTTGATGAAGATCAGGCACGTTCTCGACTTGGAGACGGTTCCGGTCAGCTTGCGCAGCGCCTGCGACATCAAGCGCGCTTGCAGCCCCATGTGGCTGTCGCCCATTTCGCCGTCGAGTTCGGCCTTGGGTACCAGGGCCGCCACCGAATCCACCACCAGCACGTCAATCGCGTTCGAGCGCACGAGAGCTTCGGTGATCTCCAGCGCCTGCTCGCCGTAGTCGGGCTGCGAGACCAATAGGTTGTCGACATCGACTCCGAGTTTCTTGGCATAGGCGGGATCGAGCGCGTGTTCGGCGTCGACGAATGCAGCCATGCCGCCGGTTTTCTGCGCCTCGGCGATTACTTGCAGTGTGATCGTGGTCTTGCCCGAAGATTCCGGGCCGAATACTTCCACCACGCGCCCGCGCGGGAAGCCGCCCACGCCGAGCGCTGCATCGAATGAGATCGAGCCCGTCGGGATCACCGCGATGGGGACGATTGCTTCCTTCGAGCCCAACCGCATGATCGAGCCTTTGCCGAATTGTTTTTCAATCTGTGATACCGCCAGGTCAATCGCCTTGCCCCGCTCGTCCGCCATGGAGTGGCTCCTTTAAGAGTGCCAAACTTAAGTGCTCTCTAAGTCTGGCCGGATTATACATAGGAATGAAAGCGAAGAAAAGGCGAATTAAGAATGATTACGGTGGAAATCGTTCCAAAACGGGCGAAGGGTGATGTGGCGCGGGCACTCCTGCCCGCGAATTCTAACCAGCGAAATCCACCACTGTGGATCTTCCTGACCTCACCTCGAATACCATTTTTCCGATTTCGAGCAACCCCATCCCATCCCTTGTCTGCGCGGGCAAGAGTGCCCGCGCCACACTACCTCTGCAACAAATCCACCGGCGCCGTCACGTCGTGCACCCGGAAGTACTTCGCCAGAGCCGGATACTTCCGAGCCACGGCTTCATACATCGCATACGCGACGTTGCGATAGGAAACGTGCCCCGCTGGCGTCGTTCGGAGTTCCGAAATGTACACGGCCTCGGCAAAATCCATTTTGAATAGCGCCCTCTTTCGAAACCCCAACGGGATCGCGTACTGCGAATTCTCTTCGGCCTCGGGCGTTCTGCGCTTCGCGAGCGTTTCGACTGTCGTCTGCATCCTGCGCATGGCCGCCTCGAAGCCCGGGCGCACGCCGGCATCGTCCAGATCGAGCAGCATCTCGTAGCCGTGCTGTGTGGTGAATCCCTGCATCACCTGGATGCACCTCCGGTGACGGTGCATGTCGCGGAAGCCGCCCGTGTCCATGAGTATGTCGAAGCGGAACTGCTGCCCGGCGCGGAACCCGCGCAGCATCTCGTCGTGCTTGCCGCGATGCCGCAGTCCGAGGTCGATGATCTCCCGCCGCCGTCGTTCCCCCGCCACCTGCACCGCCTGCCGAATCTGGCGATAGGAGTGATGGCAATGCTCGTAGAGCAGCGTGCTGGCGATCTCCACCTCGAGGGGTTCTTCGTCGAGCAAATCCACGATTGCCTTGGAGGGCGCGAGTGGTTCGTCCTCCATGAACTCCTGCGCCGCCTGCCGCAGTTCCCGCCGCGTCTCCATTTCATACGGATTCGGATCAGCGTACTTCACCAAAGTCGGCGCCACCCGGACCTCGCGCAGCAATTCCTGCTCGGCCCGCGCACCCAACTCGGAATTCACCGCGCGAATCTGCTCGACTAGTTCCCGCAGAGAATCGGCATTGACGTTGTACGCCGCGCCCGTCGCCGCCTTCTTCAATGACTCGCCCAACTGCCGCACTTCTTTGTGCGTATGCGAGAGCAGGTGCGCCACCTGCGTCTCCAGCGTGCGCGCATTGACGATCTCGCCCAGCGAAGTGTTCGTCGCCAGCGGCAGCAGGTAGCGCGTAATGTCGAACGCCCGTGCCTTCAGAGTGCGCTCGTACGCGTCCTGCTTCAGATCCGAAGGCTTGGGCGTGATGCTGATCAGGTACTGCGTCATGTGCGCGGAAAGCCCTTCGTACTCGGCGAACAGGAAGTCCAGCGACTCGCGATAGAGTTTGCCCGCTTCGTCGTCGTCGCCGAAATCGGGGATGTAGTAGCCGCTCTTTTTGAAGTCCTGATAACGGGTGGAGCGCTCCTGGCCGTCCCAGCGCTGCTCGTCGGCTAATTCGATGGCGGCCAGAATCGACAGTCTCTCGACCGCGAGCGCAACGTGCGCCAGGTCCGCGATCGAACGATGCCCGTATTGAAAGTAAAACGTATTGAGAAATTTCTCCGCCTTCTGCGAACTGATCTCGCGCAGCGACTCCTTCATCGATAGCGCCGACCGCGAATACTTGGCCATGGCGTAGGCCTGAATCTCCGGCTCGACGCCGAACACGGCGAAGACTTCGGTAGAAGGCGTGTCCGAAGAAGGCTTTTCGGGCGGGGCCACCGGTTCAGGACCCGACGCTCGCTGCGCGGAGCGGTGTCCAGGGGCAGAAACCGCGCCTGCTGCGGTGGAGTTCCGATTGGAGGGTTTGGGCATCACCATCACTTCGTTCGTCGCATTCTGAGGCATGGGAGTGTTCGAATGTTACTTGCCAGCGACGCAACGCGCAATCGTTAGACAAATGACAACCCGGCTCGCGGGCTGTTTTACACCATGCGAAAAGCGGGGGTCGGACTTGTCGTCGCCGCATAGGCGATGCTGCTCTACACCTCGCTTAGGGCGCCGGCTTATGCCCGGGCGCATTCCTATCTTCATCCGGCAATGCTTGCCTCCTATGCCGCGCCTTGGCCCGTAGGCGCTGGCAAGCGCTGTCGTTGTCGCGGGCATCATGATGGCCTTGATCCCGCTTCGCCGCGGCGAACGCCGGGGGCTGTGGACCGAACTCGCCGTCTTGACCCTCCTCTTCGTCGCGCGTCTCACCACCGATCCGCGCTGTCTGGTCGGGCTCGATCCGCACCGGCATGGCTGCCACTCGTTCATGATTGCCGTGGTGGTTGGCGTGATCGGGCGGGCGCTGGGTTGGCGCTAAACTATTGAGTGCATCCTCTGCTTCAGTCGACCACGCATCGGCCCTGGCCCTTGCCGTCTGACCCCTGGGTGATGAAGCAGATCTGGCACGATCTCCTCTTCGCTCACTGGCCGCTGCCGCCCAGCGCGATGCGTCTCCTGGTCCCTCCACAACTGACGCTCGACACGTTCGATGGCGAGTGTTGGATCGGGGTCGTCCCTTTTCACATGAGCGGTATTCGCGGCCGCTGGCTTCCCGCCCTGCCCGGGCTCTCGCGCTTCCCGGAATTGAACGTGCGAACGTATGTGACCTACGGCGGCAAGCCAGGCGTCTACTTCTTTAGTCTTGACGCGGCTAACCTTCCGGCTGTTTGGGCCGCACGGACCTTCTATCACCTGCCCTACTTTCACGCTGCGATGACGTCTGAGGACTGCAATGGGAGCATTCATTATTCGTCTCGCCGCCGTGGCGCACCTGCGGAATTCCGGGCGCGCTATCACCCGATCGGCCCAGTGCAGCCGCGTGCCCAGGGCTCCCTGCAGCACTGGCTGACCGAACGCTACTGCCTTTACACCACGCATGGCGATCAGGTCTATCGAGGTGAGATTCATCACCACCCCTGGCCCCTGCAGAACGCAGAAGGTGAGCTTGAAACCAACACGGTCGCCGCTGCCGCCGCCATTCGCCTGCCGGAAACCGCTCCGCCGTTGCATTTTGCTCGTCAGCTGGAGGTCCTGATCTGGCCCTTGCGCCGCGCCGAATAGCGCACCGGCGCGTATAATTCTGCGTTCCACCGCGCAGTTCGGAGAACTCTTATGTCTCTTTCAGGACGGGTAGCGCTCGTCACCGGTGCGTCGCAGGGCATCGGACGCACCTGCGCCCTCAGGCTGGCCAAAGACGGTGCGACCGTCGCCGTTGCCGCTCGCAACCAGGAAAAGCTGAATGAACTGGTCCTCGAAATTAACGCGGCGGGTGGCAACGCGGCCGCGTTGACGCTCGATATAAGCGATGAAGAGCAGGTGAAGTCCGTCGTGAAGGCGGCGATGGCGCAGTTCGGGAAGATCGACATCCTGGTCAACAACGCTGGCATCACCCGCGACCAACTCGTGATGCGAATGAAGCGTGCCGACTGGGACGCTGTTCTGCAGACGAACCTAACGTCCGCCTATCTCTGCATTCAGCAGGTCATCGGTTCCATGCTCAAACAGCGCTGGGGACGCATCATCAACATCACCAGTGTTTTCGGACAGATGGGCCAGGCTGGGCAGGCAAACTATGCCGCGTCCAAGGCTGGACTGATCGGGCTGACCATGGCCATCGCGCGCGAAGTCGGCTCGCGCAACATTACTTGCAACGCGGTCGCTCCCGGCTTCATCGAAACCGCCATGACCGCGGTTTTGAGCGAGGAATTCAAGCGGACCGCTGTGAAACACATCCCGCTAGGACGCGTCGGAAATCCCGACGACGTGGCCGGAGCGGTTGCGTTTCTTGCATCCGAGGACGCGTCGTACGTCACCGGCCATGTGCTGAACGTGAACGGCGGCATGCTGATGGGCTAGTCGACGATTCTTACCGCCGAGAACGCCAATAACGCCGAGATAAAAATGACAGCCAATCCCACACCGCCCCCCAAGTCCGTCTCGGTGACCTCTGCGGCCTCGGCGGTGAAAGGTCTTTCCTTCGTTCGGGCCGAATCGCCAGGCCAGGTCACACAAGCCCGCGAGCTTTTCCTTGAGTACGCGCAATCGTTGGGCTTCAGCCTGTGTTTCCAGAATTTCGACCAGGAACTAGCCGGCCTGCCCGGCGACTACGCCCCACCGGAAGGCCGGCTTCTGCTGGCCGAGTATGAAGGTTATGTGGCAGGTTGCGTCGCTCTGCACAGACTCGAAGACGGGATCTGCGAAATGAAGCGCCTCTATCTGCGCCCGCAGTTCCGCGGCAAGGGAATCGGACTAGCGCTGGCGGACCGCATCATCAGCGAGGCGCGCCAGATCGGCTACCAGCGCATGCGCCTCGACACCGTGGAACCAGTAATGAAAGACGCGGTCGAGATGTACCGCAAACTCGGCTTCCGCGAGATCGCTCCGTACCGCACCAATCCCATCGCCGGAGCCCTCTACATGGAGTTGCAGTTGTAATGGTCCTTCCCCTTCGGCAAGAATGTCCGAACGCAGAACGCCGAGGCTTCCGATGAAGTTTCTATTCCCGCTACTGCTGGCTTTCACTCTGTCCGCAGCGTCAGCTTCCACCGGCGACAGCAAGACCGTGTCCTACAAGAGCGGCGACGAGACCGTCCAAGGCATTCTCTACCACCCACGGGCAAAGCAGGCCCGCGCTCTTCCTTGTATATAACTGAAAATAAACTTCTGGTGCACCCATTCCAAGCGGTTTACAAAACTGCTGTATAGTACTATAATTGTAAACCAAAGGGGAGGAGCTGGAATCCATGATCGGTAAACGACTTAAGCTGGCAAGGGCCGCTGCCGGTCTATCGCTCCGGCAGCTCGCGGATCGAATTGAAAACCGAGTATCTGCACAGCAAATCGGCAAATACGAGCGGGACGAGGACGTCCCGAGTTCGGGCGTCCTGATCGCTTTGAGCCACGCTCTGCGCGTGTCGGTGGACTACCTTGTGGGCGACCAAGAAATGGTTCTCGAGGGCGTTGAATTCCGGAAAAGGCAGATAGCTAGCAAGAAAGAGGAGGCGCAGATTGAGGCGCAGGCCCTGCACGTGATCGAACGTTATCTGCTGGTCGAAGAGATACTCGGTCTGCACAGCGCCGAATGGGACAAACCGCGTGAGGCGCCTTTCCCTGTGCGCGAAATCGCGGACGCGGAACTGGCGGCGAGATCGCTGCGAGAGTACTGGAATCTCGGGATCGATCCCATTCCCGATGTCGTTGAACTCCTCGAAGAACGAGGCATCAAGGTGGTCGTGGTTAGATCGAACGAGCATATCGACGGGCTCGCGGCGCAGGTCCGGCGTTCACGCGGCGAACCGATCCCCGTCATTGTTATTTGCACCGGCGTGCACGGGGAGAGGCAGCGTTTTAATTTAGCTCATGAACTTGGACACATGATCATGGATGTCCAAGGTGATGAAAGATTTCGGGAGAAAGCAGCGCACAGGTTTGCGGGCGCTTTCCTCATGCCTGCAGAAGCGCTTTGGTCAAACGTAGGCAGAAATCGGAGCTCTATCGGCTGGAGTGAGCTTTTTGCTCTGAAGAAATTGTTCGGGGCTAGTGTGCAGGCGATCACGCATCGTTGCGCTGACCTCGGCATATTCCCGCCGGCGCTCAAGGCGGCATTGTTCCGTGAATATTCGCGCTTGGGTTTCAGGACGGGGCCTGAATATGAGCCGCAGCAGTTGGCAGAGGAGAAGCCCGAACGCTTCGATCGTCTTTGCTATCGCGCACTCGCCGAAAATGCAATATCGGAAGCCAAGGCGGCCGAGTTGCTCAACATCACGGTACATGAACTGAATCGTCGCATGGAGGAACCCGCTGCGGTCGCCGTGTGATGATCCTGGTTTCGGACACGTCCGTTCTGATCGATCTTGATCGCGGCGCGTTGCTGGAAGCCGTGTTTGCGCTGCCTCACGGATTCGCCGTCCCTGACGTTCTCTACGATCGCGAGATGCAGGGAGACTGGGGAGAACAGCTGCGGCGGCTGGGACTGCGAGTGGAAGAAGTCAGTGATGCGGGTGTCAGCAATGCGCTCCGTTATCGTCAGGTGCGAACTTCATTGTCAGTGCCGGATAGTTTTGCGCTTGCACTGGCCAAAGAGCGTGAATGGCTCCTACTGACGGGAGATAACGTTCTTCGCGATCTGGCGGCTGGCGAGAATGTTGAATGTCACGGCGTCCTGTGGGTGCTTGATCTGCTGGAACAGGCCGGCGTACCAGGCCTTCAGCTCTTGCATGACGGCCTGTCAAAACTCGCGGGGCATCCCCGGTGTCGCTTGCCGGCCCGGGAAATCACGATCAGGCTGGAGCGGTACAAAGTCAGCATTGAACAGCAGTAGCAGCGGGAAGATCGCAGGCCGATTTCGTGATTCGGGTGGGCATCATGATGGAAGAACTTGAGCGAGTGAAACAAAGCGGAAGATTTTGGGTCGGCAGCGGGCAAGGATATTCACGGCGAACTGACGCTCGCGGGAGCAAAGAGCTCAATTTATCTTCAGGACAACGTCTCTGTGACCAATTTCTTCACACCTTCCTGTCCCCGAGTTTCCTGAAGCCACACCGGCTGGTCGAACGAGCTGGTAACCAGACGTTTGAGTTTGCGCTGATGCCGGAACCACCTGGCTTCGTCTCAATCGTACCGATTTCCGTGTCCAGCCTACTTGCGCGCGAGTTCGATTTCAATGCTCCGCTCTTCACCTACGGAAAGGGTTAGTTCTCACCCGCCGTCATACGTCTGCTCTTGATAACCGAGTGCACTAGCTACAACCAAAACGGGCTAAGCGGGAACAGCAAAACGAAAGCGCCCGGTTGAGTCTGCACTCACTTCGACAAATGCTTCTGCTTTGTGGGCATCCCGGATCACTACTTTCCCGGAGACGGAAGCTCGCGTGTGTTTATCCAGCATTATGCCTTCCAGTATGCCTCCCCGATGGCCTAGCGTGACAGCCAAACCCGAGACGTTGGAAGATTCGACCGAAATTTCGGAAGAGGCCGAACCTGTATCTGTTGCTAAGAGGAAAGTGGGATCTGGGTACCCATCAGCCTCGCTCTTAGCACGAACAATGTATTTTCCAGGACTCAACACCAAACGAAAATTGCCATCGATGTTGACGCGAACCCAACTGATCGATCCAGCAATTCCCGCTTGGGCTGCCGGAAATGCGCAGACGGATGCATTTGAGATTGGACGCCCTTCGGTGTTCCTAACGGTTCCCGTTACAGCGTATTTCTTCGGCTGAGCGGCAACACCGTTGGGAGCTGAAAGCCATGCCCCTAAGATGAGGAGACACCAGCAATAGTTTTTTGTTCACTTGTTACCTCCCGCCAACTGTGATCGACCCGCACTTGCAAATTACTGCGTTCGGACGCGGAAGAGGAATAGCGTTTACTGTCCAATTCTGCAGGGCGTCCGTCTCTCCGTTTCCTGGACATGGCTTGGAACAAACAAAGCTGTGAACTTGCTACTCCAGATCATTTCTACTGCCCACCGAGATCGTGTCGCGGACTTACGAGGCCCCTACCCCGCCCTGATCATGATTCACGAATGGTGGGGCCTGAATGATTGGGTGAAGGATCAGGCTATGCGCCTCGCAGATCAGGGCTAGGTGGCGCTGGCCGTCGATCTGTATCGCGGCCAAGTCGCAGCCACGTCCGATATGGCGCACGACATCACTCGCGGCGTGCCGGAAGACCGCGTGAAGCGCGACCTTCACGCCGCTTTCGAATTCCTGGCATCGCAGCCCAACCTGAGGAAAGACCGGATCGGTTCGATCGGCTGGTGCAAGGGCGGAGGCTACTCGTGGACGTTGCGCTGCAGGAACCCGATCTCGCTGCCGACGTCATCAACTACGGCTATCTCGCTACCGATGCCGAGGCGTTGAAGAAAATCAACGCTCCGATCCTTGGCCTGTTCGGCGGCCAGGACCACGGCATCACCCCGGACGACGTACCCAAGTTTGAGCACGCGCTCAAGGGACCCGGCAAGAAGATCGAAGTCAAGATTTACGACGACGCCGGCCATGCTTTCGAAAATCCCAATAACAAAGAAGGCTACCGCCCCGCCGACGCTGCGGACGCATGGAGGCTCACGGTTGGATTTCTTAGCCTCAACGTTGAAAAAGAAGGCGCCGAGCCGCACCACCAAAAGGCCTGCCGCACGCGCATTTGGGCCGGGCGCGTTTCTTATACGTTGTATAAGCTATGCCGGAATCAGCTGTGAAGCGCGTCAGATTTTTCTATGGCACTAATGTCCCTCGTATGGCACAAATTTCCACTTGCCAGACGGTGCTGATCTGGTTACCATTTCCCATCCTGAAATGCTCCCAACCATGAACATCGGCGAGACCATCCGCAACTACCGGCTGCAGAAAGGCATGTCCCAGGGCGATATCGAGAAGCGCACCGGTTTGTTGCGCTGCTACCTGTCGCGGGTCGAGAACGGCCACACGATCCCTTCCCTGGATACGCTCTCGAAAATCGCCGGCGCGATGGAATTGCCGCTGTCGCAGTTTTTCGCCGAGCCCGGGCACAGCAACGGTTCCAAAGGACTGCCTCAGCTCTCCGATGACGAAGTGCGCTTCCTGAGCCAGATCCGCCGCTACGCCACCAACCTCAACGACAGCGACCGCAAGCTGGTTCTCGCCATGGTGAAGAAGATGGCGTCGAATTCGGGGAAGTAAGCTCTCAGCTGTCAGCGATCAGCCATCAGCTCAAAACATACGCAGCCGCTCGAATCGCGCGCCCGCCCGCCGAAGACCATTACGAGTCCGTTTTTGGCTGATAGCTGACCGCGGGTACTTTCGTACCATGCCCATTGGTGACCGGTGGGCACCTCGCCGGGGTCTTCTGCATCGCACTAAACTGTGCATGGAGACACCTGTGACCACCGATGAGGAACTGAATGTTCTCGACACTCAACTGCGCCGGTTGAAAATCGAGTACGAGATTTATTTCAGCAATCCGACCAAGAAGCCTCCCACCGACATTGAGTGGAAGGTGCTGGCCCTGTTGCGGAAGTTTTCCGATGGCGGCCGCATGAATTTTACGCAGCGCTTCCGCTACAACGAAATGGCGCAGCGCTACGCGATTTATAGTGACTTGTGGCGCAAGAAGTCCCGCATCCGCGAGGAAGGATATCGACGCCCGCAGGATGCCCTGCTCTCGGTGCAAGGGGTTCGCTCGGCGGAAGAAGAGCTCAAGCCCCAGCATCCAAAGGCTTATGGCGTAAGCCGGGCCGCCGCTGAGGCTGCCGCCGCGCCGTCATCCCCGCACTACACCTTGCACAGCGTCGACCAGGCCGAACGCGAGCAGGTTGAGCGTCTCTACAACACCCTGGTAGCGGCCAAGAAGAAAGCTGGGGAGAGCGTCACGGGCAGCATCGACTCTTTCGCTACATTCGTGCAGAAAAAAACCGAGCAGATTCGCAAGCAGTACCATTGCGATAGCGTCGAGTACTCCGTCGAACTCGCGGACGGCCACGTCAAGCTGAAAGCCAAGGCAAAGACTTAGGCGTCAAGTTGCTCACTTTTCACGCGTGATCGATCCGTCGGTATGGATTTCGTATACGTGCTTGTCGGGAGTGCCCACAATCTCGGGGACGGATGGGTTTCTGGTCAGGACGTGAAACACGTCCGAGTCCTCTACGTCATTACTGAGCGCGTGCGAATGATATCCGCCTGCAAGCGTCTGTCCCGGCTGGACAGCATCCTTTTTTTCCACGATGGTTTTGTGCATCTGCCGCTTGCTGACAATCGTGCCGCCATCGAGAGTGACGGTGTAGCGCACATCACCGCCTAGCGGGTAAGCCCCCTCGGTGGTTTGCCCCGGGAGAAAATAAACGTAGAGTTGTCCGTTTCCGCTCGGCAGGACGTAGCTGTTGTACGGGCGAGCGAGCGCACCCAGGTCTTTCGCCGTCATTGCGATGGCTTTCCAGGCGTGGAAGTAGAACCCCCGATCGTCGGCGGCAGGATCCAATTTCTTGACGCTAAAGTCCTCTGGCATCGCACCCTGCGAAGCTCGATAGAGAATAAGAAACTTGTCTTGCTCCGGGCTCGGGCGCCCAAAGACGACTTCCCATTTGCCGCTGACCTTCCTGGCGAGACAAAGCGGAGCGGCCGCGTGGTCCGGCTTCGACGCCTCAACCGCGTCGGTAGCGTGCCATGCCGCTACGTCGTACTCGGCGAGCATCCGTCCGCGGACCGACGTGGCCTCGAGTTGAGCGGGGGATGGCGCTGTCTGTTTCTTCTCATCTTGGGCCAGCAAGGTGCAGCACGAAACCAGCAGGGCTAACGGCAATAGCATTGGTCGAATCATCAGGTCTCCAAACGCGAGCCAATTGTATCGTCCTTTGGGCGTGCGTGAGATGGCCCTTCTGGGTAGCAGTGCGGTTTGAGTTCGCATCAGGGCTTGCTTGACTGCGTATGCTGGTAGAATTTTGGGTCATCATCCGGCGCTCATCCACTCCTCGAGGGGCCATCATGTCCGACGTTACAAAAATAAAGCGTGCCATCCTGAGTGTCACCGATAAAATCGGCCTGGTCGATTTCGCTCGCAAGTTGGCTGGGCTCGGCATCGAACTCATCTCCACCGGAGGCACGGCCAAACTGCTGCGCGATTCCGGGATCGCGGTCCAAGATATTTCTGAACTCACCGGCTTTCCCGAGATGCTCGATGGGCGTGTTAAGACGCTGCACCCCAAAGTTCACGCCGGCATCCTGCATCGTCGCGGAGATCCCAAACATCTCGCCGCGGTGGCGGAGCACGGCATTTCCCCCATCGACATGGTGGTCGTGAATCTCTACGCTTTCGAGAAAACCGCGGCCAAGCCGGGCGTTGCCTTCGAGGAACTGATCGAAAACATTGATATCGGCGGGCCGTCGATGATCCGCTCTGCCGCCAAGAATTTTCACGACGTCGCGATCGTGACGTCACCATCGGACTACGACTCTATCGCCGATGAATTGGGGCAGTCTGGGGGGAGCCTCTCGCTGGCGACGAAATGGCTTCTCGCGCAAAAAGCATTTGCCGCCACGGCGGCTTACGACTCCGCCATCGCCTCCACGCTGGAGCGCGTCAACCCCGACACCTTCCAGTTGTCGCCGGAATCAGGCGTGTTTCCGCCCGTTTTGCGTTTCTCCTTCCAAAAGACGCTCGACCTGCGATACGGGGAGAATCCCCATCAAAAGGCCGCCATGTACTCCGACGGCTCGGACGCGGGTGTCGCCAACGCCCGCCAGTTGCAGGGCAAGGAACTCTCCTACAACAACATTGTTGACCTGCAGGCCGCCTGGGACCTTGCGCAGGAATTTAACGAAAAAGACTTCCCCGAACCCGTTTGCGCCATCATCAAGCACACCAACCCCTGCGGCACCGCCACGGGCAGGACACTGGCGGAAGCCTTCAAACGCGCTCTGGAATGTGATCCGGTCTCGGCCTTCGGCGGCGTGATCGGGGTCAATCGCCCGATCGATGGCGAAGCCGCCGAACAGATGCATAAGCTCTTCCTTGAAGTCATCGCCGCACCCGCTTTTGACGAGGCCGCCAAGGCGAAGTTCGGATCAAAGAAAAATCTGCGCCTGGTCGAAGTCGTTCCTGCCGCACAGAAATGGGTCCTGAAAAACGTCTCCGGTGGCCTGCTGGTGCAGGATACCGACATCCGTCCTCTACACGATGCCGATCTCAAGGTTGTCACCAAGCGTGTCCCCACTCGCGAAGAAATGCGCGCCCTGCTGTTCGCCTGGAAGGTCTGCAAGCACGTGAAGTCCAACGCCATCGTCTACGCGCGCGACGGTCAAACCGTCGGCGTGGGTGCGGGACAGATGAGCCGCGTCGATTCGGCCAAGATCGGAGCCATGAAGGCTCAACTGCCGTTGAAGGGAACCGTAGCCGCCTCCGACGCTTTCTTCCCGTTTCCCGATGGCGTCGAAGAAATCGCAAAGGCCGGAGCTACTGCAATCATTCAACCGGGGGGGGCGCAGCGCGATCCGGAGGTCATCGAAGCCGCCGACCGGCTGGGGCTGGCCATGCTTTTCACCGGGGTACGCCATTTCCGGCATTAAAAACTGTCAGCAGCAGGGTACTGATCATCGCTTTACATAATTTGACACACTGCCGCCGGTACCTGTCCTTCCGGTTGCGCCGCCATCATGCGGTTCGGAGGGTTTTTTCCCATCCTTCCAAGGCTCGCGGTAGAATATAAGCACCTTTCCCCCGGCGGTGTTGCATCCAAGCTAGCTGAGGTTTCGGAAATGCGCAGGAGCGCGGCAGGGTCCAGCATGAATAGAATTTTTCGTCTTTTTTGTATGATTTCGGTGGCCGCAGCGGTCGCCGCCGGTCAAACCACCCAGTCTTCCACTGACTCCAAACAGCCTGAGGCGAATGCCCCTCAGTCCTCGCCCCGGAAAGTGGACAAGTCTGCCGCTTATTACCACTACGCTCTCGCCCACATGTATGAAGAGCAAGTCACGGTGTACGGGCGCAGCGACCTGGCCAACAAGGCCATCGAGGAGTACCGCCAGGCTATCGACGCCGACCCGTCGTCGGAATTCCTGACCGCCGGCCTCGCGGAACTGTATGTAAAGACCGGCCGCATCCGCGATGCGGTTCTCGAAGCTCAGGACATCATCAAGCGCGATCCCAAGAACCTGGAAGCGCACAAGCTTCTGGGCCGCATCTATCTTCGGTCTCTCGGGGACATGCCGGGTGGCAACGGCAGCGATAACGTCCTAAAACTGGCGATCGAGCAGTACCAAGAAATCGTAAAGCTCGAACCGGATAACGTGGACGATCACCTGCTTCTCGGCCGGTTGTACCGCCTTGGCAGCGAGATGCGGAAGGCGGAAGCCGAACTGAAGACCGCCGTCAAACTCGATCCCGGCTCCGAAGAGGCCGTCACCACGCTGGCCATGCTATATACCGACGAAGGTGACACCTCGCATGCCTTGCAAGTGCTGAGTTCGGTGCCCGACACCGCTCGTTCCGCAAAGCTGTATGCCGCCCTGGGCGCAGCCTACGAACAGCGCAAAGACTACAAGAGCGCCATCGACGCCTTCCGTCACGCCATCGTTTTGGATCGCGACAACCTCGACGCCATTCGCGGCCTCGCCGAAAACCTGATGAACGACGGGCAGTTTGAGGCCGCGCTCGAACAGTACAAGGTCATCGTCGACTCCAACCAGGAAGACGCCCAAAGCTACGTGCGCATGGCGGAGATCTATCGGCGCCAGGGCAAGTATGACCTCGCCCTGGAGAGTCTGAAGAAGGCCGATACCCTGGTGCCGGATTCGGCCGAAGTCGCCTACAACATGGCCGCGGTCTACCAGGGTCAGGGCCGCTATGACGATGCGATCAAGCTGCTCCAGGATCTGCTGAAGAAAAACGATACCAGCCAGGCCGACCGCACCAACCGTGCGATCTTCCTGGAACGCCTGGGCATGATCTATCGCGAGCAGGAGAACTACACCGCCGCGGTCGATACTTTCCGCAAATTGCTGCCCCTGGGCGACGAAAATGCCCGTAGCGGCTATCAGGAAATTATCGATACCTACCGCGAGGCCAAGCAGTGGCCGCAAGCCACAGCCGCCGCCAAGGAAGCCGTGCAAAAAATGCCGGACGATCGCGACCTGCGCATGGTGCTCGATGCGCAACTGGCCGATACCGGTGAGGTAGACAGCGCCGTCGCTGACGTTCATAAAATGCTCAAAGGCGGACCCGAGGATCGTGAAGTGTACGTCCGCCTCGCCATCATCGACACCCGGGCCAAGCGTTGGAGCGACGCCGAAAAGGATCTCGCCAAGGCAGAGCAGATATCCACCAAGGCGGAAGACAAGGCCTATGTCTGGTTCCTGCGTGGCGACATGTATCAGCGCGAGAAGATGTTTGATCAGGCCGAGGAAGAGTTCAAGAAGGTCCTGTCGAACACCACGCCCGCCGATCCACAAAGTGCCGCCACCCTCAACTACCTCGGTTACATGAATGCCGATCGCGGAGTGAAGCTGGAGGAATCGCTCAACTACATCAAGCAGGCTCTCACCCTGGAGCCGAACAACGGAGCCTATCTAGATTCGCTCGGCTGGGCCTACTTCAAGCTGGGCAAATACGATTTGGCGGAAGAGAACCTGAACAAGGCTTCGATTCACATGGGCTCCGACCCCACCGTGCAGGAGCACCTCGGCGACCTCTACCAGAAAACGGGCCGGCTCAAAATGGCCGCCGTGCACTGGGAGCGTGCCGTACAGGAGTGGAACAAAACCGTCCCGGCCGAGGTCGACGGCGAAGCCTTCGCCAAGGTCCAGCAGAAACTCGACGCCGCCAAGGTCCGATTGGCCAAAGAAGAGTCGGGAAAACAGTAGCCGGCACCCGAGCAGCGAGAGAGCGACCAGCCTAACCGGAGGAGACGGCGCGGGTCTACCGGGATTTTAGCCGGAGTCCCCCTGAAGAACTCTCGCTTCGCTGCAACAGTCGGCGCACTGGTTTTGGCCTCGCTCGGAGCGGTGGCCCTCCGCTATAACCTGCAACGCCCGCTGGCCATTACCCCGTTCTGCTCGTGTACCATGACAATGCCTTACTTTCCGGTCACGATCACCCCGATTGCGAGAGGTATTGGACGCTCGCGGTCCGATCCGACGGCTCCTCCATGCAGGTGAATAGCGTTCCCGATGCGACCGGACATATTGCAGGTGTGAAGTCGGTCGAATTCAGAGACCGCTACGTGGGGGTCGACCCTCAGACGACGTCCATCTCAACCTACAAACCTTATGTTCCGACAAACCTTATGTTCCGATGATCGGGGCAACGCGAGACTGTCTGGGGAGCCATGCCGGTTCCATCCTCGGTCATCCCGTGGAATATGCTCGTGAGAATCCCCCAAAGGGCTTCCTCAAGCTCAGGGAGAGATGGTACGCTGTCGACCTTAACTGCGCCGTCCTCCGCGAACATCTCACCACCACCGATGGCGATGGGAAAGAAATCCAGATCTATCGTGAGGCCGTGTCGGTGAAGCCCGGCGAGCCCCCTGCTGTCTACTTCGATATACCTTCCGACTATCAAGAACGTGGACCGGCAGAGGTCAACAACGAATATAGGGCCAGATTTCCTGGGAGAAGCGTCTTCCTGAAACAAGAAGGCGCAGACAAGCTACAACAGGTTTATGAGGCCGACAAGTTGAGATAAGCTCTTTTCGCCGGTAGCCATGTCTCGGTGTTTTGGCGAGACGTGGGAGTCTCGCCCTGTTCTCGGTGCTCCGTGCTTTTGATAAACTCCAACCATGTTGGCCGGCTACGCGGTGCATGTCGAACACTCCCGCGGACGCCGCTTCCCTGAGTTTCAGCATCCCTACCGCAACGACTTTCAACGCGATCGCGACCGCGTGATTCACGCCCGTGCTTTCCGCCGCCTCGAAGCCAAGACGCAGGTTTTTACCCGGCGCTACAGCGACCACTTCCGCAACCGCCTCACCCACACGCTGGAAGTCTCGCAAGTCTCGCGCACCATCGCCGGAGCGCTCGGCCTGAACGTCGATCTCGCCGAAGCGCTGGCCCTGGTGCATGACATCGGCCACCCGCCATTTGGCCATGCCGGCGAAAAGGCCCTCGATGCCGCCATGCGCGAGCACGGCCTCGCGTTCGACCACAACCTGCACGCCCTGCGCATAGTCGAAGATTTTGAGCAGCGCTACGCCGCATTCCGCGGCCTGAACCTCACGTTCGAAGTCCGCGAAGGCATCATCAAGCACTCGCATGATTACGATGCGAAGGAGCATCCCGAACTTTCCGAATACCTGCTCGACCAGCACCCTCCGCTCGAAGCGCAGCTCATCGACCTGACCGATGAGATCGCCTACGACACCGCCGACCTCGACGACGGATATGAGGCGCACCTGCTTTCACGGGAAGAAATCCGCGAAGGAGTTCCAGTCTTTGAGCGTTTCTTCCGCGAAGTGGAGCAAATCTTTCCCGAAGCCCCCGACAAGCTGAAATTCAACGAGGCCTTGAAGCGCGTCCTCAATCGCCTTGTCGATGATCTGATCACCAACACGCGTTCTCGCCTGACGCAGTACGGCATTCGCACTCTCGACGACGTTCGCCACCATCGCGAGCGCCTTGCAGCCTTCAGTTCGGCGGTAGATGACGAGCGCAAGCAGGCCAAAGACTTCCTCTACGAAAATCTTTATTTCAGCCCCGCGCTGGCTGAGGAAAAAGACGACGCCGAGCGCATCGTCGGCGAGCTATTCACCTTGTGGATGGAACATCCCGAAGCCCTTCCGCACAACTACCAGGAAAAAACCAAGGAAGACACATTGCCGCGCGTGATCTGCGACTACATTGCAGGCATGACCGACAACTTCATCATCGAGCAGTACGAGAAGCACTGCGGGAGGTGAATGATTTTGTGTGGCGACAGCCGCCCGCGCCTGTCGGTTCGAGCGAAGCTCGAATGGCTTTCCGCCAGCATACTGCAAGGTACTGCCGGGTCTTCGAAACCCGGCCGGACAGCCGAAGGCGGCTGTCCCCACATAAACTATTTCGCTTCCGCCACAGCGGCCACCACGTCAAACAGAATCCTGGGCCCGCGCCGCACTTCGTCCACGCGGATTCGCTCGTCGTTGCCATGTTCAGTATTTCCCTCTTCTTCCGTCGCGGTGTAGGGATCGAATCCGTAAGCAACTATTCCCAACGGCCGGTAGCGCTGATTCTCCGTATATCCGCTGGTGATGTGGGGCACGACCGGCGTCCCCGGAAAATATTTTCCCGCCACTTCCCGGATCGCGGCAAACAGCGCGTTGTCCGTCCCTGAGTAATTCGCTACGCGGAATTCCCCACTCAGCGGCTCGACCGTCACATTCGGATCATTCACTACCCTCCGTAGCGCCTCCACCACCGCTTTCGGATCTCCTCCCGGCAGAATCCTCACATCCAGATTGGCCCAAGCTTCCGGAGGAATTACATTCGTCTGCTCCGATCCTCCCAGCATGGTCAACGAAATCGTATCGCGCAGTAGAAAGTTCAGCGACGGATCGTGCTCGACTTCCTCCCGAAAATTCCTGTCTTCGATTGCTTTGCGGATATTCCGATAGGAAGCCGCCCGCTGCGGCGGCTCACACGGCGCCATGTCATGGAGGAACTCCTCTACCACCGGCAGGACTCGCAACGGCGTGCGATATGCCAGAATCCGATCCAGGGCCCGGACCAACCGGTTGGGCGCCGAATCCGCATTCGGTCGTGATCCGTGCCCCGGCTGCCCATGAGCCACCACGTGCAGCCAGTAGATCGTCTTCTCGCCGACATCGACGCCGACGTACTTGACCCGGGCGTCCTCTAGCAGATTCTCGCCGCCTTCGTTGATCAAGTACTCCGCATTTTCCAGCAAATCCCGATGATTCGCAACGAACCAGTCCGTGCCGCTGCCATCCGCCTCCTCGTCGGCGACGGCGAGAAAGATCACGTCGCGGTCCAGCGCCACGTTCTCCCGCTTCAGCATCACCATCGCCACGAGTTGCGCGAGGCCTTCATCCTTCATGTCCTGGGCACCCCGGCCCCAAATATAGCCATTTCTGATCTCTCCGCTGAAGGGCGGCACTCTCCAGTGCGACGCATCGCTGGTTACCACGTCGGTGTGATTGAGCAGGATGATAGGCCGCTTCGCATCGTTGGTGGTGTGCGGAATGCGCGCCCAGAGATCGCCGCGTCCCGGGGTGTACTCAAAGGCGCGATTCTCAATCCCTTCGTCATCCAGAATTTTCTTGTAGAACGCGACCGCCCGCATCTCATGGCCAGGAGGATTGGTCGTGTCGATGCGCAAATACTCCTGCATCCAGGTCACCGCAAGATCGGAATATTGGCGCAAGTGCTCGGGCGACAAACGAGCCGAGGCTGTCCCCGCCACCGGTGGGGCTGCTGCGGTTGGGTCTTCGGCGCGCACCGGCACACACAGTGTCCAAACCGTCAGTCCCAGTAACACGCCCAACCGGCTCACATTGAGCCTCCAGCGCCGCTCCCAACCTGGTTTCCCGGCCCGCAAACTTCGCCTCCTTAGAGAACACCTTTTTTGCACGCAGTTTTTATATCAGGTTTCCCAAAATTACCCTGCCAAACTGGCCGCCACACCCAAACGTCACTACAATGTCTTTGAATATCAAGCATTTAGCGCTTCGGCGTGACCTCGGTTTTTGGCATTCCACATGTAATGGGAAGTACAGGCGCTATGAACCGGAGTGCCCAGGTCTGAAGGTCAGGTGTTCGGTCGACGCCCGGCCCGCATAATGAAACAGTTGCCGCTTTCATTAGTTCAGGGGACGCAATCAGATTTTAAGCACGCCCCAGGCGTGCCGGAGTGGAGCCCAAACGCTCCCCCAACATGGAGGAAGCTCAATATGAACCACCGTCTACTCATCGCCCTGCCCCTGGCTGCCGTACTTTCGCTGCCAGTTGTTGCGCAAACCACGTCGTCTAACCAGCCCGCCGCGACCTCGACGGATAACGCCACTGGCAAGGCGCCCTTGGCGCCGCCGTCTCGCGAAGGCTTCTGGGGACGCATCAATCCTTTCGCGCGCAAGAACTATGTAAAGCGCCAGACCGAGCCCATCCGGGATCGCGTTAACGAACTCGACGAACTGACATCGGCCAACACCAAGTCGATCAAAGACACCGATGATCGCGCCCAGGCTGGAATCAAACTGGCCTCCGATAAGGCTAACGAAGCTGATCAGCACGCTATCGACGCCGGCAACAAGGCGACCGCCGCGCAGCAGTCCGCGCAGCAGGTCACCAGTCGTGTGCAGACCGTCGAAACCGTGGTGAGCAACATCGACCAGTATAAAGCTTCGAATCAGACCGAGATCCGCTTCCGCCCCGGCCAGACCGCCTTGAGCAAGAACGCCAAGGACGCGATTGACCAGATGGCCACTGCGGTTAAAGGACAACGCGGCTACATCTTCGAAGTGCAGGGCTTCTCCTCCGGCAAGGGCCAAGCTGCCATTGCCACCTCACAGAAGATGGCTGAGTCCGTGGTGCGCTACCTGGTGCTCACCCACGAGATTCCGGTCTACCGCATCTACCTCGTCGGCATGGGCAACGCCCCCACCGCGACGGACGATACAACGAAAACGAAGCATGTCAGCGGAGGCCGCGTCCAGATCAGCCTCCTCAAGAACGACCTCGAGCAACTGGCCTCCACCTCAACTGGCGACCAGGCTCAACAGCCGAAGTAAGTCCGGGACTTATTGGGCGCCTCGCCCAAAGCCCCTCCCCCATGAAAAACCCCTCGCGCAAGCGAGGGGTTTTTCACTTCGTCTTGTCATTCCGGCCGAAGGGAGGAATCTGCTTCCCACCCTGCCACCACAGCGTATCCGAGCGAAAGCTAGGGACCTAGGTGTTTGCCCGCGCAGGCATCGCCGGTCGCGCGAGCAGAACCCAGGTCCCTCGCTGTGCTCGGGATCACAAGCATTCCATGAAGTGTCCCTCGTCGTTCCGGCTTCAAATTCCTAATCTGGTCATTCCACCGAAGAGAATCTGCTTCCAACCCGGGTTCCAACCTCCTCATCGGGCATTCCATCGCTCTACTCTCGGGCACTCAACTCCTGCCAGTAACCCTGGGGCTTTCTGGTCGTCGGCGGTTTTCTGTTGCTGTCTTTCTGGCACAAGCTTTCTGGCACAGGCCTTCTCCGGACGAGGCCGCGGGAATCACCTCCGAAATGTCTGGCCTCACCCTCACCTAGTTCCTCCTGCTCACGGCGGTCATTCTTCCGATCCTGCCCAATCAACAATTCCACCGTTTTCACCTGAACCCCTTCAAGACATGGTTGGTAGTCGTCGCGGAGCACCATCTCTTACGGCGGCTATGTCCTACAGAGAGTCACGAAAGAACATGGTGGGGTCGTCCTGACAGCTTTCCTGGGCGGAGCTTACTCTTCCACGGTGACAACCGTTGCGATGTCACGCCGCGCAGCTCGCGAGGAGCGTCCACACCTGTTCGCGGGGGAATCTTGATTGCTTCGGGCGTAATGTATCTCCGGTTGGTCGCTTTGCTGATGCTCTTTAATCAGCAACTCGGGCCGCCGGCCTGATGCCCTCCTTGTTCTGGCTGTAACGGTCACAGCTACGTACCCGGCACGAATCGTAGCGACGCTGAATTCATGCAGTAACGAAGATGCGTAGGTTCCGGACCATCGTCGAAGACATGTCCGAGGTGCGCATCGCACTCCGTACAGGACACAGCGGTGCGAACCATCCCGAGCGTTGTATCCCGCAACTTGGCGACATTTTCCGCCGCGATCGGTTGCCAGAAGCTGGGCCAGCCGGTGCCGGAATCGAACTTCGTGGCGGAGTCGAACAGCGCATTGTCGCAGCAGATGCAGCGGTAGATTCCCTTGTCGTGCAAGTTCCAGTACTTTCCGGTGTAGGCGATCTCGGTGTCGGCGTTGCGCGTAATGTCGAAAACTCCCCCGGAAAGCTGCTTGCGCCATTCCGCGGCGCTTTTTACAACCTTGGCGATGCGGACAGTCTTAAGCCGCTGCCCGGAGTCGGAAAAAAGCACGACCGTAACATCTTTCGGCTCACTCGCCACGGCTGCCGCAGCTTCCGTTACGTGCGGCTTCCTCCATTGCCACAGCGCGAGTCCCCCCAAAGCCGCGGCCGCACTGACTAGGAAGGCACGGCGTCGAGCGTTGGCCGGCCCTTGGCGGTCCAGATCGGAATCAAACATGGCTCTCTCCTATTTGCCCATATAAAGGCTGGGAAATTCCTGCCGTAGATGCTCGACCTTGGGCGCGTCATTGAACATGATGTAAGGCTGATTCGGATGCAGGGAGGCGTAGTTTTGGTGATACGCCTCCGCCGGATAGAACGCCTGCAACGGCACGACCTGGGTTACGATGCGATGAGGAAAAACCCCCGCCTTGTCGAGTTGCGCGATGTAGGCTTCGGCGATCTGCTTCTGTTCGTCATTGCTGTAGAAGATGACGGAGCGATACTGCGTGCCCTCGTCCGGACCTTGACGATTCAGCTCCGTCGGGTCGTGCGCGACCGAGAAGAACACCCGCAGCAACTCGCCGTAGGTGATCTGCGACGGATCAAACACGATCTCGACCGACTCGGCGTGTCCAGTCTCGCCTGTGCTGACTACCTCATATTCTGCAGTCTTGGCCGAGCCCCCCGAGTAGCCGGAGGTCGCGCGGATCACACCCTTTACATGCTGAAACACAGCTTGGATTCCCCAGAAACATCCGCCGGCCACAACCGCCGTCTGCTGCCCTGCAACCGAGGCGCGCTTGGCGTCGAGCTCGGGCGCGGGAACGGGCGCTCGCGGGCCCGCTTTGGCAGTGCAGGCCGTAGCGGCAAGCAGTGTTCCGATAAGAACCCACGCAAGGCGAACTGAAGATCCAGTCATTGTTTCCCCCTCCCAGATTACGAATTCCCTTGGCTTCCAGATTGGAGCCGCGAAAGTGAAAAAGGTTTCAACTTCCGAAAGACCCAACAAAAGCTTGTGATCTGGCACTTGCGTTTTTGGCAGGAATGTCGAAAATGAGCGTTCCTCTTCCCCCGAGGAGGTCCCGTGCCCTTCGTCGCCCGCCCCCAACGCCCTGCCGCGGTAGTCTGTTCGGCCGCCGCGCCTGCGCTTCAAATTCTATTGGCAACGTCGTTGATTCTATTCGCCACTGCCAGCCACGCCCAGAACGCCGCTCCCGCTCCCAACTCCGATCCAACCTATCAAGCTCTGCGCACCCTGACCTTGGGCAGCGAGGCGGTGACGATCACCAACTTCGAACTGAAGCGCGATGCCGGAACGTTCCACTTGCATTCCGGAACAGTTTGCTTCGTCGCTCCGGTGAATGGAAAAGTTACGGGCGCAGTATTCGTTGGTGAGGGCAATTTCGTGCTCGATCCCCCGCAGGAGGTCGAGCGCAAGAGCCTGAAGTTGCTGACCAAGGAAGACGAGTTCAGCGAGAAGTTCGAGCATCTGGTGCTGCGCTTCACCGACTCCACTTATGACGAAATCAAGCAGGGCGGCAGTCCTGCCACAGGCGGTTGCGATGCCGGCCTTTTGAAAGACAGCCAGAACACAACCCGCCATAAGCTCAAGCACAACCTGGAGGCCCGGCTCCTGGAGGAGGTGCTCAGTCCGGAACCAAGGGCGCTATTCATCGCTTTCATCCATGGCAAGCACTACAACGACAAAGAGCTGTATGAGATTGATCCCAACTTCGGGCGCTACGAGGTCAACTTCAGGACCTACGACGAAAACAAGTGGGGACACTGGGCGTCATTCAGCGCAACCGAGAAACAGGTGACAAAAGCCTCGGGAAAGCCATTCAAAATTGAACATCAGCAATTGGAAACGACGTTTGAGAAGAGCGGCAGCCTGTCTGGGAAGGCAACCACAACCTTGGTCGCGCGGCGCAATGGGCTACGCGTTGTCGCGTTCGACCTGTTCCGCCCGCTGCGCGTGGAAAGTGTGACCGCAGATGGCCAGCCGCTGTTTTTCATTCAGGAAGATAAGAATGACGACGGGGACTTCGTAGTCATCCTTCCGAATGCCCTTAGCGTGGGCGAGACCTACACTGTGACCACTGTTTATGCAGGCAAGGAAGCAGTGAGCAATGAAGGTGGCGGCAACTATTTTCCGGTGGCGCGAGAGAATTGGTATCCAAACGATCCCGGCGGCGAGTTCGGGCAATATACGTCGTATGACATGACCTTCCGCGTCCCCAAGGGAATGAAGATGGCCGCGACTGGAGTTCTGCTGAGCGAGAGTACTGAGGAGGGGAAGAATGTCACGGTATGGAAGAGCGAAGTGCCCCAGACTGTCGCCGGGTTCAGCTTCGGCCGATTCAAGGAAGAGGAAGCGAAGCTGACCAAGCCGGAATATTTGATCCAGTCATTTGCCAACGAAGAGCAGCCAGATTGGATAGAAGGCCTGCAACGCAGGGCAAGCGGTGACGACGTGCCATCACTGGGCTCATCTCACGCGTCGGGAGTTGCCCTCGGAACGATGAGTACCACAGGCTTGAACAAGAAGGCGCTCGCCGAGGGCGAGCTCGCCGTGCAGCTGTATACAGACTACTTCGGCCCCTCGCTGTTCAAACATATGCAACTGACTCAGCAGACCGCCTGCAACTTCGGTCAATCCTGGCCCGAGCTGGTGTGGATTCCACTCTGCTATTACTTCGACACCACCGTGCGTCATCAGCTCGGGCTGGACTGGGGCGATCGCGGTTATTGGAAGGTTGTGACTCCCCACGAGGTGGCACATCAATGGTGGGGACATACGGTCGGGTTCGCGTATGGCCGGGATCAGTGGATGAGCGAGGGATTTGCGGATATGTCCGCCTCGCTTTACTTAAGTACGATCGAGAAGAATCCGAAAAAGTTCATCACATTCTGGAATGACGAGCGCGAAATCCTCCTGGAGCGCGATCCGCAGGGTTTTCGCGCCATTGATGCCGGAGCGCTCACCATGGGCTACCGCGCCAGCAATTCGCGTACCGGATTTGATACGACCCGTCGCCTTATCTATCCCAAGGGCGCTTACGTTCTGCACACGCTTCGCATGATGACGCACGATAACCGGACCGGTGACCAGCATTTCAAGGAAATGATGCAGGATTTCGTCAAGACGTACTCCGGCAAGGCGGCCACCACGGAAGACTTCAAGGCCATGGTCGAGAAACACATGACGCCGGACATGGACATTGAGGGCAACCACAAGATGGACTGGTTCTTCGACGAATACGTTTATGGAACCCAGTTACCGTCGTACAAACTGGAATCCTCTTTTGATATCGGGGCGGATGGCGACGTCGTGTTCAATATGAAAATGACGCAGTCCAACGTAGACGAGAAGTTCAGGATGCTGGTCCCCCTCTATCTGGAACTGGCAGATGGGAACACAGTCTACCTTGGCCATGCCAAAATTTCGGGGAATAGTTCGATCGAGCGGAAGATTCCGCTGAAGGGGCTGAAGAGCAAGCCTCGCGCCGCCATGGTTAATTACTACGATGACGTTTTAGCTTCCCCAAACTAGCTTTACTGCAAATGAAAAAGGGGAGCAGCGCAGTGCTCCCCTCGGCCCAGTTGGTTGGAGTTGCCTGTTACTTGGCCGATCCACTCTGCATCGAGTCACTCGACTCGCTCAGATCCAACGCGAATTTCTTGCCTTCGAAACGAACGCCGGCCAGCGAACTCGTGCCGTCGTCATTGTTCTTGACCACTGCGGCATTGTTCTGGGCTGGAAAGGGCAGATCGACGAGCTTCGCCGGTACTTTGGCGAGCACGTTTTTACCCTTCATAATGCTGACCTCCACCGTAGGACCGGTTCCGTCCCATTGCAACTTGTAGTCCCCCGGCTTCAGCTGGGTGCCGTTGACGGTGGCGGTACTTTGCAACTGCAGCTCACCCTTTGTGGCCGCAAACGCGCTGGAGGCAAGCAGGAGTGCCAACCCCATCACCAGGCTCTTCGTGACTGTCGCGAACTTCATGGTTTGCTCCTTTATTTCCCGATGTCGGGAATCGTTTGGGGCGGCTTGGGTTTTGCGACCAGAGCGAAAAAGCACTTTGTGTTTCCCCACCAATCGCCTACAATGCTGCCGCCGGGGTAAAGCACGCAAGCCACAAGCCTGCGCTGCCGCGATGGGGGTTTTCTCACCTGGGCCGCCAAACCGAAAGTAAGAAGATCCCCAGTCCCCGCTAAGATTTCTATTCTGCCGTGGCCAACGAGTCCGCTTGGCCACTCCTACCACCCACTAGAGTACGCAGTCGCTGCGCTGGAAGTTCCGTCACTTCTAAGCGCCCTGTCACTTTCTTGGACGTGTAGAGGAACTCAACGGTAGCAAGAAAACTTCTCCAAGTTCGCTCAGAAAAAGGACAAACGCGTTGTGTTTGTGTGAGGGTGCAACAAAACGTTCGCGGCCGGTCAACTGTGCGCAGCCTTGGCGCTGGAACTGGCGGACAGGAGTTCCTCCAGCGGTTTCCTCTAACAGTCCTATGCGAAATGACTAGTCGGCGTCGCCGTGCTGACGTTCGACCGACCAGATGCTCGGCGGATCTTTCTCGAACGGGTAGACGTGCACCATCCAATTGAAGATCACGGGGTGGAACGTGCCTCCCGCGGCGTCGCAGGCTTGCTGCGTGGTGATCGATCCCCTTAGTCCAAACTGCGGGTGCGGCTGCAGTATTTCGCTTCTGCGGTCAGCGGGAGGCGTGCAGAAATTCACGTGCTCGTGCCACTGCGCAACGCTGAGAGGGATGCGCTGGTCGAGTTGGTCTTCGGTGAAGCGCTTGGGTGCGGTGTACATCACGCCGACGAGTTTGTAGCCATCGCCGTGCTTTTCGTAGAGCAACGACGTAGGATGCTCAGGATTGAAGCGGAATGCCGCCTCCATCGCGTACCCGTAGTTTGTGAAGTGATACATCTTCTGTGGAACTTCGGGATGGAAAATCTTGAAACCGTCGGCGAGCGCGGCATGGTAATCGGTGTACTTCTCTGACGCCTTGCGCGCTTCGGCCGCGACCTGCTGAGCGCGGGCGGCATCACCTGGCTTGGGCTGGCGCAGCGCGGTCATCTTCATGTGCGGGCCCGTGTCCATGTGGCCTTCCATGGAGCGCATGACGTGACTGGCAGCGTCACCGTCTTTGTCCGCTCCCTTGTTCGACACATCATGACCGGACATGTCCATGCTGGGCATGCTTTGTTGGCTGCGCGAAGCGTTGGCTGGCATGGCCCCCGGTGTCTGTCCCCAGGCAACACTAGAGAGCAATGCGATGGAAATTAGAACCACGATTCGATGATGCATAACGAGTTCCCCACGATCTCCGTGTTATGAACCCCGAGGCAGGCGCTATGTTTCGGCGAGCGGCTGGAGATTACATTTTGTTACGCAAGTAATGGGTTAATGGACTCACGCCTGATCAGTTCTTGCGCTTGTAGTGAATTGGCCAGTTGACCTGCCATGTCTTGCCCCCGTCGCGGGAAGCTTCCCAGCTCCAGTCCAGTTCGTTGGCCGTAATGTTTTTCCAGACCATGCGCTGGATGAATTTCGTGCCGTCGGTCCGAATGGCTTCACGCCGGAGGATCATCTGTCCATCTTTAAACTCGCCGACGAAGTCAAGATATCCGCCTTCGTTGTCGACCCACGTCTGTTTCCAGCGGCCGATGCTCGGGTCAAATAGGGACAGGCTGGTTCCGCGCAAATGCATCGCGTCTTGACCGGAAAAATTCTCCTGCACGACGCAGCCGTCGAGGATGCGCTTAATGCTGTTGCTGCCGTGATCGATCTCACCTACGGTGGCGCCGGGCCAGGTCAGTTCCCACTCGCCCACCCAGAAGTCGAGTTGTTTCTGCTCGGCAGCGGTGCAGGGATTGGGCGACGCAGCTTGACTGGACGGCAGTGCGAGGCTGATCAAAACGGCAAAAGGCAACAGCAGGAGTACGTTCCAGAGCCTGGTCATGATTTTCCTCTGAGTCTCTGACGCAGCTTCGCCAAAAAGGTTTGGAAGGTGGCGGGGCTCGGCGGTTTCTGGTACACCTAAACTGCTTGACCCTGCAATCCGTCATCTTCCTTTTCTTCGCGGGCGCGCTGGGAGGCGCGCTGAATGCCGTGGCCGGAGGCGGCAGCTTCATTGCCTTCCCGGCGCTACTGTTCACGGGCGTGCCTCCGATTCCAGCGAACGCCACGAATACGATTGCACTCTGGACGGCGGCGGCGGCGAGCGGAGGCGCGTATCGCAGGCGCTTGGACATGCCGCGGCGCGTGATGGTTCCGCTGCTGGCCGTGAGTTTGATGGGTGGGCTCGCCGGGGCTGTACTGCTGCTGAAAACTCCTGCCCATACCTTTATGCGCGTTTTGCCCTGGCTGACTCTGGGTGCAACTTTGCTTTTTGCCTTTGGCAAGAAGCTGGCCCGCGGTCGAAAGTCGGCGATCGGGCATGAGGCTTCGGCTGCGGCGCTGACCGGCGCGACGCTGTTTCAGTTGGTGGTTGCCGTCTATGGAGGTTACTTCGGCGGGGGCATGGGCATCGTGATGCTAGCCATGCTGGCCGCGCTGGGCATGACCGATATTCATGCCATGAACGCGCTGAAGAGCGTGATGGGATTTGTGATCAATGGTGTGGCAGTGGTGGCGTTCATCGTGGCGCGTGCCGTGTACTGGAAACACGGTGTCGTGATGATCGTTGGAGGAATTCTGGGCGGCTATTTGGGCGCGCATTATGCACAAAAGCTGCCGCAGGTGTGGATTCGGACGCTGGTGGTAGTGGTGGGCGCAGGAATGACGGTGTATTTCTTCTGGAAGTCGTACTGAAAAGTCTAAATCGGTCACGGATCTCCGGGATATTCAGGGATCAATTCTTGACATTTCGTATTGATCAGTGAAAATCCGTGCAGATCCGTGGCCAAAGCTCTTATTGGATCGGCGCAGAGACGTGTTCGTGGACGATCAACCATTTGCCGTCTTCGTTTTCAAAGATCACCGTCCAGCGGAAGTTGCCCATCTCGACCTTGCCCGCCTGGGTAGTCATTTGTTCCGCCACAGTAGCGGTGGCCCAAACCAGATTGCCGTTCGAATGAATCGCGTCGTCGTCGTTGACGGTAAACCTCGCGTTCTTATAGCCGGCCAGGACGCCCTTAGCGGTCTTCTCGTATTCGTCCCAACTGTTATACCGCAGGGGAGCGATGTCGAAGAAGGTGTGCGGGCCGGTGGCGTAATACTTCGCTACATTGGCAGGATCCAGGGTGCTCCAGCCGTCCCAGATCTTCTGCAGGTAGGCTTTGTCGGGCTCAGGGCCGGCCGCCTTCTTCATGGGCGACTTCTTTGTTTGTCCGGACAGGGTCAGGGTGAGCAGACATAGCGAGACGGTGAAAAGGCGCTTCAGCATGGGTTTCCTCCGAGGAATCCGGCGGCATTTTCGCACAACGGGACGAATAACTCCAATGTGCACGCGCTCCGGAAGGCATTTTGTTTGACCGATTTCCACAGCGCACGATAAAATGGCTGAGTTTGCCTGTACTCGCCGACCCGTTCTGGGGACGCCTGCCCTGGCTGCCGAAGCGCCGTGGCGGAAAACACAGCAAGCACAGGAAATCAGCAAGCCCTTGGTTGCGCCCGTGTGCGCCCTGGGTCCTTTTTGCGGGCTGTATTTCACGACATTTGACGGAGGCAGACATTATGTACGCGGTTATCCGCGCCGGTGGCAAGCAGTACCGGGTGGCGCCCGGAGATGTGATTCGAGTGGAGAAACTGGGTACCGGCACGGACGGTCAGGTGGAGTTCCCGGTGCTGGCGGTTTCGAGTGAAGCCGGCCAAGTGGCGAAGCAGGCAGACGCGCGGGTTGTCGGCGAAGTGATCGAAGAGGGCCGCGGCGCGAAAATCCTGGTCTTCCATTACAAGCGCAAGAAACAATACAAGAAGCTGCGCGGGCACCGGCAGGCATTTACTGCCGTACGCATTACTGAGATTGCTGCCGGGGGGCATAGCTTCAAGGCTCCTGAGTTGCCGAAGAAGGAAGCGAAGCCAAAGAAGGTGAAAGAGGCGGAGATTCCCGCGGCGGAAGCGAAAGCGGCGAAGGGTTCGGCTAGAGAGAAGGCGGCCGCGCCAAAGAAGGCGGCGAAGAAGGCCGCGAAGAAGAAATAACTTGTGACTTGCGAGGGCAAGATGCCCCCGCTACCGGCGGGACGCCGGCGGTACTTTCTGAGGACATCTTATGGCACATAAAAAAGGGCAAGGCACTTCACGCAACGGCCGCGATTCCAATTCGCAGCGGCTGGGGTTTAAGGCTTTCGGCGGGCAGGTCGTGCCCGGCGGCACCATCATTGTCAGGCAGCGCGGGACCCGCGTAAAACCAGGGCTGAACGTGGGTCGTGGCAAAGACGACACGCTCTTTGCCAAGATCACGGGCCGCATCAAGTTTCTGAACAAGGGTTCGATGGGCAAGTTCGTGATGGTCGAGCCGGTCGAAGCGAAATGAGCAAAGTCCCCACTTCTCGCGCAAAAGAGCGCGTGAGAAATGGGGCACCCGGCACCCGGCTTGCCCTGAAGTTTGTCCAAGGGCGCGGGCAAGAGTGCCCGCGCCACACCTGTGCCGCGTCACACAGCCTCGTCTTCGGGACGAGGCTTTTTGATTGAGATTCACTCCGATGTTCATTGATGAGGCCAAAATTCGAGTCAAGGCTGGGGACGGGGGCAACGGCTGCATGGCGTTCCGGCGGGAGAAGTTCGTTCCGCGAGGCGGTCCCTCGGGCGGGGACGGCGGCAATGGCGGCGATGTCATCATGGAGTCGAGCGAGCGCCACAACACGTTGGTGCACTTCCGGTTCAATCCCGAATACAAGGCGGAACGTGGGCGGCACGGCGAGGGCTCCAACAAGACCGGACGCGAGGGTGGGAATGTTGTGCTGAAGGTTCCGGTGGGGACGATCGTTTACGACGACGAAACCGGAGAGAAGGTTTTCGACTTTTCTCAGGCCGATCAGCAGATTGTGGTCGCCCGCGGAGGCCGCGGCGGGCGTGGGAATGCGCGCTTTGCCACGTCGGTGCACCAGGCTCCGCGCGAACACGAAGCGGGCAGGCCCGGGGAAGAACGTCTGTACCGGCTGGAGCTCAAGTTGCTCGCCGATGTTGGGCTGGTCGGATATCCCAATGTGGGGAAGTCCACTCTGATTTCGCGCCTCTCCGCGGCGCGTCCAAAAATCGCCGACTATCCATTTACAACCCTCGAGCCGAACCTGGGCGTAGTCGCAGTCGGCGATGCGAAAAATGAAATCAGCTTCGTGGTGGCGGATATCCCCGGCTTGATCGAAGGAGCCCATACCGGGGCCGGGCTGGGAACACAGTTTCTGCGGCATATCGAACGCACGCGCTTGCTGGCGCACCTGGTGGATGTTTCGGACTCGAGCGGCCGGCCGGACGTGACCAATGATGTCGAAGTAATTCTTGGCGAGCTCGGCAGTTTCGGGGCGCATCTGGAAGAGAAGCCGATGATCATGGTCGCATCGAAGATTGACGTCTCGAACAAGGACAAAGTGGCGGCGTTGAAACGCTACTGTAAGAAGACGAAATTGAAGTTGTATGAGATTTCCGCGGTTACGGGCAAAGGGATCGAGGAGCTGAAGTACGCGATGGCGGAGGAAGTACAGAAGTTTCGGGAGCGGGCACTCAGCGAAGCGGTTGGGCGCGATCCGTAGCAGATATTCCCCACAAATTTTTCTTCCTGGCTTTGTAAAATCCTTGTTTTCTTGATGTTACAGTCGGCCGATCGCGAGCTTTCCCCGCGGTTCGACAAATATTCTCTGTTGCGCGCGGCAAACCTTCTAAGTCTAAGGCGGCTAGGTGTGCGCCACGAACCGGCTCAACATCGACTCCAGAACCCTCTCTCTCTTCAGCGGGGAAGCCTTAAAGTCGCGATTATCGGTGTGCCGGATTTCCCGAAGCAAAGTGCGATGGCGCATCTCAAGAATCTCGAACAATATCTCTCTCTCCTCCTCGCTGAGTGTCAACGTCACGGTAGTTTCGGTCATAACCACCTCCCGACATTCCCTATGGATATTTTACTGCTGGTGTGGGCCGCGATCCAAGGGTCGAGTCAGGCACATAACGCTCGGCGAGGCAGTCGTCTCAAGTGGCGAAGCATCGCCTCTCTGACAATGTCGGCGGGGTCAAGTAGTTTTCGAGCACGACCCTGTCACAATGCGAAATGCCGATCACGGTTCGACGATGAGCTCGCCCTTCATCCCTCGATGATGCCAGCCGCAATGCACGCAGCAGCGGAAAGGATATCTACCGGACGTTTGCGCCACAAATTCCACCATCTCCGACTTTCCTTCCTCGATTTTCGTGCAGTCTTGCGCCGACGTGAACACCAGACCGGGATTTCCTTTCGTGTCGACACCGTCGGGCATTTCGCTGATCTTGAATCCATGGGCGTGGTCGATTGCGCGGATTCTGAGTTGAACCCTTGTGCCTTGCCTGACTCGAATGCTCGAAGGGGCAAACTCGTATTTCTTTGCCGTTACGTCGATGGTTTGAACACCTTCCGGAAGTGGAATTCGATAGGCATTTTTGGGCGCAGCGCCGCCCGATAAAATGAGTGTGGCAGCGATCAAGAACGAGATGGGTAGGAGAGATTTCATCGCCATCCTCCAGGAGGATTTCGAAGTGGCAGCTCTTCACAGGTAGCTTACAGAAAGCCAGGGATGCAAATGTCAAAACGTTGTCGCGCCTCCTAACTCGGCAGACTATCATTGAGCTGTTTCTTGCGCGGGAACGGAAACGCGTAAAGCAGGCAGGCACATAGGTAGCCGGAGATGCAGAAGGTCGCCATGAATCTTACACGTAGAGACTTCGCCAAGCTGAGCACACTCGCGCTGGCAGCCCGGTTCGTCCAGAAGGTGGATGCCGGGACCTCGGCCCCTCGGAAGACCGGCTACTGCGTCATCGGCCTCGGACGCATCGCCGGTCACTTCATGCCCGCCGTGCGCAGCACCGCCAACTCCCAGATCACCGGGCTCGTGAGCGGCCATCGCGACAAGGCGGAGCGGATTGCGGCCGAGTACGGCGTTCCGCCAGGCTCCATCTACAACTACGAGAACTTCGATGAAATCGCGCATAACCCGGCCATCGACGCGGTCTATGTAGCGCTGCCTAACTCGATGCACGCCGAGTACACGATCCGCGCAGCTAAAGCCGGCAAACACGTGCTTTGCGAGAAGCCGATGTCGACCAGCGTGGCCGATGCAGAGGCGATGATCGCGGCCTGCAAGGCGGCCCGCGTCAAGCTGATGATCGCCTATCGCTGCCACTACGAGCCCACTAACCTGAAAGCGATCCAACTCATCCGCCAAGGCGCGCTGGGCCAGGTGCAAGCCATTGAGAGCACCTTCGGCTTTAACATTGCCCCCGGCGAATGGCGGCTCAGCAAGAAACTCGCCGGCGGTGGGCCGCTCCTCGATGTGGGCATTTACTCACTGAACGCCTGCCGCTACTTGACCGGCGAGGAGCCGGAACACATCGCGGCCCATGCCTCAGTCATCGATCAGGACGGCCGCTTCAAGGAAGTGGAGGAGAATGTCTCCTGGACAATGAAGTTCCCGTCCGGCATTGTAGCCAGTTGCAACACTACTTACGGTGCCAACATGGAAGGCTTCTATCGCGTCCATGGATCGAAAGGCTGGCTCGAAGTCGACTCGGCCTTCGCCTACGAAGGATTGCGGCTGCGCGCTGATTGTGCAAGCGGGAAACTTGACGAACTCAACCCAGCGCGCGACCCTTCGCACTTCCAGGCCGAAGCCGACCACTTCTCCCACTGTGTCCAAAATGAGCTGGAGCCGCAATCGCCGGGCGAAGAAGGTCTGCGCGACATGCGCTACATCGCGCAGATTTACGGCTCGGCGGGAATCGCAATTTAAGGCGGACCACATCCACCGGCGAGGGGTTTTGAGCGAAGGCCTGATTTCAACAGTTTAGGTCAGTCTCTTATGCAATTGGTGCTAGAAGGCGTTCGACGGGCTCCTTTGCCGGAACCAACACTATCAGGGCTACGCCGATGACAACAAGCACAGCCGACCCCGACCAGAAATCCTGCACGTTCGGTCGCAATTTCAAACCCCAGAATGGACATCACCCGGCGTGAGCGAGGCTCGACCAAGCTGCGAAGGTGATCAGGCTGCGATGCGCCGATGGATTGCGCGCCGCCATGAGCAGGAAAAATACCGAGCGCGAAATAGAGTCCCATCATCGTCGTGTCGCCCGTGTCCGAATGCGCCGGATCTGATAGACCACCGATGGCCGGGTAAATGGCAGCCGAAAAGAGCAACCCCACCAGCATCAACACGACCTTCAGACCCCGTTCTCGCCACACGGTGCCCGCCTTGGGAAATGAAGAACAATCAGTGCGCCCACTCTGGTTCTTTGGGGACGGGAATGTACTCCGGGCGATACCTTAAGCGAACCTGTTTGTGTTGCTCTTTTGCTTTTTTCGTCAGCTCGACTCTTAGTTCGTGACGTTTGCCATCGATCGCGGGAGGAACAAAACCGAGTTCGTAGCGAAAGTGCAATTGCATCAGAACCGCTTCCAGTGCGGCGGCGTACCCCGAGGGAGGAGCAGAAAAGTACTGGCCGCCAGTGTGTTTCGCCATGTAGTGCATGATTTTGGCCTGCTCACCAATGAGAAAGTGCAGCACCGCAGATCGATCGTCTCTTATGCCGAACACGATACCGGAGGTTTCCAGAAAATCATCGACGAGTTGATCCAGTTCATGACGCGGTTGTCCCGTGTGATCGCCATGCAGAAACACAATCACGGGTAGCGGCTTCGGATTTCTCCGGTACGCGTCGCGGATGATGAGCTGAATCATCTTGCGGAAAGTTACCTCTCCAACCTCATCGCTGGCTTCGGTACCGCCTTGGAATGGAATGGGTTTGAGCGATTCGGCCAAGACGCGGAGGGGACTGTCGCGGTCTTCGGTCGGCAGCAAATCGAGCTGGGTCTCACCGTTGTCACACCAATGGGCAACTCCCACCCTATCGTGTTTCTCCAGATGATCAAGTGCGGACCGAAACACCGATTCCTTTCCCACAAATTCTGCTGAGGCTCCCGCGATTCCACCTTCGTTGCAGATCACTACAAGCCAGAGAGCGATGGGTCGCGTGTCGGCCCCGGCATCAAATGTGACAATCCGCACTTCGTGCCGGGTATCAAACACGCGAAAGTCTTCCTTCGTGAAGCCTCGGACGGGCAGCCCGCTTTTGAGGTCCAGGCTGATGACATCGACCAACACCAGAGAAGATTGCACTCGAAACGTGGGTGCTGGTGCGGAGGGTGGCGACTGCTGGCAGTCAATCGAGAATGCCGTGCAAAAGATAAGGAAACAGATCGATGCCACAGCGCGGGCAACGTTCTGTTTCATCGAGCCCACTTTACCCGGCATTTCCATCTTGTTATCCCGCAGTTCCGTAGGGTATGCCCATGTGATTCTCTTCCATAGTTGAAGACGCGGGGCAAAGCGGATTATTACAGCCTATGCCAAGGAAAAGTTTGCACGTCCTTTCCGCTACTATCCGTCTTTTCAAGTGGTGAAACATTCTCTATTACACTTAAAACCGGTTCGCAGCGAAAAAGTGGGGATCGGCATGTCAGAGCTATTGAACGAGTTCGATGCTTCCATCGTAGACGAGAAGGCGACGAAGGTCGGGCCAGCCGGGATCGATATTGCCTACCAGCGCCTCGGGAATCCCGATGTGCCAGTAGTGCTGCTGATCATGGGGATCGGCTCGCAATCCATTCATTGGCCGGACGCATTCTGCCATGCGCTCGTCGACGGTGGCCTGCAAGTCATCCGCTTCGACAATCGCGACGTCGGGCTTTCCACACACCTGACTGATTCGCCGCCGGCGGACCTGCCCGCAGCGCTCAGGGACCTGTCGTCGGTGTCGTACACGCTGTCGGATATGGCAGCCGACGCTGTGGGTTTGCTGGATGCACTCGGCTTGGAGAAGGCACACGTCGTCGGCGCATCCATGGGAGGCGCGATCGCGCAGACGATGGCAATCGAGCATGCGGATCGCGTCGGCTCTCTAACCTCGATGATGTCGACAACGGGCAACTTGTCAGTCGGGCAGCCGTCGCCCGAGGTGCTCCGCGATGTGTTCGGCGGTCCACCTGCAGTCACCCGAAACGAAGTCATTCAGAAGATGCTCCAGGCCTTCCGCGCCGTCGCCTCTCCCAGATATCCGAACGACGAGAATGAAGTCGTTGCGCGAGCAGGCCGCGCCTACGACCGCTCCTACGATCCGATCGGCGTCGCCCGTCAGAGGCTGGCGTGGGGGGCCTCCGGCGATCGGACCGAACGCCTGCGACATCTCGATCTCCCCACCCTCGTGATCCACGGCGTCGCCGACCGCATGTGTGACGTCAGTGGAGGGCGAGCGACGGCTGAAGCCATTCCCCGCGCAGAACTCGTCCTGATCGAGGGAATGGGACATAACCTGGCACTCGGCTTGCGGTCCCAACTCGCAGCGCGCATCGCCGAGTTCGTGTGGCGCGTGGAGGGCCGTTGAACACGTCGTCAAGAGACAGTTGGCGCAAACACGCATTGAGGTTCCGTGCTCCCCTACTGTTGCTTTAGAAAACTTGGAAGCAGAATGAACCGATGGGTTCGGCGCCAGGCCCGGGGCAGACGTCAAGGGAGATCAACGTCAAGCCTGAAATCGCTGGAAGTCATGTCCGGAACGACCGGATTTCCCATCGGCGTCCCCGACCCATTCGCGAACGACAACTTCCACGCGATCTTGGGCATCTCACATCGCCCGGCGACTCGTCACAGCCGGAGGCAAGACTGATCTACGGTTTTTATGCGATTGTCAGGACTCTTTTTTCTTCTGTTCGTTTCCGCAAGTTGGGCTCAGCTCACTGTCGAAGAGCCGCGACCCATTTACGATGGTCAGAACGTTGCCGCCATTGATCTCATAGGGAATCCTCATCGCGACGTCGAACCTGTTCGGCCACTCGTGAAACAGAAGGCGGGACAGCCGTACTCTCAGGCTGATGTCGAAGCCAGCATCTCGGCTCTGCGGCAGACGGGGCAGTTCCCGAACGTAGGCGTGAATGTGGTGCCTGCTCCTACCGGTCTACGGCTGAACTTTCTGCTTGAGCCCGCCTTTTATGTGGGCATGGTGAACTTTCGAGGGTTGACCAAGACCTTCTCCTACACGCGGCTGTTACAGATCGTCGACCTACCCGACCAGGATCCCTTCGACAAGGAGCGACTCCCGGTTGCCGAACAGTCCTTACAGGAGTTCTTGCAGCGCAACGGGTACTTTCAAGCGAGCGTGCAGACCACATCGGAAATTGACGACGCCCATGAACTCGTCAATGTTACGTTCTCCGTGGATCTGGGCAAGCAAGCACGCATTGGCTCGGTAACCTTTGAAGGCCTCGAATCCCGCGAGGACGCACGTCTGCTGCATTCCGTTCGGTCGCTGCGTGCGCGCTTTACGGGCGGGCTGCTGCAGCGTGGCAAGCCGTATTCACCAGACCGGATCACTGCCGCCACGGCGCAGATCCGGCGAACGCTCTCGTCGCAACGCCGGCTGGCCAGCAAAGTACAGGAACTTCCGCCGCAATATCACTCGGATAGCAATCGCGTCGCGGTTTCATTCAAGGTGGAACTCGGTCCGGTCGTTGATGTGCGCACAACCGGAGCACGCCTCACGCTGCTGCCGCTCATGGCCAGCCGTCAGATGAAGAAGTTGATTCCTATCTACTCCGAAGGAGCGATCGATCGCGATCTCGTCGAGGAAGGCCAGCGAAACCTGATCGATTACTTTCAGAAGAAGGGCTACTTCGACGTACAGGTAAAAATAAACTTTCAGCGGCAGCCCGACCAGATACTGCTGGTCTATGAGATCGACAAAGGCAAGAAGCACAAAGTCGATGGCATCCTCTTCCGAGGAAATCACGAGATTGCCGACAAAGACTTGCTGGCCCAGATCGTGGTGAAGAAGGCCCACTTCTGGTCCCATGGTAGTGTCAGTCAAAGGCTACTGAAGCAAAGTGTCGCCAACCTGGAAGCTCTGTATCACGATCGCGGTTTTGAAGACGTCAAGATTACATCGCAGACTATCGACCACGAGCCCAAGGTCGAGGTTGCGCTCAACATCGAAGAAGGTCCTCAGACTCTGGTTAACAACGTCGAGGTAACGGGCAACCACAATGTTCCCGAGAATCAACTTACGGCTCCGGTCGGCTTCCAGCTACAGCCCGGTAAACCCATGTCTCCGCGGCGGCTGGCGGAAGATCGCAACCGCATTTCGGCCAATTATCTGAATCGCGGGTATCTCAACGTGGAAGTAAAGGCGAGCGTCCAGCGCAGCGCGGATGATCCCCACCGGGTGAACGTTCTTTACGCCGTAAACGAGCATCAACTGGTTCGCCTCGGTGAAGTGATTTATATGGGGCAGGACCGAACCCAGATGAAGCTTCTTCGAAAGACCGCGCAGCTTCCCGGCGAATCTCCCATGAAGCGCGGGCAATTGCTCGAGGCCGAGAGCCGCCTTTACGACTTGAACATTTTCGACTGGTCGAGCGTCGGTCCGAGAAAGCCAATTGCCGATCAGACCGAGGAAACCGCGCTCGTCAAGGTCCACGAAACCAAGCGCAACGAGATTACTTACGGATTCGGTTTTGAAGTTTCTCATCGCGGCGGCAACATCCCATCTGGTTCCGTGGCGGTCCCGGGCTTGCCGCCGGTGCAATTGGGCGGCAATCAAATCGCGCCGAGTCAATCGACCTTTGCCAGTCCACGGGGCTCGATCGAGTTCAACCGCCGTAACATGCGTGGACTCGGCGAAACCGCCAGTGCTGCGATCCTGCTGTCCCGCCTCGACCAGCGGTTCCTGACCAGCTATGCTCAGCCTCACTTCATCGGGTCGCAATGGAGTTCTTTAACTAGTTTTTCGATTGAGCGCACGACTGAGAACCCCTTGTTTGCCGCCGGCCTCGGTGACCTTTCTTTTCAGGTCGAGCGTCTCATCAGCCGCAAATACAATACTCGCCTGCAGATTCGCTACGACTTTAATAAGACGCTGCTATCGCACCTGCTGGTTCCCGACCTCGTCCTGGCGCAGGACCGCAACGTGCGCTTGTCTACTTTCTCTGCTGCGCTACTTCGCGACACGCGAGACAAGCCCCTCGACGCCCATCGCGGGGTATTTGGAACTCTCAACTTTGGAGTTACGCCGACCGCCTTGGGCTCCAGCGCAAACTTCGCGAAACTGTTTGGCCAGTACGCATACTACAAACCGATTCACTCGGTCGTGTTCGCCAACAGCATCCGGTTGGGATTCGCAAAATCGTTCGCCGGCAGCTTCGTGCCAACCAGCCAACTGTTCTTCTCCGGTGGAGGCACGTCGCTGCGAGGGTTCCCCATCGACCAGGCAGGCCCGCAACGCCTGGTTCCGTTTTGCAATGTATTGCAAGGACAGAGTTCCTGTGTCAACGTGACTGTTCCAGTCGGCGGGCGGGAGTTGTTCATCCTGAATTCGGAAGTGCGATTCCCGCTGGGAATCATGAAGGCGCTGGGAGGCGTTGTTTTCTACGATGGCGGAAACGTATACAGCGCGATCAATCTGCGCAACTTTGCCGCCAACTACACGAATACGATCGGAATTGGTTTGCGATATGCAACGCCCATCGGTCCGGTTCGAATCGATTTCGGCAAGAACGTGAACCCGATACCGGGCATTAAGTCGACGCAGTATTACATCACACTGGGCCAGGCTTTCTAGGAGCATTCATGCAGTGGAAACGAACCATCGGTTGGATTTTCTTAGGGCTCATCCTTCTTGTGATAATTGTCGTGGCGGGTGGGTATCTCTATCTCCGGAGTAGCGGATTTCAGCAGTTCGCGCTTCGCAAAATCTCTGAGCAAGCGGACCAGGCTACCGGCGGCCGAACTCAAATCAGCAGGCTCGACTTCAGCCTCTCAAAGCTCACAGCGCATCTCTATGGGATTGTCGTGCACGGATCGGAACCCGCGGGAACTCCACCTCTGATCCAAGTGGACGAACTGACAGTCGGATTGAAAATCAAGTCCGTGTTTCGGCGGCAAATTAATCTGAATGAAATTGTGATTCGTCATCCAGTCGTACATCTCCAGGTTGATCGCCAAGGCAAAAACAACATCCCGCAATCTCCGCCAAGCCAATCCAGCAGCCGCACGAATATGTTCGACCTCGCCATTGGCCACCTCGGGCTCCAGAACGGAGAGGTCGACTACAACGATAAGAAGACTCCCGTAGATGCCGATCTTTATGATCTGCGAACCGACCTCCGCTTCGATCCGGTCGCGACTCGTTACCGCGGCACCATTTCCTATGAGAAAGGAGTCTTGCATTATCTGCAGTACGCGCCGATGCCGCACAGTTTCAGCGCGAAGTTCAGCCTAACCCCGTCTCTTTTTTCTCTCGAATCGGCGGTCCTGAAGGTCGCTTCGTCGACAGCGATTTTGCGTGCCGGCGTTACGAACTACTCCAATCCAGTCGCCGCAGGAGACTATGACATCCGCATCCACACGCAGGACTTTGCCGCGATGTCAGCAAGCGCAAAGGCTGCCGGTGACATTTCTCTGAGCGGCAAGATGCACTACGAAAACGCAGCTGGCCGGTCTTTCTTACGAAGCCTTGCAATCAGCGGCCAGGTGGGAAGCGATGGTCTGTTGGTTGCTTCAGCGGGGAGTAATGCCGAAATCCGAAGGTTGAACGGGAACTACGAGCTCGTTGACGGTTCGTTGCGAGCTCGCGGAGTCGAAGCCGAGGCGCTGGGCGGGGGAATCAACGCCGACGTCGACATGAAAAATCTGGACACGACACCGTCGTCCAGCGTGCGCACGACGATGCGTAGTATTTCGCTCCAGGCGGTACAACATGCCATGCGCCGACAAGCCACTCTACAAGCTATCGTCGTGTCGGGAAACGTCGATGGAACCAGCGATCTGTCCTGGACTGGCAGCTTCAGCAACCTTCGTGCTCGCTCCGACTTGACAGTCAGGGCGGACGCGAAAAGCACCGACCGAGCTTCCAACGCGAACATTCCAGTGAATGGTTCAGTTCACGTCATTTATGACGGCGCGAGTAACGTGCTCACGGTTCGGGAGACGAGCCTCCGAATTCCCTCCACGACACTTACTGTCGACGGGCAAGTCGGCAGGCGCTCGAGTTTGCAGATTCACGGCCGAGCGGACGATCTGCAACAACTGGCGGCACTCGCTGCTGCCTTCAGTTCGAACGAGTCGACTCCGCCCTTGGTCTCAGGCACCGCCACGCTGAGTGCTACCGTTTATGGAACCATAGAGAAGCCCCAGGTCGCGGGGCAACTCAGCGCGCAGAATCTTCAAGTGCACGGCAGTGAGTGGAGGGGCGCGGAACTTTCGCTCGACGCGAATCCATCGCAACTCCGCGTGTCGAAGGGTGTCCTGGTGAATGCGATGCGCGGTCGCGCTTGGTTCGATGGCACCGTGGCATTACGCAACTGGTCTTATCTTCCCAGTGATTCAATCCACGCCAATCTCATGATGGAAAAGATGTCAGTTACTGATCTCCAACATCTGGCCAACCTCCACTATCCAGTCAGTGGAGACTTGTCGGCCAACCTGTCGGTGGATGGATCACAGCTCGATCCCTCCGGGTCGGGATCATTCACCGTCGCGAACGCGCGAGCCTACGACGAACCTATCCAAACTCTGTCCCTCAACGTCCGCGCCGCCAACGGGTCGATTGTCTCGACCGTGAACGTCGCGATGCCTGCGGGATCTGCAAATTCCACGCTGACGTACACCCCTAAAAACAAGGCATACAAAGTCCAGTTCGAGGCGCCGTCCTTGGTCCTGCAGAAGGTGCATGCTCTGCAGGCAAAGAATGTCGCTGTGAATGGAATACTGTCCGCCAAGGCCAGCGGCGAAGGGACGCTCGACGATCCACAGTTCATTGTTGTTCTCGAGGTGCCCAAACTTGAAATGCGGGACAAGTCGATCGCTGGCCTGAAAGCTGAGGTCGATGTTGCGAACAAACGAGCGAATCTGACTCTCGAATCGCAGGTGGCGCAGACCTCGGTGCGCGCCCGCGGACAAGTCGACCTCATCGGCGACTACGCCACCGACGCATCCATCGATACTGGAACGATTCCACTCGACGTCTTGTTCGCGAGCCTGTCGAACAGTGTTCCCGAGGGCTTTAAGGGACAGACAGAATTGCACGCCACGATTAAAGGACCATTGAAAGACAAGACGCGCCTTGAGGCCCATGTTACTGTCCCTACCCTCAACGCCAGTTATCAGCAGCTTCAGATCGGCGCCGCCGGACCCATTCGAGCCGACTATGTGGGCTCCACTCTGACAATCCAACCGGCGGAGATTCGTGGCACGGGAACCTCTCTTCAGGTGCAAGGCAGCATTCCATTCGCCGGCTCTTCGGCGGCAACTCTTTCCGCACAAGGATCGGTCGACGTCCACATCCTTAGCATATTTTCACCAGATCTGCAAAGCTCGGGTACAGTTGCCCTTGACGTTCGCGCCTCTGGAACTCCGCAGGCCCCGTCGGTACAAGGCCAAGTCCGTCTGCAGAACATCGCCCTGATTACGCCGGATGCTCCTCTGGGAGTCGATAAACTCAATGGCACCCTCGATGTAAGCAACGACCGAATTCAAGTGTCGAACTTGAGCGGACAAGTGGGTGGCGGGCAACTCTCTGTTGGGGGCTCTGTCGTCTATCGCCCAAACCTGCAATTCAATCTCGCCGTGCAGGGGAAATCGGTGCGCTTGCGTTACCCCGAGGGTTTGAGAGCCGTGCTGGATAGCAATCTCGCGCTCACAGGAAATCTTCAGGCGTCATCATTGAACGGACGTGTGCTGGTCGATACGCTTTCGTTCACACCCGACTTTGATCTTGCCAAGTTCAGCGATCAATTCGGCGGCAACGCCAACACGCCGTCGCAGCCGGGCTTTGCCGATACTGTAAGCCTCGCGATTGGAGTGCAATCCAAAGAAAATCTCAGCGCTACCAGTTCACAGGTCAGCGTGGAGGGACGATTGAATTTGCGCGTGAGTGGCACCGCCGCAAATCCGGTGATCACCGGGCGTACCGATGTGAACGCCGGAGAGCTCTTTTACCGCAACGTTCGCTATCAACTGCAGCGCGGCATTATTACCTTCGAGGATCCGAATCAGACCAACCCGAATCTGAACGTTTCGGTAACGGCCAAAGTACAACAATACGATCTCACGATCACATTGCGCGGACCTTTAGACCGGCTGACTACCGCATACTCTTCCGATCCTCCGCTGGCCACGGCCGACATCATCAACTTGATTGCATTCGGCAAGACAACCTCCGGGTCAGCTGCGGCAGGTAGCGGCCAGAGCACGGATTCCATGCTGGCGTCGGGAGCGCAGAGTGCGATCGGAGGCGGGATCAGCAGTGGGGTGCAAAAACTCGCAGGGGTTTCGAGCCTGCAGATCGATCCGCTTATCGGCGGCAATAATCAGAATCCATCCGCGCGCATTGCTCTGCAGCAGCGGGTCACCAAGAACTTCCTCTTTACGTTTTCAACCGACGTTTCGCAACCGGGTAACGAGATGGTCCAAGGTGAGTACCAGATCAACAAGCGCTGGTCGGTCAGCATGTCTCGCGACCAGTTGGGAGGAGTATCGGTTGACGGGCGTTACCATACAAGATTCTGAAACGCGGTGTGCGCTCCGCAAGAGTCGTTCAGGCGGCGCGGGTAACTGTATCGTCCGAAGCGGGCTGCGACTTGGGAAGGATCTGCCCTCGACCACTCTCTTTCGCCAGTTCCGCGTTTACGGCGGCTGGACGGACTTTCCCCACTTAATTTCTGCGGCGCCTGCAATTCGATCGCGAAATGCCGTGCGTGCCGTAAGTCTCACATGCAACCTTCTCTATCGATCGATTCATCAGACCCTTGGCTCGAGGACAAAATCTCAAAGAGAGCTGGACATCAAACATCGAAAGGAGGCAAATCCAATGGCAGCCAGGAAAAACTCCGGTGGTCGGAAATACAGCAAGGGTGCGGGAAAGACAGTGGCTAGCGCCATGCGTCGCAAAAAGCATGGTACCCTTCGCTCAGGTCGAGGCGGCAAGGGAGGCAAAGTGACCAGCCGCAAGCAGGCGATCGCAATCGGCCTCTCCGAGGCACGCAAAAAAGGCGCAAGGGTCCCGAAGATGAAGGCCGCATAGCATTTGATTTCGTTGACTCCAGTCGCTGCCGCATCGCTTGCGATCGCGACACGCAGGTGAGCCGCGAACGCGCGCTCGTCAGGCCCGGGCATATCTATGGTCCGCGATTCTATGGTCCGCGATCCAGATGTGATAGTGATTGGGGCCGGCGCGGCCGGCCTAGCGGCGGCTGCCTCACTGGGGCATTCGGGCCTGTCGGTCCTGACCTTGGAAGCGCGCGACCGCATCGGCGGCCGGATTTTCACCCAGCGCGATCCCGCCTTTGATGCCCCAATCGAGTTGGGTGCCGAGTTCATTCACGGCCGCCCGCGCGAATTGTGGGATCTCTTCCGCCAGTCCAATGTCACGGTCAACGAGGTCGACGGGGACAGTTGGTGTGTTACAGACGGACGACTGGCGCCTTGCAGTTTCTTCAACCAGGTCGACGAAATTCTCGATGAGATGGACGACCGTGCTCTCGACGAATCGTTCCTCGAATTTTTGCAACACTGCTGTGCGAATCCGGCGAAAGGTTTCGATCAGAAAGCAAAGGAACGGGCACTGGCTTACGTCACTGGTTTCAATGCCGCCAACCCCAGCCTGGTAGGCGTGCACTGGCTGGTCGAAGAGATGCGAGCGGAGGGACGTATCGACGGAGAACGAGCTTTTCGCCCGCAGAATGGATATGAAGATCTGGTCGAGATTTTCCGGCGACGTCTGGCCGACGCTGAAGCTGCCTTGCGCACCGGCAATGTGGTCGATCGCATCCAGTGGGAGCGGGATCACGTTGAGGTCACCGCGCACGATGTCCGCGGTTCTTCGGTCTTCTCGGCTGCCCGAGTGCTCGTCACCTTGCCACTGGAAGTCCTGAAAACTCCCGCCGGACAAGCAGGCGCCATTGAGTTTGCCCCCGCACTGCCCCGGCACAAGCTGGCAGCCCTCAATTTAGTTGAGATGGGGAAGGTCATCCGAGTGGTTCTCCGCTTTCGCCATCGCTTCTGGGACAACGTTTCCCCAGCGGGCCATGCGGCGAAGACCCTTTCGGACATGAGCTTTCTGTTCTCGCAGGACGAGTGGTTTCCGACGTGGTGGACCAGTCTGCCCGCGCGGCTGCCGATCATTACCGGCTGGGCCCCCTTCCGTTCCGCCGAGCGGCTGTCAGGACGCAGCCGCTCATTTGTCGTCGATCGCAGCCTGAAGTCGCTTGCCGAACAACTCCAGATCAGCACTCATCAACTGGAAAACGAGTTCGAGGCCGCCTATTTCCACGACTGGCAGAACGACCCGTTTTCACGAGGCGCCTATAGTTATGGGAAAGTCGGGGCTGACGGGGCCCAGCGAACTCTGGCCGCACCCCTGGAAAACAGCCTTTTCTTTGCCGGCGAAGCCACCGACGTCTCGGGACACAACGGCACGGTACACGGAGCGATTGCCAGCGGGTACCGTGCTGCTACCGAAATCCTGCAGGGCCTGGCCTGACTGGACGCACTCATTTCACATTGACCATGCGATCGTAGACATCCATCGTGGTGCTACATGGGATGGTGGCACGGACAAGCTCGTCCTGAATTTCTGTCAGTATCACGGTTCGTGGCAGGACGATTCGGTTAATCCAAACAGCCAGATAGCTCGATGCAACGTATTCATGCCTGATGAGAAAATCTGTTCTTGAGGGTGTCGTCGCAGAACTTTTTTTTCAATCGTGGCAGTGAACGACTGATTCGCCGATCCTTCGCGTAGATACTTTCGATTTCTCCTTTCACGCCTGGTTCGCTACCTGGCACGAACCGGACTGAAGCCAGCCAGGTTGCGCTGCTCGAAGCGGCGGAAGAAGTCGCGGCCGCCTCCTAAAATGCGCCGCCTCCTGAAATGCTAGGATCGTTGGCATGGAAGGAAATATTCCCCTGGAAAAGGCAAAGAGCGCCGGCGGTTTTGCCGGACGCACTGTGCTTGCCTTCGAGAGTCGCAGGGCTCCGGAAATTGCCAAGCTGATCGAGAACTACGGCGGCCGGGCGCTGGTCGCGCCGGCTAACAAAGAAGTACCAGCAGACAGAAGCGCCGACGTTTCCCGTTTCGCGACCGCCCTGCTCGGCGGCAAAATCGACCTCGTCATATTCTTGACCGGAGTTGGCACACGAGCACTCGCACGGGCCATTGATCCTTTCTGTTCACGGGATCAATTCGTCGAGGCTCTGAGCAGGATTTCGGTACTCGCCCGCGGGCCTAAGCCCGTATCCGCATTAAAGGAACTCGGAGTTCCCATCACATGGACCGTGCCCGAGCCGAATACCTGGCGTGAGATCCTGCAACTGTTGGATGCCAACAAAGTGTCTCTCAAAGGCCGAACCGTCGCCGTGCAGGAACACGGCATCCCCAGCCCCTCCCTGATCGAGGGGCTGCAGGAGCGAGGAGCCGAAACCCTTACCGTTCACGTGTACGACTGGGCTTTGCCCGACGACCTTGCTCCACTGAAGAGCGCTATTGCAGCCTTGCAAAAAGGCCGCGTCGATGTTGTCCTGTTCACGTCCGCGGTGCAGGTGCATCACCTCATCCAAGTGGCGGAACAAGTCAAGGCGCGGGATGGAGTGGTGGCCTCACTCGGGCGCTGCCTGGTGGCGTCGATCGGTCCGGTGACCTCCGAAGGGCTTGCGGAGTACGGAATCCCGGTTCATTTCGAGCCGACGCATCCCAAGATGGGTTTCCTGGTCAAAGAAGCCGCCGAGCGATCCGCTTAAGGAAGTCCGTACGGAGTGGATACGGCGGCTTAAGTTTTCGCCAGCGAGATGGCGGCCTGCAGTTTGCGAACACTCTCCTCGAGCACCTGCGCACGGTCGTATTCGCGTCCCGGGACCTTACCCATCGACAGCCGCAGGTTGCGGTGGAGCATCGGGCTGGCGACTGCGCTGCTCAGTCCCACATGAATTTCGCTGACCCCGGTGCGTTCGATAATGCTGGCGGCGTCATGGAGACCGATGCCGCCGCCGGCCATGATGGTAATGCGCCCGCGCGCGGCTTTCGCCAGTCGTGCGACCGTGTCCGCGCCCTGCAAGCACTTTTGCTCTCCGCCTGACGTCAGAAGCCGGTCGGCGCCGGTGGAGCAGACGTCTTCCAGGGCGCGAAACAGGTCAACAGACATGTCAAATGCGCGATGGAACGTGACATTGAGCGGCCGTGCCAGGTCGACCAGTTGGCGGGTCCGCTCGACATTCACGCGGGCATCGGCATTTAGAATGCCGAGCACGACGCCGTCTGCGCCAAGATCCTTGGCGACCGCAATGTCCCGGCTCATGACCTCGAATTCTTCGTCGGCATAACAGAAATCTCCGGCGCGGGGACGAATAATCACCTGCACGCCAAGCGAGACGTTCGCACGAACGCCCTCAATCAATCCCGCGCTGGGAGTGACGCCGCCCTCGAGCAAATCGCTGCATAGCTCGATGCGTGCGGCTCCGCCCCGCTGCGCCGCCACCGCGGATGCGACCGAGTCGACGCAGACTTCAATCAGGACCTGTTCGGTCATTTGTAGTTTACGTTCTGAGATAAGCGCACCCGAGCATTGCGAGCTGATGATCCCTTCCTAGTTTGCGGAGCGCGGTTACTGTTTGCGACCGGCCCGCGGAGGCTCCCGGAGTCTGCCGCAAGGAGGCGTTGTGTCAGACTCCGGAAGGATTGGGGCTAGAAAGCGTAATGCAAACTGAGCTGTATCTGGCGCGAGTTGGAGCGGGTCACACCACCCTGATTGCTGATGTTGCCGAAGTTTTTTACTCCGTCGTTTATTCCGCTGTCAGGATTCCCGTAACTGGCGATGTTAAAGATGTTAAAGAAATCCGCGCGGAATCCGAGTACGTGTTGCTCCCGCCATATATGGAAGTCCTTAAACAAGGAGACGTCGACCTGGGTGTAGCCGGGACCGCGTTCTGAGCCGTTATGCGCGCTGCCGAACGTAAATGGGCCAGCGGAGCCGTAGGCACAGGTTCCATTGTCGACACCCGGGGTAAGGCAGGGCGTCGCCGAGGGATCGGTTCCCCACCAGTTGTCGAGCGAGCGATTACGGATGATCAGCGGGCGGTATTGGTTGGGGCGATTGAAACCGAATGTATTGAAGGTATTGCTGGCGCCCGGGCCAAACATCGTGATGGGGAATCCGGAATAAATGAGGGCCGACGTAGACAGCGTCCACCCTCCCAACGCCGCATCGACGCCCCGATTGACATTGCTGCCATAGGCCTGTCCGTGGCCGAACGGAAGATGGTAGACCCCCACGAAATTCATGCTGTGGCGGATATCCATTCCGGAAGGACCCCAGTCAGCGTGCATGTCGTAAGCATTTTGGAACGTCGATCCGTTCGCCGTCGTGTTGGCCACGGCATAGTTTCCGGATGAGTTGGTCAAAGATTTTGCCCAAGTGTAGTTGAGAGTGTATTCCAGATTATGTGTGGGCCGCTGGCGCAACGTAACCTGACCAGCGTTGTAATTCATCCGGCCTTCGGATTCGGTGACGAGGATGAGTCCGCATTCTCCAACCAGTGAATAGTAGGGAGGTTGGGCAGCAGCGGGAAACGGCGTCGTATTGCAATTGCCGCCGGCGGCATTGACGGCAGTGATGGTGGGGTTGGCAATGACCGCTTGCGCCAGAGTAAGTTGGTTGCCGTTGCGGTAGTCCGCTAGATGAAAGCCATTCTGGCCGTGATACCCAACCGAGAGCGATAGCGTGTTGGTGATCGCCTGCTCAACCGTAAGGTTGTATTGGTGGATATACGCCGGCTGGGTGTTCTGCGGCCACACCGAATAGAGGGAATTGTTAATGCCGAGAGGCTGGCTGAAAGCATTTGTGACCGAGAAGGGCGAGCCCCCCGAGGTGGCAGTCGGGGTTGTGGCGTTGCTGTTGATCGCCAGAGAAAACGGAGGACTAGAGGTCAGGCGTTGGTTGAACGAATAACCTTCGAAGAAACTGGTCGTGCCGTAGCCGCCGCGAATCACCGTTTGAGGTTTTATGTTCCAGGCGAACCCAAGGCGGGGCATGATCTGTTTGTAGTTAGCGTTGTAGCAGGCGCGGGTGGGGCAAACGATCGATCCCGCGATCGCTCCAGCGGGAACGTGTCCCGCGTATTCCACGATTCCCCCCGGAAGAACGTTCGCGGTTTTGTCATTCTGCTCGTACCAGGGTTGATCGTACTCGTAACGCAGTCCCAGATTCACGGTGAGCGTCGAGGTCACTTTGAAATCGTCCTGAAAGTAGCCAGCGACGCGCCACTGGCGGTTGCCCACGTTGCCCAGCGGGGACGCCAGTTGAGTGTTGGAGATCCGGCCTAGAACAAAATCTGCCGGACCGTATCCGGCGCCGCCCGGCAGGGACGTGAATTGGCCGTTGTAGGTAAACTGTCCGAGAAATCCGACGTTGCCGGCGTTGAGATAGTTCTGCTGGTAGCGGGTCGCCTGCCCGCCGATGGAGAAGTAGTGACGTCCGTGCTGCCAGGTCAGATTGTCGTAGTAGTTGAAGGTGTTGTCAGTGAAGACCTGGGGGTTCGCGTTTGTGCCGACGTAGCTGGCGTTGTTGCTGATGTTCTGCCCAGTGAAGCCCACATAGGCCTGCGTGCCGAACGGAATGCCGACTTTGGAGTCGCCTGTGGAGCCGAACAGGCCGGTCGGGTCGGTGGGGACGCCGTTGTTCCAACGCACGCGCGTGAAACCCACGCGAGCTTCGTTGATAATGAACGGCGAGAAGGTGTGTACCCAGCTGCCACCGCCGATCTTGGTTGGATAACTATTTCTGGCTGGGAAAGACACCGGGATCAATGCCGTCGTAAAGTCGCTGCCTTTGCCCTGAGAGTAGAAGGCGTTGAACTTGTTCCTATCGCCAGGAGTAAAGTCGACCTTGAAGTCTTCCTGATTATTGGAGACGAAAGTTGATTGAGGGCCCTGGAAGTTGTTTTGCAGCAACCCGTCTCCCGGTGCGGCATTGGGGGCAGGGTAGATGTTGGGGTGCGCGGCGAGAAACACTGCCACCGGATTTACAACCGGCACCTGATTACCTGCATAAGGCGCAAAATGGTTCTGCGTATCTACAAGCTGGCCTGTAAAAGCTGAAAAGTTTCCTGCCAGCATCTGCGGAGTGAGAACGCTGTCCGACGCAAAACCGCCCCGGTGACGGCGCACTCCCTCGTAGTCAGCAAAGAAGAAGAGCTTATTGTGCAGGACAGGTCCACCAAAAGTTCCGCCAAATATCTGCTGGGTGTAGGAGTTCTTGGGAATGACCGGATCCTGATGGTCATTGGCCCAGGAGTTAGCGTCGAAGATCTGGCTCTCCAGCAGGTCATAGGCCGAACCGTGGAATCGGTTTGTTCCAGACTTCAGGATGGTGACGATCTCGCCCCCGTTGGCGTTTCCGTATGTGGCGTTCGCGTTGGCTGCAACCACGCGGACTTCAGCGATCGCGTCGGGGGCGGGATTGTAGCCGATGAGGTTGTTCTGTGGTTCGTTATTCTCGGCGCCCTCGATCGAGTAGTTGTTTTCTTGCTGGCGATTGCCGTTGACCGCCACCACGCCGTTGTTAAAGGTATCCCGCTCGATGGCATTGTTCCCGGTCATGCCGGTAGGGTCGGTATCGATGGCGCCGGCTTGGAAGAGCGTTAGCGAGGAAAAGTTCCGGCCATTCAACGGGATATTTTCGATCTCGTTGGTGGAGAGGGTATTTCCCAGTGTAGCGTCGGCGGTATCCAGGATGGGGTGAAAGGTTTCCTGTATCACCACGGTGCTGGAGGTGGCGATCTTTAACGTACCGTCGATCTTCGCCGTTTGGTTGATGTCAAGCGCAAATGGGGGAAACTTCTCGGTTGCGAACCCCGTCGACTCGATGGTCACCGTGTAGGTGCCGATGGGGAGGAAGCGGATCGTATACACACCGGTAGCGTTGGTCTTAGCCAACGTTTTCACTCCGGTCGCGGCGTTCTCGGCAGTCACAGTTGCTCCCACTACCACGGCACCGCTGGGATCGGTGACTTGGCCGGTGATGGTGCCGGTCACGGTTTGTGCGACCACGGACGACGATAGGCAGAGAAGGGCGGCCAGGCAGCATCCCATGAGATAGCGGAGTGAGTTCGTAGTCATAAATGTCCTCTTCGATCTTGAGACGGTAGCTTGGGACTTCACTTCGCGGGCGAGCAGGCGAATCCGCATTCGAGCCCCAAACATCAGTCGTTAATAGGCGACGCTAATGATGTCGGACGACCGTTGTCAAGCATAAAATGATCGTTTTGGCGCAAATCGATCATTTAGAGTGTCTATACGTCCTCGTTTGGGCACTGATGCCTAGGTGATAGGCAAAAATGGTTGGGAAAGGGAACTCCTCCGCGCTCCGGCTGAACTCAAGATTAGCCGCGTCCTCCGGCGTGGGAAACGAGACTTTGTCTCACAAAAAGCGCCCGATCCTGGGACCGGGCGCGGGGTCTTTCAGCAGCGGTTGCCTCTAGTGCTCGTCTGGGTTGCAACCTTCGCTGACCTTTGTCAGGGTGTTGTTCGCCGTGCCGATCCGGCAGTTGTAGAACTGGCCTTCAGAGTCGAAGTAGCTGTACTTTTGCGAACTCGAGGCCGGACTGACGTCGCTGCCGGCCACAGAATTCGTGAGCGAATTGAAGTAGGAAGGGGATTCGCCAGACCAGATCTCACGGTCGGTGTGGTATTTCTGCGTGGTGTCCACGGTGAATCCGAAGTGGGCATTGGGGACGGGAAAGATGAGGTTCACCGTGATGGGGAAGCTGAAATTTTCGATCGTCGACACGGTCCCCTCGTCGCTCGACGCCGTGGTGTTGGACGATACACTCGTTTGCACGGAGGTTTGCTGATTGAGCACAGATTGGTTCACGGTATCGAAGTCGATGGTCTGAGTGCTGGAAAAGTTCTGCTGCTGCGAAACCGAAGTGGCCACTTTTCCATGAGATGTGTTGACGTATCCGGCAATCGTGAACTGGCGATTAGAGGCGACGCCGATCGTCCCCGTCACGGTCGAAGTTCCCTGCAAGTTCTCGGTGACGACCGGGGAGGGACTGTTCAAGGTGTTCTCGGTGACCGCTCCCGAGACTTTGGTGGATCCATGATCGAGATAGAGCAAGAGCGATGCCGTCATTGAGAAATAAAAATCGTCGTTGAAGACACTCACGGAGACGGTATGCGGATTGCCGTCACTGAGCAGACCGGCGAAGGGGGTGAGGTTTACGCGATAGGGGACAAAATCAAGAGTCTGCGCCGCCGGCATCGGGCGCCATTGGTCGGGTAGAAAGCCGGTGTAGACCCACGGGGAAACCGGCGCGATACCCGCGAGCTTGCCATCGATGGTGACTTCAGTCTCGCGGAAGCCGGTGTGGCCGCATCCGTAGTTTAGATTGATGCTGCTCAGATCGTCAGGAAAGCAGGCAAACCACTGCTCGTCGGTCGACTGGCTCTGCGAGACCACATCCAGGTAGGCGCGCTCGACGTTGGTCGGCAGGGTAAAGGTAGTGGAGAACGGCACAGCCGAGTTCGCCGAATTGGCGGGCAAGTTGATGCCACCGCTGCTGTTAATTTGCACCAGGGGAAGCACGACGTCGGCAGGTTGGCTGCTTTGTCGGCCATCGTCGGCGGGATAAAACTCCAGATCCGCGTTGACCGTGAAGACACCAGTCAACTCCGTATTGAAAGGCGAAGGGCAGTCTGTGGTGCAGTTTTGCAGAATCATGGTGCCCTGCTGAGGCACGCTCATCAGTGCAGAGTAGTCGGTCACATCACGCTCGACATGCCAGGTATTGGTCAGAGTCGGCAGGGGTTCGGGTGTGGTACCGAAATAGATGTTGGCGTTGCCGAGATACATGCTTGCCGTCCGGTCGAATTGCCTTCCGCCGTTTTCGCTGAAGTCGGCTTCAAGGACTATCTTCTTCCAAGGGCCGGAACAATTGGAGGGAGGAGTGAATTGAAAAGTCTTGGCCGTGTCGGAAAAAAAGGCGAACGTGTAGTTGGAGAACAGCGTCACAACGCAAGGTTGTCCATGCGGCCGTGGCACGAGCGGGTCGGCCGTCACTTCGAATTGCGTGCCAATCTGCCGGTTTGTGCTCTGCGCCAGGACGGCAGTGGACATCAGCATTGGGGTCAGAAGAGCAGCGATGAGCAAGCGATGGGGGAGGTACATAACGGCTCCTTACTTGGGGTGGGCGTTCCGGTGGGAGGTTCCCGTTCCGGGGAATCCCTTATCGCACCGTTTCAGGAGGATTGTCAAGAAAAACTGATCGAATTAAAGCAATTCGATCAATAAATTGCCCTGTATGCATAATTATGCACACTAGCGTCGAAGCTTGTTCTATAGTCTCAGGTTCACGCCAAGCGCGGTGATCTTTGGATTTCTGGCAAGTTTCCGGAGCCCGACGAACCCACTAAGTGATGATGAAGACCACAAATCGCGCCGATCAAATCTTGAGGGAGTTGCGCCAAAAGGGCAGCTTGTCGCTCGACGAGTTGATCGCCGACCTCGGCGCCTCGGCAGCGAGCGTGCGCCGTGACCTTGCCAAGCTCGAAGCAAAGGGGCTGGTTCGCCGAACTCACGGTGGAGTGACCCTGGTCGAGCCCTTGCTTTACGAACCCTTTCGCTACGATTCACTGTTTCAGAATCGCGAGCAGCATCGTACCCCCGAGAAGCGCAAGATCGGCCTGGCCGCTGCTGAACTCATCCTTGAAAACGAGACTGTGGGTTTTACCGCCGGCACTACGACGACGCACGTGGCGCGCAATCTCAGGAACCGGCTCAATATTCGGGTGATCACCAATGCCATTAATATCGCGATGGAACTTAGCAATTGCCCCGGGTTGAAGACCTTCGTCACTGGGGGCTTTGTGCAGTGGGCGGGCTCGTTTTCGCTGGTCGGGCATGCCGCCATTACATCGCTGAGCGACATTTACATGGACAGAGTTTTTGTGAGTGTGTGTGGGATCGACCCGGCCCGCGGTATTACTGTGATCGAACCGGAAGAAGGATTGACGTTTCGATCCATGATTGAGCAGGCCAAGCAGACCATCGTGGTTGCGGATTCGAGCAAGATCGGTATGGTAACGCCGGCGCTGATCTGTCCCATCTCCGACATCCACTTGGTCATTACCGACACCCGGGCTACCGACAAGGCTATCGCGCCTTTTCTCGAGCGCGGCATCGAAGTGCGAAGAGTTTAGTTTAAGGCGAACTCCCTTGCTCTACGCGCAGGTAGGCGCTGCCGAGAGGGGCGACCTGTAAATTTTGAGCCGCCTTGCCGGCTTCTCCCGCCGCATTACTGGGTCGGACCGACGGCGGAGTGGGTGTGCTCCATTGCAGGCCAACTCTCTGCGCCTGGTTGCTTGGGTTATAGACATAGACCAGCCAGCTTTTGCCACCTGCAATCGGCTTGATCGAAGAAACGAGGACATCCGGGGAAAGATGCAGCAAAGGATCGCGTGGCGCCCTGGATTCGTCCGCTGCCGCCACGATCAGGGGCTGTCTTCGTTCCACACCGAATTTCACCGCATCGCTGCCGTTGAAGTCAGCATGGGGCCGAATGGAATAGTTGAACGTTACTGGCCCCTCTTGATCCGCTTTGTAATTCGTATGCCAGTAGTTGTTCATGACATACGAGTAGATCAAGGACGAGGGCTCGATCGATTTCATCCACGGTTGCTCGGCCCTGATCCCGCCGATTTCTATCAGTGGCGCATTCATTGTCGCCCAGGTTACGCCGTAATTGCTGTTTGAGATATCTACCCAACTCTGGACCGAAAAGAAGTTCTTGCAGGCGCCCGCCAGTTGGTCCGCCTCGGGCCGAACGATGGCGTTGGCGACGTCGTAACGCAACTGGCCTCTGGGCACGGCGAAGGGAAATGCGATGTGGACGCCTTCCTTGTTGCGGACCGCGAGCTTGTCGATATTCGTGATCAAGTCCACGCGGTCGATTCCTTCGACCAGGCGAATCTCACTGGAATAGTGCTTCGCTCCGGGTGCGTCGGCTTCAATGACGAGCGAGACCACAAGATTTCCCCGCTCTTTCACCCGCACACGAACATTCGAAACTCGCTGCGCTTTTTCGGCCTCCGTTCCCACGACATAGAAATACTGATTCAGGCCGAGGTCTTTGGTTTCGTCGACCAACTGCATCCCGTTCTTCTTCCACTTGAGGGTGTCGACGGCGCCGGTTTGCGGGTTAACGGACAGAGCGATGAAGTCATTCTCTATCGTGTTTTGTTGAGCCTTGGCTGCACCTCGACTGAAGCCTTCTCCTTTCTCTACCCGCAATCGCCTGCCGGAAAATGGCGGTATGTTCTCGACGAGCATTGCCAGTTCTCCGGTTGAGAGGCGCTGGGAAGGAACGGGGTGGCCTGCGAGGTCGACGACGCGATTGCCCGCCGCCGCACTCAGTTCCGGCGAAAGGAAAATGACGTCTGTGCGTGGCCACGAATTCGTGTTGTAGATGTCGATCCTTTTGGCGGGTTCAGCGGGCGAGTGTAGCGCTTTTGCCAACAACTCGCGCGACGCGCGGTCTGCCTCAAGCGCGAATTTCTGCTTGAACTGCCACTGCTCCTTCACGAACGGCAGGTCCGGCGCCTCGGTGCTGTTGTAGGCTCCCCAGGTGTGCTCGTCATAAAACACAAGGTTGCGCCACGCGGAATCATAGTCGGCTGCCGGATAGGAGGCCGGCGAAAGCATCGACCACAAGGCCTCACCCTGGATCAGCCGATCAGCAGCGGCAAGACTCAACGCTGTTTCCGCAGCGCTGGAGGCGGCTCCGTCTTCCCAGTAAGGAGTGAAGTCTCCTTGCACAATGGGCAGAGTTGAGCCGTAGCGCTTTTCGAACTCCTGGAACATTTGTTCGTGAGTGGCCAAAATGAGGCGGGGCGTGACGTAGCGGTCATTCCACTGCCGGACGAAGTCGGCGAGTGTGGGATCAGGCGGCCCATTGTCGCCCAGCGTGTAAGGGAGCTGGAACATTTCATATGGATACGAACTGTCGTCCAGGTTCCGCACCAGCTTCATGATCTTGTCGTCGCCGAGTTGGCGGAGCGTTCCCTCGTGAAAGGTGGAGTAGCTGGCGCCGGCCATCCAGGTCAACACCTTCTCCTTCCCAGATTGCGAGGCCCAATAAAACGGCTTGTCGCCCCAGGCCTGCAAGGTGTAACCGATGCGATCGCCGGAGTTGGGCGCGGTGGCAAAGTATTTGACACCACTCTGCGCCAGGGCCGAAACGATCCCCCAACTGAAGCCGGGCACGTCAGAGGTCACGGCCGTTGTCATGGGAATGTGATGCTCGGCGCGGAGTTGGCTCGCGAAATCGAAGAAGTGGCTCATCTCCACCGAATTGGCCAGGCCCGTGAGCATGTTGGCGTAGAGAGCGCTGAGTCCAATACTGCCGTCGTCCACATCGGTGAAAAATTCGTCACGCTGGGCAGCAGATGCTTGTTTCAGAAAGCTTTCCAGCGCCCAGATGGTCTCCATATTCCACTTGTAGCGCGCATCTGGCGGATAGTCTCGGGTGTCACGGATCAGGCGCATGGCCTCAGTAAGGTTGTTCCACTGTTTTCGTTCGACGTCGGGCTGCAGATCCGTGTAGCCGATGTCGTTGTGAGAATACGAGAGCAGGTAGATATCCCTTTTTTGGACGGGCACGATGGCAACCGAGCGCGTTTCCACGAGCATGTCGTTTCGCTTGAACACGACTGGCCAGGTGGTTGGCGATGTCACCGCCGGGATGGGCAGGCGCAGAACATTCGCTCCGATCTTGAGATCGGCGCCGATCGGCTCTTGATTCGGAGTGTGTACTTCAATCGTCCGGCCGCCCACCAAATTGTCGAGGCTGAGCCGCAGCACTTGCAGAGTCCGGCCCCCATCCTTTACCAGCGCAGGCTCGGCGCGCAGTTGCGGAGTAAAGTTAAAGCGGTGTTGAAAGGTCATGTACCAGTCGGGGCTCCCCGAATTGTCGCCTCGTACCTCGAGCGTCAATGGCTTGCGGGGCGCGAACGCTTTCGCCGGAAGCTTTAGCGTCATGTGACCGAACAGGTCGCCGGCTTTGTCGGTCATGAGCGCAGCAAAAGATAGCTCGGATCCGTCTTTGCCGGCGACCCTCCAATTGCCGGCGGTCGAGTCTTTGGCGTTTTTGAACGTGAACCAGTGTTGGCCATCGATCAAAAAGTCGAATGCATGGATGTCTTTTTCCGCCGCGAATCCTGCGCATTCAATTCCGGCGAGCCAGATGAATTGGAGGTAGTCACCCGAGGTCTCCGGCAGAGGATCAGTTTCCCACGAGATGGAAGGCGCGATCCTTTGCCCTCGCACGAGCAACGCCGAGTCCGCCTCGGGATGGGAGGAGTGGTATTCGATCGTCTGTCCGTTGATCGATGAGTGGTATCCGTTCAAATATTCGGGAACGGATGCGGCGGGCGCCGGCGTCGCATGTTCCTTCACATGGATGACGATTTCATTTTCGACTTGCTGAGTGAAGCAGTAGGCGGGCAGAAAAATGCTAAGGATCGCGGCGACAGCAGATAGCTTCATCGCATTCCCTCACGTGGCTCGGGGCGCAACGATTCCTGGTAGATCCATGATGGAATCAGAGCTTCCCGGCGGTGCGTTCCTGAGGATTATGGCCGATCGGTACGTTCACCTGCTCGGCGACATCGGCTGGCAGCGCTCGAAAGCGCTCGGCGCTGCTGTGGCCGTGGAGGCCGGCCTAGGTAACACCAGCGCCTGACAAGGGCTAACCTCCCAACTGCGGCCCGCCCCATCTGCGGCATCACGATGTCTGCCACCATCACATCAATCTTCCCTGCATGCGCCTCGGCCGCGGCCGGCGGCTATATTCCGTTTCCAGCCCTCAAGCACTGTGTACCCGATCCACTTCAGCGATGTAGCAGCCAGCATGCGCAGCAGCGTCTCGTCCTCAACCAGCAGCAGCGTCCCAGTCCCTTTTGCTGCAAGCGATGCCTTCTCCGCTCTTGCTGCGGGCACCGCGCTTGCCACCGCCGGCCGCCCCTCAAAAGCGAATTGGTTATTCTGTTGGCATGAGAAAGGCGGCCTATGTTGGCCGCCTTTGTTCATTCTGCCTGTTGCCACCACAAAACCGATTACCACTCACGCTCTGGGAAGCGGGCCGTGCTGGAAGTGATACTGGAGAATCCGCGCGGCCAGCGCAGGGCTCACCGTGGTTCCCTGAGGCGCGATTGAACGCACCACTTCTCCGCGGCACACAACTTCGGTGGCGGAGAGGCCGGCGATTTCGGCCGGTAGGACCAGGTTGATTTCCAGTTGAGAGCTGGGCTGCAGCAATTCATCGGCTTTGAAGAGCATTCCGGAACGGCTGATATTTTCCGTCGTGCCTTCGCGCCAATCGCTTTCGCCGAGTCGGCGATAGCGCAGTGGCAAGTGAAGTTGGAATCGTTGTGCGCGCGTGGCGGGGACTTCTCGCGCCCGCACGCCTTGGCGTGGTGAGACAGACTGCATGGACATTCCGACCTCCGGGGGAGTCAGGCTGGTGTCGAGCACTTCGCGCACTATGCTTTTCAGGTCGCGAAGGTTGAAGGGCTTCTGGAGCAGGCGGACGCCCGCGTCCAGCGTGCCGTTGTGTCCGACGACGTTTTCCGTGTAGCCGGACATGTAGAGAACTTTCACGTTGGGGCGAATCTCCGAGATGCGCTGGGCCAGTTCACGGCCGTTCATACCAGGCATGATTACGTCGGTCAGGAGCAGATGGATCACGCCTTCGTGCGCCACGGCAATTTGCATGGCGACGGCGCCGTCGGCCGCTTCGATCACCCGATAGCCCTGCTTTTCGAGGTACTGCCGGGCGAGGTAGCGCAGGTTGGCCTCGTCTTCCACTACCAAGATGGTCTCGGTGCCCGGTTCTACGGCGCGTGCTTCGCGGTTCCCGCCGGCCTGCACAATGACCGTCTCGCCGGTTGCCGCAACTCGCGGCAAGTAGATTTTGAACGTTGTTCCTTTCCCGACCTCGCTGTACACCCAGACGTAGCCGCCACTCTGCTTGATGATGCCGTACACAGTCGAGAGTCCGAGGCCGGTTCCCTTCGGTCCCTTGGTGGTGAAGAAGGGTTCGAAAATGTGGGACTGGGTTTCCGAATCCATCCCGATGCCGGTATCGCTGATGGCGATCATGACGTAGTCTCCCGGGCGGAGCGGGGCGTGATAACGGGCGTAGTCCTCGTCGAGGGTGACGTTGGAGGTCTCGAGGGTGAGCTTGCCGCCCGAAGGCATGGCGTCCCGAGCATTGACAGCAAGATTCATGATGACTTGCTCGATCTGGCCGGAGTCCGCGCGCACGGGCCAAAGACTCTCGGCGGGAAGCATGACGAGGTCGATGTCTTCACCGATCATGCGGGTCAGCATTTTCAGGTTCTCTGTGACGACGCTGTTCAGGTTGACCAACTTTGGGGCGAGCATCTGCTTACGGCTGAAGGCGAGAAGTTGGCGGGTAAGGGAGGAGGCGCGCTCGGCGGCGCCGGCGATCTCCTGGGCAGGAGTGCGCAGATCGGGCTCGGACCCGAGACGTTCGAGGAGGAACTCCGAATAACCGGAAATCACCATCAGAAGGTTGTTGAAGTCGTGCGCGATGCCACCGGCCAGGCGACCCACGGCTTCCATTTTCTGAGACTGGCGAAGCTGCTGTTCGAGGGCGCGGCGCTCGGTGATGTCCTCGGCAAAGAGCTCAAATACAACACCACCTTCGCGGCCATTCGCCACCGAGCGACCGGAGACGCGAACTCCGGTGGGTGTGCCATCCTTGCGTTTCCACTCCGCGGTCAGTCCCCGGAAGGGCTCGGAGGAGCGAAGGGAGTCGGCGAGAAAGAACCACTGGTCGGTATCGCCGTAGAGGTCATAAATATGCTGGCCGACTAACTCGGTAGTGGAGGAGTAGCCCAGCAGTTCGAGGAAAGCGGGGTTCGCATCCAGAATTTTGCCCGTTGCGTCACAGCGGCAAATGCCATAGGGGGCATTGGTGACCAGCGAACGGAAGTTCAACTCTGAGAGGCGCAGGTTTTCTTGCACGGATCGCAAAGCAGCATTGAGCCAGCAGATCGCCATCGCAATAAAAAAGAAAAGGGACAGGCGAATGATGGCCGTCTGCAATTGAGCCGCAGTGTGCTCTCCGGCGAGCGAGAAGTAGGCACTGACAGTAAGGGCGAACGCGGTGGCGACGACCCCAGGCTTCCAGCCTCCGTACCAGGCGCTTACCATCACAGCCACGCCGAACAGGGCCAGACGACTTTCGGAAACGTCGGCCAACAGAATCGTGGGGATCAGCGCCAGCGCTGTGCTGAGCACAGCGACGCCGTAGCGCAGGATGGGAGCACGCGCGGGCGGAATGCGAAGTAGGGGGAGGGTTACTCGCATGTCACCAATGCTAGTACCAAAAAGAGAAACATGGTTAGTTACAGGAGTTCATTTCGTTTTCCCGAACAAGGCCAGCCGTTGACAGACTTGGTTCGTTGGCCTTCCGGACAATGGCCGTAGGGACAACCGGGCACAGTTAGGGCTTGCATCGGAGCCCGCAAATCTGGAGACTAGCCGGGACTCACCGTTGTCAGCAGTACCACAGCGTGAATATCGCGGCATGAACATCGGGCTATTTGGCGGGACGTTCGATCCGGTCCATCGCGGGCACCTGGCTCTGGCCAGGGCGGCAATGGAGCAATACAAACTCCATCGCGTTCACTTTGTACCCGCCCACCACCCACCGCACAAGCAGCGGCAGCCACTTTCGCCTTTCCTTCATCGCTTTGCCATGCTGGCTCTGGCTACGGCGGAGGAGAAGGCATTCGTGTTGTCGCTTCTGGAAGCGCCGCAGGGGGATGGGAGCGGCGGAAAGCCACGACCCGACAAGCCGAATTATACAATCGACACGGTAATGCGGCTGAAGCAGGTTTTTAAGCCCAGCGACAAATTGTTGCTGCTGATTGGGATGGACGCATTCGCGGACATCGCCAAATGGCACCAGGCGGAAGCCCTGTTTCGCGAGTGTGAGTTCGTGGTGGCGAGCCGCCCGGGATATTCGCTGGCCGATGTGGCGAATGCGCTACCGGAAAATTTGCGTCCGCGGGAAGAGGCCACCCGGCCGTTTCACAAACAGCCGGCCACGGGAGACTTGGTGCTGCCGGGAGCGACGATTCACTTTCTGGGTGATCTCCGACAGCCGGCCTCGGCTACGGCGATCCGCTCGGCTGCGGCTGCGGGCAAGCCGCTGGGGCGATTCGTGGATGCGCCAGTGGCGGAGTACATCAGGAAGATGGGGTTGTATAAATAGTCCCTTCGCTTCGCTCAGGGCGGGCTAAGAACGGCCGTTAGCTAAAACTCTCTGCGATCAAGATCGGTGCCGGGTTCGGATGTGTCCGATCCTCGGTTACAATGGAGTCGCGCTAACGACCAACGACGAACGACGAATTTCCAACCACCGAATGAAGAAGAGCGAACTGAAGAAGCAAGTTGCAGCCGCTATCCAAGCCTGCCTTGAAAAGAAGGGCGAAGAACTCAGCATCCTGGAAATGGAAAAAGGTTCGGGAGCATTTACCGACTACTTTGTGCTGTGCAGCGGGACCAATCCGCGGCAGATCCAGGCGATTGCCGACGAAGTAGAACTGCGCCTGAAAAACACGGGAATGCGCCCGACGCACGTCGAGGGCTACAACCAGGCCGAGTGGGTGCTTATCGACTACGTTGACTTCGTAGTCCACGTCTTTTCCGAGAAGGCGCGGAAGTTCTATGACCTGGAACGGCTGTGGAAGTCGGCCAAACGCCTGGAGCCGGCGGATCTGAAGACGGTGGTGAGGAAGCCCAAGACGAGTGCCGCATCGTCCACTCCGAAAAAGAGGAAGCGAAAGACGGCGTAGCACCTTTCGCTGAGTCTCGAACGGTTCCATGATATCGAAGCCAGACTCCGAACCGGCTTGGGGATCCCAGTACCGGCTGGTTGCCGCTGAGAAGTGGAAGGCCAAGTCAGCGGCCATGGGACAGCCCGTGACCGATGCGCTGGTGGAATATGCTCAGCCGGCGCCGGGAATGCAGGTGCTCGATTTAGCCAGCGGAACCGGCGAGCCCGCCATCAGTCTGGCCCTTCGCGTTGGAACTCAGGGACATGTCACGGCGCTGGATCTGAGCGCGGAGTTGCTGCAGATTGCGGCGCAACGGGCGCAAGCCCGCGGGCTTAACAACTTCATTACGAAGGCGGCGGATGCTCACAGCTTGCCTTTTCCCGATGAGAGCTTCGACCTGGCTACGTCTCGCTTTGGGGTAATGTTTTTTCGCGATGTGGGCCTCGCCTTCCGCGAACTGCGGCGCGTTTTGCGGCCGGGCGCTCGGGCCTGCTTTCTGGCCTGGGGATCATTTGACCAGCCTTACTGGAGGAGCATGATTGGCGTGGTGCACAAGCATGTTGGCGGGCCGTTGCTGGAGCCGGGCGGTCCCGATCCATTCCGCTTTGCGACTCCCGGCGGCGTATCGGCTGTTCTGCGGAACTCCGGCTTTATGGATGTGGAGGAAGAGGTGAAGACGCTGCCGTGGTCGTGGCCTGGGCCGGTGGAGGAAGTTTGGGAGCAGGTTCAGGCGGTTTCGGTGCCGTTCCGGCCTGTGCTCGAGAGAGTGCCGGCGGAACAGTGGCCGCAGATTCACGCCGAAGTACATGAGTCCGTGCGCCGATATTTTGACGGGGAGAGGGTCGCGTTTGGGGCGTCCGTGGTGCTTGCATCGGGAAGGAAATGAGGGGACGCAAGCTAAGTGAAGATCAAGATTGCGTGGATCGGGAAGACCAAGGAAGCGGCGATTCAAGGGTTGACTGAGGAGTATCTCAAGCGCATCTCGCGCTATGTTGAGGTTGAAGGAATCGCTGTTCGAGACGAAGCGGCTGTGCTCACCCTTGCAGGCCGCACTGGGGCATCGAAAGGCGCGGCGAAGTCGACCCTGTTTTTGATGGATTCGCGCGGCAAGGAGTTCTCGTCCGAGCAGTTCGCGAAAGTTCTGGGAGATTATCAGGACCGCAATCCTTTGCCACTCGTGTTTGCCCTCGGCGGCGCGGACGGTTTCAGCGACCAAGCCAGAGCATCAGCGCAGCAACTGATTTCACTGGGGAAGATGACGCTGGCGCATGAGCTGGCGCGAGTTGTTCTGCTGGAGCAGGTGTACCGGGCGTTCACCATCCTGAAGGGGCATCCCTATCACTCGGGACATTGAGGGATCGTTGATAACCCAATCGGATTGAAAAACTGTCTGCGCCCGCTACTTCATTTCCGACTTCGCAGTGGATCCGACTAGCACTTCGAGAATCTGCTCCGCCAGATCGTCCGGACCGGTATCTTCCATATTGGTAAGAACCACGACACCGGCGCGCTGCGCAGCAGCGATTATGAACGCTGTGTTGGTCCCCTGTTGGCCCCCGGTGTGGCCGACGGCTGCGATCCCGTTCTTATCGCGCGTGCCCCAGCCGAGTCCGTAGTCGTCCTTGGAGCCGTCGGAAGGCTTGAGCGGCGTCCACATCAGGTCACGCGTTGCGCGCTTAATCAGTTTGTCGTTGAGAATAGCCACTTCGAACCGCGCCATGTCCTCGGCGGAGGACAACCAGCCGCCGCCAGGAATCTTGTAGCTGGAATCGAGGAAGTCGGCATTCTCAACCGCGCCTGACTCGGCTTTGTGAAAGAAGCGCGTCCGGTACGGGATGATGGCAAAGCGATCATCTGCTCGCGTCTGCTGCATGCCCGCAGGGACGAATACGTTCTGGCGCATGAGGTCTACGTATTTCGTCCCCGATGCGCCTTCAAGTACACATCCGACCAGGGTGTAGCCTTGGGTCGAATAGTGGAATTGTTTGCCTGGTTCGGAGACCAGGGGATCGCTCTTGAAGAAGTCCAGACCGGCCTGAATCGGATTGTCGAAGTGCTTCGTGTTTCCGACCTCGGGGTCGTCCTGCGATTGGGATTTGTAGTGGCGAATGCCGCCCAGGTGTCCCATCACCTGCCGGGTGGTGATGGGCCAGGGCTTCTGTGGAAATGCCGGGCAGTATTTCTGGACGGGCGCATCCAGATCGAGTTGGCCCCGCTCCCAGAGTTGCATGGCGGCGGTGGCCGTGAGTGGTTTGGAGATTGATGCCAAACGGAAGAGCGTGTGTTCACTGGCAGGAGCGTTGTTCTCGACGTCGGCAAAGCCGAAACCGGCGGCCCACTCATATTCTCCGTTCTCGACGACCGCAACTGAGAGTCCTGGCACATGAGTGACAGCCATGAACTTCGACACTGCGGCCTCGATCTGAGTTCGCTTTTCGGAGGAGAGGCGGTCTTGGGCAGTCGCGAACGGGGCGAACGCGGTAGAAACGAGAACACAGGTGATCAGAGTGATTGCATAAGAGTGGCCGCCGCCTGCCCTGTTTCTGTTCGAGATCATGCCTTAGTCTCCCCTGGATGACGGCATTGTATCGAGCGCGCCGGAATCGCGGGTCTGATCAACGGACTCTTCGGTAACTGTCGAATGAGTGGTCGCAATGACGCTGTAAGGGCGCTCTACTGAGTCACCGTAGCCTGGTAGCTGACCGTTTGCCAATGACCACTGCGGCGGACCCAGACTCGGGTGTAGCGATAGGGGCCGCTGAAGTCTTCGCCAAGCTGGTGGCCCTTCACATCGGCGCGGGCGGTGACCACTGCGGTGTCGCCGTAGACTCGAATTACCATATCCGTGACGTTGATCGTGTCGTAGCGAAGCTGGCCACTTTTACGGGCCGACAGAGTGTCCTGTTTCGTGGTGACCTGGCCCAGCGGAGTGATCGCGACGTAGTCTTCGGCGAGCGTCTTCTGGGAGAAATCGGCGTCGCGGTGGAGGCTGGCCTCTTTGGCCTGACGCTCCATATCGACGATCTCGCGGATCACCGCCTGGTCCCCTGAATCCATGGGCCTGGGGTGAACGGCGACGTGCTGAGCGGCGAAAGCCGGCGCCGCCAGGAGCACGGCCAACAAGAACAGGAAACACTTGTTGATCACGATGAGACCTCCGCAGTGTGCGAGGGGACAGAGATCCGCCTTGACCGAGTTACGCAACATTGGATGCAACAGTTCCGTGGAAAAGTTCGATACCCGCGGGACTCCCCAAGCGATTTCGTCCAGCATGCCACAAATTCCGACGAAATTGTTAACCAACGTTATGACTAGGCAAGGCACTGAATCGTTCCGATTTATTTGTCCGCTTCTTGATTGCCCGGCGTCTCATATTGAGCCTCTCGCGCGGTATCGGGAGGCGACTCCGCGCGTTGGTTCTAGTAGAATCAAACGTCGATTCCGGCATGGTTGATATCCGTCGTGGGCTTATCATCGTGAACACCGGCCCGGGCAAGGGTAAGACTACGGCCGCGATGGGGACCGCGCTGCGTGCCGTAGGCCAGGGAATGCGCGTCCTGATGCTGCAGTTTCTGAAGGGCTCCTGGCACTATGGCGAGCTTGACGCGGTCAAGGCCTTCGGCGACAAGTTTGTGATGAAACAGATGGGCCGGGGCTTTGTGAAAGTGGGCGCGGAAAAGCCGGATCCCGAAGATGTGAGGATGGTGGAAGAAGCCTGGGCGGAAGCAGATCGGGCGATTCAGTCGGGCGAGTGGGATCTGGTGGTTCTCGATGAGATCAACTATGCCATCAGCTATGGCATGCTGGACCCGGCCAAGGTGGTCGAGAGCCTCACGCGAAAGCCGGAGATGGTCCACGTCATCTTGACGGGACGCAACGCCCACTCCACCATCGTCGAGGTCGCCGACACTGTGACCGAGATGCGGCAAGTCAAGCATGCCTACGAGAAGGGCGTCATGGCGCAGAGAGGGATCGAGTATTGAGTAGCGATTATGGCCTGGTTTAAACGAGAATCCGGCGAGTTGGATACCTCGGGCGAAAAGAAAGTCCGCACCGAAGGTTTGTGGGTGAAGTGTGAGAACTGCCGGCAGATTATCTGGAAGAAGGATCTGGAAGAAAATATGAATGTCTGTCCGAAGTGCGACAAGCACTTTCGGATCGATGCGCGGACCCGGCTGGCGCAGTTGCTCGATGACAATCAGTACGAGACTTTTGACGGAAACCTGGCCTCAACGGACCCGCTGAAGTTTGTAGACCTGAAGCCCTATTCATCCCGGCTGCGGCAGGCCAAACTGGATACTGGTCTGGAAGACGCGATCATTAATGCGCATGGGAAGTTGCTGGGGCGGCCTGTGATCGCCAGTGTGATGGAGTATGCGTTTATCGGCGGCAGCATGGGGGCGGTTGTGGGGGAGGCCATTGTGCGGGCGATCGAGCGGGCGGCGGAAACGCGCACACCGCTCATCATTGTCTCGGCATCGGGCGGGGCACGCATGATGGAAGGCGTCATCAGCCTGATGCAACTGGCGAAGATTTCGGCGGCTCTGGCGCGACTGGACGAAGCCAAGGTGCCTTACATCTCGTTGTTGACGGACCCGACTACCGGGGGGGTGACGGCGTCGTTCGCCATGCTGGGGGATATGAACATCGCCGAACCGGGTGCGCTGATCGGGTTCGCCGGACCGCGCGTGATCGAGCAAACGATCCGGCAGAAGCTGCCGCCGGGCTTCCAGCGCAGCGAATTTCTTCTCCAACACGGCATGCTTGATGCCGTCGTTCCACGGAAGCAGCTCAAGCCTTACATTGGGCGGGCGCTGGATTTCATGGTGGGCAGCTGCTAGCTCCTAGCCAAACCCCCGCGTTGGCACTTTCCTGTTCGCGGGAGTGATCTGAGCAACTGCCCGCCTGATTCCCGATCAATTTTGATAGTCTGAGGTCAGAGATGGCTCCCAGCCTTTGCCGAAAAGCTAGGAGTTAGAGGCTAGAAGCTGGTTTTATGTCTTACGAAACCGCAGTGGCGAGCATGTTTGCGCTGGGGCACGAACTGGCGCATACGCCGTCGCACAAGTTCGACCTGGGGCACATGCGCGTGTTGCTGCGGGCGATGAATCATCCCGAACGGACGTTTCCGAGCGTGCTGATTGCCGGAACCAACGGGAAGGGGTCGACGGCGGCGACGTTGGCCTCGATTCTGCGGACCTCGGGCTTGAAGACGGGACTCTATACTTCGCCACATCTGATGCGCATCAACGAGCGCATTCGGGTCAACGACCAAGAAATCGGCGACGAAGGTTTCGCCGGGCTGCATGGCGAAGTGGGTCGCGTGGCGGAGGGACTAGTCGAACGCGGGGAGTTGCCGTGGCATCCCAGCTTCTTCGAGATGATGACGGCGATCGCGTTTGTCCACTTTGCGCACGAACGGGTCGACATTGCCGTACTGGAAGTCGGCATGGGCGGACGGCTCGATGCTACCAACGTCGTCGAGCCCCTGGTCAGCGTGATTACTGACATCTCTCTCGACCACCAAAAGTTCCTGGGGAATACGGTCGGAGAGATTGCGCGGGAGAAAGTCGGAATCATCCGGCCCGGCGGTGTGGTGGTAACGCTGCCGCAACAGCAGGAAGCCAACGATGTGATCGGGAATACGATTCTTGATTTGGGAGCTCGGGGCGTGAGTGCGGTGCCGTATGTGCCCCCCGTATCGCCTGCCAGTAGCCAATACCTGGTGCCCAGTGCCTTAAGAAAATCTTTCACCGCCGAGCACGCCGAGAACGCCGAGAAGGATACTTCAACGTGGCTTTATCGCTATCCCCTTGAGGTTCTGGGGAAGCAGATCCTGGTGGAGACGCCCTTAGTCGGACGGCATCAGTTGCGGAACGTGGCATTGGCAGTGGCGACGGCGGTGGAACTCGACAAGAAAGGGGTGACTGGCATCAGGGCGGAAACTATTGAAAGCGGAATTCGCGGGACTCACTGGCCGGGAAGATTTCAGCTGCTTCCGGTTCGGGCGAGTTGGCCTGAGATGGTGCTCGACGTGGCGCACAATCCGGCGGGGGCGTGGGCCCTGCGCTCGGCCCTTTCGGAGCGGTATGACGACCGTCCGCTGGTTTTTGTTTTCGGGGCGATGCGCGATAAGGCAATCTCGGAGATGGCAGAGATTCTGTTTCCCCTGGCGCAGCGAGTCATCGCTACGCGGCCGGAGAACCCACGGTCGGCATCGCCTGAAGAGATTCAAGCGGCAGCGAGCCGCACCGGTGCCGATATTGAGCTCATCGCCGATGTGGGGTCTGCGCTGGAGCGTGGACAGGCGAGTGCTGGGCCGGAGGCGGTCCTGGTGGTGACGGGATCGATCTATCTGGTGGGGGCTGCGATGCAGCATCTCGGGTTACAGGCGTAAGGCAGACCCCGGGGCAGTTTTCCCCTAGAATGGGAGTGTGCAGGAATTGAATTCGTCGGTCGATCAGGTGGAGAGCGGTCAAGTCGAGAATCGTGTGCCGGTGGGAGTCTCGACCGCTGGTCCGATACCTGCCGTGCGGCGAAGTCCCCATGCGATTCCCGGGGTGGAATACGGCTGGTTCAGCCGCCTGCGGTCGTACTTTATCCTTGATCCGCTGATCTGGCTGTACACCGTGGTCCTGGGCCTGCTCGCCCTGCCGGGCGGGCTGTTCGACCGCGACGGGCGACGGCTGCACTGGTTTTCGTCTACGTGGTCATGGCTGATCATGAAGACCATTCTCTCACCGGTGAAAGTCACGGGCCTGGAGAAGATCGACACGTCGAAGCCGCACGTCTATGCGGCGAATCATGGTTCCGCGCTGGATATTCCCGTCCTGTACGTCAACCTGCCGTTTCATTTCCGCATCGCGTTCAAGAAAGAGCTGCTGTCGTACCCGGTTGTGGGCTGGCAGTTGAAAAGGTCCGGGCAGGTGTGCATCGATCAGCAGAATCCGTCGCGGTCGATCAGCAGTATTCGGGCCGCGTTGAAAGGCATTCAAAAGGGGCTGCCCCTGGTGATTTTTCCCGAGGGGGGCCGTACGCCTGACGGCGAGATCAAGCCGTTTTTGCCCGGAGCGTTTTTTCTGGCCATCAAGGCGCAGGTGGATATCGTGCCGGTGGCGTTGGTCGGGACCTATGAACTGCTGCCCATGAACACATATCACATCAAGTGCCGGCCCCTGGAAATGCGGGTGGGAGAGCCGATTTCGACGACCGGGCTGAGCATGCGGGACCTGGAGGCGCTTTCCGCTAAAGTGCAGAAAGCGCTCGAGGATTTGTACTATCAGGTTTGAGCCTGGCCTCGATCGGACCTTGTCATCGAGATGGGAGATTGGGCCTCGTACCTCCGTTAAGCAGCCTGCTTGGTTTCGTTACAGAGTTGTTGATAATGCTCTCGCCCCCGCTGATAGCCGCGAGTAAACGGTTCTTCGACGTTCGCGCCTGGATTCTCCCCCTGAACATCTTCCAGAGCGGCACTCATCGCAGCTGAGACCTGATCGAATTCCATGCACCGGGTCCTGGCATGGAGAGCGGCCTCGAAGCCGAGACGGTAGAAACGTTCGTCGTCTGCGAAGGTATTTCCGGATTTTGGATAGCGATTTTCTTCCGCGCTCCGGAGGCCGATCCACCACTGCTCGCGGGCTGCATCCACCGACTCCGCTCCGGCTTTGTTTAGCAGGTCGCGAAGAAGCGAAGCCGAATGCTCGTTGTCTGGAAGGCCGATGACCACGCTGCGGCCCTTGCGCAGAGCGTCTTCGTAGACGAAAATTTCGTCTTCCGGGAGTCCATCGTAAGTGGATTCCTCCGCCTTTTCTCCTGCGGCGGCGCCGATCGTGGCACCAGCCACTCCCAGGATCGCAGCTCCGAGCAAACCGACCGCCGTGACGGGGCCAAGTCCCGGAACCAGAGCCATCAGGAGCGCACCGCCCGTGAGTCCCACGCCTCCGCCGGCGAGAGCGCCCACCGCTTTTCCCATGCCAGGCTGCTCGGCGGCGTCCGTGGGAACAGATCTTATTTCCTGGTTGACGTGATCCACCGTTCCGGGGGTAAGGAGGGTGATTTTATCGGCTGAGATACCCGCTGCGTGCGCTTCATTTACCGCGCGCTCGGCATCGGCTCGCGTTTTGAATACTCCTGTGATGGCTTCCATGGTCACCTCGCCTCTTTCTTGGACTGGTATTCCAAATTGTGATGCGCAAAACCTTCACGGCGGCTCTCTGAATTTGAGTCGCCCCAGACGAATAAGGCTGCACAGGAGCCCATGCCGTCCCTGACGGGACTCGTTCCTAGGGTGCCAACCTACCCAAGACGTACCTTCTGGTCTGAATTATGCCGCCGCTCCGCGGCGGCATCGTGGATGAGTTCAGGTCCACCTCTCTCTGAACTTGGTTTTCACTCACACTCCGTGGGATGTGGGCGGGGAAATCTGATGGGACATTGGATGGCTTCCCCGTAGCCGCCTGATTTTTGCTCGCGTAACCTTTCGATGGGTGGCACGGTTTATCCTGGTAGCGCGCGGATCCGCGGAGAAACTGATTGAAGGCTCTGAAGAAAGAAGCGGACGAGCGGCTTCTGATCGAAGCTGCGCAGAAGGACCCCGCTCGTTTTGCCGAGCTTTATGAAATCAACTTCGAGCGGGTGTACGCGTATGCCGTCCGCCGGGTGGGGAACCGGGCCGAGGCGGAGGATCTGACCGCGGATGTGTTTCATCAGGCGCTGGCGAACCTGAAGCGGTTTGAGTGGCGCGGGATTCCGTTTGCGGCGTGGTTGTTCCGGATTGCCGCGAATTTAATCTCCGACCGGTGGCAGCGGTCGGGCCGCGAAGTTGCCGACGATTCCGGGAAGATCGAGACGGCTCAAGTCAGTCCGGTGGAGATTGAGGAGGTCGAGCGGCGGGCCACGCTGTATCGACTGGTCGACACTTTGCCGGAGGAGCAGCGCCGGGTAGTGGTGCTGCGGTTTGTGGAACAGAAAAGTATCAAAGAAGTAGCGCATCAGATTCGCAAGACCGAGGGGGCAGTGAAGCAGCTACAGTTTCGCGCGCTGAGTAATTTGCGGGCGCGCATGGAGGGTGCCGATGCCTAAGCGCTCTCTACATCCAGGGAATGGCGGAAACAAGAACGGCGGCCAGAAGAAGATCGAGCGGCTGAGCAAGGCTGTTGATCTGATGCTGGCTCGGACCGACGGCCAGCTGGGCAAGGTAGATCCCGAGATTGAACCGCTCGTGCGCATCGCGGCTGACTTGCGCAATCTGCCGCGTGAGAGTTTCAAGGCACGATTGAAATCTGAATTAGGAGGAAAGAAGCGTATGACCACCGTTGCTGAGCCGGTTGCAGCCGTTCGCATTACCGCATCACCAAGGTTAGCGTTCCGAGATCCTGCCAAGGCCATTGAGTTTTACCAGCGTGCATTGGGTGCGAAAGAGACGTTCCGTTTCCAGGTTGGCGAGAGCATCCCCCACGCCGAGCTCACGATCGGCGATTCCCCCATCGATGTGACCGGCGAATGGCCCGAGGGAGGCCGCTTCAGCGCCGAGACGCTGGGGCACTCACCAATCTCGATTTCGATTCAGGTCCCGGATGTGGATGCATTTGCTGAACATGCCGTGGCGGCAGGGATGAAGCTGGTGCGTGAGCCCAAAGACCAGTTCTACGGGCACCGCGATGCGACGCTCGAGGATCCGTTTGGCTATTCGTGGGCCGTGTTCACCGTGAAAGAGCAAATGTCGGTCGAGGAAATGCACCGGCGAATGCGAAAGATGACGACGGGACTCGAAGGCGGGCAGATGCCCGAGAAGGGCAAAGGCGTGAGTCCGGTTCCTCGCGGATTCCGCATGGTCACACCGTATCTGGTAGCCGAGAACGGTCCGGCGCTGCTCGACTTTGCCGTGCAGGCCTTCGGTGCAGAAGAAATGCTTCGAGCCGAGACCCCCACGGGCGGAGTGCACGGCGAGGTGCGCATTGGAGATTCCATGCTGATGATGGGGGGAGGGACTCCGGGCAAGAAGTTCCCCGGCTCGCTGCATCCCAACGCTCTTCATGTCTACGTCGAGGACGCAGATGCGGTTTGCCAGCGAGCCGTAAAGGCAGGGGCAACGTTAATTGACGAGCCCCGCGATCAGGAATACGGCGAGCGCTCAGGCACGGTGAAGGATCTCGCGGGTAACTACTGGTATATCGCGACCCACAGGGGGGAGAGCTACATTCCCCAGGGCCTGCACAGCGTGAACCCGTATCTGCATCCGCTGCGGGCGGAGCCGCTGATCGGCTTCATGAAGCGTGCGTTCGGAGCAGAGGAAGTGGCCAAGTACGCATCGCCCGACGGGGTGGTGCACCACGCGGTGATTCGCGTCGGTGACTCGGTGGTCGAGATGGGTGAGGCGCATGGCAAATATGAGGCGATGCCGGCCATGTTCTACCTCTACGTGCCCAAAGTCGACGATGCCTATCGGCAGGCGGTGGCAGCCGGTGCGACGTCGTTCCAGGAACCGGCCGACCAGTTCTACGGCGACCGTAGCGCGGGAGTGACGGACTCATTCGGGAACACGTGGTACATCGCAACGCACATCAAGGATGTGGCGATGTGAAGCAAGGCGGGGCGGGTGTAAGGCCCGCTCCTTTAGTCCTGCGGTCGACTGTCAAAGATGCCCGTAAGCCGCTGTGGAAAGTCCCCGCCCCAGCAGAGCCTGGACGGGGCACCCCTCGGGGGCTAACCTGCCCACCCACCTGAGATCACAACATCGTTGGGCAGGTTGGGCCAAGCAACCAATACGCTCGCCGCATGTTTAAGACTCGTGTAGTCTCAGGTTTCACGGTCTTTTGGGTTTTGTTTCTGGATTGGGTCTGTTCGTTCCGCTGGGACGAGGCGTCGAACTGGCTGCTGGTGGTCCAAGGCTGGCATTGTAAATGTCCACGACTGCTTTCGAGATATCAACGGAGGGGCTAGCCCAGACCAATGGCCATTCGGGCCAAGGCTTAGATCCGTCCATAATAAAGATAAGACCATTGTCTTTTGCATACTTATCAATTACCGGAATCAGTTTCTGCAATATCTTCTGGATGATTTCATTCTGTTGAGTTCCGAAATCACTTTGTGCATCTTCCTCAACTCGCCCAAAGCTTTTCTGCTTGCTGTCAATCTGTTTGACTAAAGCCGCACGGGCTTCGTCGTTAAGCTTGGGGCCCTGAGTGTCGAGCTGCTTCTTCAGTGCTTCAATTTCATCGCTAAGCGCCTTCAGTTCAACCGTCCTGGGCTCGAATTTCTTTTCCAGCGCCTGTAATTGTTTCTGTCCATCGTCGGTGCCAACGATCACATTTTGGATGTTGATTATGCCAATTTTCGTAGGCACCACAACCGCAGTAGGTGGAGGTGGGATATTTTCGTGTTGAGCCCCGGCCGCAGCAGGCAGGATGAATATTGCTGCCAGGAGAATCACACGCTTGTGGCTCATTGAGGGTCGACCTGGAATTCGTTCGAGAATGGCCATCTTGGCACTAGCATATGCCGTTGGTATGTTGGCAAACCGTTCGAGTTCGCTGAAGCTTGTGAATGCGCCCCTAACCAAACCTTGTACCAATCGACACCGGGTTGACGTGCTTCCATCTGCGAGCCATGCAGTCCGGTCACGAAGGAACGATCTGTACTGTACAAGAAGACAGGAGGTAAGGAGTTCAGTGATATCAGCAAGGGGCCAATCGGACGAGATTGTTGAGAACTGGCAAGTGTCTGAAAGAATCTCGGCTCTATATCAGTGCTTCTTGAGAAGAGAGAGGCATTTTGTGCGATTCCACCCTGATAGCAATTCCCAGAATGTCGTGTGCTAGAAGGAACCAACTCCCCAGGGGCGAGGAAGCCAGCCTCCCAGGAATACGCCCGCCTGATAACATCTGTAGCATTCGAAAACCGATGCGCAGGTCTTGCTTGTCGCACGACGCGCTTGGATGTTACACCTCGTGGCGTCGAACGAACTTCCGCGGGTTTCGTTTTGAGAGGGCCTCCGCTGGCCGAATTCGCCGCAGTGCCAACCGTGGCTATCGAGAGCACGCCCGGGTGAATACGGTCAGAAATTCCACCAGCAATAACTGCAAGTATCAAGAGGGCTGCCGCGACATTTCCCTTCCAGCCTAGCCAGCAGAACAAGTCGTGCGGCAGTGTATCCATTGACTTCTGCAAGGGAATCCCTTCGGATCGGGCACGGGTAACAAAGCGGGCGGTCATTCTTGCGGGTGGCCTGCGATTGCTGCACCTTTCTCCAGATAGCGTCAGCGCTTGTGCACTTACTTGGGCGAAGTCGGATATGCGGCTTTGGCAGGGAATGCAATCTTCAATATGACCCCTTAGCTCTACTAGCTCGGCATGATTGAGTTGGCCGACAACCGCCAAGGCGCACATTATTTCGAATTGTTGGTGCTCGCTCATGTTCGAGTCCGTTCCAGATGCTTTCTGTTCATTTGATCTTTTTCGGACGACTTGTTGCAAAGAACCGAACGTAGCTTTTCGAGTCCACGATAGATGTTGTGGCGTACGACGCGCACAGATTCGCCGGTTACCTCAGAGGCCTGTTCAGCAGTCAGTCCCTCGTAATATGTGAGTTCGATAGCACGGCGTTGCCTGGGTTGAACCAGCTTTAGGACCTGATCAACAAGAATGACCGCATCAGACGACGCCATTGGAAATGGGCGATTCGCGTCCTCCAGCAGTTCTCTCGGCAGCACGTCCTCGATATTTTCTGAATCGTAATACCCGTGCACACGCAAGCGACGACGGCTGTTGAAAGTTCGGTGATAGGCAAACATCAGGAGCCAGGACTTGAAAGAACCTTTCTCAGGCTCAAACTGCTCTGCTGAACGGAAAACATCTAGGAAAACTTGTTGGACTGTGTCTTCCGCCTCTGCGTCATTGCGAAGAATTCGGCGGGCGATTCGGAATACCAATGGACTGTGGCGTTCGAAAAGAACAGTCAAAGCGTCTGATTCACCTTCGATAAGCTCAGCGACAAGTTCTTCATCAGTTCGAAGGCGGAGCTTCAATCGCTCTAACAAAGAGTTGCGGGCGATGGGCAGCTGGAGGTCAGCCGCACATTCTTTCCCGTTCGGCTCGGGGAGCGCTGGAAAGACGCTTAACAGCCTGCCGATCCGTGACTGCATCAATCTCGTCCTCGAAGCACCCTTGTTGGCTCCATCGGCGTAGGTCTCTGTCAGGATATGCTTGCGCCTGCTAAATATGTGTGCACCGTTCTGGGACAACGTTCCCCATCATTACGCAAAAAAAACGCCCCTTGCGTGACAGGCGACGGCGGGTTGAGCGAGCATGCATCGCGAAAAGCACGAGTCTGCGAGCGCGCGGGCCCCGGTTTCGGGGAGCCGGGAGGGAGTGTGGCAGTTTTGCCGTCCCTAGCTTCCGCCCCAAGCACCGCTTTGACCGGCGGGTGGTGTATACCGACGCAAAATACCCCCGCCCCTCCCCGTACCCCGATTTTGACTTCAGGCCGGGGCCCGCCCGCGCGTGTGGGCCTTTGAATCCTCCTGGCTATTGAAAGTCCCATCCAGGTTTAGGGAAACTCCGGCAGTTTAGGGGAAACTCCGGCACGATAACGAACGATAACGACGTGGACCTCGACAGGTGGCCCTGGTTAGCGCTACACTGTGTAGCGCTACAATGTTTCGCGCAAAAAAACATCCCAAGCGTCTCTCCGAACTAGAACATTTGGTGATGGACGTATTGTGGAAGCGAGCTCAAAGCACCGCTGAGGATGTGCGCGAAGCCCTGGCGGAGCGCCATTCCATGAAGGACTCCACCGCGCGGACCATTCTCAAGCGGTTGGAGCAAAAGGAATATGTCAAGCGTCATGTGGAGGGTCGGACGAATGTATATCGGGCTTCCGAACCCCCGCGGAGCTTGGCTGTAAGAGCCGTTCAACAGATCATTGACCGGCTCTTGGGTGGTTCGGTGGAGCAGTTGATTGTGGGAATGGTAGATCGCGATCTTCTGGATGAGCGGGAGTTGCGACGTCTCGCAGAAAAACTAGCCCGACGCAAGAATCGCCCTCGGAAAGAGCAAGATGCAGATTGATCTGGTGTCGCAACTTGTCAGCGCTTCGATTCGTGCTTGTGGCTTGGGTCTGGTCACATTCGTGGGCTTGTCCCTGTTTCGTATCCGCTCTTCTGCCGCTCGGCACGCGATGTGGACAGTCGCGCTCGTCGGTATGCTCCTTCAGATCCCTTTGGGGGAGGTGGCTCCAGCAGTCGCGCTAAAGGTACTGCCAATCCTGGCCGGTCCCACCCAACCGCGAGTGATGGAATCGGCACGAACTTCCGTACCGGCGGTGCAGCCTCTTGCATCCGCGAGTCACGCGCGCCAAGGGGCGAAGGTCGGCAGATCGGTGTCATCGAGCACAACGCTCACCGGCATATACTTTGCGATCTCGATGCTGCTGTTTGTCAGGATGGCTTTCGGCTACTGGGGTCTGCGCCAAATCTTGCGAGATGCCACGCCCATCTCCAGGCTGGGGCCCGGCGTCTTCGAATCTGCTTTGCTCAGCGTACCAGGGTCAGTCGGGTGCTTCCGGGCAAGAGTTCTTCTGCCGCGAGCATGGAGGAACTGGGACGCCGCGAAACTTCGAGCTGTTCTCGCTCATGAGAGAGCCCATATCCGACGACGGGATTGGCTTATCCATTTCGCCTCACACATCAATGCTTGCATCTTTTGGTTTCATCCTCTGGCTTGGTGGATGGAGGGCGAGCTCGCACGGCTGGCAGAGGAAGCCTCTGACGATGTTGCGCTTTCCGAGATGAAAGATAGGGAACAATATGCTGCAACCCTAGTGGATATCGCCCACGCGGCAGCTGATGGCCGTGTTCTGAATTGGCAGACGATTTCAATGGCAACGGATTCAAATGTAACTCGAAGAGTGAATCGAATTCTCAACTGCAGGCTTCAGGTCCCGAAGCCGTTCGGGCGTCTCGCTTGGGCGACGCTTTTCGCGTGGAGCGTGCCGGTGATCTATCTCTCCGCGACAGCAACTCTCGCCCCGGTAGATCGAGATTCGATCACGCTGAAGCATGTTGTAGTTCCGGACCGCCACAGCGACGAAGTGCGCCAGCCCCTTTTGGCGGAACAGAGATTCCCCAGGAGCCTGATCGCCGCGGAGGTTGCGAATCAAAACCTCAGGTCTCGAACGCAGCCTGCCCAGTCTCGACGTGAGGAGCCACCACTAACTATCTGCATCCTCCTCGACAATAGCGGCAGCATGTTCGAAAAGCGAGCCGAAGTGATGGCTGCTGCGCTCGCTTTTGTGAAAGCGTCAAGACGCCAGGACGAGGTCTGCATTGTAAATTTTGACGACGAGGTGTTCAACGGCCTCCCCAACGGCGAAGATTTCACCAGCGATATAAAGGAAATGCAAGAGGCGCTCACGCGTATCGACTCGCGGGGTGGCAAGGCTATGAGGGATGCTGTCCGGATGGCAATCCGCCACGTTGAAGAGACGGCTCACCATGGCAAAAATGTCCTGGTGTTGATCACCGAGGGCTACGACACTTCGAGCAAGGTAACTCAGGAGGAATTGCTGGGCAAGGTCAAGGACAGCGGTGTGCCGGTCTACTGCATCGGGCTGCTGAGTGAGAGTTACCCTCCACGCCAAGAGGCGGCGAGGCTCGCGCTGGGTCAACTTGCTGAGGCATCCGGTGGCCAAGCCTTCTACCCCAAGGATCTTGCGGAGGTCGAGAATATCTCTCATCAGATTGCGAATGAGGTAGGAAAACGATAACGCGGTGCTGCGGATAGAACTGCGTGATTTATTTTGAGACACTTGGCAGCATTAGCGATTTTGCTCCCGAGCTTCTGGTAGGTCAAGACGGCGGGAAAAACCGCGGCCCCGGGTTCTCAATCGCGTTTAATGCGTCGGGAAAGTTCCTTTGACCGGAGAAGATGTTAGACCGGCACCCCTCCTAACGTCGCAAAAGCTGCGCCGTTAGGATGGGGCACCCAGCCTCGGTCGGGCTGACAACTAAACCCACGGGCAAAGGTTCTACTTGACGGTGAAGCCGACAAGGTTCGATTCTCCCCCACCCGGGGTAGGATTCTTGACCAGAATCTTCGCAGTGCCTGTCGAAGAGATATGGCTTGCTGGCACGTAGACCCGGACTTGAGTGGGGCTCAGGTAATTGGCAGAGATGGCCTTTCCATTCCACGTTACCGTGGAGCCGGGAACGAAATTCGAGCCGTGAACCGTCATAAGAAAGTTCCCGGTTCCGTGAGTTGCGGTCGTTGGGCTCAACGATTTCAAAACGGGAGTCGGGCTGGCGGTCTTGGTCGCTGTAAGCAGCAACGTCGGACTCTGCACGATCACGATTTGGGAATTCGTCGAGCCGCTGGCCGGGAGAATGAAAGCCAATCCGTTTGTACCCCATTGGATCAAGTTTGAAACAGAAGGGCTGCCGGAAAACGGAGGAACGAGCGCGGCCAGGCTCGCGACGGCTTCCGGCGTAAACTGCGGAAGGTTGTAACTGGTGATGCCGAAGGAGCTGAAGAACGGTGTGTTTCCTACGGCGAAGACACGATTGATAGCCGAATTAGGCAAGACCTGATTGCTGCTGCAGCAGGGACCCCCAACGTCGTAGGTACCGAGAAGCAACCCGGTTGCAGGATTAAAGACGTCTCCGTCGGCGCTATAGATCAAGCCCGCCGCATATTGAACGTTCAGTCCATTCACGATGTTGTTCCATTGTGTGGTTAGCGCCCCGCCCGTCGAGCTAACGGCAATCTGGCTCAAGGTGCCACTTTCGTAGCCATAGAGCGTGGTGCCCGTGGGGAAGATGATTTGATTAATGGAAGGGGAAGTCACCGAGTTGGCGAGTTTTGTGGAGTCGGTGAAGAACTCCAAAGGCCCAGGAAAGCCGCAGCACGTGTTAGGGCTGAGTGCAACCGCGATCGTGTGAGTATTCGTGGGAGACACCTTGACATCGGCCGCAATGTTGAGAACGCTTGAGGTACTGAGGTTGATGTCGATGTCCTTGGTAAAGGCTGGAAGAACCAGTCGCTGCACAGAGCCGTTTCCATTCACGCCGACGTAGAGGTAGTTTGAAGTCGCTGAAAGCGCCATCTTCGTGGGTTCGCTGCCTGCGAAGTGGAATCCCGTGACAGTGCCAGCGGTGGGATTAATGACGGCAATGCTGTTGCCGTTGACTCCGTAGCTGCTCGGCACCGATGCATAAATGACCTGCGCGAACGGATCCCAGACCAAATCATTCGCTGGAAGATCCAAGATCGTGAGCGTCAGCGGAGAGGTGACTTCGAAGGTCGACATCGGAGAAATTGTGCCCGGAGATGGATTCGTGACCGACAACTCGACGATTCCGGCCGTCGCGAGTTCCGCGACGGTGGGCTGAAAGTGCAATTCGCCGGAACTGACATAGGTAGTGGGCACATTCACGCCGTTCCATTGCACCGTCGCTGCGGTCATGAAATTGTTGCCATTCAAAATGATGGGACCGGGAGTGCTTCCTGCTACGACGAAGGGCGGAGACACGGCGCCAATCGAGGGCTCTAGCCCTAACACCTGCAGGTTGATTCCTAAAGAAGGTCCGCCGGCCGGCGGAGGGTTCGACACAAACAGTTGGAAGACATTGGACTGGGACAAATCCGACGCTGGTACCTGAGCCTTGATTTGCGTCGCGCTGACGTAGGTGGTGGTCAGCGGCGAATTCTGCACAAAGGCTACGGACGAGGTGAGGAACCCTGTGCCGTTAATGGTGACCGTCACAGTCGAACTACCGACGTAAAGGCTCGCCGGAGACAACGAGGTGATTGCAGGGATGGGATTCCCACCGGTTCCTGAGAGGGGCACGCTGATCGGAGTGGTCACGCCAGTCACACCAACTACTAAGCTCGCCGACCGAGCTCCCATGGCGGATGGTGTGAATGTCAGCTGCGTCTCGCAAAAGCCACTCGGGGGCAGGGGCTCGATGCAAGACCCCCCGGTCACTGCGAAGTCGTGGCTGTTCGTGCCGGAGATGGTAATGCTCGAGATATTGACGACCGCTGCGCTGGTATTGTTGAGGTAGATGTTGACCGGGAAACTGGGAGAGTTCAACGCGACGGTTCCAAACTGAATCGGGTTGGGGTAGACGGCCAAGGGACTTTGTGCTTGCGCCAAGCTGCAAGCGAAGACAAAGCTGGCGAAGACGACGACGGCAATACGCAACGGCTTAGTCATACAGAACTCCTAGGCTTGAATTCCCCCTCAAAGCGCAAGTGTGGCAGGCATTCTACACGTTGACGACGAAGTGCAGCGTTATCTTTCAGGAAAATTGGAACTGTAATGTTTTGCACGATTGCTGCAAGGAAGCATCCAGGGCGTTCCCCCACGCGCGGGCGGACCCGGCCAAAGTCAGAATCAGGGGTTCAGGAGTGGGGGAGAAAGCATTTTGCCGTGGGTATACACCACCCCAAGCCCGGTTTGACGGGCAGGATGTGGCGACGGGAAAAACGGCTCCACCCCAGAATCAACTGATTTTGACTTTGGGCCCGGCGCCCGCCCGTGCGTGGGGGCTCGTTCATGCGGGCGTTCGTGCGTGCGCGCGAGGGCGGCGGCCGGTTAATGCATTATGAAAAAACGCCTTAGCGACAATTGACTTCCGGTTTGACCGTTACTTGGGTGCAATCGCCGGAAATGTCCGCAACTCCCTAGGTTTTCGAGCGGTTATGCTAAGGGATGCTTGTCGCTCACTTGCGCGACGGACTACTCATATCTCAGAGCGATCATGGGATCGACGCGCATGGCGCGACGGGCGGGAATGTAGCAGGCGAGAAGCGCCACAGCAAGAAGCACAGTCGCCACGGCTGCAAATGTAAGCGGGTCGCTGGCGCTAATGCTGTAGAGCAAGCTGGACATCACACGCGTCAAGCCTAGCGCGGCGAGAGTTCCAATGGCTAATCCCCCGAGCGCTAGACGTGCGCCGTGAATCAGAATGAGCCGCATAACATCGCGCCGTTGCGCGCCCAGCGCCATGCGAATGCCGATTTCGTGCGACTGCTGCGCGACCGCGTAGGCCAGTACGCCGTAAATTCCAATCGCGGCAAGAAAGAGAGCGAGAAAGGCGAAGAGTCCCAGCACAAAGGTATTGAACTTCGGCGCAGCTACGGAGGAAGCCATTTCCTGATCCATCGTGCGGATGTTCGCGACGGCGAGCTGCGGGTCGAGAGAGTGAATCTGTGCGACCACAGCTGAGGTCAACGACTCGGGGTCAGTTGAGGTGCGCACGACAAGATTTAATGGCAGGATGACGTTACTGTACACGATGTAGTCGTCCGGCAATTGAAGATACGGAAGATAGAAGTGCGGACCGGGCTTGGAACCCAGCGGACCATCGCTCACGTCGCCGACGGTGCCAACGACAGTTCGCATCATATTGGGGAAGGGGTGCCCAAGGCGTTTGCCGAGGACGTCCTCGCCGGGCCACACTAACTTCGCCGTTTCCTCGTTGATGACGGCGACGGGCTGCGAACCGATGCGATCTTCCGGCGTGAAAAAGCGGCCCTTGACGAGCGGAATGCCCATGGTCGAAAAATAATCGCCGAGCGTCCAGGTGACGGTCATGAGCGGCGTGCTGCCCTGACGGCCTTCGACCTGAAGCATTTCGTTGTCGGTAATACCGCTTTTAAGAGGAAGATCATTGGAAGCTGCAACGGATTTCACTCCCGGAAGACTCGCTATGCGCTCAATCGCTTGTTGATAAAACTGGCGGACTTGCGCGGCTTTGGAATAGCCCTCGAAGGACAAAGGAACGCTCATCGTCAACAGATGATCGGGGCGAAAGCCGGGGCTAATTTCAAGAAGCTTCGAAAAACTGCGGATCAGGAGGCCCGCTCCGATCAGCAAAATCATGGCAAGAGCGAATTCCGCCGTGACGAAAAATCCCTGCAAGCGATGACGCGCCCGGCTGGGAGTTCCGCGGCGACCGCTCTCCTGCAGCGTGCCCTGCACATGAACAGAGGAGACCTGGAACGCGGGAGCAATGCCGAAAACCACAGCGGTCAGGCAGGACACTGTAACGACGAATGCGAGGACCCAACCGCCTAGCGAGGCTGAGTGAGGAAGGGCCAGGCTTGAAGGGACGAGAGAAAGCAGGCCGCTTGTGCCCCAGAACGCGATCAAGATTCCGAGCACACCGCCTGCGAGGGCGAGGACAAGACCTTCCGTGAGCATCTGGCGAATGAGACGCATTCGGGAAGCGCCGAGGGCGGTGCGAATGCCAATTTCCTTGGAGCGTGATGCGGCGCGTGAAAGAAGAAGCGTGGCGACATTGGCGCAGGCGATCAACAGGACAAGGCCGACCGCGCCCATCAGGACAAGCAGGAGGGCTTCGACTGAGCCAACGACTGCTTGGTGCAGAGGCGTTAATCCAATCGCGGGCGTTACACCGTTAAAGATTTTTACCATTGCGGGGGGAAACACTCGTTTGATTTCGGCTGTGACAAGGGCAGCGTCAGCCTGCGCCTCGTTGAACTTGACACCGAGCTTCAACCGCGCGAGCACGCTGTTGTTGTACTGGTCGCCCCAGCCTTGCAGTTCGTCGGGAGTGAAGGCCATGGGTATCCAGAGTTCGGCGGGTTCGTTATTGTATTTTGGCCCGGCCAGTGGGAATTGGAAATTCTTCGACATAACACCGATGACGGTGTAGGGAATGCGGTCCAGTTCTATGGTTTGGCCAACAATGTTTGGGCGACCAGCGTAGCGGTGCTGCCACAGACCGTAACCCAGGACGGCAACATGCGTGCCTGGCTTGTCCTCTTGCTCAGCATACGTGCGCCCAAGGAGCGGCTGGATTCCGAGCATTGAGAAAATTGAAGCGGAGACGCGCGCAGCCGTGATGTGCTCGGGCTCGCTCCCACCAGAGAGGACAAAACCTTTATTCTGGAAAGCTCCGAGCGAGGTGAAAGACTTCTGGGTACGCTCAATTACCGCGATGTCGGGAGGAGAACCAGGAAGCTCCGGGAATCCGAGTGATTTGAAGCTTTCACTCAACATGACGAGTCTTGAGGGGTCTTTGAACGGCAGCGGACGAAGCAGGACGGCATCGACAATGGTGAAAATTGCGGTGTTGGCGCCGATGCCGAGCGCTAGCGTGAGCACCGCAATCGCAGTGAACCCCGGCGACTTCATCAGCATCCGCACGGCATAGCGAACATCCTGAACGATACCCTCGAAAAACTTTCCCCTTACCTTTCCCGGCACAATCGACTTGCGATAAAAATTCCTTTCGACGCGCGTAAGGCCTCGGGCGAGGAGGTCGTCACCTTGGAGTTCGTCGAGAGCGTTGTGAAACGCGGCGTCTTCCGATTGGCCGCTGGCGAGAAGTTCCTGGTAGCGATCTTCGAGGTGCTGCGAAAGCTCATCGGCGATCTCGGCTTCGCGCGTCGGAGCGAAGTTTAACGGGGCAAGTCTACGGAGAATTTCCGGTTTCCACTCAGGCATTTTCAGCCTCCGTGATGCGATTGATGCCAGCGACAAATTCGCGCCACCCGCGAAGCTGCGCGGCCAGAATTCTGCGGCCGTGCCGCGTGAGCCGATAATACCGGCGGCGCCGCTGGTCGGCTTTTTCGACCCAGCGCCCCTGTATCCAGCCGCGCCGTTCGAGGCGGTACAGGAGTGGGTAGAGCGAAGCCACATGGAAACGGACGGCTCCGCCAGAGCGTTGCTCAATGAGCTTACTGATTTCATAGCCGTGACGAGGCCGTGCCTCGATGAGCGAAAGAATCAACATCTGGGCGCTGCCTCTCTTCCACTCCCTCTGTAACAGTGTAGCGTCCATATATGGGCTCGCAATATATTGAAAGCGGCACGACCCAGGAGTCAAGTGAATATTTTCCCGAGCCGGGGCATGGTTAATTGGCGAGAAATCACGATTTCAGTGCGCCGGGCTAAACCGGCATGAGGTAGAGGATGAAAGAGCCTGTGCAGCGATGCTAGCTGACTTTCCAGTGGGTGAAAGGCCCATCGGTGGAAGCGCTCAGTTGCCACCGTAGTTATACTCGACGACGAGAAGGGCGACCGACTCGCCGGAAGCTCGGGAGTAAAAGTCCCCGTTGGCTGGAACTCCGCCGCCCTCTTCCACAAACTATCGCGGATGTGGCAACGCGGCCGATGCGTGCTCCGCCACGCGATCAACAGTTACAGACAAAGGCAGTCAGTCCCACTCGTCACGGCATTAGGTTTCATGCTGCATCTTGTCGCGTGCCGCTCTTGTGCGGTGAGAGTGCTGTCTTCAATGGGAGAACCGCGGAAACCGTCGTACCGGAACTGTTGGATTCGATAACCAAATCACCGCGAAAGTGTCGCACGCGCTCGCGCATTCCTCTGATTCCCACGCCCGTTCCCTGCGTCTGAATTTCAGCGAGCCGTTCCGGAGCCATTCCCCGCTCTTGATCTTCAACCTTTACATGGACCGCGTTTTTTTCGCGCTCAATTCGTATCAGCGCGGTTTTGCTTCCCGAGTGACGGTGAATGTTTGTTAAGCACTCCTGAACAAGCCGGAATATGAGGAGTTCCATTTCGGAGGGAAGTCTTCCGAAGTTCTCGGAAATCTTCAGGTCAATCTCTAAACTGCTACGCTCCGCTAGACCTTGCACATACCAACTCAGCGCCGATGAAATGCCGCTTTCATCCAGCATCGGGGGATGGAGAAGATACGAGGTTGTGCGTATTTCTCGCGCCAAGTGCTGTACCAACTCTTCGGCGTTCTGCACTTCTTTGGCAAGAGCAGGATCTTTCCTTGCGTCTTCGGTGATTCGTGCAAGCTGCAGGCCGAGCGCGGTCAATGTCTGGCCGGCGCTATCGTGCAGTTCCCGAGCTATGTGCCGCCGCTCGGCATCTTGAGACTCCAAGAGCAGCCCCGAAAGTTCACGCAGCTCCGAGTTTCTCCTCTCAAGTTCCTGAGTGCGGAACTGTACTTGGGTGTCGAGTGCATCCGCTAATGTTCGATAACGTTCTTCGCTCTCACGCAACGCTCGCTCAATTTGTTTGCGTTGGCTGATGTCCCGAGCAATTTTCGACGCCCCGATAATCTTTCCGCTGGCGTCCCGGACGGGCGAAATTGTGAGCGCAACATCGAGCGTTGTCTTGTCCTTACGCACACGAACGGTGTCGAAGTGTTCGATTCGTTCGCCTCGCTCGACTCGTTCAATGATGACGGTTTCTTCGTCCCTACGATTGACTGGGATGATCAATGAAATGTGCTGGCCTATCGCCTCGCTAGCGGTGTAGCCAAACAACCGCTCCGCAGCAGTGTTCCAACTGGTTATGATACCTTCCAGCGTTTTGCTGAGGATGGCTTCATCTGATGAGTCCACGATGGCGGCGAGCAAGCCGATAGCTTTATCTGCTCTGAGCCGCAACGCTGGCAACTCATCCAATAGCGACTGGCTGATTCTGTCCCGAGCCTCCGGATCATTGAGGATGCAATCCGCCAGTGCTTCATGTGTCGCCAGCAGTTTGTCGATGTCATCTTCAAAGGCGATTTCAGGATGTGTTTCAGTCCAATAGTGCGCTGCCCTGACAAACGCTAAGAACAACAACAAGTATTGAAGGCGAACCGGACCAAGTAACCGCGCCAGTGCGTCAAGACACAGCAAGTAGTCAGAAGTCTTCAAGAAGACATGCGCAGCCAACACAAAGATGGTATCTTCCATCCGGTCGTCGGCCATCGGCATTTCAACAATGGGCGCGGGGTAAGTTGCGCAAAATGATAGACGAGACTGAAGTTCCTCTTCATGTGGAAAAGGCCGTCGAAGGAGCTTAACAACATCTGCAACACTTTGCGTGCGCACAGTCGGGTCGCCAGCGGGACGGCCAAGTCCCACCAAGAAACCAACATGACGAGCAATACAATAACGGACTGCGCAAAAGCGCGACAGGTGGACGAAAAGGCGCTCCTTAAAAACGGAGGGCAGAGGATTGTCGAGGTAGGCAGCCTGTGCGAATCCCCACAGTTTCTCAGTGATCTCGGGAGTCTCAGCTGCGAGGCGGAAGAAATTGGGAAGAACTCCGAATCGCTCCTCTACGCGATTCTCAAGGTCCGATCCTGCATTTTCCATCCATTCACCACCTTTGAAGAAAGCGCAGCACGTTAAGCCGGTGTCGGACTTTGCGGGGTGTTGCCGCCGCCTTCCAACCGAATCTTAACAACGTAGCACTGCTCATGCACGGCCCGACCGTGCTCATCGATCTTGCATCTTTCTAGCGATACTTTATTACCGCAAATCCAGCAATTGTGGCAAGGGGTTTTCATGACACCATGAGCGGCCTCCAAGAGCGAATCATCTGATTGCACAAGAGACCGAGGCCCAGAGGGGCACGGGGAGGAATGTGAAAGAGATTCTTGGAGTGTACCACTTCCTCTGTACGGTAGCGCACATCATAATTTTAGCCTGCTTAATTCTGGTCATCCCTGGCGTAAATCTGCAGTATCATTTACTTCCTAAAATCAGGAAGGACCTCATGGATTTTCGATTACGCATGATTCTCTGGATTCCGGCGCTTGCGTATGCTGGCTTCTTATTGTTGGGTGGCAAAAACTTGGCCTCGCTGGGCCAGGTTGTCTTTGCAGTGTTTCTGGGGGCTCTGTTGGGATTTCTTTTAGCCACCATGTTCACAATCAGGCAACTTCGACGAGTGAAACGATTCGCCCGTTTGCGTAACTATTGAAATCAGATTGCGCTCATTGAGAATTTCCTCGGCATCGCTTTGCATTCCTGCGAATCCCGCCGCTGAACTAACGCGCGCGCGGGCGGGCGGGGCCCAAAGTCAAAAAACCGGGCCGGGGGTGACTCCGTTCCTTCCTTCCACCCCACGCCCGGTTTGACGGGATAGGAGGTAGCCCGTTCTGAAACTGCCCTCCATCGGGAGGCCAAAGCGAACGCTCCGCCAATCGCTTCTCCGAAATGGAGAACTTCGAGCAGTATGTCGCATACTGGACGACTGAGCCTGGGTGGCGCACTGAACTGCAGCTTCGCAACAACCTCGACCCGGGTGAGCTAACAGTCACTGCCGCGTTGCGAACGGCCGACGGCGCTGAGACTGCGCTTCCGCCGGTAACGATCAAGTCTGGAGACGTCGCCTCGCTCGACCTCTCAGATGCGCTGCTGAAGACGGCGCCGAAGTTGATCGGCGTCTGGGGTTCACTGGTGCTGCGGTATCGCGCCACTGTTCATCATGCCCTCTACGCGGCAGTGATGTTGCGCGCCGAAGGGCGTCCGATCGCGTTCCACCTGGACGCTTTCTTTCAATCGATCCAATTCGCCGCGGGCAGTCGCGAGGGTATCTGGTGGCTGCCTCGCGAATCGGTAACGGATTATCTGATTCTGACCAATGCCAGCGGCCAGAGACTGGATTCCAGGGTGGTGCTCTATGATGCGAGGGGCAAAGCCTCCAACCAGAAAATACGCTTGGCCGCCCGCGAGACCAACCGACTCTCGATTCGTTCTTTACTACGACAGGCGGGTTTGACCGGCTCCTATGGCGGCTTCAAGATAGAGATGGCCCAAGGTGCGGGTAATCTGGATTCCACTCATCTGCTCTTCGATGAGCTGACCGGTTTCTCCGCCGTCATGAAGATGTTTCGTCACGATCCGAGCACTACTCTTTTCTCGCGGAGCTTTGGCGGGGTGAAAGAATGGACCACCCGCGCCCCCATGCTCGCCCTGAGCGAACCGGACCCGGCTCTCCGTTTTCCGGCGGGCACGATCTTGCAACCCAAGGTGTTCGTTCGCAACGCCTCTGGCAAGGCCCTAACCGCCCACATTCGTTTCAACTGGCGCTCGGAGACCAGCAGCGGAAAAAGCGCGCCTCTTGCCCTGGCATTCAAGCCCAATGAAACGCAAGTGGTCGACGTAGCCGCCCTCCAGGCACAAAAGGCGCTGCCCGGGGATGCCCATTGGGCCGCTGTGATTCTCAGCGGACCGATTCAGCCGGACGAATTGTTGGCGGTAGCCGCCAGTTACGACCCGACTGGACGCTATGGCGCACAGACTCCTTTCAGCGACCAACTGGCTTCGCATTGGGAAGCGGGCAAATGGGAAGTGGACGCCGTGCATGATTCTCTGGTCACCATCGGTAATGGTGGCAATAGGCCGGAGCGGGCGCAGTTGACCATCCTCTACAATGAAGGCAAAGGGCAGTACCAGGTGGAGCAGATGCTGGCGCCCGACGAGCAAACGATGCTCGACTTCGGCAAGCTGATCCGCGACCAGATTCCCGACAAAGATGGGCGCACGCTGCCGCTTGACTTGGCCTCGGGAACCTATCGGCTGCGCGATCTGACCGATAGCGCGGCCGGCGGCTTGTATGAGGGCAAAGTGATCGTGGATAAAACCTACGGCCACGCCGCGTACGGGTGCATGATCTGCTGTGGCCCGGAATATCCGACCATGGAATTTGATCCGATCAACCTGATCATCCAAGCTTATGAGAGTCAGGTGATTCAGGCCCCGAACTCCTGCGGCGGAGGCGTGCAGAACGTGACCCTTGATTTCCCCACGTGGTGGACGGACAACAGTTTGATCGCCACGGCGAATAATGCCAAGATCACCGGAGTCCGCGTGGGCTCGACGAACCACCATGCGCAAAGCAAGCCCATGTATTGGGGCTTCAGGGAGAATGCCTCAAGCTGTCCGCAATCGCAGCCCGAGCCCAGCGCCGACACGAATGTGTGCAACAACCCGAGCACCGCTTCAAGCATTCTTAAGGACCCCCTCAACCTCAGCTCTGTTTACCCCAACCTCTTAAGCGGCATCGGCAATGTCGCGGCGGTAACGGTAGGTCCAAGCGGCACGACGTGGAACGGACAGAGCGTCACGGAGACCGTTACCACAGGCGGCACTAATACCTGTCCTTCTGGTTTTCCAACCAATGTTTGCTCCGGGGGTACGACGTTTATTGTTGGGCAAGGATACCAACCCGTGGTCAAGGAGGGTAGTAACACGGTTCCTGTCGGTCCCCTTCTCGTGGGCACGCCAAATGAATTTTTTGACCAGTATTCCGTTACCTCAAACGTGAGCCTCCTTGATCAATACGGTGGCGGCAACAGTTGCCAGATCAGTTGCAGTCAGACGTACTCGAATTCGTGCACAACACCGCAACCGATCCTCAATCATACATTCACTTACACCTTCACAAAGTCCACTATTAGCGGGACAAAAGTAACTCTTGTAACAGTGTCGGAGTAAGGTAGGACGCCAATGCGTACCTTGGTATTGCTCACAATCGCGCTCTCGTGCTGGATATCGCGAAACGTCCTCGCCCAACAACCCCAACAGGCTGGTACCGTAAAACTGTATCGCTATGGCGACCTCCTGAGAGAGCACGGAGTAGCGCTAACCGAACCGGCTTTGCTCAATGCCCTAAAGAACCCCGACGCTTCTGTAAGGTACCTGGCAGCAATGAAGCTCGCAGAGGACAAACTCGCCGATGCCATACCTGCCATGGAACAGGCACTCGTAGTAGAAAAGTCGCCCCGCGCTCGGGTCAATATTGCACTGGCTCTCGCCCTTCTGGGAGACCAAGTTGGGAATGCAGAACTGAAGAAAATCTGTGCCGACAAAAACTTCATTCCAGAGTTTCGCCTCTATGCCGTGCGATACATGTTCGAACTCCATGCTCCAAAAGATGAGGGGTGTCTCAAGGCTACCGAGGACACAATCGAGTTACAAAACGCTAACTTCGGCGACCTAACGTCAGCCTTGGAGTTACTGACTCAGTTTCACGATCTCACCGAGGAGCAGTCGCGGAAAGTTCTCAAGCTCGCGGCTAGGCGATTGGAGGACCCAGAACCAGTTGTGCGAATGGCCGCCAGTCACTCCCTAGCTGGGCTAGGGAATGTCGCGGCCGCTCCCTATCTGGAAGTCGCAATAACGAAGGAGCAGGATGAGAGCGTTCGTTCCGTATTGCAGAACGATCTGGGGAAATTACGAAAGACCACTGAGCCTTAGATTAGGGGCGGGTGGCCTTTATCAGCTCTCATGTGCTCAAAGCCAGCCAACCCGAAGAAAACAGAGCGGGCTCAGGCCGCGAATTTGTGGCGGGTGTTCATTGATTTCAGCTTTACAAGGGCAGCTGTTCGTCTGCTCGCGAACAGAAGTTGCGCTAAAGCATTTATCGGAAGTCCAATAAGACGCGTGCGAGAATGGGCTCAGTTGGAACTTACCCAAACTGAAGCGGATGCCAGAGTTCACCGAACTCGTGAAGAAGAATTTGGGATGGGATAAATGAGCGCCCGCGCTCTCGCTCCGCTAGCCTACCGTCCCTCCCTCCTCGCCGCACTCCGCGCCCCCCCTCGTCCGCCCCGGCCCCGCCCAGCCCAGGGACCCTGAAAGCTCGATACTACTAGTTAATTACTATGGAGGGCAGTTTCAGAACGGGCTACCTCCTATCCCCACGCCCGGTTTGACCCTCCCTATTGGCTTCTTTAGACTGAAAGATTCAGAAATTCTGCAGGTCTCTAACTATGGCTGACAGCATTCATGTGAAGTTTCCGGACGGGAGCGATAAGGAATTTCCCAAGGGCACGACGGCTCTCGAGATTGCGAAATCGATCAGTCCGCGGTTGGCGGACGCGGCGCTGGCGGCCAAATCCAACGGCGATCTCATTGACCTCACCCGGCCGCTCGAGAAGGATACTGATCTCCGTCTTTTGACTGACAAGGATCCTGAGGCGCTGGAGGTCTACCGGCATTCGTCGGCGCACTTGCTGGCCGCGGCCGTGCTGGAACTCTTTCCTGAGACCAAACTCGGGCATGGGCCCGCAACCGAAAGCGGATTCTTCTACGACTTTTATCGGCCCATTCCGTTTACGCCGGAGGATCTGGAGAAGATCGAGAAGACGATGCAGGAACTGGTGCAGCAGAACATCCCTTATGCGCGTGAATTCTTGCCACGCGACCAGGGCCTGGCCGAGTTCAAGAAAGACGGCGACTTCATGAAGTGCCACTTCATCGAGCAGTTCACCAAGCCCGATGAAAAAATTTCGGTTTATCGCACCGGGAAGTTCACGGATTTTTGCCGCGGGCCGCATATTCCTTCGACAGGAAAGATCAAAGCGTTCAAGCTGCTCAACATTGCGGGAGCATACTGGCTGGGAGATGAGAAGAATCCGCAGCTGCAGCGCATCTACGGGACTTCGTTCTTCTCGAAGAAGGACCTCGACGATTATCTGAAGCACGTCGAAGAGACCAAAAAGCGCGACCATCGCGTGCTGGGCAAACAGCTTGATCTGTTTTCGATCCAGGAACTCGCCGGGCCGGGGCTGATTTTCTGGCATCCCAAGGGCGGAATCATCCGCAAAGAGATGGAAGATTGGATGCGCTCGGAGTACATCAAGCGTGGCTACTCGCTGGTGTACACGCCGCATGTGGCGCGGCGACAGCTGTTCTACACCTCGGGGCACGAGGGGTATTACTCGCAGAACATGTTCGACGCCATGGAACTCGATGACGCCGAGTACCGGCTGAAACCGATGAACTGCCCGGGACACATTCTGATTTATCGTGACTCGCTGAAGTCGTATCGGGACCTGCCGGTGCGGCTGGGCGAACTGGGTACGGTGTATCGGTATGAACGCTCCGGCGTGATGCACGGGCTGTTGCGCGTGCGCGGGTTTACGCAGGACGACGCGCATATCTTCTGCACGCCGGAGCAGATCGAGGGTGAGATTGCCGCCTGCCTTGAGTTTGCACTCGACGTGTTGAAGGACTTTGGGTTCGACCAGTTTCAGACCGAGTTGTCGACCTGGAATCCCGACGACCGGAAGAATTTTGTGGGCAGCGAAGATCAGTGGAACCATGCCACGCAATCGCTCGAGAAGGTGCTCAAACAGCGGGGAATCGAGTACAAGACGATGCCGGGCGAGGCCGCGTTCTACGGGCCAAAGATCGACATCAAACTGGTGGATGCGATCGGAAGATTGTGGCAGCTCTCGACCGTGCAGTTCGACTTCAACCTGCCGCAGCGGTTTGGACTCGAATACGTCGCTGAAGATGGATCGCGGAAGCAGCCGGTCATGGTGCATCGAGCACTGTATGGGTCGGTGGAGCGCTTCTTCGGCGTGCTGATCGAGCATTATGCGGGCGCCTTCCCGGTATGGCTGTCGCCGGTGCAGGTCGCGATGATCCCAATCAGCGAGCGGCATGCGGAATATGCGAACAAGGTGGCGGATCAGCTCAAGTCCGTCGGAGTGCGTGTCGAGGTGGATACGCGCAACGAGAAGATGAATGCCAAGATTCGCGAGCACGCCATGCAAAAAGTGCCGTTCCTGCTGGTGGTCGGAGATAAAGAGGCAGAGGCGGGGAAGGTGAATGTCCGCTCGCGCGGGAAAGAGAAGACGGAGGACATGCCGGCTGCGGAGTTCGTCGAGAAGATCAGGAAGCTGATTGCGGAGAAGAGCCCGGGAGTGTAGGTGGTTCGTGTGGGGACGGCCGCCCCCGGCTGTCCGGCGGGCGCTAGCCCGCCTATGCTCATGGCTAAATCAGCGGAGGGTTAGCGCAAAACAGCAGCGGAGCTGCGTTCCGCGGACAGCCGCGGGGCTCTGTCCCCACATTCGCTGTGCGGTACCATGTTCCCGTGCATCCCCTGGCTGAGCGCGTGCTGTCCCACATTGGGCGACAGGAGTCGCTGAGGGCTGGTAACCGCGTTGGCGTGGCCGTTTCCGGCGGCATTGATTCCGTTGCGCTTCTGCGGCTGCTGTTGGAGCTGCGGGGCGAGCTTGGGGTTGTTCTTTCTGTTGTTCATTTCAACCACAAGCTACGTGGGGCGGAATCCGATGCGGATGAGCGATTCGTCGCGAATCTGGCGCGCCAGCACGACCTGGAGTTTCTTAGCGACAGCGAAGACCTTGTGCAGTACGCAGCGGAGGAGCACGTCAGCGTCGAGGCGGCGGCGCGTGAGTTGCGGTATGGGTTCTTTCGGCATCTGCTCGGCGAAGATCGAGACGGCGACCCTCAGGGGCTAAGGCCCTCAGCAGATTGTGCCGTGGAGGGTTCCGGTGCTGCCAACCCCGGTCCTGAATTCCTTACTAGCGAAAAATCCGGCTGGACCGAGCCATTTCCAGTTCCACTGAACAAAGTTGCCACCGGGCACACGCTCGATGATCAGGCCGAGACGGTTCTTATGCGGATGATTCGCGGGGCGGGACTTCGCGGGCTGGGCGCGATCTATCCACGTTTTGCGGTGGAGGGTGACGACGGGCAACTCTGCGGCGAGATCGTGCGGCCGTTGCTGGCGGTTCGACGGAGCGAACTTGAGCAATATGTCACAGAGATTGGACAATCCTGGCGCGATGATTCGACCAATGCCGACGTTTCATTCACGCGCAACCGCGTGCGCAAGCTCGTGCTTCCCTTGCTGGAAAAGGAATTCAATCCGGCGGTGGCTGAGGGCCTTGCCGAATTGGCGGAGATTGCCCGCGGGGAGGAAGACTACTGGGAAAACGAGATCGCGGGCTGGATGGGGACCGCGGTGCACTGGGCCGAGCCGGATTGGGCGCGGGAGGTGTCTGGCCGATCGGAACTGGTTCGGATCATCCCCGCCACGAACCGACCCAAAGCGAATTCATCGGCAAATGAAGAGTTGCGAGCGCGCATCGAAAGCGCACCGTGGCTGGTCATGCATACCTCTGTGGACCGCGTCTGGTTTCTTGGGGAGCCGACTGCCGTTCAGCGACGAGTGGTCAAGGCCATCGGCGAGCAGGCGGGGATTCCACTCGAGTTCAAGCACGTCGAAGGGATTCTGCGACTTGCCGAAGCGGGCCCGGGTTCTGGCAAGGAACTGGCTCTTCCGCTGGGCTGGAAAGTTGAGCGAGAGCCCAATCGGCTGCTTTTCCTGACTCCCGATTTGCGAGAGCCAACGCCGCGACAGGATTATGAGTATGCCCTTCCGGTCCCCGGAATGGTCGCCGTACACGAGGCGGGGTCAGAATTCGAAGCGCAACGCATTCCCGGGAGCATGAACGCAGGGTATAATCCAGATCGCCTGCTGGACGCGGAATCTTTACCCGGACCGCTAAGGGTGCGGAACTGGCGTCCGGGAGACCGATTCTGGCCGGCCCACACCAAGTCCCCCAAGAAGATCAAGGAACTGCTGCAGGAGCGGCATGTGGCGTTGCCGCAGCGTCGCCTGTGGCCCGTGATAGTGAGTGGGGACGAGATTGTGTGGGTGCGTGGGTTTCGGTCGCCGACGAAGTTGCAGGCGAAACCGGGGCGTGATGCCGTGTTCATTGCGGAAAAGCAACTGGCCGAGAAAGCGGCAATGTAGAATCCGGAGGCCAATTGATTCGATGAGCGGTCCGCGATCCGAGCCACTTCGCCAGGTCATCACCAGCGAGCAGATACAGAAGCGCGTGAAGGAACTGGGGCGGCAGATTTCCGACGATTACAAAGGGCAGACGATCCAGATGCTGGCCGTGCTGGAGAACGCCTTCATGTTCATGGCTGACCTGGTGCGGGCGCTGGAGGTTCCGGTTGTGTGCCAGTTTGTGAAGCCGAGGTACAGCCGGCCGCAGCCCGGCGCCGCACACGATGTCATGGAAATTTTCTTCAGTCACGAACCCGACATTCGAGGGCAGCATATTCTACTGGTCGAAGGCTTGGTCCACTCCGGGGTGACGAGCGAGTTTCTCATGAGCGACTTGTGCGCCCGCGGAGCCGCGTCCGTCAAGCTGGTAACCCTGCTCGACCGGCAATCGGCGCGCCGGGTGCTGTTGCAGCCGGATTATTTCGGGTTCCTGGTGGATGAGACTTTTCTGGTCGGTTACGGCTTGGGCGCGGTCGAGCAGACGAACCGGAATCTGCCCTATTTGGCGGCAGCAAACCCCGGTGTACCAGTGACTTAAGTCATCCTTACGGCTCCGCGCGTTTTTGCCACGGAAAAGGTAGAATAGGACCTAGGCATTTCGTCAATCAAAAACTGGCGATGGGCATCTAATATCGTTGTAGGAGCCTCGGGTTGGTGTTGCTGGCCACCCTTGCTGAACTGAGGAGTCGTCTAGGTGAACTCAACTGTAAAGACCGTATTGTTCTGGTTGCTTATCGTGGTCTCGGCGGCGTTGTTGTGGGAAGTGGTGAAGGGCGCCCGGGACGGCCAGAAGGATAAAGAAATTAACGCCACTCAGTTCATGAGTGATGTAGACCAGAACAACATACGAGAGCTTACCGTGAACGGGATGGAAGTGCGGGGCAAGTACCGCGATGGCTCGGCCTTCCACACGACTCTCCCGGGCAACTACTTTACTCCCGAAGTGCTGAAGTCCTTGCACGACAAGAATGTGCAATACGGGTTCCGCGACATCAACAGCGGGAGCCTTCCGCTGCAATTGTTAGGGACATGGGCGCCGCTGATCCTGCTGGCTGCGTTGTGGTTTTTCATGATTCGGCAAATGCAGACGGGTGGAAATAAGGCCCTGTCGTTCGGCAAGAGCCGGGCGCGGCTGCTGTCGATGCAGCAGAAGAAAGTCACGTTCAAGGACGTGGCGGGCGTGGAAGAGGCCAAAGAAGAACTCCGCGAAATTATTGAGTTCCTGCGCGAGGCGCAGAAGTTCCAGAAACTGGGCGGGCGCATTCCTAAGGGGGTACTGCTGGTGGGACCTCCGGGAACGGGCAAGACGCTTTTGGCTCGTGCGGTCGCGGGCGAAGCGAATGTGCCGTTCTTCTCGATTTCGGGTTCGGATTTTGTGGAAATGTTCGTCGGTGTTGGTGCCAGCCGCGTGCGCGACCTGTTCGAGCAGGGGAAGAAAAATGCTCCCTGCATTATTTTTATCGACGAGATCGATGCGGTCGGTCGGCACCGCGGGGCGGGACTGGGTGGTGGGCACGACGAGCGCGAGCAGACTTTGAACCAGTTGCTGGTGGAGATGGACGGGTTCGAGTCGAACGAAGGCGTCATTTTGATGGCGGCAACGAACCGACCAGATGTGCTGGATCCGGCGCTGCTGCGGCCTGGGCGGTTTGACCGGCGGGTGGTGGTGAGCCGTCCGGATGTGCGGGGGCGCGAGGAGATCCTCCGCGTTCATACCCGCAAGATTCCTCTTGCCGAAGACGTTGATCTTTCTGTGCTGGCTCGCGGGACGCCCGGGTTCTCTGGGGCCGATCTGGCCAACATGGTGAATGAAGCGGCGTTAGCAGCTGCGAGGCAGAATCGCAAGGCGGTTCTCCAGTACGACTTTGAACTGGCCAAAGACAAGGTTCTGATGGGAGTGGAGCGAAAGTCGCTGTTGCTCACCGACGAAGAGAAAAAGAATACGGCCTACCACGAAGCGGGGCATGCTCTGGTGGCGGTGAAGATGCCCAACTCCGATCCGTTGCATAAAGTCACGATCATCCCTCGCGGCATGGCCTTGGGCGTGACGATGCAGTTGCCCATCGATGACCGGCACAACTACTACAAGAATTATCTGGAGACCGAGATCGCCATCCTCATGGGCGGGCGCATCGCGGAAGAGTTGTTCCTGAACCAGATGAGCACCGGCGCTGGCAACGACATTGAGCGGGCCACGGATATGGCGCGCAAGATGGTCTGCGAATGGGGTATGAGCGATCTGGGGCCGATGACCTTCGGAAAGAAAGAGGAGCAGATCTTCCTGGGCCGCGAGATTGCACAGCATCGCGACTATAGTGAGGACACCGCAATCAAGATTGACCAGGAAGTTCGCAAGCTGGTCAACAACGGTTATCACATGGCGAAGCAGATCCTGTCGGAGAATCGAGATGTGCTCGAGAAGATCGCCAAGGCGCTGATTGAACGCGAGGTTCTGGACGCGAATGAGATTAAGCTGCTGGTTGACGGCCGGGAACTTCCGCCGGTTCAGCCTCCGCCATCGAAGCCTGACGACGGCGTGCAGCATGTGATCAAGCCGGAGTTGCAGCCGGGACGTGCCAAAGGGGGCGAGCGTCCCGCAACGGCATAACCAGATTGAACCTAAGGTCCCGTTACTTTCGTTTCGATTCCGAATGCCAGATAAAGCGTAAGCCCACACTGCTCGGCTAGACTCGGAACCAGGATTCGCCGATCTACTTGTGCTAAACGGCGTTTCCTTGTTCGGAGGAAACATGGCCGGGGCAACGGCTGCTTTGCCAGCCCGCATCGCTCATCCAGATCACCTGGACCAGAGGGCAGCTTCACCCCCGGGAACGACCCCCTGGTGGTACCTGTTTTTCTTCGTATCTGGATTTCCGGCTCTCATCTACCAGATAGTCTGGCAGCGATCGCTGTTCACACTCTACGGAGTGAACACTGAGTCGGTCACCATGGTGGTCACCGCCTTTATGCTGGGCCTCGGCTTAGGCAGCCTGCTGGGCGGCGTGATTTCGCGTCAACAGCGATGGCCGTTGTTGGGGATCTTTGGAACCGTGGAGTTGCTGATCGGCGCATATGGAATTCTGTCGCTGAGGGTTTTCCATTGGGCCGCGAACTTTACTGCCGGTGCTGCGCCGTTTCAGACCGGGCTCAGTGCCTTTACTCTGGTTGTTCTTCCGACCATGCTGATGGGTGCGACTCTGCCCATTCTGGTCACCTACAGCGTGCGGTTGTCGCACAATGTAGGAATCTCTGTGGGCGCTCTGTACGCGGCCAACACTTTGGGCTCAGCGGCGGCGTGCGCTTGCGCGGGGCTTTTCCTGATGCGATGGCTCGGCCAGGCTAAAACGGTGGGCGTGGCCGCCGGCTTGAACGCAATTGTCGGTGCATCCGTCCTGGTTTGGCAGTTCTTCCAGCCGACGCCGGCTGCTCTCGAAGAGGACTCCCCGCGTGCTGGCGATAGTCATCCGCCCGCGGCTAGCTTTCCCGTTGCCCTGGTTACTGGCGCCCTTACAGGATTTATCGCGCTTGGCTATGAGATCGTCTGGTACCGGCTATTTTCGTTCACCACTGGAGGAGTCGCGAAGAGCTTCGCCTTTCTTCTGGGCGCTTACCTCGCCGGGACTGCCGGCGGATCGGTGGTGACCACCCGCATCTGCAAGACGATTGCAAGCCCGCAGGTCATGATTCGGTTTCTTGTCGCCACCATCTTCGCTGCCAACCTGCTCGGATTTTTGGTAGGGCCTATCCTGTTCGCGCTGGTATTGCGGGTTTCTTACCTGTGGTCGCTGGTTCCCATCGGCATTGCCGCAGCCTGTCTTGGCGCAGTCTTTCCGATGCTTTGCCATATTTCGATTCCGGCTGACGGAAATGTCGGCGCGCGCACGAGCTATCTATACCTCAGTAACATTGTCGGTTCCGCGCTAGGCAGTTATGTGACCGGTTTCGTGCTCCTGGATCTTCTGCCGCTGCGCTATGTCAGCACTGCGCTCACCGTGCTCGGTCTCGGACTCGGTTTGGTGTTGCTGTTGAAGGCGCAATTGCCGAGAACCAGGTTCATCCTGCCGGCTGCCGGGGCACTGGTTGCCATGCTGTTGGTTGTCGAGGCATCGGAACCTTTGTTCCATCACATGTACGAGAAGATGCAGTTGAAGACCAAATACCAGCCTGCTTTGGAGTTCGCCCGGGTGGTCGAAACCCGTAGTGGTGTGGTCACCGTAACCGATACCGGCACGGTATTCGGCGGGGGGATCTACGACGGCCGGTTCAACGTGAGCCTGGTCAATGATTCGAATGGAATCGAGCGGCCGTTTGCGCTGAGCTACTTTCATCCCCATCCGCGGGAAGTACTGATGATTGGCCTTTCGTCCGGCTCGTGGGCACAAGTGATCGCGAACAATCCAGAGGTCCAGCACCTCACCATTGTCGAAATCAACCCCGGATACCTGCGCCTGATCAAGCAGATTGACGAGGTTTCCAGTCTGCTGAAGAATCCGAAAGTTCACATCGACATCGACGACGGACGACGCTGGCTGATCCGCAACGCCGGGCGCAAATATGACGCCATCGTGATGAACACGACCTACAATTGGCGCTCCAACGTTTCGAACCTGCTCTCGGTCGAGTTTCTGGAGTTGATTCGCCAACACCTGAACCCTGGTGGCGTACATTTCTATAACACCACGGACTCCGATGAGGTGATGGCAACCGGCGTACGAGTCTTTCCGTATGGAATGCGGGTGCTGAATTTCATGGTGGTCAGCGATGCGCCGCTGCAACTCAACGCGAAGCACTGGGCGGACGTGCTTCTGCAATATAGAATTGATGGGAAGCTGGTGTTCGACCTGTCGGAGCAGCAGCATCGCCAACGTCTGGGGCAAGTACTGTCCCTTCCGATGACGATGGACAAGAAGCTGCCAACCGCTTTCACGCTAGAATCTGCGGATCACATCCGGGGGCGTACTCGTCAGGCCCGCATCGTCACCGACGACAACATGGGTACAGAATGGTTTCAGTAAACCCCGGTGGAGAAGAGTTGGAGGGTTGGAATCCCGTAAGGCAAGCATTCTAAAAGCTTTGTTGCTGCCGAGCGACTGAACTACCCAACCCGGCAGGTGGTGTCAGCCTCTCCGGCAGATGGACACCTCGACCGAACGAGATCTCGGTGTCTTCCCCTGGGCCGAACGTCGTCTGCCTTGGAATCATTGCCGCCTTCAGGATCAGTCATTCTCCTTTCCCATTTTCCTTGTTACTGAGTCGATTCAGGCCCGCACGATGCGCGCTCCAGAAGCCCTCGTTTATGCTATAATTTGAATACTCGCTAACGGTCTTAAGTATTTGCAATTTCAATAACTTGAAGCCGGTGTCGCGGGCTTTTGGGTGAGCGGGATCAGGGCGAGTTTCCAGCCGGTTTCCAGGTTCGAGCAAGACCGAGTTCCAAAAGAAATTCGGGACATTTTCGCGGAGCGGAATGGCCACTAAAGAGATCAATACTCCCATCGTCGACGCCAAGACAAAAAACGGAAAAGTGACTCCGATCAGCGCAGCCAACGGCGTCAGCAACGGCAACAGCGAATACACCGCTGATTCCATCAAAGTGCTCGGCGGCATGGAGGCGGTGCGTAAGCGTCCCGCGATGTATATCGGATCGACGGGCGAACTGGGGCTGCACCACCTCGTCTACGAAGTCGTCGACAATTCTGTCGACGAAGCGCTGGCCGGATTTGCCACCAAGATTGAAGTCACGATTCACCTCGACAACTCGATCACTGTCGTTGACGATGGGCGCGGGATTCCCGTCGACGACATGGATATCGACGGCGAGAAAGTCTCGGCGGCGCAAGTGGTGATGACCACTCTGCATGCGGGTGGGAAGTTCGACTCGTCGACCTACAAGGTTTCGGGCGGACTCCATGGCGTGGGCGTGTCGTGCGTGAACGCTCTGAGCGAAGAACTTGAGCTGGAAATCTGGCGGGATGGTGCGACCTGGCAGCAGACCTATTCCAAGGGTGAGCCCACCAGCAAGATGCGGAAGACCGGCGTGGCCAAGGTCAAGCGGGGGACCAAGGTTCACTTTGTTCCGGACCGCTCGATTTTCACGGAAACGCAGTACAACTACGACACGCTGGCCCAGCGGTTGCGCGAACTGGCCTTCCTGAACAAAGGGCTTCTGATTACGCTCACCGATGAGCGTTCGACGGATTCAAAGTCGGGCGAAGCCAAGCACACCGAGTTCAAGTACAACGGCGGGATCGCAGAGTTCATCAAGCATCTGAATCGCGGCAAGCAGTTACTGCATGACAAGCCGATTTACATGGAAGCGGAACGCAGCGGAGTTGTCATGGAGATTGGTTTGCAGTACAACGACGCGTATTCCGAGACGGTCTTCAGTTTCGCCAACAACATCAACACCGTTGATGGCGGAACCCATCTCTCCGGATTCCGCACGGCCCTGACCCGCACCATCAACTACGCGGGACAGCAGATGGGGCTGTTCAAGGATGTGAAGGAGAATCTGACCGGCGACGATGTGCGCGAAGGCCTGGTCGCCGTCATCAGCGTGAAACTGCCGCAGCCGCAGTTCGAAGGACAGACCAAGGGAAAACTGAATTCTGATATCGCCGGCGTCGTGACCGCATTCGTGAACGAACGTCTGGGCGCGTTTTTCGAGCAGAATTCGACCGTTGCGAAGAAGATCATCAACAAGGCCGTAGACGCGGCTCGGGCGCGCGAAGCGGCACGCAAAGCGCGTGACCTCACGCGCCGCAAGGGCGCGCTTGATTCCGGTGGCTTGCCGGGCAAGCTGGCTGATTGCTCCGAACGCGATCCGAATCGCTGCGAGCTGTTCCTGGTCGAAGGCGAATCGGCAGGCGGGACGGCGAAGCAGGGGCGCGACCGCCGCTTCCAGGCGATCCTGCCACTGAAGGGAAAAATTCTTAACGTCGAGAAGGCGCGCTACGACAAGATGCTGGCGCACGAGGAAATCCGCGCCATGATCACCGCGCTGGGGACCGGCATCGCCAAAGACGATTTTGATCCGACCAAGGTACGGTACGGGAAGATCATTCTGATGACCGACGCAGACGTGGACGGGAGCCACATTCGGACATTGCTGCTAACCTTCTTTTTCCGGCACATGCAGGATTTGATCAAGCGCGGCAATATATTTATTGCCCAGCCACCGTTGTTCTCACTGAAGAAAGGCAAGTCGCTGCAGTACATCAAGGACGAGCGTGAATTTGTGAAGGTCATGGTGAAGCGCGCGGCCGACGGGCTGAGCGTGCGCTATGGCGAGGGCGCCGCAAAAGTCGAAGGCAAAGACCTGGCGCGATTTATGACCGTGCTGGATGAGTATTTGGGATTCTTCGACAAGCTTGACAAGCGTGTGCGCAACGAGCGCGTCACCGAACTCGTTCCCAAGCTCGATCTGGCCAAGCGCACCGATTTTGAGGGCGAGAAGAAGGAAGCGCCGAAGAAGATTGAGCGGCTGGAGAGAGAAATCAAGAAGCTGCAGAAGGACGAGGGCTTCAAGAGCGTCGAGGCACGGTTTGACGAAGAGCACAATCTGTGGGAAGTAGCCTTCGTCAACAAGCACGGCGCCGAACATGTCATCAACTGGGAACTGGCTTCCAGCGCGGAATGTCGGCAGATGATTTCGAAATACAAGCAGATCGAACCGTTTATGGAGCCGCCGTTCGTGGTCGAGACCTTGGTCAAGGCGGCACCGGCGAGCGGCAATGGCGATGCCTCGGGCGACGAAGCTGAGTCCACGGATGGCGAGCAGGAGGACAAAAAGCCTGCTCCCAAAGCGGCGAGGCGGAAAACAGACATCGAAGTGGTCGAGAAGACGAATGCTCGCGATCTTCGCGATCACGTGATCAACGAGGGACGCAAGGACTTCACCATCCAGCGTTACAAAGGTCTGGGTGAGATGACAGCGCCGCAACTGTGGGAGACGACCATGGATCCGGAGCGGCGCACGCTGCTGTCGGTAAGGCTCGAGGACATCGCCGAGTGCGAGACCATCTTCACCACGCTGATGGGTGAGGACGTGGAGGCGCGGCGGAAGTTCATCGAAGAGAATGCGCTGGATGTGAAGAACCTGGACATTTAAGACCGTTGGCCTCGGATCGAAACTGATTCCCACGGACCAAAAACAAGAAATTTGGGCGGCCTGCAGGCCGCCTTTTTCTCACCTCAAGAAATTCCCGAAGGCCTGTCTATTTCAAGCCTTCTACCAGGTACAGATCGGCCAGCATGCGGTGGTAGCCGAAGACGCAGGTCTTGGCGTCGGGAGTCATGAAGATGGGGCCGATGTTTTCGACGCCAGCGGGATCGGAGGGCATCAGTTCTTTCCAAGGCGTGCGCTGTCCGGTCTGCATATCGAGACGGTAAACGCGGGCAGGAAGTTCTCCGGGTTGGTAGATGTAGAGGGAGCGGCCGTCGGCGCTCCAGGTGATGGGCTGCTCTCCCTGATTGAATCCTGCGATAGGGCGCGGGTCGCCCCCCGCGACGGGGTAGAGATATCCTCGCTGGTCCGGACCGATGGCTGCAATCTGCCGGGAGTCGGGTGACAGGGAAAAAGCGGTTCCGTTGACTCCCTCTTCGGAGATCGCCTCGGACTTGCCTGTGGCCAGTTCATAAACGTAGAAGCGCACGCCTTTGCCGGGTTCGTCCGCGGTGAACAGGATGCGTTTGGCGTCGGGGAACCAGTGCGCCCAACTGTGGTTGATATTGTCTTTCGTCAGTTGTTTCGGCTCGCCAGCGCCTGTTGGCAGCAGCCTGAACTGGGAGGGCGACTCCTGCGATTGCGCGATGGCCCATTTGCCGTCCGGCGAAAGGGCGACTGCACCTCCCTCGCCGAGCAGGACTGCAGGTGAACCATCGGTCTTGCGAATGTAGACGGCGTACGTTAACCCGCCTGACTTGGAGTAGTCGAGGGCCCCGCCGCCGCCTTCTTCATCGAAGAGCAAGGTCTTGCCGTCGGCGGAGAGGTCCGAGGGATAGGTGTAATCGAGCCAGGAAAGCTCGCGCTGCCTGGCGTCGTCCGAAAAAACACCTAGAAGTTCACGGCGCCAGGTGGCGCGCACCAGGAGAACACGGCCGTCTTTGGCGATGTCGAGCAGCATCAGGGCGCCGGGCAGGCGGGCCACGATGCGTTGCTTTCCGTCTAGCGAAGTTGCGTAAAGAGTGCGGTCGGTGCCGGACTTGCTGGCGGTGAACCAGATCTCTTTGCCGTCGGGCGACCAGGCCAGGCCTTGGATGGTGAACCATTGGGCGGAGAGCAGCTTTTTATTTCCGGCGAGGTCGACGACGGCCAGAGAACCACTGTCGTCGCCTTGCAGCGGATGGTCGGCAAAAGCAATCAGTCCGCCCTTGGGAGAAACGCGAGGATGGCTGATCCATCCTCCGGTCAGGTAGAGTGGCTTGCCGATGGGAAGTTCGAGGCGGTTGCGGCCATCCAGATCGCGAACCACGGCGATTGTTCCATCAGGCGCCCAGTCGGCCCACTGCACCTGCTCGAGCATCTCACGCGGGGCGCCTCCGGAGAGCGGAGCACGCGCCAGAGTGCCCAGGCTGACCCCCGGACCGACGGCCTTGCTATTGAGCAGCACGGCCATTTCGGAGGTAGGAGAGATCGACATCAACTGTGTGCGGCTGAGGCCCATCGAACGGGACTCCGGAGCTTCAGGGCGCGCCGTGAAAACGTCGACGGGATTTCCCTGCCAGGCGGCACTGTACAGGATGGTCTGACCATCTGGTGCGAAGCGGGCGGAGCGGATACTGCCACGGCGGAAAGTGAGTTGGCGATAGAGCGGAGGCTCAACCGGGGCGGGAGTGAAAAGCAGTTTTCCGCCAAACAATCCCGCGGCTGCTGCGACGAGAAGGCCGAGCGCGATTAGAACTGGGCCGCGCGATGTTTTACGAGGTCCGGCCGGCGTCACTGAGGTGGTTTGGACCGTGGATGACGAAACGGGCTGCGCCGATTCCTGTACGGCTGAAGTCCGCGAGGAGTCCAGGGAACGCTTTAATCGCCGGAGGTCGGCGCGCATCTCGGCTGCGGTCTGGCAGCGCATCTCGCGATCTTTTTCCAGTGCCTTGCTGATCGTTTCTTCGAGCTTTGGCGGAAGCCCGGGGTTCAGGCGAATCGGGGCTGTGGGCGCGCGGTTCAGAATCGCCTCAGTGACCACGGCGGAGGTCTCGCCCCGGAAGGGGAGGACGCCGGTGGCCATCTCGTACAGCACGACGCCGAAAGAAAAAAGATCGGTGCGGGCGTCGAGGTCCTTGCCGCGCAGTTGCTCGGGCGACATGTAGGCCACGGTGCCGACTGCGGTTCCGGGACTGGTCAGATCTAGGTTCGTCGGGTCGGCGACGGTTTGCGAGTCACCGCTGGTGGGCGTGGCGGCGCGGGAAACTTTTGCCAGGCCGAAGTCGAGAATCTTGGCGTGGCCGCGATCGGTGACGAAAATATTGGCGGGCTTTATGTCACGGTGGACGATGCCCTTGGAATGCGCGGCATCGAGCGCGTCCGCCACCTCGATCGAAAGCGTCAGCAGGCGCTCGATCTCCATGGGCTTGCCGTCGATGAGGTGCTTCAGCGTCTCCCCGCTGAGGCATTCCATGACGATAAAGAGATGTCCCTCGTGCTGGCCTATCTCGTGGATCGTACAGATGCTGGGATGGTTCAGAGATGAGGCGGCTCGGGCTTCGCGGCGGAAACGCTCGAGGGCTTGGGGGTCCTGCGAGCAGTCGTCGGGAAGAAATTTCAGAGCCACGAAGCGGCCGAGGAGCGTGTCTTCGGCTTTGTAAACGACGCCCATCCCGCCGCCACCAAGCAGTTCGGTAATCCGGTAGTGTGAGACGGTTTGGCCAATCATTTGTCGGGTGGGCTAGGCTCAGTGGCCGCGGTCTGGGGGTGACCGTAAGGTCGAGTAATCTTAGGGCGAATCGAGGCTTCCGTCAATGCAAAGGCGCAAATGGGCGCAAATGGGCAATGCTAAGTCTCCTGCAAAGTCGACCTCATCCACCGTTCCATACGTGATTGGCCACGACGATCAGGAACAAAATCGTCTCGCCAACGCTCTATTCCGAACAGAGTCGCGTTTTTCGGTTAGCGCGAAAGGAACACACATGTCGGTGACTCTGGGATGGCGATGGATAGCGTTTTGGACCAGCGCTAAGAACCTGAGGAACGGCTGGCTGATAGCGATAGGATTTGCCGCACTGTACGTTGGGGCAATTCGGCCGTACGAAAACGCGCGCCGCATCGCCAACTCGAGGGCTACCGGATTAGCGGCAGACGGCAGTGTTGTGAGCTATTGGCGGCAGGCGCGCGTATTTCACCAATTGGGAGTGGCACGGGAACGGGAATCTCTCGGCGTTGTAGGCGGAGTGCCTGGCGGCATCACCAGCAGCAAGAGAGGCCCCGTGCAGGCCATGGCGTATTTGAGCGCCCCGCAATCTCCGGGGCAGCCGCAGGATGCGGCGACCGAGGATGCAGACAAGGAGCGGAAAATTGTCCGTACAAGTTCGCTGGAACTGGTTGTGGCGAAGCCGGCTGAGGCTGCGGAGAAGATTCGCGCATTGGCGGAGCGGGTCGGCGGTTTTCTGGTGCGTTCGGAAATACGCGGAGACCAAGACATAAGTGGAGGGTTACTCACGATCCGCGTGCCGGCGGCGCGGTTCGAGGACGCGCGGTCGGAAATCCGCAAGCTGGGCTTGCGTGTGGAGAGCGACAGGATTGAGGCGCAGGATGTGACGAGGCAATACGTGGATCAGGGCGCGAATCTTCGCAATCTGCGCGCCGAGGAGGGGCAGTATCTGGGCATCCTGAAGCAAGCCAAAACAGTGAAAGACACGCTCGAAGTGAGCGAGAAATTGAGCGCAGTGCGCGGACAAATCGAACAGCAACAGGCGGAATTCGATGCGCTTTCCAGACAAATAGAGACCGTGGCCATCACCGTTTCTCTGCGAGCGGAAGCCGAGGCGCGGGTGTTTGGGTTGAACTGGCGACCGCTGTATCAGATGAAGCTTGCGTTGCGCGACGGGCTCGATGGGGTGGCGACGTATTTGTCGACCATGATTGCGATTGTATTTTTTCTGCCGACAATGATTTTATGGCTGGTTACGATTGTGATTGTCTGCGCAGTGGGGTGGAAGACGCTGCGCTGGGTGGGGCGGCGGTTCTTTGGATGGAAGCCCGCGGCCGCTCCGGCGCAAAGATGAGGGGAGGACGAGGTCAAGCATTCTCGGCAGGCTTGATATCTTCCGGCTCTGGTTTCTCGCCGCGAAAGACCCGCGAGATGCCGCGAACGACGCGGCGGATGGGCAGTTCGCCTTTGATGTCGGCAAAGAAAATTTCGCCGGTGCGGCTTCCGCGGTAATACCAGCGCTTGAGCAGAGCGAGGTGCTCCATGGTTTCCAGCGCTGATTTTGTTTTCGAAGTTGGGAATGATTGCATCGCCTCTTGCACTCGCGATTCCATGGACTGTGATTTCGTGTGCTCAGCGGCTTGAATCACGAACTGGATCGGCCCTGAGATTCTCCCGGAAGCGATTTGAAAGAACGCCACCGAGCCGTCGATGTGGCTGGGCTGAATCATCAGCGCGGAGAGTCGGTCGAGGCGCTGAACGATTTCGGGAAGCTGGCTGACGACCGGCTTGAGTTTCTCGATACGCACGTGGATCGCGGCTGCGTCTTCGAAAGCGAGGCTGGCCGATGCGGCTTCGCGCTCGGTCGAGAGTTCGCGGAGCAAACAATCTCCGGCTGAATCAAAGTAAGTCTGCACCCGGCTCACTTCCGCGACGTACTCCTCGTCGGTACAGCCCTTAAAACACGGAGCCAGGCACATTTTCATCTCGGAATAGATGCAACCGGGAAACTTCGGGTCAGGGTTCAAGTCGTCGACACAGCGGCGCATCTTGAAGAAGTCGAGGGAATCGTTCATGAACTTTTCAGCCGTGACACGGGAAACAAACGGGCCATAGTAGAGGGAAGGTCCGTTGATCCGGCCCAAGCGCGTGGTGACCGACGCGCGCGGGTATTCGTTCTCGAGGTGAAGCTTGACGAATGGCGCGAAGCGGAAGCGCAATCGGTTCGAGTACGTCTTCGGAAACGCGGCTTTCAGCGCGGCGTAGAGCAGGAACCCGGATTCGAAGTCGGATCCGGTCGGGGAGTATTCGATCGTGCCGACGCGGTCGCGGAGATTGAGCTTTTTTGTGCGCTCTTCGACCGGACCGAGAAGCCGCTGCAGCCGGCGTCGCAGATTCGCCGTCTTGCTGACATAGGGTTCGGATTTCGCATCCCCGCCACGGAGTAAGAAAACTGCGGGGCCGGCAGGGACCGCCGAGAAAACGTCGGTATCCCGCTCTGGCGCGAATTCCAGGCGCTCGGTCAACACACGATCATTCTAGTGGGGAAACTGGCCTCGCAGAAATGGGGAGCAATTTAGAAAAGCCCCGCTTCTCGCCAAGAACGCGGGAAATGGGGCACCCGACGGCTGCTGCCCGACAACAATCCGCGTGAATCAACGCCGAAAGAAGCTATCGAAAACTGGCGCTGCGGAAAGTCTTGCGGAAGTCGCTTTAACCTTCCAGTTGCACTGGCAGTCGCAGCCAGTAACGCGGCGGTCGTTCTTCGCGCCAGGCCTGGCATTTGGACTAGCCGGAACGGTCTTCCAGCCGGTTCCTTCACACCACGGTCAAACTTCCACAGTAGCCTGAATCACCCCAACCTTCCAACCCGGACTGAATCCCTCTCTTGCGACTTTGCACCGGAACGAGCGTTTCACGCAAGCCGGAAAAACTCGCGGCCGGTGTACATCTTGTGAAGGAAGCACGTGGACTGTGGACGGCGTAGGAAAAACCCTTGGGGGCCGGCGCCAGAAGCCGCTTGGGAAGGCCCAATTCGGCCCGGGCCGGTGTGAAACAGGCTTCCGGCGCGGATTTTCACAGTTGACATTCGCCGCAGAGGGAGGAGAATACGAGCGACCAGGTTTCCCAACTCAGCCATAGCCATTTCTCATCCCGGTGTAGGCTGGGCACGAAAGAGACCTGCGAGGAGAGACTATGAATAAAGCGGACCTAGTTGACAAGATCGCGGGCGCATGTGAGATCAGCAAGGCACAGGCCACGACTGCGATCGATACCGCCGTGGACAGCATCACGTCTGCCCTCCGCAAAGGAGATCGGGTAGCTTTGATAGGCTTCGGCACTTTTTCGGTGTCGCAAAGAAAGGCACGGAACGGGCGCAACCCGCAGACCGGAGCTACTATCAAAATTGCTGCCCGTAAAGTCGCGAAGTTTACCCCTGGAGCTGAACTTAAGAAGTCCGTCAATAAAAAGTAGGTCGGAAGTAAAATTCAAGATCGCAGATCAAAGAACAAAGAACGAAGAACGGCAGGGGGTCGGCCCTGCCGTTTTTGCTGCGCACGAGAATTCGTAGCCATTTCAGGAGCAGCCCTCGAGTTGAGTAGGGAGTGGAATAGTGGAGACGGCCTTTTCGCGTTCCGCAGGACTGCTGATCGTGATGGGGTTGCTGGCGGCTCTGCCGGCGCAGAAAGCCCGACCTCTCCCTTTCGGCGCGTGGCGCCGGTTATCAGACGCGCCCGTGATTTCCCCGCGCGGCGTGGGATGGGAAGCCGCGGGCACCTTCAATCCCGCAGTGGTGGTTGAAAAAGGCGTCGGTAGCAACAGGATCGTCATGCTCTACCGCGAGCAAGATAAGCAGGGAACTTCGCGGCTGGGCTATGCCGAGAGCACCGATGGAGTCCACTTTACCCGCAGGGATGAGCCTGTTCTCAGTCCGTCGGCCGAATACGAGAAAGGCGGCGGAGTCGAGGATCCCCGGCTGGTTCAATTTGGGGACACTTACTATTTGACCTACACGGGATACAACAAGAAAGACGCACAGCTTTGCCTCGCAACTTCAAAGGATCTCATTCATTGGGATCGCAAGGGCGTGATCATCCCGGCCGACAAAGGAAACTGGAATGTGAAGTGGACGAAGTCGGGCGCCATCGTGCCCGAGAAGGTCAATGGCAAGTATTGGATGTATTTTCTGGGCACCAGTGCTGACAACAAAGACCAGGCAGGCCTCGCCTTCTCCACCGATTTGCTGCACTGGACCGAGGCAACCGAGACTCCCGCGCTGCCGGTGGGGCCCGGGCACTTCGATTCGCGCGTCGCGGAACCGGGCCCGCCGCCGATCTTAACGCCGCAGGGGATTGTCCTGATCTACAACGGTGCCGACGACAAACTGGTGTACCGCACTGGAGTCGCGATCTTCGACCGGGCCGATCCGCGGAAGCTGCTCTGGAGAAGTGATGAGCCGGTATTCGCTCCCGAAAAAGAGTGGGAGAAAGTCGGCCAGTTCCTAACGTGGTTTTCGTAGAAGGCATGGTGGAACAGCGCGATCGGTACTTGATCTACTATGGCGGCGCGGACATGTATGTGGGTGTGGCCGAAGCGCCGCATATTCATTGATGCGCTCGTGACCTCGCGCTGCTTGACCCCCTGGCAGCACCCACCCTAACATCGACTGGGGCCCATGCGAGTTTCGATTTTCTCTTCTTTGGCGGTTCATCCCTTCTGCAGCGCTCTCGTCGAGGTGTGTCTCCTGCTCTCCGGAACGCTGCTCATCGCGCAGCAAGCCAAGCCCTCCTCCCCGCCCGCTTCCACCGCTCACTTCACGGACGTCGCCGAGAAGGCTGGACTGACCGCGCAGAACATCTTCGGAGGCATCGACACCAAGAAATACATCATTGAGACCACCGGCAACGGCGTCGCCATTTTCGATTACGACAACGACGGCTGGCCCGACATTTTTCTCGTGAACGGCACCAGGCTTGATGGATTCCCGTCGGGGCAGGGTCCAACCAACCGGCTGTATCGCAACAATCACGACGGAACTTTCACCGACGTCACTGCGAAGGCGGGGCTGAGCGGAACCGGCTGGGGGCAAGGAGTTTGCGTCGGCGATTACGACAACGACGGCTGGGAGGACTTGTACGTTACTTACTACGGCAAGAATCGGCTCTACCACAATGACCACGGCGTCTTCACTGAAGTCGGGGAGAAAGCTGGCGTCGCCGGATCAGGAAAAGCTTGGGGCACGGGCTGTGCGTTTGTGGACTACGACCGTGACGGCCATCTTGATCTGGTGGTGGCGAACTATGTGGATTTTGATCTGGCGACGGCGCCAGTTCCCGGGGAACGGCCGACCTGCATGTGGAAAGGCGCTCCTGTAATGTGTGGTCCGCGCGGGCTGGCCGGAGCCAAGAATATCCTCTATCACAATCGGGGTGATGGGACGTTTGAAGATGTCACCCTGAAGGCGCACATCGATCGTACCGACGGGCACTATGCCTTCAGCGTGTCGACGCTCGATTTCGACGAAGACGGCTGGCCCGATATTTTCATTGCCTGCGACAGCACGCCCAGCATTCTTTATCGCAATAACCACAACGGCACGTTCACCGACATCGCAGTCACGGCGGGGGCGGCGTTCAACGAAGACGGGCGCGAACAGGCAGGGATGGGATCAACGATCGGCGATTATAACGGTGACGGGCATCTCGATATCTTTAAGACGAATTTCTCCGACGATACATCCACGCTATACAAGAACAACGCGGACGGCACGTTTACCGACGCCACCGCGGCAGCGGGTTTGGGTCTCTACACGCAGTACCTGGGCTGGGGAACGATGTTCTTTGACATGGACAACGACGGCTGGCCCGACTTGATTCTGGTGAACGGCCACGTCTATCCCGAGGTCGATAGCCACCATCTCGGCAGCAGCTATAAAGAACCGCGCATTCTTTATCACAACAACGGCGATGGGACATTCAGCGATATTTCCGCATCCAGCGGATCGGGCATTACGACTGCGGCTTCATCGCGCGGGCTGGCGGTTGGGGATTTGTGGAACGATGGCAGAATGTCGGCGGTGATTAACAACATGAATGGCACACCGAGCCTGCTGGTGAATCAAATTCGCAATTCGAACCATTGGGTGGCGATTCGCCTGGTCGGAACGAAATCGAACGCCGATGGCATTGGAGCGCGCGTTCGCGTCAAAACGACAGCGCGTGTGTCAGTCGACGAAGTTCGGAGCGGATCGAGTTATATCTCGAATAGCGACATGCGGGTTCACTTCGGCTTGGGCGTGGCGACGAAGATTGAGTGGGTCGAAGTCCGCTGGCCTAGCGGACTGACGGAGCGGTTTGCGAATCTCCCGGCGGATCAGATTCACACTGTCAAGGAAGGCACAGGCGCGGCGGTTGAACCGGATCCGAAGCAGCCATAGAGGCAGGCTACTTTGCTGACCTGGGATTTTTTGGGAACTGCATCGTACGGCTGATTCCTTCACCTTCTTTCACGAAGATCAACTGGTTCGCCTTGATATCTTTTAGTGTGTCGACCCGACCGCTGGGCCAGCGAATCTCCAGCACCTCAACTTTCTCGGCTTTTCCGAGTCCAAAATGAACTCGCAGATCATTCTGTGAGAAATAGCCTCCGCCGCTGCGGACTTCATCAATTTGCTGGTGCGGCTTCGACTCCCCGGGCGGATGCGTCACGCACATTAGCCGCGCGCCAATCCCGCTGCGGTTCGATTTCGTTCCGACGGTGCGGACCTTGATCCAGTTGTTGTCGAGCTTCGTGTCGCAACGGAGAAGCTGCGGATAGTCGTTGACCGTGTTGACGACCACATCGATATCGCCGTCGTTATCGAAATCGCCAAAGGCCGCGCCCCGCGATGCACTCGGCTCCGAGATACCGGGGCCGACCTGAAAGGAAATGTCAGCAAAGTGGCCATTGCGCAAGTTCTGATACACCAGTTTGCGCTGCGCATAGCCGGCTTCCGTTCTTAACTGTTCGACTTCCGGATAGACGTGGCCGTTGCAGATCAGGATGTCGGGCCAGCCGTCGTTGTCCATATCGAAGAAGCCTACCCCCCAGCCCAGGAACTGCGTGTGCGCACCCAGGCCCGCGGTGAACGTGGCGTCTTCGAAATTTGCACCGCCTTGATTGTGATAGAGCGAGGGCGTATCGCCGGCGAAATTCGTCTTGACCAGATCCAGGTTGCCATCCATATCATAATCTGCTGCCGCGATGCCCATGCCGGCCTGAGGTTTGCCGTCGGGACTGAGCGCACAGCCGGCTTCGATGGCGATGTCCTCGAACTTCCCATTTTTCTTGTTCTGGTAGAGGGCGCTGGCGGTGGAGTCGTTGGCCACGTATATGTCGGGCCAGCCGTCGTTGTCGAGGTCGGCCGTCAGCACGCCCAGGCCGTAGGTGCCGTTGGCACGGAGAATTCCCGAGGCCTCGGAAACATCGGTGAACGTGCCATCCCCGTTGTTGTGATAGAGAATATTTTTGCCGCCTTGCAATCCGGGTGGGCCGCACGCGACCATCACACTCTTATAGAGGCAAGGGCCTGACTCCGGCACGGGCGCCGTGGCGAGATCGAGTTCAATGTAGTTGGCGATGAACAGATCGACTTGGCCATTGCGGTCGTAGTCGACAAATGCGCAACCTGTGTTCCAGCGCATGCCCTTGCCCGCCACGCCCGCTCTCTGGCTGACATCGGTAAACGTGCCGTCTCCGTTGTTGTGATAGAGCACGTTCTTGCCATAGTACGTAACGAATAGGTCATCCCAGCCGTCATTGTCGTAGTCGCCAAGGCAGCAACCCTGTCCCCAGCCGGAATGGGCGACGCCTGCTTTCGCGGTGACGTCGGTGAACGTGCCGTCACGATTGTTGCGGAAAAGATGCGAGGTCGGCTCACCTCCGGCAGGGAATCCTTCCAGGCGCGTGCCGTTTACCAGGAAGATGTCGAGCCAGCCGTCGTTGTCGTAGTCGTAGAAGGCGACGCCGCATCCGGTGGTCTCGAGCAAATACTTGTTCTTGTGCTCGCCGCCGAAGATGGTCTTCACGTTCAATCCGGACTCGCGGGCGACGTTGAGGAAACTGACGCCAGGGTCGGCGGTCCGAGTCTGGGATTCATCTTTCGGGGCCGGCTTCTGTTGTGGAGGCGGGGCTGCTTCGAACCAGCGTGGGAGGGCGAGTGCCAGCACGTTCTCCAGCGAGAGCACCAGAGCGGAACGGCTGAGAGATTTCAGAAAGACGCGGCGTGAAGGGAACAATAGATCGCTACCTGGCCCACTCGGCTCGTGCTAAAATTCGCCCCTAATTCTTATATTCAGTGAACCGCCACTTTGCAAGCTTCGCTCCGGTCTTGGGGATTACTGCATTGAATGGGGCCTTTTTCTGCCTCCGAAATGGTGCACTCATGGCACTGGCGGCGATCTGGCTGACTGGCGGTGGTTTCTCAGCCGCGCAGAAGACTGCGCCATCGCCCGAGTTAACGCGAACCATCCGTACTTGGGAGTTTCTTCCGGTCGTGGGGTCTCGTGCCGGGCTGTTCGGCAACGAGAGCGGACGTTTCGAGGCCTGGGTCTATCCCCTGAAGATTTTTCGCGAGTTCCATCTGGTTTTTCATGTCGGAGATCGCGCGCTTCCTGCCGAAACTCTAGCCCGCACACTGACGGTTCGGCCCGAGTCGGCATCGATCCTGTATGCGGGCGATTCGTTTCGCGTGCGCGAGACCCTTTGTGTGCCCGTTGACGCAGCAGGAGCGGTGATCCTGCTCGATGTCGAGACTGAGCAACCGTTGGAGGTAGAAGCAGCGTTCACAGCCGACTTCCAACTTGAGTGGCCAGCCGCTCTGGGTGGGACATTTGTAGATTTTGACGCCAAGCAACACGCATTTGTGTTTGGCGAGGAGGCGCGAAAGTTCGCTGCGCTGGTGGGCTCTCTAACCGCCGGAGACGCACACCTCGCCTACCAGACGAATTACTCCTCGGCGGACGAGAATTCGCTCCGCTTGGGAGTGACGCAAAGAGGTAAGGATCAGAAAGTGTTGGTCATCGCCGCGTCTGTTCGAGGCCGGGCGGACGCGGAAAAAACCTATGGGCACCTGCTGACCTCGTATGCGGACTCGATGCGCGAGTCGGCGGAATACTACCGTGCTTATCTAGGCAAGACCGTAAGCCTTGATCTCCCCGATGCTGCGCTCCAACAGGCCTATGACTGGGCGCGGATCAGCACGATTCAAGGACTTGTGAACAATCCTTATCTAGGTTCGGGGCTCGTGGCCGGTTATCGCACGTCAGGCGTCAGCCAGCGTCCGGGGTTCGCGTGGTTCTTTGGCCGGGACTCGCTGTGGACGTCGTTTGCTTTGAACGCCGCAGGCGACTATGCGACTAGCCGCGCCGCGCTCGATTTCATCAGTAAATATCAGCGGGAAGATGGCAAGGTCCCACACGAGATCTCGCAAAGCGCAAGCCTGGTGCCGTGGTTCAAAGACTATCCCTACGCCTATGTTTCGGCGGACGCCACGCCGCTTTTTATCATTGCGATGCATGACTATGCGTCGCAGAGCGGAGATTTGGCATTTGCCCGCGAAAAATGGGACAACGTGTGGCGGGCTTTTCAATTCCTGCGCTCCACCTATGACGCGCAAGGGTTCGCGCAGAATGCCGGGGTTGGGCATGGCTGGGTCGAAGGTGGCCCGCTGCTTCCGGTGAAGAACGAGTACTATCAGGCAGGCCTCGCCGTCGAAGCCCTGCGCGCCCTTTCCGATTTGGCACGAATTCTTGGCAAGAACGACATAAGCAAGGATCTCTCCGCGCAGTTCGACCGTGACCGAATTGCCCTCGATCAGGCATTTTGGTCACCGGACAAGAAGAGTCTCGCATTTGCTTTGAAACCAGGTAACCAGCGGGTTGAGGAGCCAAGCGTGCTCACAACGGTTCCCATGTGGTTCGGATTGCCGGAGGCGAGTCATGCCGACGAGACCATCACGCAACTCGCGAACGTAGATCACCAGACCGACTGGGGCATGCGGATTATTTCACAGCAGTCGAAAAACTATGATGGCTCGGGCTATCATTTCGGAGCGGTGTGGCCGCTGTTCACGGGATGGGCTTCAGTTGGCGAATATCGCTACCACCGGGCGTTTCCTGCCTATTCGAACCTTCGCGCCAACGCGCTGCTAGCCGCCGCCGGCGCACTAGGCCACTTCACCGAGGTGCTGTCTGGCGACTACTATCAGTCTTTTTCCACGAGTTCGCCACACCAGATATGGTCCGCAGCCATGGTGGTCAGCCCGATTCTGCGGGGGATGTTGGGGCTGCAGACCGACGCGGAAAAGCGCCAGATCACGCTGACCCCGCACGTTCCGGCGGGCTGGACATCGTTTGCCATTCACAACCTGAGCGTCGGCGGGACCGGTGTGGATTTTCAATATGGCAAGACGACCGATAGTGTGGTGCTTGAAATGAGACGCTCTGGAAGCGGCGATTGCTGGGTCGAGTTCTCCCCCGCTTTTAGCTTGCGCACCGAGGTGGTTGACGCCGAAATCAACGGACGTTCTCTACCCTTCAAAGTTCAGGAAAACGGCAACGACAAACACGTTTACCTTAGGTTCCAGACACCCGACACCGTCAGCAGAGTGGTGATCCGTGTGAAGAAAGACTTTGGCCTGGAGTTGGATAGCGAACTCCCCTCGCTGGGGAGCCCGAGCCGAGGCCTGCGCGTCGTCTCGGAATCGTGGAACACGCCTCGGACCCAACTGGACCTGGAGGTTGCGGGTCTGGCGGGAACAAGCTATGACCTTGGTGTTTGGAATCCCGGCCAAATCTCTTCCCTGGACGGGGCCGCACTTACCAAGCCGGGGAAGCTTGAAATTCAAATGCGCCCAGGACCAGCTGACGGCTACGTGCAGCAGAAGGTCACGATTCACTTCGCACGCCCTTGATTGTCTGCCCCTGCGGATCAAGCCGCAACCGCTAAAAAAGGATTAGACTCACTGGGTATGGCTAGCGCTGCGGCGGCGAAACTCACAATTCATTCCGGGAGTGCAGTCTTGACTATGCATAGAGCCTTGTGTGCGTTGTTGTGCGTTTTTTCGTGCATGGCGGGCCTCGCGACGGCCGCGCAAAACGCAGGCAGGGCAGTGGATGCGGAAGGTCATCAATGGTGGCAGCACGCGGTGTTCTACGAGCTTTATCCCAGGAGTTTTGCGGACAGCAACAACGACGGTGTCGGCGACATGAACGGCATTACGTCGAAGCTTGACTATCTGAAGAATCTCGGAGTAGACGCGATCTGGATCGCACCTTGCTTTCCGTCGCCGCAAGTCGATTTCGGCTACGACGTTTCCGACTACGAGAATATCGATCCGATGTACGGAACACTGGCGGACTTCGATACGCTGGCCGGCGAGGCCAAGAAGCGTGGGATTCACATCATTCTCGATTTCGTCGTGAACCACAGCTCTGACCAGCACAAATGGTTTTTGGACTCGAAATCGTCTCGCACTTCGAAGTTCCGTGACTGGTATATCTGGCGGGACGGCAAGGGGACGGGGCAGCCACCCAACAACTGGATCTCGATCTTTGGCGGTTCGGCATGGAAGTTCGATCCGACCACCAATCAGTACTACTACCACATGTTCTATGCGGGGCAACCGGACCTAAACTGGCGCAATCCGGCGGTAAAAGATGCCATGTTTGACGTGACCCGCTGGTGGTACCGGCGCGGCGTCTCCGGTTTTCGTCTGGATGCGGTGGACACGCTGTTCGAAGATCCCAACCTGCACGACAACCCCGTACTGCCCGGTACGAACGCCTTCGGCGATCCTGTCGAGCAGAGGAAATACAACGAGAAACTGCCCGAAGTGCACGACGCGCTGCGCGGACTGCGCAAAGTCGCCGATGAAAGCAATGCCGTGCTGATCGGTGAGACTTGGACTGCCGACATCAGCGAATTGAACCGCTATTACGGGGAAGGCAACAATGAACTGCAACTCCCCATGGATTTTCTTTTCACCATGGTCAACAAGCTTTCGCCGGCGGAATTTCGTAAGCAGATCGCGGCAGTAAACTCCGCCTCAGGGTGGCCGACGTTCGTCATCAGCAACCACGACATCGTTCGCTCATACGATCGCTATGGCGATGGCCAGCACAATGATCAGATCGCGAAACTGATGGCTGGTCTGTACCTGACTCTGCGCGGGACGCCGATCATGTATTACGGCGAGGAGATCGGGATGAAGACGACTCCGCCGACTCGCAAGGAAGACGTGAAAGATCCAATCGGCCGCGTCGGATGGCCAAAAGAGAAAGGCCGCGACGGCGAGCGCACGCCCATGCAGTGGGACGAAAGCGAGAATGCCGGCTTCTCGAAGGCTGCGCCCTGGCTTCCGGTGCCTCCGACCTACAAGACGCACAATGTGGCCGACGAAACCAAAGATCCCAATTCGCTGCTCGCGTTCTACCAGAAGGTGCTGAAACTGCGACATACGAATCAGGCGTTGTTGGACGGCAACTACGTACCCTTGAATGAAAATGACCAGAATGTGCTTTCGTACTTGCGTGTCTATAAGGACCAATCTGTGCTGGTGGCCCTGAACATGTGCGGGGCCCAGCAGAAGGTGAACTTTGAAGTGAGCAAGAATGGGTTCACGTCGACCAAGGCGCTAGTGGCGACCGGGAAGTCGGCTGCTCAAGGAGATGTGGTCACGTTGGAGCCCTACGGAGTCTTCATCGGCCAGCTTACGAAATAATGGGAACCCGGTGACGCGATGCATGAACTGTCGATCGCGATGGGCATTCTGGATGCGGCTCTGGACGAGGCACAGCGGCACAGTGTGCAAGTGAGTGCCGTGCATCTCCGGCTCGGCGCACCCCGCCGCAGGGGATCGCGTTTGATCGTTTCGAAAACGTTCCTGTCCTTGTCTTTTGTTCTCAATGCCAGCAGCGGAGGACGCTGAACCCGTGCAGTTGTTTTCTTGTCCGGAGTGCAGCGCGCCGACACGAGATATTCTGCAGGGTAAGGAACTTGAACCCTTTCGAAACAGCGCACATCTACAGCGAAATCACCCTAAAACGCGGACTATTGCGAGCCTTTGAACGTTGCCAGGTCCATATGGCGGAGACGCGCCGGGTCGGCGAGTATGTCGATTGCGACAATCTTTCCGCTTCTGACCGTGAAGCCCATCACCGACAACGGACGTCCACCCGGAAGCCACGAAACAACTCCCGGGACTCCATTCACGAGCACCAGTTGCGCAGACTCTACAATTCGCGAGAAGGTGAGGGCCTGTCCGGCCACTGCCCGCGCACCGCGGACCACCCGCGAGGCACTTGGAGCCTCGGCACCGCCGTCGGCCCGTAGCACGACGTCTGGATCGAGCACCTCGAGAAGCGCGTCGAAGTTGCCGCCGCGCGCGGCAGCGAGGAAGGCGTTGACGACTTCTCGCTGGCGGCTGCGATCGGCGTCGGGAACCGGGGCCGCTCCCTGCACCTTGCGTCGGGCCCGGCTCGCGAGCTGTCTCGCCGCGGCTTCGGAGCGCCCCACGGTGGAAGCGATCTCGTCGAAGGGTACGCCGAACATGTCATGCAACACGAACGCGAGCCGCTCGTCGGGAGCCAGCGTTTCGAGCACCACGAGCAGGGCGAGACCGACGGAGTCGGCCAGCAGCACTTCATGTTCAGGGTTGATCCGGCCGTCACGGCTCACAATTGGTTCGGGCACATAAGGGCCCAAGGGCTCTTCGCGGCGCGACTTGCGCGAGCGCAGCATGTCCAGGCACACCCGCGCGACCACGGTGGTCAGCCATCCGCCCAGATTTTCCACACCGCTCGTGTCAGAGCGGCTGAGCTTTAGCCAGGACTCTTGCACGGCGTCGTCGGCTTCGCTCAGCGAGCCGAGCATCCGGTAGGCGACCGCCCGCAGATGAGCTTGGTTCTCTTGGAATCGTTCTGCCAACCATTCGTGATTGTTCATCGGTCACATTCCCTTGACGCGATGCGTCATAGTTGTGACGAACGAAACCTAGCTTATGTGACAAGGAGATATCAACAACCCAGCAATGATCATTCCCGAAGCCATGCAAGCCCTGTTGGCATTGGGGGCTGCAGCCAAAAAAGGCGGTGTACCTTCGCGGACGCTCGACCTTGTCTACCTGCGCGCGAGCCAGATCAATGGCTGCAGCGTCTGCGTGGATATGCACGCTCGCGACCTCAAAAAAGCAGGCGAGACCGACGAGCGTATCTTCGCACTAGCGGCCTGGCGCGACGCTCCTTACTTCACGGATGCCGAACGCGCCGCGCTCGCGCTTGCCGAGGCCGCCACCCGGCTCAGCGACCGGGCCGATCCGGTGCCCGACGAGATCTGGGAAGAGGCCACACAACACTATGACGAGAAGGCTCTTGCGGCCTTGATCATCGGCATTTCCCTGATCAATGTCTGGAACCGGCTCAACGTCACTACCAGGCAGGTGGCGGGCGAGTGGGCGAAATCGGCGGAGCGACGGAGTTGGGTGGAAGGCGCCTCGGTCGCCCGTTGAGCGGCCTAACGGCGCGGTCATCGCAACGGCACGCGGTGACCGCGCGGTCCGCCTCGACAACCCGGAGTTCCTAAAAGCCGTACTTGGCGACGATTTTCTTTTCTCGTTTTCCGATCACAGCGATGGCAGCATGTTCGGCTGGTAGAGAAAAGGAAAGTGCCACGCCCGTGGTCTGGTCGCGAAGGCTGATGGCGGCCGGATCAGCGGAGTCCGAGACGAAGACATAGAGTACAGCGTCCGCGAGCACGGTGGGGTAAACCAATACTCCGGTTGGCAATGGAGACTGGGCATTGAACATGGGTGCGATTCTTAACCGGTTCACGACATCCGCATAAAGTTCGGCAAGGGCCTGCTCGTTCTCAGAGAGTTCGACCGGATAGGCGGTCCAGAAGATTCGTCCTTTGCCGTGAGGAATCTCCTTGAAGGTCGCTCCATCTTCAAAGCGCAGCGAGTCCAGCCAGTTTTGTTGTGGCTGACCATAAGTGAGCGCCAGGGAACGATCTCCAAGGCGAACTGTTGCAGCGTGGTAGGTGAGTGGCTCGACGTGAGCCTGAAGAGCAAGATCTCGAGCCCGAGATACTACCTGCCAATGCTCGTCACGATCAACTGGGCCGGTGATCAGAAGGGATCCGCCCGCGTCGACGTAGTGTAGCAGAGCGCGCCACGCCGGTTCGCCCAGAGCCTGGGGCGAGGGCAGAATGGCCAGCTTGGGGCTCCCCAGCTTTCCGATCTGATTCTCGGGAATTATATATGCAGGCAAGTGGACGTCATAGGCGACGGCGCGAACCGCGCGCCGCTGCGCTTCCAACTGGAAATCGGAGAGCACCGAGTACTGCGCAGCCTGCGAGGTGATGATCACAATCGAAGGCTGTTGCGGATCACGCAGATGCTCCTGCAATGACGGAGCAAATTGGGCGAAAGCCCGCAGGACAGAGGCTTCCGGCTTCTCGGTGTAGTCGGTGCGCACGGCTCCGATCGGCGTTTCGTTGCTCTCCGTCATGTAGGAATTCGTGTTCCACAGCCATTCGATCGCGCCAGAACCCTGAATGAAAGACGTAGCGATCTTTCGTTCCAGAAGCGCTGCCTCATTTTCTGGTGTGCGGCGGGCAATTTCATCGACGTTCAATTCTCGCTGCAGGCCAGTTTCCTGAATCAGAAGCGCTTCTCCGGGCTGCTTGGCGGCGAGCGAGTCCCAAAGGATGGAATCGTTCTGCCACCAGGAATGGTTTGTGGTGAAGTCGACGGACTGCCCCCAGAAGACAGGGGAAAGGCGGTCCTGGATGCCACCTTCGTCTTGTCCGACGGTGACCAGCTGTTGCGATCCGGCGGCGCGGATCGTGTCGTGCATGGTGCGCGCCCAGCTGGCGAACGTTTCCTGCGCGAAGAGGAAATAATCGTTGACCTTTAGAGAGTTCGTGCCGGTGTACATGCCGCGCGGCGAGAACTCGTCTTCAAGCGGAACAGAAATCTCTCCGTTCACAGACTCGGGAGGAACATTCCACAAGGCGGCCAGTTTGGCGCGATCTGGATAGCGTGCGCTCAGCCAGCGATTCCAGCTTGCCAGTTCGACCGGGTCGCCGTTAGGCCGCATGGTCCACAGATGTTGGGAAAAACTCGGCTCGTTGATGAGATCCCAGGCGAGGAAGGGCACATCATGGAAGCGCGCTACAAGGGACGAGATCAAGGTCTGCTGCTTGCGGACTGCTTCCGGATCGAGAAATGCGTTGGTGCCTCCGAGCACATCGGGCAGAAATGCAAAGAAATTGAACTGCACCGGCAGTCCATACTTGCGCGCGGTCATGAGATAGGCTTCGAGCGTTCTCAGGGTGCGCTCGTAAGGCTGACCGTTTTCGTCGCAAAACTTGTCCCAGCCAGTCCACCAGCCGGTGCGAATCATGTTCAGGCCGGCGTCGTGGATCTGCGCGAGGTCCTGGTTCCAGACATAAACGTTGGGATGCTCGAAGTAGAGGCGCTGCACCTCGCTCGACATATAGGTCGTGCCGATCACCGCCAGGGGATGGTCGTCGACTTCGAAATAGTCGTGGTTGACGCTGAGATGCGGACCGTAATGAAGATACGATTCGTCACGAATCCAGAATCCGGAATGGTAGACGGCGCGTACCCGATCGCCTTCCATCAGTTGCGCCTCGACCAAGTAGAGGCCCTTGTCGTTGGGGGCTGCCAGGGTGATCGGTCCGCTGGACGGCAGAACCGCACTCACGCTGGTTCCCCTTGAGGGCTGCCCTTCCGGGAAGGACGTAATCTTCACGGATGCTGCTTTTGGCGGTTCCGCTCCATTCCAGACGATCTGCATCTGCAGGGGCTCACCTGGGAGGTAGAGCGGCAAGACAGGGCGTACGGTGAACTCCTCGGCGCCCTGCAATGCCCGCTCGGCCAGAGATTGCACCAGCGTTGTATCGTCGAAGAACTCGCTCGGAAGTTCTGCGTTCACGAAAATCCAACGACCGCCGTCGAAGCCGTTTCGGTAGTGATCGACTTGAACAGCTGGCGAGGACATCCTCCGACCATTTTTTGCCCCCCACGCGAGCGAGTCGAGACGCGCGTCGATGGAACCGGCGGCCCCGCCTCGATGGTAAAGGTCCACGGCACTCAGCCGGATGACCGGGCTGAAGGCACGCTTCCAGGCAAACGGACGAACCTGCAGGGTCAGTTCCGGGTTGGTTTGGAACTGTAGGCCGTCCGAGCCGGGAGTTTCCTGATACTGGTCGATCATGAGACGGCGAATGAAGCGCACACTGTAGTCACGGACCCGCCACTCCCCGCGATCCTGGTAGGCCGAGCGAGTAAACGGCATCCCACCAAGAACGAGAAGATTCCCTCCTCGATCGAGAAAGGTCTTGATGGCAGGCCACGCCTCCTCGGGAAAGGCGGAGCCGAAAGGCAAAACCAGCAGGCGACTGGACGCGGCAGTGAGCGCAGCGGGAAGCTGGTTCGCATTTGCCAACTGTGCCCCTGGCAGGTTTGCCGCCAACTGCTGAGACGAAACGCCGGCCGAGTCGATCGACGGAAAGTCAGGCTCGCTGAACAGGACCGTGCTGGAGGTGGCGGCCTGGGCCGACAGTGAGACCCATAACAGGGGCAAACTTGAGAGCAGGAAGACTACAGGATTGCACATAGGCACCGCTTCATGGGAATCCCTACAGTCTAGCGATTCGAAGTCTCCGGCAGAGCGGTGCCAATGTCAAGCTAGAGAAACGATTTTGTACGCATGAATCGAAATTCTCCGCCGGAAGAAAAAGCACGAATCAAGCGCCCGCGATGCTATGATTGCCCTCGCTCGTGGTTCCTATTCTTTCGTCGAATGGTGGATGCAGACCTCATGGCAATCACAGCCCCTAATACCTCAACAACGGCTTCGGCGCCCGGCACCGACCAGAGCTACGGCGCGCCGCTTGCTACGGTGACCACGCTTTTCTTTATGTGGGGATTTCTGACCTGTTTAAATGACATTCTGGTTCCGCATCTGAAGTCGATCTTCGACCTGAACTATGCGAAGGTCATGCTGATTCAGTTCGCATTCTTCGGGGCGTATTTCCTTTTCTCTATTCCGTCGGCCAAGATTATCGATTGGATCGGTTACCAGCGGTCGATGGTGGCTGGTTTGCTTACGATGGGCCTGGGTGCCTTCCTATTTGTCCCGGCCGCCAGCGTTCCGTCGTTTCCGCTATTTCTGGGGGCATTGATTGTTCTTGCCGCGGGAATCACCTGCCTGCAAGTGGCGGCGAATCCTTATGTGACGGTGCTGGGCAACCCCCAGACGGCTTCGAGCCGGCTCAACTTGACACAGGCATTCAACTCCTTGGGAACGTTTCTCGCGCCGTTCTTCGGCAGCCTGCTCATCTTGAGTGCGGCGCCGATGACGATCGAGGAGATCCGCGCCCTGGCGCCCGACGCCCTGCAGGCTTACCGTTTGCAGGAAGCGGCGACGGTCAAGACGCCGTACGTGGGCCTGGGAGTGGCGCTGGTCGTGCTGGCGATCGCAATCGGCAGTTTCAAACTGCCCAAGATTCCACACGCTCAACACCAGATCGGGGAGAAGGTGAACGACTCGATCTGGAAGCATCCCAACTTGATTTTCGGCGCCATTGCCATTTTCGTTTATGTTGGCGCGGAAGTTTCCATTGGCAGTTTCCTGGTGAATTACTTCAGCCAACCGGAGATTGGCGGGCTCACCGAAAAGGTGGCGGCGAGTTTCGTGGCCTTTTACTGGGGTGGTGCCATGTTGGGACGATTCATTGGGTCGAATTTCCTGGGGGGCGCGAAGGCGACATATATGGGCCTTGTAACAGCCGCCAGCATTGCGCTGATCCTGCTCTCCTATCCAATCGAAAGCCACATGCCGCCAGGATATCAGCCTGGAGTGCCGAATCTAACGTGGCTTGCCTGGCTGGTGGTTGCCGGACGTCCGCTGTTTATACTGGTGGCGATCGCGACGGCGACGATCGCAGCGGTGGCGGCGCTGCGCGGCGGCAAAGCGACTGCAAATACAGGAGTATTGCTCGGCGTTTGCGCAATATCCACAGGTGCACTCGTCGCGATTTCGATGCTCAGCAACGGGCAATTCGCCATGTGGAGCATCATCCTCGTCGGCTTTTTCAATTCCATTATGTTCCCCAGCATCTTCACGCTGGGCGTGGCTGAACTCGGCCCCCTCACCGGAGACGGTTCCGGCATCATGATCATGGCGATCGTGGGCGGGGCCATCATTCCGGTCGCGCAAGGCGCGATTGCGGATCGGATCGGCATTCATCACGCGTTTTTCCTGCCGGTGATCTGCTACCTGTACATCCTGTTCTTCGCATTGAGCGGATCGAAGCCGAACAGCGAGCGCTACGCACAGGGATGACGAAAGAGCCGACGGGGAGTCTAAACCGAAGAGCGGTCGAAGCAGATGAGTGCGGGGAATCACTGACAGATCGCCAGCGTGTGATTAACATTGGTCATGCAATTCGAGGATTGAGTGAGACACAATCCTGACGGCGCCATGGGGCAAAATAGGAAGTCGGGCCCAAAAAACGGAGTGGTGACACTTAAGGCCGTCGCTCAGCATGTTGGACTGACTCCCGGTACCGTGTCCGCAGTTCTGAACGACGCACCGTCGGCGCGTTCCATCCCTCAGGAAACGAAGAACCGAATCCATGCGGCCGCCAAGGAACTGAACTACCGGCCCAACTTTTTCGCCCGTACCCTCCGCAACAAGCGTACCTACACCATCGGAGTGATCGCGGAAGAAATCGGGGACTCCTACGGTTCGGCAATCATCAGCGGCATCGAGCAGTACTTGCGAAAGCACGGCTATTTCTTTCTGACCGTGGCTCACCGACATGATCCGGAGCTGCTAAGTCAGTATTCGCGCATGCTGTCGGAGCGGGGAGTCGAGGGCATCATTACCGTCGACACAACTGTGCACGAGACGCCGTCGTTGCCGACCGTTGCGGTCGCCGGACACAAAAAGGTGAAGGGCGTAACCAACGTTATTCTCGATCACCACAGCGCTGCGGTCCTGGCGCTGACATATTTGAAGGAGCTTTCTCACGAACGGATCGCATTCATGAAGGGTAATCCCTTGAGTTCGGACTCGAAAGATCGCTGGGATGCAATCTGCGAGGTTGCCGCACAGATTGGGATGAAGATCGACTACGAGTTGGTCGTGCAGATTGAATCCCAAGAAGCTACGCCGATGCTGGGCTATCCGGTGGCCAAGCAACTCCTGGCACGGGGGAAACCTTTCACCGCGTTATTTGCGTACAATGACATCTCGGCGATCGGCGCGATCCGGGTCTTCGAGGAACAGGGACTGCGGGTTCCGGAAGATGTTTCGGTGATGGGTTTTGATGATATACCGGGAGCGGCTTTTTATACTCCGAGCTTGACCACCGTGCGGCAGCCACTGAATCGCATGGGCGAGGTGGCCGCGCAAAGCTTGCTGGAGCGAATTGAGGGGAAAAAGGAATACCCGTCAGAGATCGCGATTGAACCCGAACTGGTCGTGCGCGAATCTACTACAAAAGCGTCGGGCACCAGTTGATGCGGAAGTGCTAATGGTCCGGAAAGCGACCGCCCGGCCTGCCTGATCCCTTCATGCCCGCTTCCGCCACACCCCGAGCCACAACGTCTGCCAAGGCTCTCACCATAGCGGCGCATGCCGCATTCGTCCCTATCGGCATCGTGACGGTCCTTCTTAGCCCTCTGCTGCCGACCTTGTCAGCCAGATGGTCGCTGAACTATTCGCAGGCTGGCGCCCTGTTTACCGCGCAATTCCTGGCCTCGACGGTCGCGGTTTTGTTGTCAGGCTTATGGATCGCTCGTTGGGGATTCCGGTTCGCCATCAAAGCCGGCCTTTTGGTCATTGCAGTAAGCGTCGCCGCCCTGCTGGCGGGCTCCCGCGTGTGGGGGATGATTTGCATTGCCGGCTATGGGGCGGGACTGGGGCTGGCGGTCCCGGCGGCGAATCTGCTGGTGTCCGAAGTCAATCCCGGGCGGCGCGGGGCGGCTCTGAATTTGCTCAACTTTTCTTGGAGTGCTGGCGCCGTCGCCTGCCCATTCCTGATAGCCGCTGCTACAAAAAGCCATCGAGTGCCGCTTTTTCTCGCTTTGGTGGCTGGATTCTGTGCGCTGGTAGGGGTCGGGATTGCAGCTATGCCCTCTTCCATCAGTGAGCCCTCCCAGACCAACGTGGCGGACGGAACGAGAGCGACGATTCCCTGGAAGCATCGTTCCTTTCCTATCCTGGCCGCACTCTTCTTTCTGTATGTCGGTGCGGAAAATAGCTTCGGAGGATGGGTTGCATCCTATGCCAACAGCTTGGGAAGCATGACTGCAGCAATGGCGGTCATGACTCCTTCGTTTTTTTATTCCACGCTGATGCTGGGAAGATGGGTCGCGCCGCTGCTGCTGCGCCGATTCGAAGAAATTCGGGTCGCTCAGGCCGGAGTGCTGCTCGCCTGTGCAGGCATGGCGGGGCTGGTAGGGTCGCACTCACTCACGAGCGTCATGGCGAGCGCGACCGTCGCCGGACTGGGACTCTCGGCGGTCTATCCCATCACGATCTCGCTATTGTCACGTGAATTTGGATACGCTGCGTCGCGAGTTGGGTCCGTGATGTTTACCTGCGCCAACCTCGGAGGAGCGGTTCTTCCGTGGCTGGTTGGTGTCTCATCTCATCAACTCGGCACCCTGAAGGCGGGGCTGGCAGTGCCCCTCATCGGTGCCGCGTTGTTGTTTTTTTTGTACTTGCGAGACTGGAAGCCTGCCATCATGGAACAAGTGGCGTAAAGCATTCGATTCTTGGCCTCACCCACATCAGGCGCGAACGGCTCTTGCAGCCAGGCGCGAGAGCCGGACCAGCCGGTAGAGCGGGAACAGCGGCCGGGGCAGTCGAACCGCTTGCCATTCACCCGGGCCGGGGGTGAATACCAGGCGGCCGAGGAACCGCAGACGATCGGCGGGTCGCTCCCGCAAGCGCATCATAAGACGGAAATAGGAAAGCGATTCGACGTCAAACGAAGCGTCGTTGGTGATGTAACTGTGGATCTCTTCGACGAGAAGCAGCGTTGCGGAGTCAGCCGGAAAACCGGCTTGCGCAGGGACGGCAGCCTCTAGCAGTTGGTTGGCGGCAAGCATCGTTACCGATACGATGCGTGTAATTCCCAGATTTCTGGCCTGTGCCCCGACCCAATCCCAGTCAAGATCGGGGAAAGCCATGAGCCGCGCGATGTCGCATAGCCAGACCAGCCGTCCCCACACGTGCTTGGCGGCGTGTACCGATAGGACCAGCAGCAAGTCCGCCGCCGACAGCGTCTTCGTAGAATAACCAGCCACTGAGAGCGCTACCGCACGTTGGAACAAGCCGTCCATGCCAAAATCGACAGCGTAGAATCGCGGCTGAATGGCCCACTGGACTTCGAGGAGATTGCGCCCGGCGACGCTATCGAAGGCGCACTCATATCCCGACTTCAGATAGGCGCGCTCCTCATCTTCGGAAAAGGGCGCGTGCGGCGTATAGCCAAGCTCTGCCACGGCCCTGCGGACACGCGGCAAGTCCTTCGGGCTGATGATCAGGTCGATGTCGCCAGCTTGCCGTAGCGTGATGTTGCCGTAGAGAGCTTCCGCCAAGGCCAGCCCCTTGTAGGGAATGACAGCAATTTCGAGTGCCGAGAGGTGCTCGAGAATTCGTGTTAGTTCACGCGACAGCAACAGGTTCTTGTAAACGTTCGTCCGGTAACTCTGCTTCAGCCAATTCATTTCCTCCGCAGGAATGGCATCTTCCAGGCCGAGAAGAGACTGATAGAGAAGAGGCTGAGTGCCGTGCCGGTGGGCCAGACCGAACAAGGACTTCCAGCGGACCGGTTGCCGCAGCAGAGATTGGAGACGCGATCGCTTTTCCTCGGGGGCCGTGGCGGAACATGCGGCCAGTAGGATGGACCACTCAGAGTCGAGCGTGGCGCGAGTCCCGGGCATGATTTCGGATTGAATCAGCGGGAGCGAACGGCTCAAGCCGTAGCGCCAGCTAGAGCCGCAAGCCGCTGAGCTGGTACCGGCTGATCTCGGAGACGACCTCGCCATTGGCGCGCTCGATTAGGAACACATCTCCCGGCGACACCGTGGGCAACATGTTCCCACCCCTGACTCGCAGACGCAAGGTTCCCGAGGAGGCCAATACGTCGCCCGCCAATTCGCATTTGACGGTGTGCGCACCGCCCAGCACCTCTTCCAATGAGTTCATGACGCCTTGAGGGTGGTGTTGGTGCAATTCACCTGGGTGATACTGATCTTTCCGCACGAAAGAGCCGTTGTCACAAACACCTGCTCGTAGCGGAAGGCCGGTTTTTCGTAAGGCTTCTTAGTAGCGGGAGCACTCGGATTATCAGAGGACAAATCGTTCATCGCCATAGGGGAACCCTGTTTAGTATCTACCTTGAGTCTATTGTAATGCCGATTGCGATGCCTCTACGGCGCAACCGCCGGTTCCGGACGTTCCACAGGTCTGGTTGCCTTGGGTTGAAAAGTAAACCTGAGAGGCGCCAGCCATCGTGCCCGTCCCGACTGTGTTATCGATGATAATTCCGCTCGTGGCGCCGCTGGCGGCCAAGATGGCGATGGCCACAGATCCAAGATTGAGCAGGCAGCCAAGTATTGTGAACCACAACCTGACGGCCCTGATTCAGCCAGCGCACGGCGTTGTCCGCCGTGGTGGCGCCGACAACAAGGCTCCAAGGCGGAGTGGTGGCTCTCGGCGTTCCCCCAACCCTAACCGTTTGAATCTGGAAGAGAGTATCTAATACCTGCTGGCCGGGGCTCGTTCGCCAGGAGCCTGGCTTGTTCCGCCCTCGCCGGCTGGCGGAAGATGACATGCCGTTGAGTCCAGTCCACGGGCAGCCCTTTGAGAAGGGGCTTGCCCTGCGGGCTCGCCAGAACCCATCCCACGGTGACCAGACAGAGGAGTCCTGCACCAAACCACCCGAATTGTGCGGCAATTCCTTTCATCTCGGCTACTCCATGGCTTGATCGAAACAGCAGGTTGCAGAATATGCAATCGCCATCAATCGTCGCGTCCATTTTGGGCGCGGCCTGAGCGGCGGCTCGCGCCTTTCTCAAGGACGAATGTGGCACGAAAGAGCATTCTCGAAACCACCGAATCGCAGGCTGGACGCTCGTATGGCGACTGGTGAGGCTGGGATGCACGAATTCTACTCCTACTAAAGGGAAGCGTAATGAGTGATGCCGGAGATCGATGCCGGAGAAGGGGCCGGTCTCTTATCCCGATTCATAAAGCCGGTGCTATCAACAGTTCCTGGATGCTCCCATAAAATAAATTGATCGTGAATTGCCGCAGCCGTGCGCACAAGAATGCAGGATTTATGACATCATCAAAGTAGTGATTTCGAAATTGTCACAAAGTGGAGGCTTTCAACCAACTTGGAGCGATACGACAAGGCGGCGACAAGGGAGCAGGATGTGAGTACGCTCGACGCAAGTAATGTCTTAACCCTGGAAGAGATCAAAAATCTCACCAAGGGCGGAGAGCCCGCGGAGACACTGATGAATGTCGTGGCCTTGATTGCCAAAAGGTTCCGGACGGACGTGTGCTCGGCGTACTTGCTCGAGCCCGATCGCGGCAATCTGGTTCTGGCCGCGACCGTTGGACTTCGCCGCGAATGCATCGGCAGTCTGCGGATGGCCGTCAATGAAGGGCTGACCGGGTTAGTGGCCGAACAGGTGCGACCCATTTCCGTCAGCCAGGCGAAAAGCCATCCCCGGTTCAAGTATTTCAAGGAGGCAGGCGAGGAAGCCTACCAGTCGTTTCTGGGAGTCCCCCTGATCGACCGGGGCGTTCTCCAGGGCGTTCTGGTCGTGCAAACCATCGAGGCGCGCGTTTTCAGCGAGGATGAAGTTCGCATGCTGACCGAGGCGGCCACTCAGGTCGCTCCGGTAGTGAGTGAAGCCCGGACCTTGGATCGTTTCATCGCTCCCCTGCAGGAACGGCTCTGGGCCCTGGCGCGCAATATGTGGTGGAGCTGGGATCACAATTCCTCCAGCGTATTTCTCGATCTCGATCCGACAAGTTGGAATGATCTCAACCACAACCCGGTGTCCTTGCTGGGAGAGTTTCCCCTGTCGAGGCTGGAGGCTCGGGCCGCCGAGATTATGCTGCATAGCCGGGTGAACTATGCGTACCGGCGTCTGCTCGAGTATTTGGAAGCCGATCGAACCTGGGGCGCTAGGCATGCCGGAGTGCTGCGGCCTCATCCGGTCGCCTATTTCTCGGCCGAGTTTGGTCTGCACGAATCGCTACCGGTCTACTCCGGCGGCCTCGGTGTGCTGGCGGGAGATCACATTAAGAGCGCGTCTGACCTTGATATCCCCCTGGTGGGCATCGGATTGTTTTACCCCCAAGGCTACTTTCGGCAGCGCCTCGATCGCAACGGATGGCAGAGGGAAGAATACCTCGAAACCGATGTCAATCACCTGCCGATGGAAGTGGCGATTGGCAAGGACGGCGCCCCGGTCGTGGTGGAAATCGAGACTCGCAGCGGACGCATTCGCGCGAAAGTCTGGCGCGTGAAAGTCGGCCGGCGGGACTTGCTTCTTCTGGACTCAGACGTAGAGGGAAATGCGCCGGAAGATCGCGAACTCACGTCGCGATTGTATGGTGGAGATCTGCGAATTCGAATTCGTCAGGAAGTACTGCTGGGAGTTGGCGGCCTGCGCGCGCTGAAGGCGCTGGGAATTTCTCCGGGCGTGCTCCACCTCAATGAAGGCCACAGCGCCTTTGCCGTACTGGAAGCGGTTCGCATGCGGATGGAGGAGGAAGGAATCGGTTTCGAAGCCGCCGTTCCGCGAGTTTCCCGGGAGGTTGTATTCACCACCCACACGCCGGTGCCGGCGGGACATGACCGCTTCGACGCCGGCCTGGTGGAAGAGCACATCGGACCGCTTCGCGAAGCGATTGGCCTTTCTCAGGAAAGTCTGCTCGGCCTCGGCCGCGAGAGTCCGAGCAATCACGAAGAACTGTTTTGCATGACCGTCTTAGCTCTCCGGCTTTCCCGCCGCGCCAACGCTGTCTCTGCGCTTCATGCCGAAGTGTCGCGAGCGATGTGGACCGGACTGTTCCGAGGCAAGCCGGAAGACGATGTACCGATCGGACACATCACTAACGGTGTGCACGTTCCCACCTGGCTGGCACCGCAGATGTTTCGCCTTTACGATCGCCACCTCGGCACAGGCTGGCAGCAGCACAGCAGCGAAGCCAAGATTTGGGAAGGCATCGAGAACGTTGACGATGGCGAACTGTGGGAAACGCATCTCAACCTGAAGTCGCAGTTGCTGGAATTCGTCCGCCGCAGAGCCGTCGCTCAAGCCGAACGCCGGGCTGAGTCCGGCGATGAATTGCAGCGCCTGGAGCGCGTTCTCAGCCCCGACGCGCTCACCATCGGATTCGCGCGCCGCTTCGCCACCTACAAGCGCGCCAACCTGATCCTGAAGGATATTGAGAAGCTGGCCTCCATGGTGAACGATCCGAAGCGCCCGGTGCAGTTTGTCTTCGCAGGCAAGGCGCATCCCCTCGATGAACCCGGCAAGCGCGTGCTACAGCAGATCGCCGACTTGATGCGTGACCCCAGTTTCCGCGACAAGTTCGTCTTTGTCGAGGATTACGACATCAACGTCGGGCGTCACTTCGTACAAGGCGTCGATGTGTGGCTGAATAATCCCCGACGGCCCCAGGAAGCTTCCGGCACCAGCGGCCAGAAAACCGTGCTCAATGGCGGCCTCAATCTTTCCGTCCTCGATGGCTGGTGGGCCGAGGCCTATGACGGTATGAACGGCTTTGCCATCGGGATCGGCAGAACCCATTCGAATATCAGCGTCCACGACGCCCGCGACGGAGAGGACCTGTTGCGCACGCTGCGCGATGAGGTAGTTGAGCTTTACTACCAGCGGGACCGCGATGGCCTGCCCAGGGAATGGATCAAACGGATGAAGCGGGCAATCCGTACCCTTGGGTGGCGATTTAGCGCCGATCGCATGGTCATGGACTACTCCCTCAAATGCTACGCGCCCGCCGCGGGCGGAACCTCGAGTGAAATGCGATCGACCTGGTAAGGGCACCGCTGGGTAACGCATTCCGGGTCATCAAGGGAGTCATATCCTCCTTAATGAGGGCAGGTTAAGCTTGTCCCAGTATGCCGTGCGGACGCTGGGGCGGTGCGTAGCTTTGTTGAAAAGCCGGAACTTTATTTGCGTTTTCATGATTGCGATCCTGCCGGCCTCAGTGGCCGCGGATGATACCGCCGCAGCTATTTTGCAGGGCAACGATGGCGTCCTTTTGAACGGGCGTCGGGCGCCACCGTCGGCGGCCTTATTCACTCGCGACACGGTTGAAACTCAGCCCAAGATTGTTGCCCGCATCGAACTCACTGGCTCGGCGGTCGATATCAGCCCAGAAACGCTCATCGACTTCGAGGGCGATGAAATTATTCTTGAGCATGGCAGAGTATCGGTAAATACCTCTCGCGCTTTCAAAGTACGCGTGGGCTGCCTCATCGTCACACCCGTGAATCCGATATGGACCCGTTATGACGTCACCGACGTAGACGGCAAGGTCACAGTGGCGGCGCTCAAGAGCGACGTGAATATCAATTCCCGGTCAGGCAATGCCCAGGAGGCCAAGCGATCCGCCGACGCGGGACGGTTCTCGGTACACGAGGGTGAAACCAAATCGAGAGAAGAAAAGTGCGGCGCGGCAAACGTGAAGTCGGCCAGCACGGCCGCGCAAGATGGCATCATGAATTCGCCCTACGCTGTGGGCGCCGCTCTCGGAGTGGCTGGCGGGCTCACCTGCTGGGCCCTCTGCCGCGACGATGATCCCATCAGCCCGTCGACCCCTAAACGCTAAATTACAGTCTGGACGCTGCGCGAACCTTGCCATCCCGTCCTCCTGACCCGCCAACTATGGCCGAACTACGACGGACCTCAGTTGAAAGAATCGTTTCTGCAAAACCCTACGCCTAGCCGCAGAGAGCGCATCAGCGTACCGGAACCCGTCGTTCGCGTCGACCAGATGGTGCTTGCCGCTGGTCCCCAACTGCGCCAGACAGGAAGTTGCGGCAACCTCCTTTAACTTACCCGACTCTCGTGGCCTCCCCTCTTTGCGAAGCCGCTTCTGCAGGCCCCAACACTGGTAAATGATGGAGGCGGTGATGAGTCTCTGCCTCAGGGAGTCGGGGAGATGACGATAAACCCCCGTGCCCGATGGGCCAGGTGTAACGCGTGCTCGATAAACAGCACAGCAGTTTCTTCTTCAGGAAGACTGATGCCTCCTAGCGTTAGCTCCCTCCTTAACCAGTCAAGCCACTCTGAGACTTCTACAACGTGCAATGTAGGAGTAGAGGCAAGGTTCCCTGCTTCCATGGGAAGGACGTCCTACAAAGTGAAATACCCCGGCGGAACTCTCCGGCGAAAGTTCCAGACCGGGGCCTCGCATTTCTAGCCGACGCTCGCCCGGGGGAGTATGAGTTATGAGAGCAGAACCGGATCGGCCCTACTGTGCTTCGGCCAAGAGTACTGCCCACATTAAGTCCCGTGGGGCCTTCCCGTCTGTAACGATGAACATCTTTCACCTTTCGGGCTTTGCAAAATACGAGAATCGAGGCGCTGGCTCTTGGGAAACTGCTTGGCATAGCGGCCACCGCCGTCGTTGACGAAGATCGGCACGGCGTCACTCTCGGTCGCGTCCGCTGGAGTCTTTGACAAAGCCCGCGCCGTCCGGTTAAATGGGCACTTACAGAAACACTCTCAGAGTAAACGGTTACCATTGCTGCGTAAACGTTAACGGTTTTTTGTCTCCTGTCCTATGCTGCTGAAGTCACTGCGCGAACAGGTGCTGGAAGCGAACCTGGAGTTGGTTCGCCGTGGGCTTGTCGTCTATACCTTCGGCAATCTGAGCGGGATTGACCGCGGCCAGGGGTTGGTGGCCATCAAACCCAGTGGCGTGCCTTATGAAGAGCTGACGCCGGCGCAGATTGTAATCATGGATCTCGCCGGCAAGATCGTCGATGGGAACTTGCGTCCATCATCAGACTGGCCCACTCACCTCGAGTTGTATAAGCATTTCCCCAACATTGGCGGAGTTGCGCACACGCATTCCGAATTCGCCACGGCATGGGCACAGGCGGAGAAGCCCATCCCTTGCTTCGGGACCACGCACGCAGATTATTTTCACGGTCCGGTTCCAGTAACGGACCGGCTCAGTGCATCTCAGATAAAGGGCGAATATGAACTGGAAACCGGCGTGGCGATTTGCCAGACGTTCGCCAAACTCGATCCCGATGTGATCCCTGCGGTGCTGGTCGCCGGGCATGCTCCGTTTTGCTGGGGACGTGCGGTCGCCGATGCTGCTCACAACGCGGTGATTCTGGAATACGTGGCGCGCATGGCGTGCCATACTCTTTCGATCAATGCTGAATCCCGGCCCCTGGCACGCGAACTGCACGACAAACATTTTCTGCGCAAACACGGCCGCAACGCCTATTACGGACAGGTCAAGACCCAATGAATCCTGCTCTGCTCGTTTGGAGTTCCTCCACCCTGGTGCATCTGTCGCCAGTCGATCTGATCATCATCATCTTCTACTTCGCCCTGGTGCTAGCGATCGGCTTGTACTTGAAAGAGCAGGCCAACACCGGGGAAGACTTCTTCATGGCCGGACGCGAAATGACGGCCTGGGTGGCGGGCCTTGCGTTCTTGTCGGCCAACTTGGGATCGCTCGAATTGATGGGGTGGGCGGGCAATTCCTATAAATACGGAATCCTTGCTGCACACTGGTACTGGATCGGCGCCATCCCCGCCATGCTGTTTCTGGCGCTGGTGATGATGCCTTTCTACCACATCTGCAAAACGCACTCCGTTCCCGGATATCTCAATCTGCGCTTCGGTCAGGGTGCCCAGACGCTGTCTTCTATTTCGTTCGCCTTCATGACCGTGCTGATGAGCGGCATCAACATGTATGCCATGGCCGTCGTGATGCGCGTTGTCCTGGGCTGGAACATTACCTTCAGCATCCTGGTGTCATCGATCACGGTGATGATTTACGTGGCTCTGGGCGGTTTGCGCTCGGCGATCTTCAATGAGGTTCTCCAGTTCTTCTTGATCTGGGCGGGAGCACTCCTGATACCGATTTTGGGGCTGGTGGAGGCGGGCGGCTGGACCGGACTCAAGGCTAAGATCCTCCAGAATCTTACCGAACAACACGTCGCGAACCCCGGAGCGTACACACATCTGTGGTCAACCCTGGGCGACTTTGGCAACAATCCGATGGGGATCAACTGGGTCGGTATCGTCTTCGGACTGGGCGCGGTCATCTCGATGGGCTACTGGACCACAGATTTTCTGGTCGTCCAGCGGGTGCTCTCAGCGAAGGATCTGCGCTCGGCCGAGCTCGCTCCCATCATAGGCGCAGCTTTCAAAATGCTGGTTCCGATCATCGTCATCCTCCCCGGCCTGCTGGGTCTGGCGTTGTTGCGCGATCCACACACGGGTGGTCTGCTGCGCCTGGTGCCCGCGGACCTTGCCTGGTCAAAAGCTGGACAAGCTGAGGGGCTGCACGGTTATGACGAAGTCCTACCGCTGATGTTGGCACGCTACTGTGGACCGGGCCTGCTCGGTCTCGGCATTACTGCCCTTATCGCAGGCTTCATGTCTGGAATGGCGGGCAACGTGAGCGCATTCACCACCGTCTGGACTTATGACATTTATGCGACGCTGATCAACAAGAATGCTTCCGATGAGACGAAGGTCAAGATGGGCCGCTGGGTCACGGTGATCGGAGTAATCGTCAGCATCGGAACAGCGTTTCTGGTGATGCAAGCGCAAAGCATCATGGACTATGTCCAGGCGCTGTTCAGCTTCTTCATCGCTCCTTTGTTTGGCACTGTGATCCTCGGAATGCTGTGGAAACGGGCGACTCCTGCGGGTGGCTTCTGGGGTCTGTTAGCCGGGACTCTTTCCTCGGTTGGCATGTACACCTGGGTGAAAATCGATCCCGAAGCGGTGAGATATGTCGCTTTGTCGATGCAGGCGCAAGATCAGGCGCAGAACATGTTCCGCGCCCTGTGGTGCTGTTTGATCTGCGTTGTGGTCACGGTAGGGGTCAGTCTGGTAACCAAGCCCAAGCCAGACTCGGAGCTGGCCGACCTGGTTTACGGCCTGACGCCGCTTCCTCCCCAGGAAAAGGTGTCGATGTTCCACCGCCCAGTCTTCTGGGGAGTGGTCGTGGCCGTGGTGTTCATTATCTTGCAAATTATGTTCTGGTAAGGAGAGAGGCGAATGAAATCTGGAGGATCGTTGTCGATTTGGTTCTTTATCGGCGTGTCGCTGGCGGTGAACGGCGCGGTGATCTTGGTCCGAGGGATTTACGAAACCATGTCTCCACCTGCGCCGGAGCTTCGGGTTGTGCTCTACGACTTGCACGCCAACGTTTGGTGGGGCGGGATATTGCTGATTCTTGGCGTATTTTTCAGTTTTCGCTTTTCGCCTGCGCGGGAACGCGCGCGAATGGCCGGTAAGTCCTAGCGACCTTCTGAATCATAGAAGAGAGGCATTCTTATGGCTGAAAAGAAGATGACGATGGGTGTCATCATCGGCAATCGCGGCTTTTTTCCCGACCAGTTGGCCAAAGTCGGGCGCGAAGAAATGATCCAAGCGCTGGCGAGGGCTGGCATGGATTCGGTCGTACTCACCCCGGAGGAAAGCAAGCACGGTGCGGTCGAGACCCACGAGGAAGCCAAGCGTTGCGCGGCTCTGTTTCAGAAGAACCGGGAATGGATCGACGGCGTCATCGTGTCGTTGCCGAACTTCGGCGACGAACGCGCCATCGCCGACACGATGCGGTTGGCTCGGCTGGATGTTCCGGTCCTGGTGCAGGCCACTCCGGATGACGCCAAGATGATGACGATCGCCTTCCGGCGCGACAGTTTCTGCGGAAAGATGTCGGCGTGCAATAACCTCAGGCAGTACGGAGTTCCTTACTCTCTGACGCGGCTGCACACGGTTAGCCCCGACTCGGAGGAGTTCCAAAAAGATCTCGCCTGGTTCGCAGCGGTATGCCGGGTGGTTAATGGGATGCGCAACCTGCGCGTCGGCAGCATTGGAGCGCGCCCGGCGGCGTTCAACACCGTGCGTTACAGTGAGAAGCTCCTGGAGGCCAACGGGATCACAACCGAGACCGTCGATCTGTCAGAGATTCTTGGCCGCATCGCTCGCCTGAAAGACAACCACTCCGGCGTCCAAGGCAAACTGGCGGAGATTCGCAAGTATGTCACGACAAGCGGCGTCCCTGAACCCGCACTGATCAAGATGTCGAAACTCGGCTTCGTGATCGATGACTGGATGAAGCAGACAGATGTGAAGGTTAGTGCCGTGCAGTGCTGGACCGCAATGGAGGAGTATTTCGGGGTGGTCCCCTGCACGATCATGAGCATGATGAGCAACAACTTGTTGCCCGCGGCATGCGAGGTCGATGTGTGCGGCACGCTGAGCATGCACGCGTTAGCGCTGGCATCGGAAACGCCGAGCGCCCTGCTCGACTGGAACAACAATTACGGCGAGGACCCCGACAAGGCCGTCTGCTTCCACTGCAGCAATCTGCCCAAGCACTTCTTCCAGGACGTGCGCATGGATTTTCAGGAGATCATCGCTGGCACTGTGGGCAAGGACAATACGTTTGGCACAGTTGTCGGCCGGGTGAAGCCGGGGGCGATGAGCTTCGCCCGCTTTTCGACCGACGACACCTCTGGCGTAATGCGCGGATATGTCGGTGAAGGCGCTTTTACCAACGACTCGCTCAATACGTTTGGCGGCGTGGGCGTGGTTCAGATTGGGGAGTTACAGAAACTGCTGCACTACATCTGCGAGAACGGATTTGAACATCACGTGGCCGCGAATTTTTCGACCACCGCCCGCGCGGTTCACGAAGCCACGGTGCGATATTTGGGATGGCCGATGTACTGGCACGGAAACTAGAGCGTATGCACCGCCCGTGGTTTCCGCAATGAAATGTGACCAAAACGAGAGCCCGCCCAGGGGGACTGCGCGGCTCTCAAGCGTCCTTCAGCCAAGATGAAGGAGACTCCCCAGTTCGCCTATTGTCGCCGTCGTCCGCAAGGAGTGGTACGACAAATTTGAGGGCGGCAATTTCCTTCCGGATCCGCTCGATCGCGACCTCTTTCTGTCGAAGAATTTCGTCAACATCCTTCATAATGCACCTCAACACGATGTAATCCTACCGTGCCGCTCGGTTCAGGTCCTAGCACTTTTTGTAATAGCAAAGACTCGTAAGTTCAAGATGGCGAAAATGCCCTGAAGCGGGCTGTAACTGCTTAGAGGACTGCAACGAGGCCAACCACATCGACCGGCGCGATCCGGATTTCACCGGTTCATCGCTGACCTCTTTCACTGAAATTGCTATCAGTGTAGATATCACCGACTCGTAAGTTCTGGCGGAGGGAGAGGGATTCGAACCCCTGGTACGGTTTCCCGTACAGGTTTTCAAGATGTACCTTTCTCGCCACCGTCACTCGTTTTCTGGCTCTTACGCTCGGACCCGACGCTTCCCGGTTGGACTCAGGGGCTCTCATTCGGTAGTTATTGTGCTCCGTTCCAGATTTGTCCCCGAGAAATCGCTAAGCGCCAATCTGCCCTCGGCCGTGCGGCTGTGAGCGACTCCTGCCAGCTCGTCGTAGGGAGTCTCTTCCTTACGTTTGTTTCCTTCATGGCTTCCGCCACTTCCCGCAGACTGGGGGCAAACACCGTAACCGTCTATAAGGAGAACGCTGAAGAGAATCGTTATTTTAAAGCGAGCCTCCACGCGCTGCGTCCATGTGTAGCGGCGTAAATCACGCGTTTGGACTGATCGATGGCCAGACTGGACACCTCGACCATTGGCATACCTCCGGCAGCAGTGTGCCAATGGCCGGTTCTAGCGCCTCGGCGGAGGACCGTGAAGTCGGTGGCCACGTACAGATCGCCGCTCGTATCGTTCCTTACCATCGCATTGATCGCCAGGTCTCCCAGCGAACCTTCGCCGGTCATTGCGATATCGGTGCGGTCGGAGCCGACATTGGCTTGGTTCATGCTGAAGAAAACTTCCGTGAACGCGCCTCCGTTATCGCTTGCCCAGCTACGCTGGATCCCCACGTCTGCACCTGCCGCATAAATGATAGAAGGGGCATCGGGATCGAATTGAATCTTGTCTACGCCCCAGGACGTCAGGCAGGCGCCGCCAAACGGGGCGCACGACGCGCGGTTCATGCGATCTTATCCGGTGAGCACGCGGATCAATCAGGCCGTGAACGATGATGCTCATTGTGCGGAGCCGGTTGAGATCCAAGCCCCTCCACAGGTCCAGTTATTTGGGTGTGATGCCGAATCGCGCGAAAAAAGGTGGAGCGCCAAAGGCCGAGCCGCAGGGCTGACCGGCTGGCAGCAGATCGTAGCGTTCCCTGGCCATCCCGGCGCGGTCGTCCAGCGTTGGGCCTCGGAGGGAACCGTGCATGTTGCCACTGAGGACACCGATTTTGCCGCAGAGTTGAAGCGAGGTCTTGCACTCCCGCGTCGCGAGAAAGAACCGAATGCAGCCAAGAAACAGATAGCGCATCCGAAGAAGGCAAGACGTCGATGAAGAGGCCAACTCTGCGCCAACGAGGTAACGGCGGGACGGTCATGCGTGCCTTCACCGCGAACCTTTCGCCCGACTCCGCGGCATCCCTACTCCGGTGATGTCGCTATCAGCAGTTGGAGCTTCAGCGTGTAGCAGTCCTCATGAACGGCGCGCCCGGCTTCATCCGTCTTACTCGTTTCGAGCTGCACGTGCTTGTCGCAGATGCTGCAAAGAGGATTCTGGATTTGAGGGGCAGGGTCACGTTGCATATCGCACTCCGAGAAGACCGACGCCCCAGAAACAGGGTCCGAGGTTGTATGAGGAAACTGTGCAGAGTCTAACAGCGGGTGGAGAAACTACAAACGCTAGTAGGGCAGCCCTAGAATTTTGGTGCGGACAAGTGCAGAGGCTAGACTCACAGGGCTCAGATTGTTCTTGACTGCTGCCATGGCTGGAAACAATGATGGGCAGTACACCCCTGACGAGGTCGTGAACTTGACTGAGTCTCGTAGCTTGCGCGGCATTTCCAAACGACTCCTTGGCGTTCGCACTCCAGCGAATCCAAACGATTAGGCCACTTTTTGGCTCTCACTCTCGCCCACCTCGTCCGCTGCGCTGCGACGATCCCCCCTGCGGCCTGCCGCCGAGATTGTGCGCTTCGGCGTGGCTGTTCTCTGCTTCGCCCATTTCGTTTTCTGCGCCAGGCTGATTCTGCGACGAGCCGATGCGGACATAGTGCGTGACGTGCCGTTGGAGCTGACACTTCGGAGTGCCGCCAGTGCTGCGTCTATACGCTGGACTTCCCCCCTGTGCTCGTTCGCGTTCTTTCGGTAACTGATGGAGTACTGCGGACAGTCCGCGATCGACAGCGGATTTTGCGGGCTACGACTACCTGCAGCTCGATCCCATGCTGACCTCGTTTCGCCAATCGCCCGAATACTCCGCCGCGCTCGCTCAAGCCAAACAATGCCTTGACCTTTTCCTGGGCGAGCGCGACCAACCCGCGCACTAACCTTGCTCCAGTCGCGGCTCACCCAGTTTTGATGTTGACATTCGACACCAGCCGCGTTACTTATTGGTGTAGAGGGACGACACCAATGGCCAAACCGTCTCGCCTCGATCTTTTGCAGGGTACGCTGGACTTGCTCATTCTCCGCACACTGCAGCCCGGCGATGCTATGCATGGGTGGGCGATTTCCGAGAGGATTCGCCGGCTATCGGATAACGTCCTTCAGGCGAACCAAGGTTCACTGTACCCGGCGCTTCACCGCCTCGAACACCAGGGCTGGATCAAAGCGGAGTGGGGAGTTTCTGAGTTGGGGCGTCGAGCCCGCTTTTACCGGCTGACGGCTTCGGGGCGAAAGCAACTGCAGCAGGAAGCAGACAACTGGACGCGTGTGGCAGGCGCCATCGGTAAAGTGCTGGAACTGGCCTGAGGGGAAATGCCATGACCGTGAGCGATGTCCTTTTGCGTCTGCGCGCACTGTTGTTCCGTGCGCGCGTTGAAGAGGAACTCGAGGACGAGGTGGAGTTCCACCTGGCGATGGCGCGCCGCAAGCACCTCGACGCCGGGCGCAGCGAGGACGAAGCCGGCCGCTTGGCGCGTCTCGATTTCGGCCGAGTCGGAGCGGTGAAAGAAGATTGCAGAGGCGTGCGTGGGATCGAGTCCTTCGAAACCACGCTGCAGGACATTCGATATGCACTAAGGAGTTTCCGGCGCAGCCCGGGCTTCGTACTCACGGTCTCAGGAACGATCGCCCTGGGCCTCGGACTCAACCTGGCGCTATTCACTCTCTTCAACGCATATGTGCTGCGCCCGATCTCGATCCACGATCCTTACAGCCTCTACAGCTTCACCTGGGCGGACCGTCAAGGCCGCGGACATGCGTTCTCCTGGGATGAATATCAGCAATTTGAAAAAGACAGCCCCGCATTCTCCGAGGTCGCGGCCGTTCAGTATGTCTATACCCGCGTAGACGGCCATGTTTTCCAGGGCCAACTGGTCACCGGAAACTACTTTCAGATGCTTGGTGTCGGCTCGGAGCTGGGGCGTCCGCTGCTCCCTGAAGATGCCAGCGCGCCCGGGCGCGAAGCCGTCGTTGTTCTGAGTTACCAGGCGTGGCAAAACATGTTCAGAGGCCGGCCGGACATCGTCGGGACAAAGATTATGGTCCGCGGTTTCCCCATGGAAGTGGTGGGCGTGGCGCGGAAGGGATTTCAAGATATCAGCGAAGTGCCGCGCGATTTCTGGGCTCCCCTGACCATGGCTGGCCGGCTGCAAGATGGCTCCGATCTTTTCGGTGCCGACCATCCCGAGCGCCTCGACATCGTCGGCCGCCTCCGCCGTGGCCAGAGTGTGTCCGGTGCAGAAGCAATTCTGACCGCATGGTCCCAGCGGATGACGTTGCAGTTGCCCGACGAGGGCAAAGCCGTTGGCGTTCTGCTGCATTCGAAGGCGACCTCGATTCCGCTGACGCCCGAACTGCTGATCACGTTTAGCCCGCTGGCAGTCGTTTTCGGCCTCGTCCTAGTATTGGCGTGCACAAACGTCGCCAGCATGATGCTCGCTCGTGCCACCGCACGGCAACGCGAGATCGGCATCCGCCTCTCTCTCGGCGCCCTCCGCCGACGCCTGATCCGCCAACTTCTCACCGAGAGCATTCTCCTCTCGATACCGGCGGCCATCCTGGGATTCATCATCTCGCGCGTCACGATCGATGCATCCATCCGGGTGATGTTTGCCACCGTTCCGAAGGACATGCTCGAACTGATCCATGATGTGCCGCGCCCGGTCGACTGGCGGGTGATGGCTTTCATGGTCTTCGCTGCCCTCGCCTCAGCGTTGCTCTTCGGTCTCGCTCCCGCGCTCCAGGCCAGTCGCGCCAATGTTATGTCGTCAGTGCGGGGCGAGGTGGCTTCAGACCTCAGACCTGTACGGGTTCGGAATGCACTGGTGATCGCGCAGATCACAGTCTGCACACTCTTGTTGGTCGCATGTGGCGCACTGGTTCGAACGGCCATGGCGATGAGCGCTTTCGATATCGGTTTCCGAACCAACAACGTGATCGCGATGGAGATTGTCGAGAACAGCCGGGGTCGTTGACGGACGCTCTGGCTTCTGATCCCGCGGTCGACACGATTGCGACCGCTTCCTCTGTTCCACTCAACGGTGCAGTGCCGAGCGTGACCACGCGCGCGGAGAATGGTCCAACCATTAGCACCGCATTCAACGATGTGTCGCCGGAGTATTTCGAAATCCTGGGAATCCCGATTGTACGGGGCCGCAATTTCACCAAGCAAGAATCGGCCTCGGAGACGCGGGTCGCGATTCTGAGTGCTATGGCTGCTCAGCGCCTCTTCGCGCACCGCAACGCGCTTGGACAGATTCTTCATGTCTCGGGAGAGCCCGCCCGCGAGGTCCGCGTGATTGGCCTCGCGGCCGACATTGTTACATGCTGCATTCCATGGGGCAAGGATCCCGCCCTGCTATACCTGCCTGCGACTCCCGCCACGAGTGCCAATGTGCTGGTGCACGTTCGCGGAGAAGTCGAATCCGAGCGCCACTGGCTCGACACTCGGCTGGCGGCGCTGGCCCCCGGAGCCGTCGGTGATATCCATTCCCTCGATCAATACCGGGCAGTGGGCCTGTATGGCTTCCGGGCCGCATCGATGATCGGGGCCACCCTCGGCGGACTCGCGCTGTTGCTGACTCTCACGGGTATTTACGGCGTCGTCTCCTATTTCGTGACGCAACGGACCAAGGAGATCGGGATCCGCGTCGCCCTCGGTGCGACGACGCACACCGTCGTCGGCATGGTCTTGAAGCACTCGCTGCGCTTGACAGCGATCGGAACTGTCATAGGCACCGGTCTGGCTATCGGCATGTCTCGGCTGCTGGCCTCTAGGCTGGTCTTCATGCGCGTGTTCGATTCCGCCGCCTTCGCTGCAGGCGTATTGCTGGTAGCCTCCACTGCGCTCGCCGCCGGATACATCCCGTCCCGCAGGGCAGCTCAAATCGATCCAATCCAGACGCTTCGTTACGACTGAGAAAGGCCGCTTTGATCGGTCACGATGATGCCGGCTGTCGAACCGAAGACAGGTTGGGACGACAAATCTTAGATTCAAGCCCACAAAACGAACGCTGGTGCCATCGAATTGCGTGCTGGTTCAGAGAAACTGATGCGAAGGCGCCACTGTATCTGGTGCAATCCGAGATGAGAACACTTGCGCACCATTGTCACCGTAGCACCGAAATGCGGATGGTGACGATAGTGTATCGCGCCGCGGGTGCAGTGGCGGACATAGTGTCCCGCGCGCTCGACAAAACCGCCGCGGAGCACGTAAGTGAAGAAGGGTGCTGCATGGCCGTGCTCCGGCAGCCGCGACCGTGGATCGTACGCGGCCTCGGAAGCGTGCAGACCGGGCTGGAAGAGAACCCGTCGAATGCGCCGGGCTGCTGGGCGGCGGGAGCTTCATTGGATGGGCTGCCCATAATGCTCTCCGGTTTTAGGTTTTCCATAGGTCTTGTCGGATGTCAACCCGTGCCGCTGACCTCTCCTATGCGCATCCCAATGGAACCTGAGTGTACTCCGTTGCGGAACGTGCGTGTTTTTGCACCTGTACCGAGGGTTCGAATCCTTCCCTCTCCGCCAGAGCAAAACCAAGGGCTTAGGTGTACATAGACGGCGTCGATATACGATTGAGGGCGCGACTTTCTTCCAATCGCGCGGCGGGTGAAGGGGCGTCTTACTCCTTGAGCTTGGCCCCGGACTTGTTGACCATCCCAGACAGCTGCTTCCGGTAGCCCAGCATCTTCTCGTAGACCATCTTGTCGAAGACGTCCCTCAGCTTCTGCAGGTCCTTGCGGAATCCCTTCCGCGTCATGTTGTTCTTCTTGCTCGTCGCCGTGTAGAACCTCATCTCGATTCCCTCCAGGCAGGTCCTTTTGTTTGTCAAAGATTGGATGAAATGTGTTCACTGTTTTCCCTCCGGGTGCTTACCTGGACCTAATCCTTGCCGTTGACCAACACCATGCGAAAACGCACCTTTCGATCCATCATGCGAGCGAAAGCCTCGGGTGCCTTCTCAAGCAGAAGCGTTTCGATCATCGGCCGCACATCCTGGACGCGGGGAATGCCAAACGCAGCGCAGGTCCTACAAGACATATCGCATTGTGGGTTGAGAACATACACGTCAATCGTCAGCGCTCAGGAATGGCATGTTGCTCCTCGAAGCAGGACTCTAGATTCTTGAGGTCTACCGGAGCCCGCCCTTGCGAGCCTTCCGGCGCAGTTCTCGAATATTGCACAGGCCACGAAATTGGCTGCCCTAGCTCACGCGCTGCCCGCAATGGCCAGTAGGGGTCTCGTAAGAATTCTCGCGCGACGACGACTGCGTCCGCCTGTCCGGTAACCATGATGTGCTCGGCCTGAACAGGTGATGTGATCATCCCTAATGCGCCGGTTAGGATGCCGGCTTCCCTGCGGATCTGCTCCGCAAACTGCGTTTGATAACCCGGCCCTACCGGAATCTTTGCGTGCGCTACATTGCCGCCAGAGGAGCAATCGATCAGGTCCGCTCCAAGCTCCTTCAGTTGGCGCGCGAGTTCGACCGACTGCTGAATATCCCAGCCGCCGTCGATCCAATCGGTCGCCGAAATGCGCACCAACAGCGGCGCTCGCTCCGGCCACGAATCACGAACGGCGGCAACAATCTCGCGCAAAATTCTAGTGCGATTCTCAAATGAGCCTCCGTAGGCATCCCTTCTTTGATTGCTGAGAGTCGAAAGAAACTCATGAATCAGGTATCCATGAGCGGCGTGAATCTCAATGACACGGAAGCCGGCTTCACACGCACGACGCGCGGCGGCGGCAAAAGCGAAAACGATGTTCTGAATGCCATCGATCGAGAGCGCTTGCGGCATCGATAGCCTTCAGTGAAAAGCAATGCGCTCGGCGCAACGACATTGTTCCACCCGCCTTCACTTTCGGGAATCCTTCCGTGACCTTTCCCTGGCGCGTACGTGCTGGCTTTGCGCCCGGCATGCGCCAACTGCATCCCAGCCACGCTACCTTACTCATGAATAAACCGCACGATCCGAGCCAACGGCTCAACGTGATCGTCTTTCCAGATGCCTAAGTCCCGCGGACTGATCCGGCCCTCCGGTAGAACGGCAGTTGCTTCGGTAAGCACGAGGCCAGCACCGCCGACCGGCCGGCTGCCCAGATGCACGACGTGCCAGTCATTAGCAAATCTCGGCGTTGCCTCGAAGAGTAGATTTCCGGTGTCGCCCCAGAAAGCGTGGTTGGCAATGTCGTCTGCGCTATCCGGAGAGATTGACTTGAATGATCAGCCTAGCTGCTTCGAGAGAATTCGGTCCTTGCTGAATTGAGGCGTTCAAGTGGGTCGGGACAAAAGGATTCTCGCGGTAGCGTGGAATCCAGTCTGTATGGTGGGCTGCTACGGAGAAGGGTCGCTCAGTCGCTGCGATTATCGTCTGTAAAGCCACCCTGAAAATTATCGAGCAACAGGGTGCAGTGACTCGCGAAAGACTTGTCCGATCTGGGACTGGCCTGCACTAGGTGATTCAGGAGCTCTTGCTTCAAGCTAGGGTCTGCAAGCATTTCTGCAATACTCGCCACGGTCTCCCGATTTGCGATGCGACGGGCATCTTTGCCCAGGAGTCGTGCGCCGGCAATCGGGACGTCAAATCCGGCGGCCTCAAGTAACGGAAGTTCGTCCGTATACAGGCGGTCTTCATTTCGCATCGGCATAGTCCGCGAGTATCTTCAAAATGTCGGGTGCGTCACGCTTTTCGTGCTTGCGGTCAGCCCATGCGAACAACTTCAGAATAATGAGGCCTGGTAAAGAAGCGACCGGTATCACGAGGTCAGTATCTACCTGGACCTGGATCGCCGATTCCAGAGCTTCTCTGAATCCTGCGACGTTCATCACAAAATCGTTGTTCGGAGGCCAAGAGATCACTGAGCCATCTTGAACACCGCCGAATCGAATGAGATCGACGCCGACCGAGATGCCAGCGGAACGCTGATATAGGACACGTTGGATCGCCCGGTCGGGCTTGAATCGTGCTGTTGAGATCAATGCTGCCTTGAGGTTTTCGAACTCTTTCCAGTCGGAGAGAGCGAACCCGAAGTCCAGGTCGCGCGTCAACTTGCCCGGAGGTCGGCCGAATATGTTTTCGAGGACTAAATCTCGTGCCGTCGCACCGGCTAGAAAGTATGGGGGGCCCAAAGAGTTCGCGGTTTGCGCGACTGCCTTGAGTGGCTCAAGAACGAGCGGACTCAATGGTTTAAGCAGTTGGAAGATTCGGTGCGATGTGCTGTTCATAGATCAGTCTTGCCACTTCGAGGTCTCGTGCATCAGTTGTAGTTATCAAATCGGCATAGGCGAGTATTGGTGGGACTACATCACCAGTCCCTGTAATCAGAGTTTGGTCCCAAAAGGCATTGAGAATTTCTACATCACCATTGACATCTGCTCTGAGGCGCAACTCGGTTATCAGCTTCGTCGGGTTATGGAGGGTGTACACGGTCAGCATTTCAGGTTTTAGATAGTGTGTGAGGCGATCCGCAGCCACTTCTCCTCCCCAATAGGCGTCGAAACGAGCTAAATCAGTTTGCTGTGCCAACTCGCGATCTTGGGCACGGAATCTGCGAGGTTGGAGTTTTGGCCGGAGGGTTGCGGGGTAGAAGGTGACCCACTCTTGTAGCAGAGCCTTGGCGTCAAGTAGGCGGCGCTTTGGAAGCGTTGTACCAAATGTTGCAATCAGCTTTCTTGTTTCAAGGTCCTTGATGACTGGGCCGATTGTGCCGAGTGCTACTTTAGCGGTTGTCGCGAGTTCTCGATATGGCGCGTTTAACATCTGTGGACGACACAAAATAACAAATAGTACCCTCAACCCAGCCGTTGTGTTTGTTCGGTTTGTATGTGCAGGGGCCAAGCCTGGTGGTTTTTTTTGGCCGGTAACGAAAACGAAGAGGTCGTTGTCTTCCAAGTAGGCATTTCCAGCGGTGTCGAGAAATGGAAGGTGGATTTCCCGGCACTTTTCTGCAAGGTAGTTTGTGATGTACGGCGCGACAAAGAGAAGACGAGGCTGTTGTTCGCGAGGCCACAGTGCCTTGATTTGAGTGAGCACCTCGGCTCTAACACCGACCTTGGCTTCGACCGCAAATTTGTGCTTCCGCCCGTGTGCATTTATTTCGATCACTGCGTCGCATTGGTGGCTATCGTGGTGGACAGTCTGCGGTTGTTGTTCCCAGCGGATGATTTGCGCGGCGAGGCCCGTCGTTCGCTGGAGCCCTTGGAGGGCTGTCTCGATCAGTTCTACGTGTTGGGGGTTACGTTTCATTGCCGGTTATTTTCAGGTTGTTCACGTTCTACCGCTGTACATGATGCATGAACATCTGTGATGAGTGAACACTGTTCAATAAAACATGATGTTCATGCAACATGAACATCGCAGCATAATGAACGATAATTTGTTAACAGTTTTATTTTCAATTGGTTAACTTGGCATTAATATCGCTTCGATCATCAACCCCAAAACCTCACAATGATACCGACAGGGCAGCGGATCGGGGCGGCGATAGTGCCCGCTCCACAGCCCTCACTCGTGTATCGCCATGCTCCGGGGGTAATGTATGCTAATCGGTCCCCGGAGGCTCGTAATGAATCGCGTCACCATTGATCTCGTAAACTGCCACGGAATCAACAAATTAAAGAAACAGTTCGATTTCTCTCAAGATCGAGTTTTTGCCATTTATGCCCCGGCGGCAACACGTTTTGTTCAGAAACTCCGAACCAGTTGGGGTCGATGTCGAGACCGGCCTGCACTCTGTTTTTTCTTTTCAACTTGGGACAACCTACACCCTGCATGATCGTTGTGCACTCGTTGAAGGCCCGGTAGTGTTCAATCTTTTTGAGCGCCTTGGCTTAGAGATTTCACTAGTGATTTATGGTCAAGGCCGCGCCTCGAAGCGGCTGTTAACATGGTTGACGAACCAGTCGCAATCGGAGTTTTCTCTTCTCAATCTGCCGGATTACGACCCGGTCGGCCTGAACGAATTTGAACGACTTCGCAAGAGCCTCGGCGTTCGAGTGCAGCTGTACTTGCCAGATAATCTGGACGAGCTGTTTGCTCACCATTCGAAACGGCAACTGCTCCACAAACGCAATAGCCAAGCATTGCTCGCCAAGCTACGGCGGTCCGAGTGCTTAGAAGTACATAGAGTCGTTCGGCTTATCGATGACCACAATGCAGGGTTGGAACACGAAGCACTCTTGATAGGAATCTAAATGTCGGGTCTCCAGATGATCCTTGATCCCTGTAGTTCTTAGATGTTATTTCGGTGGTGCACAACTTGCTGCACAGATGTGCCCGAACACGACCTTTGTTGCCCAAAAATGGACAGTCGCATCCGACCTAAGCCTAAGTTACTGAATCCGAACAGCAGGGCCCAGGACGGCTTAGTTTGCTAAACAGTTGTACGGGCTAACACGTGTACCTGTACCGAGGGTTCGAATCCCTCCCTCTCCGCCAGTTTGTTTGCTTCCTGAAGTTTCCGCAGTAGTCCGCCCGTTCAGCAGTACTCATCGGATTTCGTTCGTAGATGTCCCATTAGCGATTCCTGTTCCTCCTAAAGACGGTAGCCGCTCCCGCCGCCGAGACCGTCCTTGGAGACCGCAGCTAATCTAAGGTCCGTCAACTTCCCGGACTGAATGAGAGCTTTTGAATGCTCAATTTGTTCTTTTACTAATGAAGTCGAATCTTGAGTTTCTTGTTTCGATTCGGTTGTCATGACTGCCGTTGCCTACTTTGTAATCCCGGATTGCTCGGCACCTGCGCGGCGGGATGTGCGCAGGCGTCCGCCGGGCAGCTGCTCACTCAGCCGCGCCGAGATTATTGTTCGTAAGCTCCGAGATCGACTGCGTTCTTTGTCTCGAGAATACGAGGAGTAATGCCAGTCACATCAAAAGGGCCAAGGATCGATGCAGGACGCAGGATTTTCCCCGTCGACAGCGCCGGAGAGCCGGCTTGGACCCGTAAGTTCGGCAACGTAGTCGGCGGTGTCGCATTCGTGTTGACGAACAGCGGATCCGAATAATGAGAATTCGCGTCCTGGCACGTGCCGACGCACGTGCCTGACTGACACGTGCATGACTTACACGACTGATAACACGCGAGCGTTGTGTAGGTGGTGACGCAAGTACCGCTGCCGGCGTTGTAATTCCAACACCAGTTCTGATCAGAGTTCGCGGCAAAATACAGGTTGCGATCGAGAGTGATGTTTGTCGTCGTTTGAGCTTGCACGAGCGTACCCGTCACCGCGGAAGCATAGAAAATATTGTTCTCGACCAGATTAATACCAGTCAGCTTGGTTCCGGTCGCGAACTCCCCCATCGCCGCATTGGCGCTGTTTCCGTTGCCCCAAGTCGTGTTGTTGAGGATCGTCGAATTTGACGATCCCCCCGGCGTACCCTGTCCGCCAATGCTGATCCCCACCGTCGAGTTATAGAAAAACAGGTTATCGCGGACGACATTGTTGGTCGTGTTTTGCGCAGCGCCTTCTCCGGTCACCTCGATGCCGAGATCCACGTCATAGACCAGGTTGCGCTCAACAATCACTTGCGCGCTGCCGTCGAGATAAATTCCGTCAGCGCAATAGCAACCGAGGCCGTAAGGGCCGCTCGATCCCAGGAAGTTCGAGTGGATGCTGTAAACCGTGTTTTCGCTGATCTCGCCATTACGGGCCTGATCATTGGGAGAGCCGTTGTACTGCGTGTAACCCGAGGCGACACCCTCCCCTCCGATCGCGTCGATGCCAATGTTGCTGTTGTTGTGTACAAGATTGTGAGCGATCAAAAAATCAGTCACGTTGCCGTTGACGGTCATCGATTCGCTGCAGCCTGTCTTCAAATCGGTGAGCCTGTTCCCATTGATCGTTACGTTGGTTAGTGATGCAGTCCCGACTGTCCCGACCACTATGATCCCAAATGCCTGCGGCGCTGGGCTGCCGCAAGAACCGTCATGCGTTGATGCAGGTCCTGTGTTCCAAATGTGGTGAACGTAGTTGTTGAGAAGCTGGACGTTGGTCCCGGAACCCTCGACATGAATTCCCGCAGGAGTGCGGTTGTCGTCGGTGGTTGTAAAGTTATATATCTCGAAGCCGTCTACAGTCACATAGCTCGGGTTGCTGCTCCTTCCAACGACATCGACCAGTCCGTAAGCATACCCAATTGTTCCAATGGGCACGGTTCCGCCGTTGATCCTGGCAGGCGTGGGATAGTCATAATTCCTCAGGATGAAATAGCCGCCGGAAGCCGAGCCGGACTTGTTGATCAAAACGTGCTCGTGATACGTTCCGGCACGCACATTGATCGTCACGCCTGGGCCTCCCACTGTGTTGATGGCATGTGTAATCGTCGCCCATGGAGACGCCAGGCTTCCGTTTCCGCTAATGTTGTTTCCGGTAGTCGAGACGTAGTAATTGGCGTTGTGCGACACGTTCGTTGTGAAATTAAAAATTGCGCTCGCCACCTGCGGAGTTGGCGTGCTCGAATCGGTGACCCGCACAGTAATCGAATAACTACCGGCTGTGGCCGGCACTCCGCGCAATACTCCCGTCGAACTTATCGTTAGGCCAGGCACGCTCCCGCTCGTGATCGTCCAGGCGTAAGGAGCTGTCCCACCGCTCGCGGCAAATCTCTTGCTGTAGGGCGTCTCGACCGTTCCGTTTGCCAGGGGCGAGGTAGTTGCAATCGTCAACGGGGTGGCCTCAGCCGCATGGTTGAAACAGAACAGGCTCAGAAGAAGCAGGCATGCAAAACTCGAAAAGAGCTTGCTCTTCCACCTGACCGTGGCCACTTCTGTCATCTAATTGCCTTTAAACCGGAATTTCCTTTTTGACTCCCAAAACGGCAACCATTTTATACTTTACTGGAGTTTGCGGCTGTTCGGTCCGTTCTAACCGTCCATACCGGCAGCAGCGCGATCCGGTTCAACATCGATCCGAACCACTGCCGATTCCGAGATTCAGATGCCCTTCCGCCAGAAATAGCCAATAGTAGCGTGGATGTTTGACCAGTCGCCCTCCGGTCTTCACCAGACGTTGCTGGAGACTCGTTCTCGATCCTCTGGGGCAGCGTCACCCTTGCGTCTTCCACAGCACCGGAGACGGATTGCCTGTAAGAGATAGTGACATCCCTCAGAGCAATGTTAGTGACGTGCTCGTTATCGGCTCTTTCGCGGTGGTAATGACTAACGACGGCGAATTCGTAAGTGTCGGTACAGTACAGATTCTGGCCAGATTGGAAGCAGCCATCCGGAGCATCCGTAATCTCGCCCTTGCCCAGCGGTTGCAGTGCGTTGGCCGATTCTACGACCGATTGCATTTCTGCCCAAGAGAGTTCGACGCGCTCAGGAACGTCGCTCCAAGTGTCACTGTGCAAGAGTTCTTCCGGAAGGAGTTGAAGACGCGCAACTGATCCGTCTGGCGCGAAGACCAACTCAATGACATAACTCGCATCGTGCCAGTAAATGACCGCATCTGGTGGCCCAGTCTCCGCTTGCTCGTCGAAGAGCCTGAGCGGTTTCCCGGTCGGCGGGCTGTAGCGCTGTCCCAAGAGTTTATCTGCTCTCGCAACGGTTTCAGCTTTGCGTCGGTCGGCATTAGGGTCTCGCGCGAAGACGGGCACTGCAAGGAACGTTACAAGCGCAATAGTCACAACACTCGGCCCCGCATGGGAGAATTGTATGCGCAATCACGATCTAGTCCCAGTCAGTCCCAGTAGACGTTGCACAATCGCGATAACGTGTTTTGACCCTTGACCGAAAGTCAACCGATTCTGGGGAACGTTATGGCCTGTTGAGAACTACGAGTCCCGGGGGCTTGTCAACTGTGCAGTTCGCCTGACGTTTGCGGACCAATCGCTCGCGAAGCACGCTCCAGAATCTGAAGATCGTGGTTAGTTTCTCTCGACGGTATTGCTGCGGCGAGATAATAATGAAGTGCTAAAAGCCGCACTCTGGTTGCAGTCCTGTTCTCCCTTACGGTTACTTGTGCATTTGCCCAACGCGAAAGCCCGTGCTGGAAGACCGCGACATCAGACTCGGACATGAATGGTTGCGCGGCTTCAGACGCCTCGGAGGCAGAAGCCGAGATGAACCCCTGTCTACCAAGATTTATTGTCGAAGCTGAAAAGCGACGAGAAGGCAACCAAGCCTCTTCCCGCGAATCCATGACTTCGGTCAGTCCGTCCGTCAAAAGAACCGCGATGTCACCGCTTGAGAATTGTGCTCGTGAACTGTCGAACGTGTGCGCATTGAAGATTCCAATCGGTGGATTTGAAGTGGCAAGTTCGTAGACGATCCCAGTGACGCTGCGGAAGTGCAAAATAGGCAGATGCCCCGCAGTCGCGAAACTGAGATCATTCGATCCTCCGGAAGCGACACACGCTCCTCAAGTCAGACAAGCCGAAGACACACACGCGTATTCCCTAGAGGAAGTTCTTACTATGATGGACGCGGTTCCTGAGCCCGCCTCAACGCTGATTGCTGCGGCTGCTTTTACGGGAGCCGGTCGCGGGGAACTGCGAGGCATGTATTGGGAGAACTACAAAGACGGTGAACTGCTGATTGCTCGTTCGATCTGGAACGGCATTACGACTGATCCGAAGAGCAAGAAGAGCAAGGCTCCTATTCCAATCATCGGCAAGCTGGCCACGAAGCTTGCAGAGCATCGCAAGCGCCAGGGCCGGAGTCTGAGCATGGAAGAGTTACTCACAAATTCGACCGCAACAAGGTGCTTCCCGAGTGGCGCGGCTGGCGCGCATTCCGAAGAGGGCTGGCTGCGAATCTAAACCGGCTCGGAGTAGACGATTCGGTGATTCAACGCATCCTGCGTCACAGCACTGTCGCGGTTACGCAAGCGTGTTACATCAAGACGGCGAGTGAAGACGCGAAAGCTGCCATGCAGAAACTCGAGACCGCCCTAAATGACACCTACGTGACACCTAGACAGGTCACTCCAACCACCAAGGTAATGTGATCCTCGGCCCGATGTTCTACAAGTCTCTGCGCTGGATGAATTTACAACTAGAAAAATCTGGCGGAGGGAGAGGGATTCGAACCCCCGGTACGGTTTCCCGTACAGCGGTTTTCAAGACCGCCCGTTTCAACCACTCACGCATCCCTCCGGGACCGGTAAGTGGAACACAAATACTAGTTTACACTCTGCCCCGCGGGAACCAGTTAGTTGACCGGGGAACCATGGGGAACGGCGGCATCTGGACGGCCCTGCTCGTCCGCCTCAAATACACCCTCAAGTTTCGCCAAGGCCGCCGCACTTTGCCGCGGCAGAGACTTGATATACGACCGCTGTGTAACGCTGACGTCGCTGTCCCGCAGAATCGCCTGGATCGTTTTATCGTCCACGCCCAAGTCGTGCAGGGAGATTGCCGGGATGCGGATCGGCATAATAAAGGCCACGCTCAAAAGCAGGTTCCAACACGAAGCGTGCGATTCTGCGCGACACCAGAGTCCGGCTCCGTTTCGGCAGATCGGCGGTATGCGAGGGCTTGCGCCCTTCCAGACGCTCCTCCGTCAGCACACGATTCTTGGAGAACTCTTCGATTACGGCTGGAATCTTGAATCCGTTGTCGTCCGCGAAGGTGCTGCGGAACAACTTTATGTTCGGGCTTCGCGAACGTAGTCGATCTCAGCCAGCAGCACGTCCTTGAACTCTTGCAGCAGAGCGCGCGCGTTGTATTCCTGAAGCACGGGAAAGCGCGAAGACCATTTATCGATGAGGTCGCCCAGAATCTCGAGATCGATCCGAACCAACTCGTCAACGCCGGGCTTACGCACCTTCAGCACTACCTCACGATGGTCAAGAAGACGTGCTGCGTGGACTTGAGCGATGGATGCGCTTCCCAGCGGTTTTAGGTCAAAGGATGCGAAGAGCTGGTCATGCGGAGCCCCGAGATCTTCGCGAATGATGTCCGTAATGACATTTGCAGGGACAGGAACGACTTCGTCCTGCAATTTCGCCAGCTCTTTACGATACGCATCGGGCAGGAGATCGCCGCGCGTCGAAAGTGCCTGTCCGAGCTTGATAAACATTGTTCCGAGCTCCTCGCAAGCGCGGCGAAGGTGCTCGGCCCTCGCTTGATCACCGGCTTCGTGCTTGATGAATTCATCGTCGACAAGGCCGATGCCGTGACGCGTGAGTACAGCCAAGATCTCACGGTAGCGTTCAGCCTTCGTTATCATGGTGCTATTAATTTAGATTGTCTGAGTGTCTTGTCGGCTATTGGAAATGCGCAAAATCGGGAAAAAGTTCCAGGCAGACACCGTTCTGTGTGCCGTCGCCTGACAGACGGCCCGATTAACCACCGGGAGCTGAGTCCGAAATTGTCACAGCCACCATGCCACGGGCGGAGATGTCACTGGCGTATTGCGTCGAACGATTGACCACCTTTCAACAACCCATGACTGGTTGTTCGGCTCGGCTCGGTTCGGCCGCGTCGAGTTTGATGTGCGCAGAACTGGAGTCTCGAAAGGTCATCTCACAGTGACATTCCAGCTGTGCAGTCCGGGCAAATCTTGTGAGTGATGCTAGCTTCGGAGTGGGTCCTGACGTAGCGCTCAAAGGGTTGCCATTTCCCACTTGCGTCCTGAATCTTCTTACAAGATAGACACATTGGCAGAAGACCTTCCAAAGTCTTAACCTTGGCCAAGGTCGTCCGGAGTTCATCGATAGTCCGGTCCATCTCGTTTTCCAACCTCCGCCTCGCCTCCAGCGCTTTCTTCAAGCTTTCCAGATTGCGACGAAGGTCCATCTGGGCCTGGACTTGGCGGCTGAGGGCGCGAAGCGCCTGCAGTTGATCCGCACTTAACCGGCGGGGTACGCGGTCAATCACGCATAAGGTGCCTATCGCTTGTCCATCGGCCGTCAGTGGGGCACCTGCGTAAAACCGAATCCTCGGGTCTGCAACGACCAGGGGATTATCCGAGAAGCGCTCATCCGTACTCGCGTCCGGAACGACAAAGACGTCGGATCCAAGGATGGCCCACGCGCAGAACGCGATATCCCGGGGCGTTTCCGACACCGAAACACCGACCTTCGACTTGAACCATTGACGGTCGGCATCGACCAGACTGATGAGAGCAATCGGGGTCTGGCAGATCTGTGACGCCAGGAGCGTCAGGTCGTCGAATGCGGTTTCCGGCTCGGTATCGAGGATCTCGTACCCTCCCAGGGTCGCAAGCCGTTCCTTCTCGTTTGCCGGCCGGGTAGCGATCATAAGCCCTCCTTGGGCGTGCCGATTACCTTGATCGAGGCATACACTTTACCTACGAACTTCGGCCAAGTTCAAGCTACCGAAATATCCACCCGAACATTACGCCTCGGTATTGGCGCCCCCGGCGGGCGATCGTGGAATAAAGGAAACTGTCCGGTTCGAATGAGCCAGACCAACGATCCAATCCCGTGCCGGGTCGCTGACGCGTGTGATTTCGATGCCCACGAGTTGTTCCCGAACGGCGTTCCATTGGATCATCCTTTGTCCCGAAACATTCTGTCTGTCCATCGCGAATCTCAATTCGAATGTGATCGACGAGTCCTCCGGAAAGGGCACTCTTGAAGTCGTACAAAACCCACCGTGGCCGAAGGCGATCTTCTTATTCTTCAGTGCTGCGTTGAGGCTCTCAAATTCAATTGTTATCGCCGGAAGAGTGGTGGTGCGGAAAGGCTCCGCCCAGAGTTCCTCCCGATCCGTCAGAGTTTCGCGCAGGGCGGAGACCAGAGCTTACGAAGTGCGATGGGCCGGGTGGCGGTCACGGAAGCGCTCAGGCACGAGCACTTCGATCTGTTGGCCGAGCAACTCTTCGCGTGTGTACCCGAAGATCTTTTCAGTCTGGGCGTTCACGACCACGATCTTGCCCTCGCCGTCGGCCACCACAATGGCATCGGGCGCGGCTTCGAGCAGGCCTCGAAAGCTGGCTTCGGATGGAACTCGGTCGGCGGGAGTCGAAGTGTCCACAGCCTCACGTCTCGGCGGCATTATAAGCCAGCGCGCTGATAGTTGGGTGCCCAGATTGGCGTGGTGGGCCTGGGGGGGGGCTGGGCAGCAAGCCCTTGTCTTTACATTGACTTCGGCTCACAACCCTCATAGAATGGCTGACCAATTGGCCGTCTAGTGGGGTGGCTGCTAGGTGATCGGTCAAAACATCTCGCATTACAAGGTCGTCGAGAAACTCGGCGGCGGCGGGATGGGTGTTGTCTACAAGGCGATGGATATGCGCTTGCAGCGCTTCGTCGCTCTCAAGTTCCTGCCTCCGGAGCTCTGCCGCGACACGCAAGCCCTGGCTCGTTTTCAGCGTGAGGCGCGCGCTGCATCCGCGCTCAACCATCCCAACATCTGCACCATTTATGACATCGGCGACGAGGATGGACAGGCCTTTATCGCCATGGAATACCTGGAAGGATGCACGGTCAAGCACCTGATCCGCGGCACACCGGTCGACAATGACCGGCTGCTTACCCTGGCGATTGACATCGCAGATGCGCTGGACGCGGCGCACAGTGAAGGCATCGTCCATCGCGACATCAAGCCGGCAAACATATTTTCGACCAAACGCGGGCACGCGAAGATACTCGACTTCGGACTGGCGAAGTTGACGATGGTCGCAAATAACCAAACGGGGACGGGCATTACCGGGGCGACCGCTTCTGAAAGCGCAGAGTTACTGACGAGTCCGGGCGCGGCGGTAGGGACGGTTGCCTATATGTCGCCGGAACAAGCCAAGGGGCGAGATCTCGATGCCAGGACCGACCTGTTCTCTTTCGGAGCAGTCCTTTACGAGATGGCGACAGGGATGCTCCCGTTCCGAGGCGACACGTCCGCGACGGTCTTTGACGCCATCTTGAACCGTCCTCCGCTCGGACCCTTACGGCTGAATCCTGACCTGCCGCCGAAATTGGAGCAGATCATCAGCAAGGCGCTGGAAAAGGATCGGGAACTGCGGTACCAGGTCGCTTCGGAAATGCGCGCCGACCTGAAGCGCCTCAAACGTGAGACTGAATCCAGCCACCGTGGGAAGGTAGGTTCGGGATTTTCGGACGACGAGGTCCAGCCATCGTCACGGCCTCCGGTTTCTCCATCGGCGCTTGTAGACAGTTCTTCCGTGATTGCCGTAGTAAAGCGGCACAAGTGGGTGGCGACGGCGACCGGCGCTGTAGTCCTATTGATCATGACGGTCGCCGGCTATGGCGTGTATTCGATGTTTTCCACAGCCCGCCCAGCGCATTTTCAGATCTTCACGATCACCCAGGTTACAACGTCTGGTAAAGCAGGTCTAACGGCGCTGTCGCCCGACGCGCGCTACGTTCTATCGGTCATGAACGATAAGGGACTGCAGAGCCTGTGGCTGCGAAACATCCCGACCAGCAGCGACACCCAAGTGATTCCACCGGCTCCTGCTTCCTACAAGAGCCTCGCTTTCTCTCCGGACGGAAACTATCTCTATTTCATCAAAGCCGCAGACGCAACCAACACGCACTTTGATTTGTACCGGGCGCCTGTGCTGGGAGGCGTTCCGCAGACGGTGGTTCGAGGCATTGACAGCGACATTACCTTCTCTCCGGACGGGCGGCGTCTTGCCTTTGCGCGGGCCAATGCCCCGGAAGCAGGGAAATACGGATTGATCGAGGTGAATCTGGACGGCACCGACGAACAAGTCCTGCATGTAGGAACGCCGGCGTCCGATGTTCCCTCGTCGGTTGCATGGTCCCCCGATGGCAAGGACATCGGGTTCAAACTGTTCCGCCCGGATGGCGCTCTGGGCGGCATCGCGTTGCTGAGTGTTGGCAGTGGAAAGGTCCGCGATTTCGCCACCTTCGGCGACCTGCTGCCAAGGGATTTCAAGTGGATGCCCGACGGCAAGGGACTTCTTGCCCTGTATTCTCAGAAAGGCCCCGACTACTTTGTTCGGGCGCAGATCGGGTTTGTTCCGGACGCGAGCAGTCACGTCACCCCCATCACGCGGGACACAAGCAGCTACGCCACGTTGACTCTTTCGTCGGACGGGAAGACTCTGGCGTCGGTCCAGACCAAGAACTTCCAGAACCTGTACGTGCAGCGCACCGTAAACAACCCTCCAGGCGAACCGACCGCAGTCCTGCCTCAGGGGCAGTTCGCTTATTGGTTCGACTGGACACCGGATGGGAACCTGGTTTTCACGGACTTTTCGCGGCTCATGCGAACCGGAATCGGCCACCAAGAGCCAACCCGGCTGGTCGGCGACTCTAGTGCAGCGATCCTGGAATTGGCGGGCTGTGGTACTCGATTTCTGGTTTTTTCGTGGGCCTTTCATGGCGGCACCAATGCGACGAACATCTGGCGCTCCAACGCAGACGGCACGAATCTCGTGAGGTTGAGCAACGGGAAAAATGACCGTTCACCGGTATGCTCGGCGGACGGAAAATGGACCTATTACTGGAATCAGGAGTTGCAGCAACTCTGGAGAACGCCGCTCGAAGGCCCGGGGAAGCCAGAGGCGGTCCCAGCAGCCATAGCCCCCCGAACGCTTCCGGCCGGCAACGGACTCAGCGTCGCTGGTGACGGCAAGTACCTGGCTTATGTGCTGGCGACGATACCAACGCCCGAAGATCCGTACCCGCAGTACAAGATTGCCTTACTGGATCTCGCCGCCACCGGAACCGCTCCCCGCCTGATGGATGCAGATGAACGAATTTCGAGCGGGGATCTGAACTTCACTCCGGACAGCAAGGCTGTGGCTTATCCCATCCGCGAGAGCGGAGTCGACAACCTTTGGGTACAGCCGCTGGATGGATCGTCTGGCCGCCGGGTCACATCGTTCAACGCGGAACAGATTTCCACCTTCGACTGGTCACCGGACGGCAAGACCTTGGCCATACTGCGTGGCCATACCGATTCAGATGTGGTGTTGATCCGGGACACATCCCAGTAAGTTGGCGCCGCCCGAGGACCGGCGGCTGTTGTTTTCGTGTGGGCCTCATTCCGATTTTCGTTGATCGAAAGTGAGGCATGCGGTAGCTTTACAAACCGTTGCCCCATCCCCCGGGGTGACGTGGGGCTTTTCTTCGTTCGGTACCCAAACGAGTTTGTTCTAAGAGGATGAGGCGAGCTACGCGCGAAGCGTGGCCCAAATCTCCCGGGATCTCTGTTTCTGTCATCGCAACTCTTGGCCATTTCAGGAGGTCACAAATGGTGTTCCTCTCGTCGCGGGTCGTGATTGATTTACTCAAACGTTTGTTCTTCGGCCAAACAGCCGGCCAGAATGCTGCGTTCATTGCATTCCTGTTTCTAGTCCCGATGCTAGGGTCTGAGGGCGTGCAGGCTCAGGCGGTGGACGGAGCAGATGCGGACAAACAGACGATTCAGATGCTCATGCGGCGACTCGATCAGCTCGAGGCGCGCGTGGCGCAGCTCGAGGCTGGCAAGACACCGGCCGCCGTCACCCAACCAGCGCCGACACCTTCGGGGGTGCCCGCTAGAACAGAGACAGAGCCGCCCGCGGAACATTCGGAGCCCGAGCGAATGGATATGACCAAGACCCTGATGAAGATCAGGGGGTTCGGCGACGTCAACTTTCACGGCGACAATCGCAAGGGCGATACGACATCGTTTACCCTCGGGCAATTGGACCTCTTCGTTACTTCCGACATTTCCGAGAAGTTCAAGTTCCTGAGTGAGATCGTTTTCGAAGCCGGAAAGGACAACATTTTCGGCGTAGATGTGGAGCGCTATCTTCTGCAATATTCCCCGAACGACTATTTCAACTTGTCGGCGGGCAGGTATCACACTGCGATTGGTTATTACAACACGGCGTATCACCACAGCACCTGGTTGCAGACAGCGACGGGCCGGCCGTTCTTGTTCCAGTTTGAAGATAACGGCGGCATTTTGCCGATCCACAACGTGGGTGTTTCAGCGACCGGCATGATTCCCTCCGGACGTTTGGGGCTTCACTACGTGGCAGAGGTGGGTAACGGACGGGCGTCGTCCTCTCCGAACGCTGAGGCTGTGCAGAATACGGTGGACGAAAACAACGGAAAATCTTTCAACCTGGGGTTTTACTTCCGGCCGACGGCAGTTCGTGGGTTGCAGGCGGGGGTCTCCGTTTATCACGACGGACTAAGGCCGATCGCTCTACCAGCAATCAGTGAGTTTATTGTTGCCGCCCATGCGATAGTTGTCCGTCCTAACTTCGAATGGCTCAATGAGGCTCTCGTTATCCGGCATGCGCCGGATGGCACATCGCACGTCTTTGATACACCCGGGTTCTACACGCAGCTTTCGAGGCGCTTTGGATCGTACCGGCCGTACGTCAGGTACCAGTACGTGAATGCTTCGGATGCGGAACCGGTCTTCCCGCAAGTGGGTTTGCAACAGGGGCCGTCGATCGGAGTGCGGTATGATCCCAGCGAATCGGTGGCTCTCAAGCTACAGTACGACCACACCACTCTGCGGCGGCAACCATCGACCGATGGTCTCAACCTTCAGCTTGGGTTTACATTCTAGTGGGTACTCCGATGCGGCGATTGGCAAACGTTGTGTTCTTCGTGATCATTGCCCTGATGTCCGGGGGGCTCGACTCACCCGAGCGGATGGTGGCAGCGCCTGCCCCCCTGCCAGCGGGTGGCGTCGAGCAGGCAGTCGTGATCATCGTGAACCAGTCCAACCCGGTGGAGAACTTTTCCTTCGATGATCTCCGCAAGATCTTCCTCGGCGAACGCAGTCACTGGCCGAACGGGCGGCGTATTACCATCGTAATGTTGGACCCTTCCCAGCCCGAGCGAAAGGCCGTGCTGCGCGACATCTACGGAATGAATGAGAAAGACCTCAATAACCACTTCATTCAGGGCGTGTTTAGCGGCGCGGTGTTTGTTTCCCCGAAGAACCTCGCGACGCCCCCCGATGTGCTCAGGTTTGTATTTAATGTGCCGGGAGCAATCGGCTATGTTCGCGCTAGTGATGTGGATTCGACCGTAAAGGTTCTCCGGATTGACGGACGTCTTCCCGACGACAAGGACTACCGATTCCGACTAACCGCCCACTCAGGCAAGTAGCTGAAAACACGGCAACTTAAGAATGGCTCCAACTGCGAGAACGAGCAAATGCCGACCGAGTACGATTCAAATATTGTGCAGTCCTATGCCGCTGAGCTTTACAAGCAGGCGCAAAACATCATCGTTGCAACAGCCGTCCTGTACGGCCTCTACACCTTCTTGTTCTCTGCGGTGCTTTCAACGGTCATTTTCGCTTACCTCTCACGCGAGCACAGGACTGAGGAAGGGAACTCGGCCATCTTCTCTGTTCTCATCTTCACAGCCATCGGCGTTGCGGTCGGAGTCAGTGAAGGAAGAAAGAAAGCCTTTCATTTGAAGCTGGAAGCACAACAACTCTTGTATCAGCGACAGATTGAACGCACCACCCACACACGCGCTGATGGGTCAACGGTATGCACCTGAGGCCCGCTGCCCCTGCCTCACTCTAATCAACCGCTGCAACGGTGACCAAAGAAACCACGCAATCGTAGTACGGATAAGCCTTCCGTTCCTTTGTTTCGAGTAGAGGAAGGAGTCCTTCAACCACGGCACGAATGTGGTCCTGTGTGGCAGGTTGCCTGAAGTGCCCTTCCAGATGGTTGGCTGCGACATCATGTGAACTACTGACCCTTAGCATGATGTTAATTTCAAACCTGCGTGACATGCCACACCTCTGGGGTTGATTTTCAAACTAATTTAGACCCCAGTGCCGGGTCTTGACGCAACGCAAAGACCCTCTCGAATTCACAGAAAATAAATGTGCGGTACCGCACGAGGGAGTTACCCTGTATGAGTCTCTTTACACTTTCCTCCGCCGTGCATCGTCTGCGCGTCGGTCTCTTGTGCAAATCAGATGATTCGCTCTAGGAGGCCCGTGACATCCCCTCAAGAACCAACTCACAGGTGCTGGATTTGCGGCAATCAGGTATCGCTCGAAAATTGCAAGACGGACGAAAACGGACAGCCCGTGCATGAAGACTGCTACATTGGAAAGTTGACTTTTCAAAAGGACAACACCCCGCAAAGTCCGGACCCCGCGTGATGGGTGATGGTCCCCACTCTCCAACTCACCTACCGACTCCGAGTGCAATGAAAGTGCGATGGGTTGTTGAAACGAAACCGTTGACGGCAGTCGAAAGGACCACCCGTTTTGACCACCCCGTTTCTCATCGCCCCACAAATCCGACTTTCAAGGTTCCGACTGTGCAGAAATAAACGTATTGTGCGTTCTATATGTTTCTATAAATCATTGAAACGACGTAAACGAATGATTCTAAAGCACTCTAAAGACCGCCAGTTTCAACCACTCACGCATCCCTCCGCTCGGATAATGCGATGATTAGGTACCAGTTTACACTCCCCCGTTGCAGGCCCGACAGGCTATGGGATCAGGCGAAATGCGCGAGAGTGGAACTCCATCACCTCTGCGAAATGGGAAAGGAAATATGCCAGCCCGTGGTCGCCGGGGTAGGGGTGATACTCGTGTGCGACCCCTTGCTTCTGCAGTTGGTCATGCAGCTGCTCCGCACCTTTTTCGAAGCCGTAGTTATCATCCTGTCCGCAGTTGAAATAGATCGCCAACTTCCGCAGCGATAGGGCATTTTTCCTCGCCAAAAAGAATGGATTGTTCTCGTTCCAGTGGGGGACGTTGATCGGGTTGCCAAAGACAGCTCCCAGCAGTCCGCCTAACTGCGTCCCGGCGCGCTGCGCCGAGTCCAACTGTTGCGGCGATTCAGTGATCAGGGCGGCGCTCTGTGCACTGACCGCTGAGAACAGTTCCGGATGAGCGAAGGCGAGCCGCAGCGCTCCGTAACCTCCCATCGAGATTCCGCTGATGGCACGCCCCACGCGCCCGGCGCGAACGCGGTACTTGTCCTCCGTATGCGGCATGAACTCCTGCAGAAAAAAATCGTCGTAGCGAACGGAGCCGTCGGCGGAATTGATGTAGAAACTACGACGGCCCTCGGGCGCCACGATCAAAAAGTCACCCATCTTGTGCTGGTGACGAAGATCGTCGAGCAAGGTCCAGCCGCCGCTGCTGAAGAGGGTCTGCTCGTTATCGCCAAGGCCGTGCAGAAAATAAAGCACTGGATAACGCCGCGCCGGGTGTTCCGCCGCGCCCGCGTCATAGCCAGCCGGAAGGTAGACGCAGTAGTGTACAACCTGCTTCAGGATCCGGCTGTTCATAGCGTTGCAATCGATCCGGCTCTGCGCCGCCACCGGGCTTCCAGCAAATAGAAAGCCCAAGAACAGCGCAGCCAGGAAGGCGAGCGGTAGGAGTGATCTCATGCGGAGTCTATTCGTAGCGTAGCGCTTGCACAGGGTCCAGGCGAGCCGCGCGTCCGGCTGGATACAGCCCCGAAACCAGGCTTACGACAAACGCAAATAAGATAGCGCTCGCGACCAACCACCAAGGCACCGCCCAGAAATGTTCCGGAGGCAGCGACTGCCGCTTCAGGTAGACGTTAGTGCCCAGATTAATCACCTGGCCAATTGTCCATCCCAGCGCGACTCCCACGATACCGCCCAGAATGCCCATGGAGCCGGCCTCGGCGAAGAAGAGTTTCTTCACGTCGCCATCACTGGCTCCGATCGCCTTCATGATGCCAATCTCGCGGCGCCGTTCCAAAATCGCCATGACCAGCGTATTCACGATGCCAATCGAGGCGACGGCCAGCGCCAGGCTCCCAAAGATTCCCAGGAACAGATCCAGCACGGCAAAGAACTGGCGGAGGCTGCGGGTAGCATCGAGAATCGAGAACGTGGTGAACCCCATCTTCTTGATTGCGTCTTCGACGGACTGTACCTGCGCCGGATTTTTCACCCGCACGCTGATCGAGGAGTACACAGGCTGATCGCCGGCGTGCGCAATCTCGCGCAGGTCGGTGGGCAGCATCACGTGCAGGCCTTCGGCCAGCTTCAACGGCAAAAAGACTTTCGCACGCATGGGGCCGCGCATGCTCTCGGGATCGAGATCGGAAACCCCGACGATCTTAAGCTTCTGCTCGCGCGAGACAACGGAGTAAGCGGCCCCCGCAACGCTGGCATCGCCCGGTGCGGCTTCGGTGGGCCCAAGTGGTACGGGCTGCGTTGATGCGGACTCCCGCTGCGCATAACGCAGCGTCAGCTCCTTGCCGAGAAGCGGCTTTGCCAGTTCGGCAACGTTTGGCTCGGCGGCTCCCAGCGCCGGCGTCTTTCCCAGAAGTTCCTCGGCAAATGACTTCTGCAAAATTACCTCGGCGGCCGAATCCGAAGAGAAGAAGTTGCCCTGCATTCCCTCGAAGGCGTCATTGGACTTCGCCGAAGCGGGCATCGCCGAAACCAAGGTGAGATGCGGCTTATCATCGTAGCGCAATTCGGTGGCGAAGCGAATGTCGGGATAAGCCTCGAGCACATTCGGCAGGCGCTCAATTTCCTGCCGTGTAGGTTCGTCGAGGATGCGGCTCTCACCCGGCGTCGGCCCGCTTCGCTCTTCCTCACGCCCCATGCCGCGCATTTCGCGGCGCGAAGTCACCACCACGGTATCAAACAGCCCAGACTTCACTAGGCGCCGCGATGCCAGTTGTTGCAGACCGATGCCCAGCGAGAGCATCGCCACTAAAGAAGCGACTCCCACTGAGATTCCAATCGTAGTCAGCGAATTTCGCAGCAGCGATTCGCGCAGATTGCGCAATGCGAGTTCGGTTAGATCGGGAATCTTCATGAATCCCCCTTCCGTGCTCCGGTCAGAGCCGCGGGCTCATTCGGCCGATCGTCTATTAACTTTCCGTCCGCCAGGAAAATCATGCGCTGCGCATAACGCTCGGCCAAGGCGCGCTCATGCGTCACCATGACCACCGTCATTCCCAATTGCTGATTGAACTCGCGCACCAAGTCGAGGATTTCCGTTCCCGTGTGGCTATCTAGGTTTCCGGTAGGCTCGTCCGCCAGCAAGAGCTGCGGCCGGTTGATGAGCGCTCGGGCGAGAGCCGCCCGCTGTTGTTCGCCACCGGAAAGCTCGCTGGGGCGATGGTTAATGCGCGCACGCAAGCCAACGCGCTCCAGGGCTTCCCGGGCTAAACTATCGCGCCGGCTTCGTTCCACTTCGGCGAAGCGCAGTGGCAGTTCCACGTTCTCGGCAAGCGTCATGCTGGCGATCAGATTGAACGATTGAAAGACCATACCTACAACATGTAGGCGGTACTTGGCCAGTTCTTCGCGCGAGAGTTTCGCCAGGTCACGATCCTGCACCACGACGCTGCCGGAAGTCGGGCGATCCAGTCCAGCGATCAGATTCAGTACCGACGACTTGCCGGAACCGGAACTGCCTAACAATGCCACGAACTCTCCAGCCCGGACCTCGAGAGAGACTCCGTCCACCGCACGAATCGAGGTTTCCCCCATGCGGTAATGCCGGCACAAGTTTTCAGTCTGGATGGCGGCGGTGTGACGCGCATGACGCGCAGCGGGGACCACGGGAGAAGTTGTCATAGACCTAGCGCATCTCTCCTCGCAGCACGCGCAAAGCGTCAGCTGCTTTCACATCGCCATTCTTGGCTTCTGCACCGTCGCCCGGGACCGCAACCGCATCCCCTTCACCGGGCGCTAGGAAGAGGTTTACCTCAACCCCATGCTGTCGCGTGTACAGATCGTAATAGCGGCCCCGAGCCGCATAGAGCTGCGCGTGCGTGCCGCGTTCCAGAATTCGTCCCTGTTCCATCACCATGATCTGGTCGGCGCGCCGAATGGTCGACAGCCGGTGCGCGATGACGAACGTTGTCCGTCCCTGCATCAGAAAGGAAAGACCCTGCTGAATCATTTGCTCCGATTCGGAGTCAAGGCTGGAAGTGGCTTCATCCAGAATGAGGATGCGCGGTTCCGCAAGGATCGCTCGGGCGATCGAGATTCGCTGCCGTTGCCCGCCGGACAACTTCACGCCGCGCTCGCCCACCACGGTTTCGTACTTGTCCGCAAAGGACTCGGCAAACTCGTCGACGCGAGCGATGCGGCAGGCGCGCATGATTTCTTCTTCGGTCGCTTCGGGCCGCGAGAAGGCGACATTTTCACGAATCGTCCCATCAAACAAGAATGATTCCTGCAACACCACACCGAGCCGCGTGCGGAATGAGTCCAAGCGCACGGCGCTCAGGTCCACACCATCCACCCGAACTGTCCCCTTCGTAGGGGAATAGAAAGCAGAGACCAGTCCAATCGTGGTGGACTTGCCGGACCCGGACGACCCCACCAGTGCGGTCACCGTTCCGGGTTCGGAGCGGAACGAAATGTCGTGCAGGACTTCATGTGTGCCGTCGTAGCTGAAGGTCACGTCATCGAACTCAATCGTGCCCACGATATCAGGCAACCGGACGGTGCGCTTCGCGTCCTGATCCTCAGGGCGCTCGTGCAGAATCTCCTGGGTCCTCTCCAATCCGGCCAACGCCTCGGTGAGCTGGGTTCCAATCGACACGATCTGCATAATCGGAGCGACCAGAAAAACCAGCAGAAAGTTATAAGAAAAATAACTTCCAGGAGTCAGACTCCTCGCGACCATCTGACGTCCACCGACGTACATGGTGGCAGCTCCGACAACTCCGAGCAGCACGCTGGCAGAGAGGCTCATGAGCGAAGTAGCGGTGAGCGTGCGCATGACGTTATCCAACAGTCGCCGCACGCCGCCGGCAAAGATATTCTCTTCGCGTTCTTCTGCGTGATATCCCTTGATGACGCGCACACCGCCGAGAGATTCCGTAAGGCGCCCCGTGACTTCAGCGTTAATCTTGCCGCGTTCGCGAAAAATGGGACGGATGGTGGCGAAAGCCCGGTTCAACGCCAAGGCAAAAAAGCCCAGAGATCCGACCGCGATCAAAGTCAATGGTGTGCTGATGCGGAGCAGGAGCACCAGCGCGATGCCCGCGGCGACCATCCCCCCGGCAAAATCCACCAGCCCGGTGCCCAGCAGGTTGCGCACGCCTTCCACATCGGTCATGATGCGCGACACCAACGCGCCGGTCTTGTTGGCATCGTAAAAAGCAACCGGGAGACGAGATATGTGTTTCTGTACTTCCTGCCGAAGTTCTGCAATCAACCGTTGCGCCGCCTTCGACAGCAACTGGGTCAGAGAAAAAGAAGTCACGCCCTGGATCAGCGTTGCCGCCAAGACTGAGAAAACCAGCGGCCGCAAAAGCTCGGTGTGATGCTTTCCCACGACGTCATCAATCAGGAATTTCGAGGAGTAAGGCAGGACGAACCCAGCCAGCCGGTTAATCACCATCAGCGCGAATCCCAGCGCCAGTAGCCCGCGGCGCGGGCGCATCAGCTTCCAGACCTCTGGCAAAACAACCTTCAGTCGCTGGATCTTTAGGGGCTTCGGTGCGTCTTTCGCTGGGGGACTCAATCTGTAATTCGACTCTCTGGAGTCTGGATTCGCTTCATTATTACTGTATTGTCACACATCTTCTGGCTGCCTGCTGGACTGTGACAGGCTATGCCCCGCCGTTGTATGCTCGGGGCGTGTCCCGACCGTCTCCGCCGGAGCGTTCCCCGACTTTAGGCCTGCTGTTGGGCCTCTTTATCACGTTGTCGGCGGTCGTGGCCTACTCGGCCTACATTACGTGGCAGGTCACCGGTTTGCGCAAGTTGCAGACCGGGCTGGTCGACCGCAACCGAAGAGATTCCCTGCAGTTGTTGAGAATCCAGAACGATCTCAACGTGCTGGCGGTGGCCATGCGCGACATGGTCAGCGGGGACGAGCCTTATCCTCTGACCGCGTGGTCCGCCCAGTTTCAGCGCATTCGGACCGATCTCGACGACGCCATTCGCCTGGAGGCCGATTTCGCCGCGGCCAGCCGAACCCCGGAGCAGAGCGCATTTCTGACCGGTTCGTTTACCCAGTTCTGGGATGCCGTCGACCGCGTCTTCGCCCTCGCCCATGAAGGCAAGGAGAAGGAGGCGCGCGCACAGATCCAGCTTTCGTTGCAGGAACGCCAGGCGGCGCTGAGCACCGCCGTGGCTCGCTTGCTGGTGCAGAACAGCGAGAATGAGGAGCAGGCCGCGTTGCGCATTGTCCAGATTTACGATCGCGTCCAGCTCCAGGTTTACATTTTTCTGGCCGCAACCTTGCTCGCCATATTGCTGAGCAGTCTGTCCATCATCCGCTGGAACCGCCGCCTCTTCGCCCGGCTGGAGGAAATTTCCGCGCGCCGCAGCGAACTGGCCCAGAAGCTGATCTCGACCCAGGAATCAACGCTCCGCTACATTTCGCGCGAACTGCATGACGAATTTGGCCAGATACTCACTGCGGTCGGATCGATGCTGCGCCGCGCCGGAACGCACGCCCCGGAGGGCTCATCACTGCGCGCGGATTTGCAGGAAGTTCTGCAGACCGTGCAGACGACGCTGGAGAGCGTGCGCAGCCTCTCGCAGGCGTTGCATCCTGTCATGCTCGACGAAGCCGGCCTCGAGAGCACCCTCGACTGGTATATCCCCACCGTGGAAAGACAAACGGGAATTGCCATATCCTATGAAAAGCGGGGCGAGCCGTTTCCAGTGGACGGCGGAGCCGGCGTGCACATCTACCGGGTGCTTCAGGAGGCCCTGAACAACGTGGCGCGGCACTCGGGAGCCAAGCAAGCCTGGGTGCGGCTGCTGTTCTTGCCGGACGCGGTTGAACTGGAAGTTGAAGATCATGGAGTTGGCTTCGCGGACCGGCCGAAGAAGCAAGGGATTGGTTTGGTGGCCATGCGCGAACGCTCGGAGCTGATGGGGGGACGGATCGTTTTCTCCCGTCCGCCAGAAGGCGGAACCAGAGTGCACCTGTTTGTTCCCAGAGAAAAGGCGGAGGGCTATGGAAAAGAAGATCACAGTCTTGCTCGTGGATGATCACAGCCTGGTCCGCCGCGGTTTCCGGCGCATGCTGGAAGATGAGCCCGACATGAAAGTGGTGGGCGAGGCGGGCGATGGCGAAGAAGCCGTGAGACTGGCGAAGGAGCTGCACCCGCAGGTCGTGGTCATGGACTGTGCTCTTCCTGGCATGAACGGCCTGCAAGCCACGCGCGAAATTCTGGAGGATTCGTTGCACACAGCGGTACTCATGCTCAGCATGCACACTGAAAGCACGTGGGTGCGGCAGGCGATCGATGCTGGAGCCAGAGGCTACCTGCTCAAGAATGCCCTGGAACTGGAATTGGGGGCTGCCATCCGCAAGGTTGCCGCAGGAGAAAAGTTCTTCGATCCGCAAGTCGAGCACAGCACGCCTCTCAAGGGTGAACGCGCTGCCCTGACGCAGCGTGAACTCGAAGTTCTCCAGATGATCGTCGACGGCAAGTCAAACAAAGAGATCGCCGTCGTCCTTGATCTCAGCGCCAACACCGTGGCCGTCCATCGCGCCAACATCATGAACACCTTGGGAATTCATAAGACCGCAGAACTGGTTGTGTATGCGATTCGTGCCGGGCTGGTGAACGTTCCGTGAATCGCAGGTCCTTCCTATGGGGCATGGCAGGTCTGGCATCGTTGTCGCGGATGACGCTTCTCGCCCGGGCTCAATCCGGCTCGGCGGCTTCCCCTGGTTTTCGATTCGCGGACGTGACCGCCAAGGCTGGGATTCAGTTCCAGCACAACAGTGGGGCGTTCGGCGGGAAGTTCCTGCCGGAGACGCTCGGCTCCGGCTGCGCCTTTTTGGACTACGATCGGGACGGATGGCAGGACATCCTGCTGATCAACGGTGCCGACTGGCCCGGCCACAAGAAGAACCGCACCACGCTGCGCCTGTACAACAACAACGGGAACGGCACTTTCACCGACGTGACTTCGCGCGCGGGTCTCGATGTCGAACTCTACGGCATGGGCGTGGCTGTGGGCGACTACAACAATGATGGCTTCCCCGACATTCTCGTCACCTGCGTAGGCCAAAACCGGTTGTTCCGCAACACCGGTAAAGGCACATTCGTGGACGTCACCAACGCGAGCGGTCTCGGCAAACGCGAGGGATTCAGCACATCTGCTCTTTGGTTTGACTACGATCGCGACGGCTTGCTCGATCTCTTTGTCTGCAACTATGTGAAATGGTCGCCCGAGCGCGATGTGTTCTGCAGCCTCGACGGAAAGCACAAATCGTATTGCACCCCGGAAGCCTATCGGGGAGAAACCTGCTGGCTCTTTCACAATCGCGGCGACGGAACCTTCGAAGACGTCACCGCGGCGAGCGGAATCTTTGACAGCAGTTCCAAATCACTGGGAGTTGCCTTGCTCGACGGTAATCGTGACGGCTGGCCCGACATGCTTGTGGCCAACGACACGCAGCCCAACAAGCTGTATCGCAACCAGCACAATGGTACTTTCAAGGACGTGGCTGTGGAAGCCGGTCTCGCTTTCAGCAGCGAAGGCAAAGCCCGCGCCGGCATGGGAATCGACGTCGCCGATTTCGAGAACGCGGAATCTCCTGGCATCGCCATCACGAACTTCGACAACGAAATGATCGGGCTGTACCGCGCCACTGGCAAGGGTTACGAGGACATCGCGGCGCAGGCGGGCGTCGGGATGGCATCGCGGAACAGCCTCGGCTTCGGTTGTGTCTTTCTCGATGTCAATCTGGATGGCTGGCTCGACTTCGCCGTGGCCAACGGACATATTGATGAGACGGTGCGAAACATCCGCGGCAACGTCGGATACGCGCAACCGCCCCAGCTTTTTCTGAACACTGGGAAAGCAAGTTTTCGCGATGTCGCAGGAGAAGTTGCCGGAGGCTTCGATCAGCCCAAAGTGGGGCGTGGTCTCGCCTATGCCGATTTCGATCGCGACGGCGATCTCGATCTCCTTCTCACCACCAACAACGGCCCCGCCTACCTGTACCGCAACGATCAGCTGAACGGGAACCGAAGCATTCGCTTTCGTCTCGTCGGAACCAAGTCCAACCGTGACGCGATCGGTGCGATGGTGCGCGTCTTTACCGCGGGCATGACTCAGTCCCGGATGGTCAAAGGTGGCTCCAGCTATCTCTCGCAATCCGAGTTGCCCGTGACTTTCGGTCTGGAGAAGCGCGATCGGATCGACCGCGTCGTCATTGATTGGCCCAGCGGCAGAACCGAAGAGTATAAGAACCTGGCCTCTGGCCGTTGCTACGAATGCACAGAAGGAAAGGGAATCGCGCCGCAAGACCGCTATTGAGCTGCATCGCGAGGAGTGGCGCTGTGTTCAGCTACCGTTCCCGAGACGGCTAGCTCGATCTCCACCGAATCATTGACCCGTAAAAACAGCGTACTCGGGTTCTTCATTCCCCATTTCGCGTAGGGAATCGTAAAATGCACGATCGCAGACCAAAGGTCTGCGGCCATTTCGACCTGCGCCGGAACCGTGATTTCGCGCTCGACGCCATGAATACGAAACATCCCATGCACATTGACCGACGATTTCCCACGGCCCGCCACCGCGCCGTCGATGCGGTCGGGGAGGAATGATATTTCGGGATAGGACTCGCTCTCCAGAACATCTTTGTGCATTTTGCGGTCGCGCATGCCGTTTCCGGTCACGCCGCTGTTCGCCTCCACCAGGATCTCTCCAGAAATTTGCCCGGAAGCAATATCGAACTCGAGCGCGCCGGGCTTCACTTGAAACGCGCCATGCACAGTGTGGAGCGAAGCATCGAGAGAGAATCTGACGATGGTTTTGGCAGGATCGAGCTTGAGATCGATCTGCTGAGAAAGCGCAGAGACAGACGCCACGGTCATGAGGGCCAGAACCGCAGACACCAGTCTCGTGCAGCCTCCGGTTCCGTTTTTCATGTTTAAGCGGTCAACAGCCCCCATCCCAGCGTCAGCCCGACCCTTACCAGGTGCAAGGGTGGCATCGCTCCCACGTGCAACGCCAGCAGCCGCCGGAAAATCTCCGGGTTTTTCTGGAAGACCTGAAGTGTACGATGCTGCAACCGAGGGCGTCCATCTAGAGTGAGCATCAGCCGCGCCATCCACAGCGGACGCAAAGCCAGGCGCCGATGTTCCGCCTCATAGAGGCTTAGATCCGCCGTATCGAGCGACTGGGCTAAGGCGACGGCTTGGCTGAACGCCAGCCCCAAGCCCTCGCCCGTGATCGCATCTACAGTCCCGGACGCATCTCCGATAAGCACCACCTTGTCGCGCCAGACCCGCCCGTATTCGCGATTTCCCGTGACCGCCCCTCGTTCCGTTGACGCCGCCTCAGCCCCATTCAAACGAGCTCGCAATCGCGGTAACGCCTGCAGACCTTCCTCCAATCGCAGATTCGCATCATGCGACGCCAAGGCCACGCAGACTTGCTCGCGGCTCACTGCGGTGGCGTAGCCCTGACACCGATCGCCCCAGTACACCTCCATGTGATCGGACCAGGCCGCAACGCAAAAATGCCGGCGGAAGGCATAACGGAGGCGAGGGCGCGGACCGCGATCGAGTCCTGCCCAGCGCCGGACGCGCGAATTCGACCCGTCCGCACCAACGATCCAGCGGGTGCGCACGATACGATCCGCGAGATGAACCCCGTCTGCGGAAATGCCAGTGACCGCGGTTCGCCACATCAAGCCGGCGCCCAGCTGCTCGGCCCGTTCGATCATGAGGCGATGCAGTGTAGTCCGGCGCAGCGCTATACCGGAGCCGTTCTCAGGGAAGGAAGCGTCCGCCGATAAGGCAGCGCTCAGGAAACGAATCCCGCGGAATGGGTGCGAAGCGGCGACAGGCACGTGAATCCCCAGTTGCTCCAGCGCCGCGAGTCCATCCGGCAAAAGCCCTTCGCCGCAGGTCTTGTCAATCGGAGGCTGCCCGCCGTCCGCCACCAACACTTCGAGTCCTCGTTGTCGAGCCGCAATCGCAGCCGCCAAGCCCGCAGGCCCACCCCCAATCACGAAAACGTCGGTCGCTCCTCGGAAGTTCTGGCTCATGCTTCTGGTCTACCATCGCAGCAGCAGTAGTTCCGAGCAAAACCCGGGTCCCATCGCCGCGAGCACACCCAGCGTCCCCGGTTCGGGTCGCCGGTTCCGCATCACGTCCTCTAGCACCACCAGGACAGAGGCTGACGACAGGTTGCCCACCCTTTTCAGACAATCCCAAGAAGCATCGAGTTGACCGTTGCGCAGATCGAGAGCATCGGCCGTCGCCTCCAGAACCTTCGGGCCTCCCGTGTGCAGCACCCAACTTTTCACATCACTGCGTTGATAGCCCTGATCGGCAAGGAATCTGTCGACATCGTGTCCCAGATGCTCACGAATCAGAACTGGCACTTCTGGCGAAAGCGTAATGCGGAATCCCTTCTCTGTAATCTTCCACCCCATCATTTCCTCGGTCTCGGGATAGAAAACCGAGCGGGTCGCCAGGATCGTAGGCCCGAAAGAATTGGTGTCTTCACCTGCGACGATGACCGCGGCCGAGCCGTCGGCAAACAGGCCCGAGGAAATCAAATTGGCCACGGAGAGGTCGTCACGCTGAATCGTCAGCGAACAAAGCTCCACCGACACCAGAGCAGCCGCCTGTGAGGGATAGGCGCGCACGTAATCCGCTGCACGCGCAATCCCCGCCGCGCCCGCAACGCAGCCCAACCCAAAAATCGGTACCCGCCGGATGTACGGCGGCAATCCCATGCGGTTGATGAGCAGTGCGTCAATGGACGGGCTCGAAATGCCCGTCACCGAAACGAAAAAGAGAGCGCCCAGTTGATGCCTCTCAATTCCGGCATGATGCAGCGCGCGGCACAAAGCCTGCTCGCCCAATTCCTGCGCCACTTCAATCCAGACGTCGTTCGCCTGGCCCCAGGTGGTGATGTCGTAGTACTTCTCGGTGGGCAATGCGAGATATCGGCCCTCTACCGTCACGTTGCGATGCAACCGCGCCAGCAGTGCCGGATTACGCAGCCGGTCGCCCCAGTATTCCTGCAGTTTCTCGAGCAGGAATTTCTGCGAATAGTAGTTTTTCGGGAAAGCGCTTGCGGCGCTGGCGATTCTCATGGGTTCAGGATCCGTTCCGGCACCGGTCAGCGCCTATGCCAGCAAGACTTCACCTGCGAATTTAGATGGCTGGGCGTCGCACTCCGTTGCAATGTCTCGGTCGCTGCATGCATATTGTCGCAATCCTTATATCCTGATTTGTCACCCGATTGTTAAATCACGCGATCCATCGCGTTCCAATCAGGCCGCTCCGTGCCTCAGGCTAAGGTACTACGACAATCGAAGTCGGAGTGTCGGCGACCGAGTATGAAGTCACCGAGGTGAGCGTCCCGGTGCCCGGATCCAGACTGAAAGATTGAATCGCAGGACTCGACGAATTGCCCACGAACACATATTTTCCGCTGGGATCGCTGACCATGAAACTTGGGTGCGAATTCGTCGGGACCGATTCATTCGCAGTAAGCAGAGTCAGTGAGCCATGGGCAGCGATCGCATACGCCGAGAGACTGGATGCACCCGCATTCGCCACGTAAAGATATTTGCCCGAGTTGTCGATCAGGAGCGCAATAGGCGAGGACAACGTCCCGCCGCCGATGGTTGAGAGGGCTGTGAGCGACCCGTCTGAGTTAATCGTGAATTCCGAGATTGAATTATCAGGAAGGGAATTGGCGACGTAGAGATGCGCCCCGCTAGGATCGATCGCAAGACCATAAGGATTTGTTCCCACTTGGGTTATTTGCACCGGGACCTGGTTCGGAACTCCCGCGCTAAGGCTGAACACCTCGATGCTTCCCGGCAAACCGGCGCCGATCACATAAAGAAAATTGCCGGAAGGGGAGACTTGCATGTTGTTCGGAATCAGGCCAAGCTGCAGCGGAGTGCCCACCGCGGTCAGCTGACCGCTGCCGGCGTCAATGGAAAAGACAGAAATATCGTTAGCGCCGGAGTTACCAACGTAGAGAAAACTTCCGGCCGAGTTCATGGCCAGCAGTGTCGGAGCCGTATCGGTCTTCGGGCGCGGAGTCACTTCCGTGAGCACCCCAGAGGTGTCAATCGTGAACAGGGAAATGTCGTTTTCCTGAGTGTTTGCGGCGTAGAGGTATTTTTTCGACGGATGAAGCGCGAGTGCCTGTACCGCCGGACCCGCCGCAATCGGACTCACCGACAGCAGCGTGAGTACGCCCGAGTTCGGGTCTTCGCGATAGGCGACGATGTTGTTGGCCGTCGGTTGGGCCGCGTACAAGTAATGGTTTGAGTTGGTCGCACAACTGACCCAGACCACCACGCTGGCGCAAACCAGCAACAGCCCTGCTGCTTTCTTTGGCATCCCTGACTCCTGTAGTAGATTGCCGAAGCGAAAAATCGGAAAATCGCTGGTCCGCCCCAACGGCTCGGGCGAACACGGTTATGACTCTTCGTTGCTAGACTCCCTATCATACGGGAGAAGTTCGACTCTGCGCAGCCCCGCGACCCGACCGGATGTGCTATGGCTTTTCCGCCGGAACGCCTGCAGATGGCGAGCGGGCCGATCGCTAAGCTCGTGCGATGCGGGGATGCTTGGCCCAGGTTGCACTGGCCGTTCGCTCGGAATCGCTTAGTGCGCGGGACTCGGGCGTGGCCCTTGGGAAGTGGCCGTCACCGTGCGATCCTCGCCCCCTCGCAATGCCAGTCGCAGACGATCAAGGTAAACATAAACCACCGGAGTGGTGAAGAGAGTGAGCATCTGGCTCACGATCAGCCCACCGACAATCGTGATCCCCAGTGGGCGGTGCAATTCGGAGCCGGTTCCCGTGCCCAGAGCCAGCGGGAGGCCGCCGAGCAGAGCGGCCATCGTCGTCATCATGATGGGCCGGAAACGTAGGATACACGCTTCATAAATCGCTTCCACGGGCTTCTTGCCTTGGGTGCGCTCCACGTCGAGTGCCACATCGATCATCATGATCGCATTCTTCTTCACCAGTCCGATCAAAAGGATGATGCCAATCGTCCCAATCACGTTGAGTTCGTTGTGCGTCAAAAGCAGCGCCAGCAGCGCCCCCACGCCCGCCGATGGCAGGGTCGACAGAATCGTGATGGGATGAATGTAGCTCTCGTAGAGCATGCCCAACACGATATAAACGGTGATCAGGGCGGTCAGGATCAATATCGGTTCGCTCGAAAGCGAATCCTGAAAGGCCGCGGCCGTCCCCTGGAAACTGGCCTCAATCGTGGCCGGCATGCCGATCGAGCGCTCGGCACTATCAATCGCCTGTGTCGCCTGCCCTAAAGAAATTCCCGGCGCCAGGTTGAATGAGATGGTGACTGAGGGCACCTGTCCCTGGTGATTCACCGCCAAGGGCGTGTTGGACGGCTCGTAGTGCGTGAAGGCAGCCAGAGGCACCGGCGTTCCCGCAGTGGAGCGCAGGTAGATGTTCTGTAAGGACTCAGGGGTCTGCTGGAACTGGGGTGCCACTTCCATGACCACGTGATATTGGTTCAGCGGCCGGTACATGGTGGAAACCTGCCGCTGTCCGAACGCGTCGTACAGGGCGTTGTCCAGAGTCTGTGGCGTAATGCCCAAGCGGCTGGCCGTGTCGCGATCAATCACCAGCTTGGCCTGCAGCCCCTTATCCTGCTGGTCCGAATTCTGGTCGCGCAATTCGGGTAGTGTCCGAAGCTTCTGCAACAGGCGCGGAGACCAGTTGTTGAGGTCGTCCAGATTCGCGCTCTGCAGCGTGTACTGATACTGGGCGTTGCCAAACCGCCCGCCAATGGTGAGGTCCTGGGCCGACTGCATAATCAGCGTCGCTCCCGGCACGACCGCGAGCTTGCCTCGAAGACGGTTGATCACATCGTCGGCACTTACAGGCGGGCAGTGCTGCCAGAAATGTTGAGGCTTGCAGTCGGTGCGCTGTTCGAGCGGCTTCAGCATCATGAAGAAGCGGCCCTGATTCTGGGCCGTATTTCCGCCGGCAAATCCCACGACAGAGTCGACCGCCGGATCCTTCATGACGATGTCCACATAGCGCTGCATCTTGTCGCTCATGGACTGAAACGAGATGTCCTGAGCGGCCATGACGCCGCCCATGATGCGTCCAGTATCCTGCTGCGGGAAGAAACCCTTGGGTACCTTGATGTACAGATACACGCTGAGGCAGGCCACCAGGATCGTGACCGTGAGCGTTACCGGCTGGTAGGCGAGCACCCACTTCAGGGCGTGGGCGTACGTCGTCAGCAGCCAATTGAAGACCCACTCACTGGCGCGGTAGAAAAGGTTGTGCTTCTTGTTGTTCGCGGGCCGCAGAAATTTCGCGCACATCGTCGGCGTAGTGGTGAGCGAAACCAGCAGTGACACCCCGATCGCAATGCTCAACGTTACCGCGAATTCGCGGAACAACCGTCCCACGATGCCGCCCATCATGAGCAGTGGAATGAACACCGCCACCAGCGACGTGCTCATCGACACTACGGTGAATCCAATTTCAGCCGCTCCTTTGAAGGCCGCCTGCACCACGCCCATGCCGTGCTCGACGTAGCGCGTAATGTTTTCGAGCACCACGATGGCGTCATCGACCACGAAGCCGGTCGAAATCGCCAGCGCCATCAGCGACAGATTGTCCAGGCTGTAGCCCAGCAGGTACATTCCGCCAAACGTTCCGACCAGCGAAAGCGGCACGGCGATGCTGGGAATGATCGTAGCCCGCACCGTGCGCAGAAATGCGAATACGACCAGGATCACGAGAATCACCGAAATGATCAAGGTCGTTTCAATATCTTTGACCGAGGCGCGCACCGTCACCGTGCGGTCCATGGCAATCGACAGGTTGATTGCCGGAGAAATCGACGACTGCAAAAACGGCATCAGAGCCCGCACCCGGTCGACGGTTTCAATGATGTTGGCCCCCGGTTGCCGGAATACGATGATGAGAACCCCAGGCTTGCCGTTAGCCAGGCCGATATTGCGGCTGTCGGAGACCGAATCCTGAACATCTGCCACGTCCCCCAGTCGCACGGCCGCGCCATTGTTGTAGGCCACGATCAGCGGCCGGTATTGGTCCGCGGTAAAAAGCTGGTCGGTATCCGTGAACGCATAGGACGTTGTGCTGTCGGAAACCTGACCCTTGGGACGGTTCGCGTTGGCCGCATTCAGGGCGTTGCGGACGGTATCGAGTCCAATCCCCAGTTTGTTCAACAAGGTCGGATTCACCTCGGCGCGAACCGCGGGCTGTGCCGCCCCCCCGACAAAAACCTGGCCCACGCCGTCCACCTGCGCCAGTTTCTGCGCCAGAATCGAATCGCCAGCGTCGTACATCTGCGGCACGGTCATCGTGTCTGAGGTCAACGCCAGGATGAGGATGGGAGCGTCGGCAGGATTTGCCTTGCGATAACTCGGATTACTCGGCAAATTGGCGGGAAGTTGGCTGCGCGCCGCGTTGATTGAAGCCTGCACGTCGCGCGCGGCGGCATTAATATCGCGGTTCAAATCAAACTGCAGCGTGATGCTGGTCGTGCCCAACTGACTGGACGACGTCATCTGATTCACGGAGGCAATGCGTCCAAACTGGCGTTCCAGCGGTGTAGCCACGGCCGACGCCATGGTCTGCGGGTCCGCGCCCGGCAGGCCCGCGCCCACTCCGATCACGGGGAAGTCCACCCGCGGCAACGAAGCTACGGGAAGAAAATTGAAGGCGAGGATTCCCGAGAGCAATAGCGCCGCGGCCAGCAGCGAAGTGCCGATGGGACGCCGGATAAATGGAGCCGAGATACTCATCGTCTAATCCGCCGACATGGGTTCCGGGGGAATCACGTTGCCAATCCGGTAGCGCGAGAATCTCTGCGCCAGCCGGTCAAACCACAGATAAACCACGGGCGTCGTGTACAGCGTAAGCAACTGGCTGAGTAGCAGGCCGCCGACAATCGTGATACCAAGCGGCCGCCGCAATTCCGCGCCCGTGCCCGATCCCAGAGCCAGTGGCAAGCCGCCCAGCAGCGCAGCCATGGTCGTCATCATGATCGGACGGAACCTCAGCAGACAGGCCTGATAGATCGCTTCCTCCGCCGGTTTGTGCTCCTCGCGTTCAGCCTCCAGCGCGAAGTCGATCATCATGATGGCGTTCTTCTTCACAATTCCGATGAGAAGAATGATGCCGATCAGCGCCACCACGGTCAGGTCATTGCCCGTGATCATCAGAGCCAAAATCGCGCCCACGCCCGCCGACGGCAGCGTGGAGAGAATCGTGATGGGGTGAATGTAGCTCTCGTACAAAACGCCGAGCACGATGTACACCGTGATAACAGCCGCCAGAATCAGATAGGGCTCGGAGGCCAGCGAATTTTGAAAGGCTGCGGCCGTTCCTTGAAATGCCGCGTGGATGCTGGGGGGGAGTTGGATGTCCTTCTCCGCCTGTTGGATGGCCTTGGTGGCATCTCCCAGAGAACTGCCTGGCGCAAGATTGAACGAGAGCGTCACTACCGGAAATTGTCCCTGATGGTTCACCGCCAGGGAAGCGTTGCTCGACTGCATGCGTGTGAATGTTGAAATCGGGACTGGCGCTCCGCTGGTCGTCACCGCGGCGCCGTTCGCAGTCGGCGCGCCCGAGTTTGGAGTTACGGCGCTGGGCCGGATGTAAATATCTTTCAGGGAATCGGGATTCTGCGCAAAGCTCGGCAGCACCTCGAGAATTACGTGGTATTGGTTTAGCTGAGTAAAGATGGTCGACACCTGCCGCTGACCGAATGCGTCATACAGTGTGTTATCGATAGCCTGCGGAAAGATTCCCAGGCGCGACGCCGTGTCCCGGTCAATCGAGACCATCGTCTTGAGTCCGTTGTTCAGTTGATCGGTCGCCACATCCCGCAGTTCCGGCAGGGTGCGCAGTTTGTCGACCAGCTTCGGTGTCCACTGCGCCAGTTCCTGTGCATCCGCATCTTCAATAGAGTACTGGAACTGTGTCCGGCTGACCCGGTCTTCCACCGTCAGATCCTGCACCGGCTGCATGTAAAGCGTGATGCCCTCTACCTTCGCCAGCAACGGCTGCAGTCGCCGGATAATCGCCGACGCGTCGTCAGCGCGCTCGTCGACCGGCTTCAAATTAATCTGGATTCGGCCCGCGTTGGGCGTCGTATTGGTGCCGTCCACCCCGATAAACGAGGACAAGCTATCAACCGCCTTGTCCTGCAGAATGATCTTCGCCAGTTCCTGCTGCCGCGTTTGCATGGCGTCAAAAGAAACGGAGTCCGGTGCTTCCGATACTCCGAGAATTACACCTGTGTCCTGCACCGGGAAGAAACCCTTTGGCACCACAACGTAAAGACCCAGCGTCAAAACCAGGGTGGCGAAGGTTACCAGCAGCGTCGCGGTCTGGTGCTTCAGCACCCACTTCACGGACCGGCCGTAAAACGCGATGATGCGATTGTAGTAATCTTCGGTGACTTCGTAGAAGCGCCCCTTCTCGCCTTCTTTGCGATGTTTGAGAAGTTTGGCGCACATCATCGGAGTCAGGGTCAGAGAAACTCCCGCCGAGACCAGAATCGTCACCGCCAGCGTAACCGCAAACTCGCGGAACAAGCGGCCGACGATGTCGCCCATGAACAACAGCGGGATCAGCACCGCAATCAGCGAGACGGTCAGCGAGACGATCGTGAAACCGATCTGCCCTGACCCTTTCAAGGCAGCTTCCAGCGGAGAGTCCCCGGCCTCCAGGTAGCGGTCGATGTTTTCGATCATGACGATGGCGTCGTCTACGACAAAGCCGGTGGAGATGGTCAGCGCCATGAGCGTCAGGTTGTTTAAGCTGTAGCCGAGCAGATACATTACGCCGAACGTTCCGATCAGCGAGAGCGGCACCGCTACGCTGGGAATCACCGTGGCGGAGAGGTTCCGCAGGAACAGAAAGACGACCATCACCACCAGTCCGATGGCCAGCATCAACTCAAACTCCACATCTTTGACCGAGGCGCGGATGGTGGTGGTCCGGTCGGTGAGAATCTGCACCTTGACCGCTTGCGGCAGCGACGCCTGCAATTGCGGCAGCAGTTTCTTGATGCGGTCGACTACGCTAATGATGTTGGCGCCGGGCTGGCGCTGGATGTTGACGATCACGGCTGGCGTCAGGTTCATCCAGGCGGCCAGCCGGTTGTTCTCGGTGCCGTCGATGACGTTGGCCACGTCGCTGAGCCGTACCGGCGCGCCGTTGCGATAGGCGACCACAATCGGTTTGTACTGGTCGCTGGAAAACAGCTGATCGTTGGCGCCGATCGTATAAGACTGCCGCATCCCGTCGATGACGCCCTTGGCCTGATCCACGTTGGCCTGGGCCATGGCCGCGCGCAGATCCTCAAGGCTCAGACCATAAGAAGCCAGCGCGGTCGGGTTCGCTTGAATCCGGACCGCCGGCTTTTGCCCGCCGCTGATTGAGACCAACCCCACGCCTGGGAGTTGTGAAATCTTTTGTGCCAGGGATGTATCGGCGAGATCCTCGACCTTGGACAAGGGCAGCGAATCCGACGAAAGGGCCAGCGTGAGAATCGGCGCGTCCGCCGGATTAACCTTGTTATAAATCGGAGGATTCGGTAAGTCCGTGGGTAAATAGGTGGAGCCCGAGTTGATCGCCGCCTGTACCTGCTGCTCTTCGACGTCAATGTTCTGGTCGAGCCCGAACTGCAGGGTGATCACAGAACTGCCGAACGAACTGGTCGAGGTCATCTGGCTCAGGCCGGGTACCTGGCCGAACTGCCGCTCCAGAGGAGACGTTACCGATGACGCCATCACCTCCGGATCTGCTCCCGGATAGAACGTCACCACCTGGATGGTTGGGTAGTCGACCTCGGGCAGCGCCGACACTGGCAGCTGCATGAACGCGACCCAGCCCACAAGCAACACGCCAACCATAAGCAGCGTGGTGGCGACGGGCCGGAGAATGAATAGCCGTGACGGACTCATGAACCCGGGGTCCCTGCAAATTGCTGATGTCCGGCGCCATCGCCGTGCGTCGTGCGAGCTCCGGAGTTCGTACCAGTACTGCGTGGCTCAATGCGGCTGCCTCGCTGCAGCTTATCCTGGCCATCGGTTACCACCATGTCGCCCGGATTGAGTCCGTCGCTAACAACTGTGGCATCGCCTTGAGTAAGCGAAACCGAGACCACGCGGTCCTCGACCGTCTTGTCCGGATTCACCGCATAGACGAACGTGCCTTGGGGCCCGCGCAAAATCGCGGCGGTAGGAACCACGGTGCTGTTCTTTCGCGTCTCCAGCAGCAAATCCGCGTTTACGAACTGGTTCGGCCAGAGCCGGTTGTCCTTGTTGTCGAACACCGCTTTGAGTTTCGCCGTGCCGGTCGTCGGATCGATCTGGTTGTCGATGGTCAGCAGTTTCCCCGCCGCCAGCTTGGTTTGATCGTCGCGGCTGAAGGCGTCCACTTCCAGCGTTCCCTGCCGCATGCGCTGCGCGACGCGCTGCAGTTCATCTTCCGGGAGAGTGAAGATCACGGCGATCGGCTGCAGCTGCGTCAAAATCAGCATGGGATTCGCGTCCGCGGCGTGCGCGATGTTGCCCGGATCGACTTGCCGCAGTCCCACCCGCCCGCTGAACGGCGCCGTGATGTGGCAGTAAACAATCTGCAGCTTCGCGTTGTCGATCAGTGCTTGATCATTGCGTACGGTGCCGTCGAGTTGATCCACCAGCGCCTTCTGCGTGTCGACCTGCTGCTGCGCAATGCTGCCGGAGGGAATCAGCGAGGTGTAACGATCCAGATTCAGCTTGGCGTCACGCAGTTGTGCCTGGTCGCGAAATAACTGCGCCTGCATCTGCTCCAGTTGGACCTCGAAGGGGCGTGCATCGATCTCAATCAGCAGATCTCCCTGATTGACGTTCTGCCCCTCCCGGACATTCACTTTCATGATCTGTCCGTCGACACGGCTTTTGATGTTGGCCGTGTTGAACGCGGTCACCGCTCCCAGGCCGGAAAGATAGACGGGCACATCCTGCCGCTGTACGGTCGCCACCGCCACGGAAACAGAGCGCGGGCCCGCTGCCTGCGCTTTTTGCTGTTTGGAATCGGCGGCGCTGCTACAACCGAGCAGGAAGCCGGTCAGCGCTGCCACCGCCAGCACGGCTATGAATCGCACCGTAACGCCAGCGACGGCACGGTTTTGTCTGCAGCAAGAGGATGGATTGTTCATATTCACAGGATTAGTCCAGGGCTGACGCTTCTGTCAGATCGGCGCCCAGCCGGTGCAAGTATTAGACGTATGCATTGTAGGCTCGGTTTCGGCAACTCTACCCGATAGGCAGGATTTTTTCTTGTGCCAGGGGCGCCCGCAAAACGCGGGAACTCGAAGTGCTGCAAGCAGAACCGCGCTATTCCAGCATCAACTGCAGGCCCACAGGAGGTCAAGCCCGGGGCGAAGGTTTTACAAATCTTTACTCGTCTTGACCTTTCGTTAAGATCGCGTGGCTTGCAATGTGGCGGGTGCCGGATGCTGCTTCTCATACGCCACAATTTCCGCCTCATGCTGCAGGGTGAGGCCGATGTCGTCCAGTCCGTTCAACAGGCAATGGCGCACGAAATCGTCGATGGGAAATGGCGCCCGGAAACTCTGCTCGTCGCGCACTTCACACCGCTCCAGATCAATGGTGAGCTGATAATCGTCGATGTCGAGAGCGCACTTCATCAGATGGGCAACTTCGCCCTCGCTCAGGCGCACGGTGAGAAAGCCGTTCTTGGTGCTGTTATTGGCAAAAATGTCCGCGAATGAAGACGAGATCACGGCGCGAATTCCAAAGTCTGCGAGCGCCCATACCGCATGCTCCCGCGAAGAACCGCAGCCGAAATTCTTTCCCGCGACCAGGATGCTGGCGCCCTCGTAGCGCGGATCATCGAGTACAAAATCCGCGTTCTTCTTGCCATCGGCGCCAAAGCGCCAATCGTAAAAAAGGAATTCTCCAAAGCCGGTTTTTTCAATTCGTTTCAAGAACTGTTTCGGGATGATCTGGTCGGTATCGACGTTGACCCGATCCAGCGGCGCCACCCGGCCGAGATGCACGTTAAATGGTTTCATTGCACGTCCCTTATCTAACCATCGTCACCATTTGAGCAAGGCATCATCCCGAGCGCAGCCGTTTTTCGGGCGGAGCGAGGGATCTCCGGCGCCCGCGGCACAAATCATGGAGACGCCAAACTCATCTCTACTGAAACTTCCAATTGCGAATATCCGTAAAATGTCCGGCGATCGCCGCCGCCGCGGCCATCATCGGACTTACCAGGTGCGTCCGCCCTCCGCGGCCCTGCCGCCCTTCAAAATTGCGGTTGCTCGTGGAGGCGCAGCGCTCTCCCGGCTGCAAGATGTCAGGATTCATTCCCAGGCACATCGAGCAACCCGATTCGCGCCACTCAAATCCCGCATCCAGAAAAATCTGGTGCAGGCCTTCCTGCTCGGCAGCCCGCTTCACCGTCTGCGATCCCGGCACTACCATCGCGCGTACCTTCGAATTGACGCGATGCCCCTTCGCCACCCGTGCCGCCGCCCGCAAATCTTCCAAGCGTGAATTGGTGCACGATCCAATGAACACCCGATCGATCTTAATGTCTTCAATTCTGCGTCCTGGCTCAAGCCCCATGTACTGCAAGGAGAATTCGGCAGCCCGGCGGTCCGAGTCCAGCATCCCCTTGATTTCAGGCACGCGCCCCGTCACCGGAGCCACCATCCCCGGATTCGTCCCCCAGGTTACGAACGGACACAACTGGGCCGCATCAATCTCCACCAGTTTGTCGAATGCCGCGCCATCATCGGTGGGCAGGCTCCGCCAGTGCGCCACGGTTTTTTCCCACTCTGCGCCCGCGGGAGCGAATCGCTTTCCCTTCACATAGGCGATGGTCGCCTCGTCGGGAGCGACCATTCCGGCTCGCGCTCCGGCCTCGATGCTCATGTTGCACAGCGTCATGCGGCCTTCCATGGTAAGCGCGCGCACCGCTGGTCCCGCGTATTCAATGACGTGGCCGGTGGCGCCATCCGTACCAATGTGTCCGATGATCCCCAATGCCAGGTCTTTCGCACTTACACCCTCTTCGAGCCGCCCGCGCACATCGATCTTCATCGTCTTCGGCTTCTGCTGCGCCAGGCACTGCGTGGCCAGAACGTGTTCTACCTCGGAGGTTCCGATTCCAAACGCCAGCGCCCCAAATGCTCCGTGCGTGCTGGTGTGGCTGTCGCCGCAAACGATCGTCATGCCGGGTTGGGTCAATCCCAGCTCCGGACCAACCACGTGCACGATCCCCTGCTCCGGCGCGTCCATGTCGAACAGGCGAATGCCAAATTCCCGGCAATTGTTCTCGAGCGCTGCAATCTGCTTCGCCGCGATCAGATCGGTGATCGGGGTTCCGCGCGGTTCGGTCGGCACGTTGTGGTCGACGGTGGCGACGGTTCGCGCCGGTTGCCGGACTTTGCGCCCCGCTGCCCGCAAACCGTCAAACGCCTGCGGCGACGTCACCTCGTGAACAAGATGCAAGTCCATGTACAGAATTGGCGACCGCCCTGCCGGCTGCGCCACCAGGTGGGCGTCCCAAATCTTCTCGAATAAAGTTCGCATTACTGCCATGAGTTGAGTTAGCGAGTAATGTCAGTTTTTCACAGACCGGCGGATGTGAGCAAGGCGCGGCTGTCCCTCTCGTCCCACTCAATCGAAGAAATTCTCTCAGCCACCACTAACGGCGGGCACGATCGAAATTTGACATCCAGCCGGGACGGGACTTGCAAGTCCACCGGTATATCGGATGTTTTCGTCTCCAATGAAAATGTTGATATGTTGCCGCACTTGTCCTTGCTCATTTACGACGCGATCTCGAACGCCCGGATAGAGGGTCCAGAGATCCGACAGGGCATCGGCCAAAGTTGCCGGCGAAAGATCGATCTCCACCTGGCCGTGTCCGGCGGTAAATTCGCGCAGAGCACCCGGAATGTGAAAAGTGACCGGCATGGATCACCTCTTCGTTCGCCTCGTCTTGCTTTTCGACCCGGATTTTGATGGACGGGAAGATGCAGGCACAGGTGTCCGCAACGGTGGACCTGATCCTCCCGAAGCAGCTTCGATGAAGGCATTGCGTACGCAGACCACGGACGGCAGTCCTTCGAGGATCTTCTGCCATGTCCTTCCTTCATCGCGCGAGCCAAAAAGCTGCCCGCTTCTTGTACCGAAGTAAATTCCGACGGGATCGAATGCATCGACAGTCATAGCATCACGCAGAACCGTTTCATAAGCACCCTTTTGTGGCAAGCCGCGCATTAGCGGCTCCCATGAGGCGCCGCTGGTGCGAGTTCGATAAACGCGCAGTCGGCCGTCGCAGGCGCAGCGAAACTCGTCCGATTCAACCGGAACGATATACACGCAATCAGGATTTCTTGGGTGCGTGGCCATGGCAAAACCAAAATCTGACGGTACACCGTTGGCGATGTCGATCCAGTTCTCGGCGCAATTGTCAGAGCGGTACAAGCCCCAATGACTTTGCAGAAAGAGGCGCTGCGGCCGAGCAGGATGCAGAGCAACCTTGTGTACACACTGCCCGAACTCGGGATACTTCTCGGGCATCGTCATGGCGCGAATACCCTGATTCTGAGCTGTCCAGGTTTGTCCGGCATCGATGGTTCGGTAAACACCGCCCGCTGAGATGGCGATGTACATCCGTTGATGGTCGGCGGGGTCGAGCACAACGGTGTGCAAAGCAAGTCCGCCATTTCCCGGCATCCATCGCGGACGATGCGGATGATCGAACAGCCCACGCACCAGCGACCAGGTTTCTCCCGCATCGCGGGTTTCGAACAGGGCTGCGGGTTCCACGCCGCAATAGAGCACGTTCGGCTCTTCGGGCCGTCCGGGCGTGATCTGCCAGATGTTCTTCAAGGAAACGCCGGCATCGGAGGGAAATCGAATGGGCGCCTGCTGCGGATTCGTCCAGCTTTTGCCGAAATCGTCGCTCGATCGCAGCATGGTGCCCCAGTAACTCGCCGTCGAAGCCCAGATTCGGTGTTGGCCCCCGCGGGCATCGTAGGCCATCGCGTAAACACTGTGCCCGTGGAAATAGGGGCCGCCGACCTCCCATCGGCTGCGCTGAGCATTCGAGCGCAGGATGAATGCTCCTTTGGTCGTTCCCAGCAACAAAAGAAAGTCTCCCTTTCTGACCTGAGCGTGGCGGACACTGTGCAAGACAGTCGTTCTCGGCGCATTTGCATTGGCGCCAGGGCTCGCGGAAACGATTCCAGCAGACTGAACGGCTTCCAGGGCAGCCTGAACTTCACTGGCGCGTTGATAACGTTGTATCGGTTCCTTAACCAGGCACCGTTGAATGATGGCCCACAGGCCGGGAGGCACGGGAGGGCCTAGGGGTTTCGGAATTTCCCGCATGATCGCTGAACCGATCTCGAAGCCGGTGCGTCCTTCGAACGGCAGGCGCCCGCAAGCCGCCTCATAGAGAACAACTCCAAGCGCCCATAAATCGCTGCCATAATCCGCTGCATCGCCACGCAGGATTTCGGGCGCCATATAGGGCAAAGTCCCGCTTACGCTGGATGCGTCCTCGAGCGTCGCAAAGGAGCGGGTAGTGCCCTCGAATATGCTGCCCCCGGCCTGTTTGGCTAGACCGAAATCGAGGACCTTCACCAGGCCGTCGGGAGTAACGACAATATTCGCCGTCTTCAGATCCCGATGAACGATGCCGCGGTCATGAGCGCGGGCGAGCGCGCTGGCAATCTGAACCCCATATCGCAGAACAGACTCCGGCGGGAGTCCTGCCTCTGCGCTCATGGCACGCAGAGTCTTGCCCTCGACCAATTCCATGACGATGTAGAGTTCGCCGTTGGTCTCGCCGACTTCGTGAATGGTGCAAATGTTGGGATGAGCGAGAGAAGAAGAAGCGCGGGCTTCATGGAGCAAACGCTGGCTTGCCGATGCATCAAGACGAGCATCTTTGTTAACGACCTTTATGGCCACATCGCGATGCAATACCTGGTCATACGCGCGATAGACAATCCCCATTCCTCCTTCCCCGATCTTTGCCACGACGCGGCAATGACCGAGCATCTGACCGATCACGAGGCAGGCACTCCTTCCGACACATGCTAGGCTGCGCCTCGCAAGTCCGTCAACGAAGGGCAGGCTCAGGGAAATTTGTTTTTGCTTGGAAGAATGCGGCTAGCCGTTCCCTACATTGTTTGGAATGGATGACAGGGAGTTTTGCCTGAACCTCGCTATCGCGGTCGCGTGATCGCGCCTTGCGACGCCGAGGAAACCAGCGCTCCGTACTTGGCGAACACGCCGGTCGGATACCGCGGCTGCGGCGGCTTCCACTGTGCCATGCGCTGGCGAAGAATATCGGCGCTGATCTCGACTTCCAGGAGGCACTTACGCACATCGAAGCGAATCATGTCGCCATCGCGCACGGCGGCGATAGGGCCGCCCAGCGCCGCCTCGGGAGAAACGTGCCCCGCCATCAGTCCGCGAGTCGCTCCACTGAAGCGGCCGTCGGTCAACAGTGCCACCGACCCACCCAGTCCTTCGCCCACAATCGCGGCGGTCACGCCAAGCATCTCGCGCATGCCAGGCCCGCCCTTGGGACCTTCGTTGCGGATCACGACCACATCTTCGGCGTGAATCTTCTTGGCCGTGACGGCGGCCATCGCGTCTTCTTCCGATTCGAACACGCGTGCCGGGCCGCGATGCTCGAGTCGCTCGTGCCCGCTGATCTTGGCCACGCAACCCTCGGGCGCGAGATTTCCCTTGAGGATCACCAAACCGCCAGTCGCTTTCAGTGGCTTATCCAGTGGAACGATCACTTCCTGCCCCGGAGCCTCGACCGCGCTCTCGCTCTCAGCAGAAATCGTAAGCCCAGTCACGGTTTTCGCCGACGAATGCAGATGTTTGCCATCCCTCAATCGTTTTGCCAGCAGCCGAATTCCGCCAGCACGGTGCATGTCTGACGCCACGAATCTCCCGGAAGGCTTGAGATCAGCGAGCAGCGGAGTCCGTTCGCTCACCGTCTGAAAATCGTCAATCTCCAGAGCGACCCCTGCCTCGCGCGCGATTGCCAGCAGATGCAGAACGGAGTTGGTCGATCCCCCCGTCGCCGCGACCGACGCAATCGCGTTCTCAAACGCCTCACGCGTCAGAATAGAGCGCGGCATGATTCCTTTCTGCAGCACGTTCATTACGACCTTGCCGCAGTCGAACGCAATCTTATCTTTTTCGGAATCCATCGCGGGCACGCTGTTGAAGCCCATCGGCGAAAGTCCGATCATCTCCATCACGGTCGACATTGTATTCGCGGTGTACTGCCCGCCGCACGCCCCCGCTGCCGGGCAAGCCACGTTTTCAAGTTCCTTGAGGTCGGCGTCACTCATCTTTCCCGCGACGTTGGCGCCGATCGCCTCGTAAACATCCTGAATGGTCACATCTTTCCCGCGATAGCTTCCCGGGGCAATCGTGCCCCCATAGAGCACCAATCCCGGCAGATTCATGCGAGCCAGCGCCATCGCGGCTGCGGGAATCGTCTTGTCGCAACCCACCACGCATACCACGGCGTCGAACATCTGCCCACGACAGACCAACTCGATCGAGTCGGCGATCAACTCCCGGCTCACCAGCGAGGCCCGCATGCCCTCGGTGCCCATGGTCTCGCCGTCGGAGATGGCGATGGTGTTGAACTCCATGGGCGTGCCGCCTGCCTCGCGAATCCCTTCCTTGACTTTCGCCGAGAGACGCCGCAGGTGAAAATTGCACGGCATGGTCTCGATCCATGTGTTGGCCACCCCGATCAGTGGGCGGCTGAGGTCGGCATCGGTGAATCCAACCGCCTTGAACATGGCGCGGGCTCCAGCCCGGTCGCGCCCTTCAGTAATTCCGCGGCTTATATGTTTAAGATCCATGGTGAAAGGTTACAGGACGTTCCCCGAAGATGGGAATCGAGGAGCGAATCGCCTCCGGGAAAAAAGCGGGGAACCTGCCTTCCTGCAGGTTCCCCAAACGCATGACGCTGCCCAGAAGCCGTCATGCTTTGCCCATCTACATCGACCTCGAAATTACGCACGCGCCGCCGCTCGCGAGTCAATCGTCACGCCCGCCCGGGGATGCGGTGTGGTCCACTCCGCAGTGTGCGCTGCACCCGAGCGGACATGGGTGACGTCGGCAATGGAATACCATTCGCGGTAGAGCTGGCCTACCTGCTTCTGATTCACCTCGAGCGTCAGCGTAACTAGATGCTCGTGTTCCGCCGGTTCGGCATTCACTGAAGGCATATCCAGTCCGCGGCGCGAAACCGCGTTCAGAATGCGCATCAACGTCCCCTGGGTATTGCGGTAGCAAATCTGAAAAGCCTGCATAGGCGTGCTCTCCCTACTGCGTCGGTTCTTCTTCGAGCAACATCTCCGAAAGTGCTGCACCCGCCGGAACCATCGGATAAACATTAGCCTCAGGCGCGCAATCGAAGACCAACAGCTCCGGTCCCTGCGAACGCAGAAAGCCGTCGATCAAGTCGCCGGTGTAGGCGGACACCGGAAACTCTCTCATCGCTTCTTCGTTCAGGCGTCGGGCCGGAATCTTGTAGGCCTTTGCGATCTCCACGAAATCAGGATTGTCGCTAAGGTCGGTTTCGGCGTAATTGCGCTCATAAAACAGCTGCTGCCATTGCCGCACCATTCCGAGATACTTGTTGTCCACGATGACCATCTTCACCGGCAGCCCGAGGCGGTGCACGGTGGCCAATTCCTGGATGTTCATCTGAAACCCGCCGTCCCCGGAAACGCAGAGCACGCAAGTCTCAGGCTTGGCTAGCTGGACCCCCACAGCCGCCGGCAGTGCGAAGCCCATGGCCCCAAGCCCGCCCGAAGTAATGAATCCCCGCGGCGAGGAAGACCGATACCGTTGCGCGGCCCACATCTGATGCTGACCGACATCGGCCAGGACCACGCTGTCCTGTGGCAGGCGGCTGAAGATTTCGTCGAGAAAACGGATGGTTGGCTGCGCCAGGCCACGCGGATCGAGTTCCGCGCGCTCCGGTCCACAGGCGACGCTGCGCCACTGGTTGAAGTCGGGCAGAGAATGGCGTCGCAGTTCCCCGTGAAACGCGGGGATCGTATCGGCAAGATTGCCGATTACCGGCATTTCGCACGGGCGCACCCGATCCAGCTGCGCCGGATCAATTTCAAAGTGAACGATTTTGGCGTGAGGAGCAAAGCGCGTCGGATCACCCGTGACCCGATCATCGAGGCGCGCCCCGAACACCAGCAGCAGATCGGTCTCGTGCAGCGCTGTGTTCGCAGCGCGAGTACCGTGCATGCCCACCATGCCCAGGTAATAAGGCGACTGCGGAGGAACCGCGCCCAGCCCATGCACGGTGGCGAACGTCGGGATATTCAGGTCATCGAGCAGCCGCCGCAATTCCGGAATCGCCCCCGACAGCTTTGCTCCGGCGCCAACCAGCGCCACGGGCTTCGTCGCCTGCTGCAGCTTGGCCACGATTGTGTCAGTGAATCCGCCCTCGGCCTTGGCCTCCGCTGGCCGGGCATGTGGAGTAAACTTCACCGGCCCGCTGAATGCCTTCTTCGCCTTGAGCATGTCGGTCGGAATGTCGATGATGACCGGCCCGGGACGCCCGCTGCGCGCCCAGTGAAATCCTTCTGCGATCACTTCCGGGATCTCGTCGATCGTCCGAACCAGCCGGCTCCACTTGGTAAGCGACAGGGTCACGCCGAAAACGTCGGTCTCCTGGAACGCGTCGGTCCCGATGAGTGCGCTGCGTACTTGACCAGTGAGGCAAACCAGCGGAACCGAATCCATTTTGGCATCGGCAATACCGGTGACCAGATTCGTGGCTCCCGGACCGCTGGTTGCGATCGCAACTCCCACATTGCCCGTGACTCGCGCGTAGCCTTCCGCCGCGAACACTGCGCCCTGTTCATGCCGTGTCAGGACGTGCCGGATGCCGCTGCCGTCGAGCGCGTCGTACAACGGCATAATCGCTCCGCCGGGATAGCCGAACATCAGCTCCACCCCTTCGGCGCGCAGGCACCGCAAAACGATTTCGGCGCCCTTAAGCATTCACCACCTGTTTCGGTTCCTTGGGCGCATCCGACGGTTTCTTGCCATCTTTGGGAAGCCAGCTCATCATGCTGCGCAGTTCCGCGCCCACGATCTCGAGGGGATGCTTTTTCTCTTTCTCGCGCAGGGCGTTGAAGTTGTGGCAGCCGTTCTGGTTCTCCGCAATCCATTCGCGGGCGAACTCTCCGCTTTGAATATCAGCCAGCGTCTTCTTCATCGCCGCGCGGGTGGCATCGCCTACAACCTGCTCGCCACGCGTGAGGTCGCCATACTCGGCCGTATTCGAAATCGAATAGCGCATGCGTCCGAGCCCGCCCTCGTAGATCAGGTCCACGATCAGCTTCACTTCGTGCAGGCACTCAAAGTAGGCGATCTCCGGCGCATAGCCGGCCTCAACCAGCGTTTCAAATCCCTTCTTGATCAGCGACGTCAGGCCGCCGCAAAGCACCGCCTGTTCCCCGAACAGGTCGCTCTCGGTTTCTTCTTTGAACGTAGTCTCGAGAACTCCCGCGCGCGTCGACCCGATGCCGTAGGCATACGCCAATGCGTATTCATGCGCCCGTTTGCTGGCATCCTGCTGAATCGCAATCAGCGACGGCACTCCACGCCCCTCGCTGTAGACGCGGCGCAGGAGATGGCCGGGGCTCTTGGGAGCGATCATCACCACGTCCACGTCGTCAGGCGGGACGATGGTTTTGAAATGAATGCTGAAGCCGTGGGAAAAGCCCAGAATCTTGCCCGGATGCAGATACGGCTTAACGTACTGCGCATACATCGCGGCCTGCGTCTCGTCTGGCGTGAGTACATGAATCCAGTCGGCACGCTTGGCGGCCTCGTCTGGCGCCACCACGACCATGCCATCGGCCCGCGCCTGCAGTGCGCTCGCTCGCGTGGGCTCCAGGCCTACGATGACCTTGTAGCCGCTATCCCGCAGATTTTGCGCCTGCGCATGGCCCTGGCTGCCATAGCCCAGAATGGCTATGGTTTTGCCCTTGAGTGCCTCGGGCTTGGCGTCGCGTTCGTAAAAAATAGTAGCCACCAGCGTGCTCCTCTCATTTGTACTTCTCGGTGCGACACAGGGGAGGAAAGATGCCCCTGCTTGTCGGTGAATCCATGGCGGCCTGCCGGAAGACGGGCTTCCATAAACTGCAAACCGACCGGTCGGTCGGTACCGTTTGATCCTACCTGCCCGCGTCCGAACATGTCAAGAGGCAGAGTTTGCACATTTTCCCCCGAGAGTGCCGTTGCCGACAACCAAAATGCCGACAAACAAAATGTTTCTCCCATTTCGGCCCGGTTGGCTCGACCTCCAGGTTCAGTGTGGTCCGAAAAAGGAATACTTCGAGGATCTTTTCTGCGCCTTATCTCCGAGCGGCGCGTAGCCTTATATGGAGGTAAGTCTGGTCTTTGGCGCTATGTGGCGCATCTGCCGGCTGCCGGCGAGATGGTGCTCTTTGACTGGAGTTGGTACAACCGGGCGGGCGTCGAACACGTCATGGGTTTCTGCAGCGAGCCCGAGTATCTGGAATTCCTGCACAGTTGTCCGGAGTTCGAACGAATGCTCGTGCGCGCCGGCATCCTCCTGGTCAAGTATTGGTTTTCGGTGAGCGATGAAGAACAGGAACGGCGCTTCCAGGATCGCATGAAGGATCCGACGAAACCGTGGAAGTTAAGTCCCATGGAGCTGGAATCCACCTGGCGCCGGGCGGAATACTCACGGGCCAAGGACGAGAGGTTCGCCGTCACCGACATCAAGCAGGCGCCCCGGTATGTTGGTGACGCAGAAAATAAGAAGTGCGCCCGGCTCAACGTCATTGGCCACTTGCTATCGATGATCGAGTACCGGGATCTGACACCGGAGCACCTAAAACTGCCGCCTCTAGACGAGACCAAGTACGTGCTGCCACCCATCCACGAACACAATTTCATCCCCGAGGAAAACATGCTCGCGGGGTAGTCTCGGGCGACTGAACGGTTCTGCCGTACCGGGTTTCGTGTGGTATTCCGTTCCGCAAGTGTTTACCATGTCACGCGATGGCACGCGAGACTCTGGTTGACTCCCGGCAGGAAATTCTGCGCACCGCCGCCCGCCTGTTTCAACAGCGCGGCTACGACGCCACTTCCATGAACGATGTGGCTGCCGCCCTCAAACTCAGCAAGGGGGGCCTATATCACCATTTCCAAGGCAAGGACGAGATGCTGTTCGAGATCATGAACCACGCCATGGAGATCACCGAGGAGCGGGTGTTGGCGCCCGTCCGCAGTATCGTCAACCCGGAAGATCGCCTGCGCTCGTTAATTCGGCGGCACATGGAAGTCGTCCTCAGCCCACGCGACCGGGAGATCACGGTCATGTTGCACGAAAACCATCCTCTGCCGCCAATGTTGCGCCGGCGCATCAACGCGCGCAAGAAGGAATACGTTCACTTCGTCGAGGAGTTGATTGCTGAAGTGCAGCGCGTCCGGCACGCCAAGGGAGCGGTCAGCCCGCGCGCGGCTGCCTTCGCCCTGCTCGGCATGATCAACTGGATTTACCAGTGGTATAAGCCGGAAGGTAGCCTGCAGGCGCACAACCTGATCCCTCAGTTCACTGATCTCTTTTTAGGAGGCATTCTCGGATGAAAACGCTCTTCGCCAATATCGGCGAAATCGAGAGCCAGAGAGCAGCGAACGGTAAGGCGTACCGGGAATTTCTGCGAGTGCCCACTCTGAGCGCGGGCCTTTACGTCCTTCCTGCCGGAGGCGTCGATCCCCAACTTCCTCACCACGAAGATGAAATGTACTATGTCGTTCGCGGCAAGGCGCGATTTCGTGCCGCTGGCGAAGATGGAAAAGTGGCGGCCGGAAGTGTGCTTTTTGTCGCGGCTGAGGTCGAACACCGCTTCTATGACATCGCCGAGGAACTGGCCGTGCTGGTTTTCTTCGCGCCTGCGGAGAGTTAGAGTCTGCTCGAGATCGGTATGGAATACCGGATCGTTCCCATGCACCCGGAACACTGGCCGTCGGTGCGGGAGATCTATGCCGAGGGTATCGCCACCGGAAATGCCACATTCGAAACCGAGATTCCTGACTGGGAGAAATGGGACGGCAACCACTGCAAGAACTGCCGACTGGTCGCCTTGGAACGGTTCGAGGATTCTGCGGATGTTGCCCTCCCCAATGCGGAAGTTCTCGGTTGGGCCGCCCTCAGCCCGGTCTCAAGCCGCCGCGTCTATGCGGGGGTGACCGAGGTGTCCATCTATGTAGCGGCTACCGCACGAGGACGCGGGGTGGGGAAGGCATTGCTGGAGGCTCTCGTGCTTGAGTCCGAGGCCCAAGGAATCTGGACGCTACAAGCAGGCATCTTTCCCGAGAACGCACTCAGCGTTAGACTTCACCAGTCCTGCGGGTTCCGAAAGGTAGGGGTAAGGAGTCGAATCGGCAAGCGCGGCGGTGTCTGGCGCGACGTCCTCGTTCTCGAGCGACGGAGCGCGAAAGTCGGCAGCTGAGTTGATCGTTAGGAGTAAAGGTCAGTTCGCTGGCGGGCTCGACGCGGCCCTTGACGGCCTCTCCTCAACCGCTGCCAAGGGCGCTCTCCGCAACTACTTTGAAGGCACCCAGTAAACCTCTTCCTTGATGGCTCCCTTGTCGGTAAATCCCCGCCGCTTCAAAATCGCCTTGCTGTGCTCAATCATCTCCGGATGCCCGCACAGATATGCGACCGTGTTGCGTGCATCCAGTTCCCAATGATCCGCGTATTTCCGCAGAATGTCATCAGCCCGCCCGATTTCGCCCGACCAGTCTTCGTGTTCCCACGGCCGGCTGACGGTTGGCACATACTTGAACCAGGGCAATTCCTTGTCAAAATGATTCAGTTCATCCAGGTATCCAAACTCCCACGGTCGGCTGGCGCCGTTGAGCAGAAACAGCTTGTGGGAGCCATCGAATCTGCCTTCTTTCCAGTCTTTATGCAACGTACGCACATAGCTGACGAACGGGGCCACACCGGTCACGGTTGAAATCAGCAAATGATTCTTCCGACCGTTGGACGTATCCATCGAGAATCGTCCTTTGGGCACCTTGCGCATGAGCAGTTGGTTGCCGACCTGCATCGTGTGCAGCAGCGGCGTCAGCGCCCCCTCAGGCACCAGTTCGAAGAAGAACTCGACCTCGTCCTCGGCCGGCGACGACGCGATCGAATACGGACGCTCGACGCGTTTCCCGCCCTCCTCCACTCCCAGGGTGGCATATTGCCCGGGGATAAACTTGAACTCGCCTCCACTGCGGATGCGAAACATCCACAGGTCGGGAGCGAAATCGATACGCTTGGTGATTTGTGCGCGGTAGAACTTCTCGTCAGGGATTGTCATCTGCTTTTCCTCAACCATTCAAACTTCTGCACAGAAGATCCGCAAGTGTCCAGAGAACAGGACACCATTGCGCTCGCTTTCAGCGGGATCAGTTGTATTGATCGTACGCCCCGCTCGTCCGTTGCACGTAATGTTCCAACCGAACGGTCGTACGGGAATAGGTTTGCGTTATCCTAGCCGGAAGTGGCCATTTTGTGAAGCCTTTGCGCGACCACGCCTGTGAGTGACTCGAATCGATTCACCGCAACTATCGACAAGCTCAAGAAGTTCTATGGCCGCCCTGTACCGCCCAAAATAAAGGATCCATTGGAGTTGATCCTGCTCGAGAACGTTGCCTACCTTGCCGATGATGACAAGCGCAACGCTGCTTTTGCGGCTCTCAAGAAAAAGGTTGGCACCCGGCCCGGCGAAATCCTCAAAGCGACGCAGGCCCAACTTGAAGAAGTTACACGCATCGGGGGAATTGTTCCCGAGTTGCGCGCCCAGCGCCTGCGTCAGATCGCCGAACTAGTGCACCTCGAGTTCCAAGACGGCCTCGCAGCCGAACTCAGAAGGCCACTTTCCCACGCCAGGAAGGCGCTCAAGAAATTCCCGACCATTGGTGATCCGGGGGCGGAGAAAATTCTGATGTTGACCCGCAGCTATCCGCTGCTGGCGCTAGAGTCCAACGGCCTGCGTGTCCTGTTGCGCTTGGGTTTCGCCGACGAGAAGAAGAGTTACTCCGCCAGCTATCGTGGGGTGCAGCAAGCGTTGGCCGGGCAGTTGCCCTCCAGCTACGACGCCCTCATCGCCGCTCACCAGCTTCTGCGACAGCACGGGCAGGAACTGTGCAAACGAGCGCGTCCGCTCTGTGAGTCCGGCTGTCCACTCACTGCGGACTGCCGCTATTACCAAGCTTTGGCGAGAGGGGCGCGTCTACCTTCTGGGTGACGACCGTCGTCTCTTTCAGTTGCTGCAATTCATCCTGCACCCGCTTCCAGACCTTTCGCTGCCGCTTGGTGGTCAGCGGCGCATCCGGATTCGCATAAAACTCCAGAACGTTCTCTCGCAGCTCCGGGGTCATCGGCTTGAAATCGCTATTGGACAGATCGTCCACGAGGTGCGCGTAGGTAGCGTCCGATAGCGTGTACTCGCCGGCCGCGTCTCCCGCCCAGTATCGCAGTTTTTGTTGGCTGGATGCAGGGTCCCCTTGTCCACATCTTCGAGAACTCGCCGGTAGCTCGCAACCGTGTCGTCGATGCTCTGAACAAAAGGTCCTCCGCCCGCCGCGATTGAATCCTGAAATCCAGCGCGCTGAACGGCCCTTTCTTCGGAAACCGCTTCAGCAAAATTGCGAGCACCCTGGTCGCAAAGCCAGGCCGACGGTACTCGCTCCCTCACTGCTGCTCGTAGTCAGTGCGGGATAGGTAACCCAAGTATTTCTTCTCCTATTTCTTCTCCGCCGCATTCGGTGTATCGGACACCATTTGTTTTCGGCGCGTCAGCAACGCTACCCGCGTCATTTCCGGAATTGTTTTGCTCACGGCGTGCCGGAAGCTTTCGATGGCCAGATCCTCGTCATCGACGACATCATCGAACTTGATGCCGTAAACCTTCGGGAACACCCACTCGAGCAGCCCCTGCGAAATCTCGAAGCCGACCAAGTCATGGTAGCGGTCCGACGTGTAGTGGTTCTTCGCCGCCTGCGTCATGTCAAAGCCGAACTCGGCCCGGATATGCGCCTTGGGCGAGTCGGCATAGGTCACCACATTGCCATACTTTTTCTGCAGCGCCGGAAACTCGAGCGCCACCACATGATTCGCCATCGGGTGGCCACTGTTGTCGGCCGCATAGTGGGCCAACGCTCCCAATGCGAATGCAAATTCGTTGGCTGTGCGAGATTCATGCACCAGACTTACAACAAAGTCTCCGTCCGCGCGTAGTGCGTCAGGTCACTGAAGTAGCGACTGCCGAAAGGGTAGTAGCCCATGTCCTGCACTAGCGATCCGTAGGCGTAGGCATGGGCTTCCGGGAGTAGCTTGTCGTCCAGGTCGGGAAAACGCGCTTTCACCATGGGCTGAATGCGGTCTTCCCAGAGCAGGTCGACGACCTGTTCATGGGTGAGCACGGAGTAAGCCCCGCTGGCCTGGGCCAGAACTACGACCACTCCCAGCCACAGCAGGGCCTTTTCCGAATGAAGGAGACGTTTCATTTGCCGACGACGAGCACCACGAAGCTGTCCGGAAGAATCGGCGGCCGCGGATGCGGGTTGTCCGCCGTCGGGGCGGGCCTAGGTCCGAACTGCGCAGTCACCACGAACACGTTGTGCGTCTTGGAATCCAACGCCAAGGTTCGTGCGCCGCGCTGTGTGGTCACATTCTCAGCCACGCTGAACTTGTCGGGCGATTCCTCTTTCACCACCGTGAGCACTCCTTCGCCGCAGGAAGCGAAAGCCAACCCAGTTGCATCGTCGAATGCGGTTGCGTCGACACCGTCCCCAATCGCTGGAGTGGCCAGGACCTTGCCGCTATCCGCGTCCACCACCGCCATCATCTTGTTGTCGCAACCAACAAACAACCGCCGGTTTTTGCGGTCGATCGAGAGTCCGCTGGGCTCGGTGCACGGCGCCAGTGGCCACTTCGCCTTCACTTCCAGCTTGCTGGGATCAATCGCGACCAATTCGCTCTTGTCCTCGATATTGACCCAAACGCCGCCCTTGGCATCGCTGGCCGCAAACTCCGGCTTACCATCGAGCTTGATTGTGCCCAGCACCTTGCCGCTGGCCGCATCGATCGCCGTGGAATCCTGGCTGCGCCCGTTAAAGGTGAAGACCCGTTTCGTCGCCGGGTCGTAAAGAATCGCGTCTGGATTTTCGCCCACCTTCACCTTGTTGCTGGTGGCCAGCGTTTTGATATCGAAAACACTTACAGTTCCTTCACGGCCGTTGCTGGTGAAGCCCTTTCCCAGTTCCGGCGCCAGGGCGATGCCGTGCACACCCGGGGTATCGGCGATGTCGCCAGCGCTCTTGCCTGAATCCGCATCTAAAACCATGACGTGAGTGCCGCGAGAGATATAGAGCCGCCGTGCATCGGAGTCTGTGGTCAGGTAGTCCCAGCCTCCGTCGCCGCCTAATTTGTACGTTGCCACCACGCGGTATCCCGGACCAGCCGCGGCCAGTGCCACCGCCGCCAGGGACACACTGATTAAGGACGCCAGCCACTTCGACTTACCCATGACTTCCTCCTTGTACTTTTGTTGGAATCGCGGTCGTCCCTCCGGGGCCCCTTCCCATGAGAGACGTTCGCATAGCTCGACATCTAAACCGCCAGCTCGAAACCGAAGTAACTTTACCCTATTTTGAGTGCGAACCTAGACTTCTGATTATATGGATGTCCCTCAACCTTCTTTGCCGGAACCAGCCGGGCCAACGAAAACCCCGCCCAGGGTGGATCCGCGTCTGCAGCCCACGCCGGACTACGGCACGCTCGGCCCTGGCTCGGACACTGCCGCCGGCGGGACGGGCTCAGGGCAGCGTCCCCGAACGGCTAGCCGCTTTGCTCTACTTTTTTCTATTGCCATCGGAGTGCTTCTCGCCATTCTGACCACAAGCATAGGCAATGCTCGCTTTGCGTGGCCGCGGTTTGCTCGTCTTTTCCGCGGAGAGGCAGTCTTACCCGCGCCTCTTGCTGCGACGAGTTCCAGCCAACTCGACCACCTGAAGCCGCAGAAACAAGCCGAGGCGCTGCTCGAGCTTGCCGTCGGCCGTTCCGACGGCGCTGTCGATCAGATTTCATCGCGGGTCGACGGCTGGCAGGGAAAACTCAAATGGGATTCACAGATGGCTACATTGACCAGCGCCGCGCTGAACTCCAGCGATATGCGCGTGCGGGAATCTGGCATCGAGGTGGAACTGGCGGCTTATGGGCTGTCGAAAAACTCGGTCAGTCTCGACTATCTGCTGAAGTCTGCCGCCTCCCCCGATCACGCCCAGAAAGTTTGGGGGCTGTGGGCGCTCGGCTTGATGGGCAATCGTGGCGTCGAAACCGCCCAAGTGGTGCAGGTTTTGACGGCGCACCTGAAAGACTCCGACGAAGACTCGCGTCACTGGGCGGTCGAAGGCCTCGCTTTAGTTGGCGCCAGCGACACGATCCCGGTTCTTCTTGAAACCATGCACGACGACGCTTCTCCCCGAGTCCGCGAGGAAGCCGCCTGCGCCCTCGCGCAGTCTGGCATGTTCACCCGTGAGCAGCGGTTAAGCGCCATCCCACAGTTGCTGAATTACATCGACGATCCGTCCCTCGATACCCAGACTCACGCCTGGGTGTTCCAGGCGCTGACCGACATCACCGGCCAACGCCTGCCGAATGACTCTGCCGCATGGCGCAGTTGGTACGAGAACAGAAGCGAACCGTAGAGACGTAGCTGGCTGTGTCTCCGCATGCATCACCTCGGAGCTCCAGGTCCGCATACGCCGCTGGCAGAGACGTTGCAAGTAACGTCTCTACTCCGCCATCTTGGCCACGTGCACATCGAACCCGGTCTTCGGCAGCAGCGATGTCAGCGCGAAGGCCTTGAATCCGTCGCCATTCACTTCCGTGTGCCGGTACACTCCGGGCTCACTCTCGATCGTCTCCCGGCGGCCTTCCATATCTTCCAGGAACGCCTGCGCCCGGTTCACACTCACATCAACGTCTTTGGCGCGCGTTACCACCGCCTCCGATGCATACGAGCGCACCAGCTTGGGCCAGTATTTCTGCAGCAGATCCGTGCTGGCAAAGATATCGGCCCAGATGATGCGCCCGTTCACCGCAACCACGACGCCCACCGCGTTGCGATCCCGCACTTGCCGGATCAGGCTTTGATAGTTCTCTTCGATCGGTCGGGCTACGGCATCGACCTGCCGTTTCACCTCTTGATTCTCCATCAGCCTGGCGTAGGAATCGGTCCGTTCCACCTCAGCTGGTGCCGCAGGCACGCCAGCCATCGCACCGCTGACTACCGCGTTCTTCTGCTTTCTCACCTCCGCCCACACCTCGCCCTGATCCTTGTCTCCCATAGCCTTGGCGCGCACTGAGGGCTGCGCCATCATCGCCATGGGAGCATGCGTTGGACCGCCAGTGGCCGAACCATACATTGCCTCGGATACCCCAAAGTGTTCGCTGGTCGCGACCCACCGCCCTGGCTCCACGCAAAACACGCTCAGATCGACGGGATCGCTCTCCGCCGGAATGATGCGGTCTTTCCCGATTACGCGGTCCTGCTTGCCCCCGGTGACGATCTCGCCCGCCAGCAGCAACAGCGGGCGCTTGGAATTGTTGACCAACACCAGCCGGTTCACCTGCGCGCCATCGTATCGAACCGCTGGCATGGGATGTCTCCGCACCAGCCCTTGCACCGACCCGGCCTCGGTCACCACGACATCGCCGGACCTCAGACCTTCATCCAGCGTCAGAAATTCGCCTGTGGAATAACTCTTCCCTGTCACCACGGGGAACACGGTCAAATTCCCGTGCCGAATCGGCTCCAGGACCTTGTACCCGGATGCGCCGCCAATCTCTCCCGCGAGCGCTTGCCGCTGATCGACCGCCACCATACCGGCCACAATTACGAGCACCGCCGCCGCCAAAAGAATCTTCGGACTCATAACGTCCCTCCCCTGCCGGACGAGCGCACCCCTCGAGGCTTTCAATTCACACCGCAGGTTTCGCTTCCCCCGCAAAACCAGGGTTCAACTGCCGGGGCGCGCCGCCCAACTCGCCTTCGTCAGAAGAACGAAATATCCCGTGCATCTTGCGGCCAAAATTCACACTCCAAGCGTCTAAGAACTTGGTAGCATCGGATGCAGCGCTTTGCGCCGCGCATGGATTCAACCAGACAAATTCCCGCCGTGCAGTCCGTCGTGAACGATCTGCTGGCGGAGTTCCATGCTCGGGCGGGCTGCGACAAAATAGGCCTTACGCGCGAATCATGGGCGGCGATCCTCTGCGAGGTGGGCGCGAAAAACGTCAGCGAGACCTCTTCCGAGACCGAGGTCCGCACCTTTTTTCTCAGCCTGCGCATCGATGAACTTGCTCTCGCGCGTGCCTGCGCCGCCGGACACAATTCCGCTTGGGAAATTTTTCTGACTGTTTACCGCGAAAAGCTGTACCAGTCTGCGCTACGTATCGCCCGGGAAGATTCTGCGGCGCGCGAGCTGGCCGACACTCTCTACGCCGATCTCTACGGCACCAATACTCGTGAGGGCCAGCGCGTCTCCAAACTCGCGTCCTATACCGGACGCGGATCGCTCGAAGGCTGGCTACGCACGGTGCTGGCGCAGGAATACGTCAATCGCTACCGCCGCACCAAGCGCCTGGTAAGTCTCGACGAGGAATCGGAAGAGGGCATCCAGTTTCGCGCCCCCGATCCCGAACCGGTTCCTCCCGCCGACCCGCGCCTGGCACAAGCCACGGATGAGGCGCTGGCACTGCTTTCCCCCGAAGATCGCATGGTCCTGAGCGCCTACTATCTCGATGGACGGACGCTGGCAGAGATCGCCCGCATGCTAGGCGTGCACGAGTCCACCATCAGCCGCAAGCTCGACAAGCTGGCTAAAGCCCTGCGGAAGCAGATTCTGGCCGGATTGGGCCGCCGGGGTATGTCCCGCCGCCAGGCCGAAGAAGCCTTGGAAGTGGACGTCCGCGACCTGCACCTGGATATTCGCAGAAGCCTGGCGCAAGATTCTTCATCTCCCGCGTTCCCTGAGAAGGGAGTAGAAGCCCGGGTCCGTGAGGGCTCCGGATGAGGTGGCGGCTGTGCTGAGCGAGGACCTGGAAACTAGTGGCAAGAAGCTGAAAATGCAAAATGTCCCACAAATCGTGCGCGAAAGGCTGAGAGCAGCGCCGCCCGCCGTCAATCACCCTGACGCGGACGCGTTGACCGCCTTCGCCGAACGCTCGCTGCCCTACGGCGAGCGCGCCGTCCTGCTCGAGCATCTTGCCCGCTGCGGCGACTGCCGCAACATCGTCGCTCTTGCCCTGCCTGAGGTTGATGCGGCCCAAGCCGTCACCATCCCCGCTCGCAGCGGATGGCTGACGTGGCCCGCCCTTCGTTGGGGATTAGCTGCCGCCGGACTCGTGGTGATCGCTTCGTTTGGAGTTCTTGAATACCAGCATTCAAAGCCGGCAATGACGGTCGCGAAGAATTCTCGCCAGGAAGGCGTTACCGCGAAAGTCCAGTCGACGCTGCCGAACGCCGCGCCCTCGGGCGAACCGCAGAAGGCTCAGGACGTGCTTCCGCCCTCTGCTGCCCCGGTGGCCGGAACCGCGCCCGCCCAACTGCCTGAAGCAAAGCTTATGTCTCGCGTCGCCCCCCCCACGGCTTCCGAGCCGCAGCGTCGAGGTGCAGTCGGCGGTGCAATCGGAGGCCCGGTTGCTTACGGTCCCCACATGCCGATGCAACAGCAGCAGCAAACCGCAAAGAATCGACTGCAGGCCTTTACACCTGCGGCGCCCTTGGCGAAGCAGCAGAGTGCAGGCGCTTCTGCGAGTCTGAGGGTTCCTTCTGCGTCGGAAACGGTGAACGTCGAGGCCGCTGCAACTCAGGTCGGAACCCGCCAGGATGAGGTGCGGGTTCAGAACCAGCCCTCGCCTCCACCGAGTCCGGCCGCGACGGAGCAGCTATTTGACAAAGATGCCGTTGGCAAGGCCAAGCCGGCGCTGAATTCCACGGGTCGAGACATCATTCAATTGGTCGCCCTCACTCCCCGCTGGGCCATCAATTCCGCGGGAGGCCTGCAGCGTTCCTTCGATCAGGGCAAGACGTGGCAAGATGTCGATGTGACCGCGGCCGCCGCGTTCTCCGCTGCGAAGGGCCTTACGGCAGCCAACACGGCTCGCACCAAAGAGTATTACGCGGACAAGAAAGCACTGAAGACACCTGCTGGGGCTCCCGTGTTTCGTGCCGTAGCCGTAATCGGAACCGAGGTCTGGGCGGGCGGATCCCAGGGCGTGCTCTTTCACTCCGTCGACGCTGGCAATCGGTGGGCCCAGGTTGTTCCCGCATCCGGAGGCATCACTCTGACCGACGACATCGTCGGCATGGAGTTCACCGATGCCCAGCACGGGAGAATTACAACTTCGACTGGCGAAACCTGGAGCACGAGCGACCAAGGTCAGACTTGGCAAAAGCAATAAACCGTTCCGGACTTCGCTGCGCTGATCCCCTTAGCTCTACGCTAATTCATTACCAAGGTGACGTTTACACAAAATAGAGCGGACCCTACGATCCATCTCGTGGTTCGGCAGTTCTGGGGGAGGGCTGCCGAGGCGTCCTGGACTGAAAAGTCGAGGGCGCTTTCTCTTTCTGGCCTTTTAAAACCGACCTTTTCGACCGGGCCGCCGTTTTTCAGGCGCAGCACCAGGTACTGCTCATCGATAAACCGGTCGCCGATCTTTAACGCTCGCGGTTCCGAACCGAAGAGCTCGAATCCCAGTGCACAATACAAGCGAAAAGCAGCGGTCTGCGTCGCTGCAACTGAAAGTAATACCTGCTCAAGGCCCTCCGTTTCTTCCACGCGCTTCAGAATCGTTTGCAACATCCTCTTGCCGACCCCAGTTCCCCTTCGGGCCGGCGTCATACAGACGCCCCAGATGCGCCCCCTGTGACGGGTCTTCAGATTCTGTTCGGTAAAACGCCGCCCTACCGATGAGCCGCCCTCCTTGCTCCGCACCCACGACGAACTGATCCCCGCCCTCGGAGCCGAGGCGCTTTCGCACCTCGTCCAGGCTAAGAGTTCGGTGCTCCGGCGCCGACACGCTGAAAGCCTCCGGATCACCCTCCAGCGCTTCCCGGCGAAGTCTCCAGTACTCGCTCGCGTCGTTCCCGGTCAGATACCGAATTTCGCTGGCTCCATCGTTGTCATCGTCGCCTTCTCGCGACCTATTGCCCTCCGCGGCAGGCCGCGCAGTACCCACCAATCTCAAGCCGCGAAACCAGAACGCGGAACCGGCAGTCTTGCTCGACCTGCTGCTTGAGTCGTTCAAATCCGTCGCTCACAAACTCCGTGATCTTGCCGCAGCGCAGGCACGCCATGTGAATGTGATCCCGCCCCAGCTTGCGCTCGTAGTAATGCCCCTCGCCGTTGATATGCATCAGGTCGAGTTCGTCGATCAAACCCTGCCGCTTCAATAGACGCAGCGTACGGTAGACGGTGCTGCGATCGACGGTGGCATCGAGCCGTTGCGCCTTGCGCAGAATCTGGCTGGCATCCAGATGCTTGCTCGCCGTCTCCATCACACGCAGGATGGCGCGCCGCTGCTGGGTCATGCGAATTCCGCGTTCCGCGAAATGGGCCTGCAAGCGGCCCGGCATTTCGGTTTGTGGTAGTGGCATAGGTTCGAAACCCCATGTGTCGCAACTGGTCGCAATCGGACTGCGACGAATTCTTTGTCCGGACATGGACACAAGTGCCCTCGATCCGGCATTCTTTTGATGGTATCTCTAGATGCGACTCAGTTGCAACTAAATGAATCCCTACTCCCCGCGAAATTCCCGGCGAATCGCGGCGCTCTCCGCGTACGCACTCGTCTGCCTCGCCGTGCTCGCCATCGTCCCTCGACTCCACGCCCAGGAAAACTACTTCGTTACCTATTCCCAGGAACTGGAGGAGCCCGGCAACCTCGAAATCGCCGCCAAGAGCGTCACCGGCGCCCCCAAGGGCGGCAACCCCTTTGCCGCGACCGCGCTCGAATTCGAGTACGGTGTCAAAACCTGGTGGACCACCGAACTCTACCTCGACGGTCAAACCACCGCCAGCGAGAGTACGCTGTTCACCGGTTTCCGGCTGGAGAACCGCGTCCGTCCCCTGCTGCGCGAGCACTGGATCAATCCCATCCTCTATTTCGAGTTCGAAGACATCAACGGCGCCGACAAGGCCGTGCTCGAAGTCGTGGGTCACGACAGCCGTTCCGACTTCCTGGCCCGCAACGACCGAAGCGAAAAAAAGCGCGAAGTCGAATTCAAACTCATCCTCTCGAGCAACTTCAAAGGATGGAACGTTTCCGAGAACGTCGTCGCGGAAAAGAATCTCAACAACAGCCTGTGGGAATTCGGCTATGCTCTCGGTGCCAGCCGGGTGCTCGCCCTGGCAGCGAGCGCCAAGCCCTGCAACTTCTGCCGTGAGAACTTCGCCCTCGGAGCAGAAATGTACGGCGGCCTTGGAGAACGCTATAGCTTCGGCCTACACGACACGTCCCACTACCTTGGTCCAGTTGTCACCTGGAATATTCCCCGCGGTCCAACGGTTCGCCTCTCGCCAAATTTCGGCCTGAACCAAGACAGCAACGGATTTCTGTTCCGCTTCATGCTCTCCTACGAGATCGATCAATTCCTGTCGAAACTCAGGAGTCCACGATGACCCAACGCCACCCCGCTGTGTTCCTCTTTCTTCTGGCATTTGTCGCATTGGCGTTCGCCGCCGCCGGGGATGGCGAATGGCTGCACAAAGTGCCTGCCAAGGATCGACTCCGCCCGAATCCGTTTGCGACCAATCCCGACGCACCTGCTGCCGGTGGCAAGATTTTCGCCGAGCACTGCGCCGAATGCCACGGAGAGGATGCCCAAGGCAAGACCCAGGGCAAACACCTTCGCCCCAACCTTCACGCCGATCGTATTAAGCAAGCCACACCAGGAGAGCTGTTCTGGTTGCTCACCAACGGCAGCCAGAAAAACGGCATGCCCTCTTGGAGTCGCCTCCCCGAACCCCAGCGCTGGCAAGTGATTACGTTCCTCAAGTCGCTGCCATAGGGGACCCTGCCTCCGACCGGGCGGATTCTCGTTTGCGACCTTTGTGCAGCTTCCGCATCAAAATACAGGTGCTAAAATAGTCAGCTGGACTCCCTCACGGGAAGCACTCATACAGATCGTCAGGCGCGGCAACGCCGCTCGCGGAGCGTCAGCCGACAGGGCGACGCTTCACAACAAGGAGAAAGAACATGGCAGGCAATGGAATCGTCGAAGTAACCGATGCAAACTTCGACCAGGATGTTTTGAAATCGGAGCAGCCCGTACTCGTAGACTTTTGGGCGACCTGGTGTGGTCCCTGCCGCGCCATCGCTCCCATCGTCGAGGAACTGGCGAAGGACTATCAGGGCAAAATCAAGATCGGCAAGATGGACGTCGACTCGAACAGCGCCACCCCAATGCGCTACCGGGTCACCGGCATCCCGACGTTGCTGGTCTTCAAAGGCGGCCAAGTGGTCGAGCAACTGGTTGGCTATAAGCCCAAAGAGGCCATCGCTCAGGCCTTGAACAAGCACATCGGCTGAAAACCCAATACTGTTCATACGACGCCCGGTTAGTCCCGGGCGTTTTATCTTTGGGAGCCACTTCAGCTGCCCTAGAATATCGGCCATGCGCCGCCTGTTTCGCATTCTTTACATCTTAACTATCATCGTTCTTCAAGTTTTAGCGACCACCGCTTACGGCCAAACAACGGGGTTGGACCAGTATCTCAGCGACAGGTACAGGGGCAAAAGGCTTCTACTCCGGGGATTCTATCCGCAAGACCGATTGCTCTACGACTCCGCGGGATCGCTCGTCGGCAAGGAAGACCATGGCGATTGGACATCGCACGGCTTCGTCGTTGTGGACGACGTTCATATTTCTGGGCCACGCCTGATCCTTGAGGCACGGCGGCTCTTGATCGTCGCGCTGGGCCGAACTTTTCAATTCCACACAGCGCAGCAACCAACTCCTGACGAGAAAGGAACTCAACCGGTTTCTGTCGAGATTACAGTTGATTTCGGGAAAGACATTCCTGCCGTCGAGCAGGCCGATAATGCACTATCAAGAATCTTTCTGAGCGCGAAAGACGATCTCGGCACATTGATTCCGGACTACTGGAAGCCGTGCGTGACTGCCAGCATCAGTGGAAGGCGCCCGGACTGCAGCTTTTCCCCGGAGGTTCTGGCAGTCCCCGGCATAGCGCCTTTGGCTTCGAGTAGCTCAACCGTTACGGCGACCTACGATTCGCCGGGTGCTCTCACAAATGGCCGGTTGTTTCGTGTCGGCGACGGTGTTAGCCCCCCGAAAGTGATCTTTCAGCGAGACCCAGAGTTCAGCCCGCGAGCGCGCCAGGCGAAATTTCAGGGCACCATGACCCTGATGCTGGTGGTGAACCGGGAAGGCGTTCCCACAAATATCCACATCACCACCCCGCTCGGATGCGGTTTAGACGCGAAAGCCGTTCAGGCGGTGGGGGGGTGGAGATTTAAGCCCGCCGAGAAGGATGGACAGCCTGTGGCAGTGGAAATTGCCGTGGAAGTCACATTCCACCTGTACTGAAGAGATACTGAAGAGAGAAGAATCGCAGAGAGCGGAGAGGGAACTGAGAACTGCTAGTACTTCCGCAGAACCCCAATGACCCGCCCCTGGATATCCACTGCCGCCGCTGGCACGATGATCGGCTTCATGGTCACGTTCGAAGGCTGCAGCCGGATGTTGTCGCCCTCGCGGTAAAATCGCTTCAGGGTCGCATCGCTGGAATCCACCAGCGCCACCACAATGTCACCGTTGTGCGCTGTCTTGGCTTTCTCCACCAGAACATAATCGCCATCCAGAATGTGCTCGTCCTGCATCGACTCTCCGCGCACCTCAAGGACAAATACTTCTTTTGACCGCACGAAGTCCGCTAGAGAAATGGTCTCAGGATTCTCGACGGCCTCGATCGGCTGCCCCGCCGCAATCCGCCCCACCAGGGGCAGCACGACCGCGGTGTTGACGCTCATAGCCTGCTTCAGCCTTCCTTTCGGGGGCAACAGATCAATCGAGCGGCTGCGGTTATAGTCGCGAGTGAGAAGTCCCTTTTTCTCGAGATTGGTGACGTGCTTGTGCACCGTCGCCAGTGAAGACAACTCCAGCCCCTTGCCGATCTCTTCAAACGACGGAGAATACCCATGCTCTGCCACAAAGCGAGAGATGAAATCGTAAACTTGCCGCTGTCTGCGTGTGATTGCCATGGCGCAATTATTGGCGAATGGAAGGCGAAAAGCAAGCAGGAAGTGAAGCCATGTAAGACTCGCCGAGACATATCCGGTAACTCAGGGTGCCCGCCCTTCTCGCGTTTTGTGCGAGAGGGTGGGGATTTTGATTCACGTTCTTTGCGTGCCGCCGAGCGCCGTCAGCGCCGCGACGATCTTGCCTGACCACTGCGCCACTTCATCCTCGCGCAGCGTCCGGTCCGGCGACTGAAACCGGACCCGCAGCAGGATCGAATATTTGCCCGATCCAATCGCTCCGCCACGGAAAATCTCGACCGGGTTGAACTCTCGCAGTGGGGCCACCCCGGCCGCGGCCACAGCCTGCCACATTTCCTCGAACGACACCGCATCGGCAAACACAAACGAAAAATCCCGTTCCACCGCCGGATACTTCCCGGGCGGCGAAAACCGCACCGGCCGCAGGCCGTTCTTATACAACTGCTCAAGATCAAACTCTGCCAGGAAAACGTCCTGCCGCAACTTACGCGCCGCCGCCACGTCCGGATGAATCTGCCCAAACTGCGCCACCACTGAGCTGTTTACTCGCGCTCGCGCGGACCGTCCCGGATGAAAATACTCCGAAGTTTGGCGGTCGTAGGTCGGTTCCCCCGCAAATGCGGCCAGCAGATTCTCCACGTCGCCCCTGAACCCGCGAAACGCCTCGGCCGCGGCAGCGTCTTCACCCTTGCTCACATCCAGCGCGCCGCTCGCCGGCAACGAACTTCTCACCGCAGTCACCGTCGCACCCAGGCACGCACGCTTTGGTTCGACGCGCTCCCCGCCTGATAACTCATACACGCTGCCGATTTCAAACAACCGAGCGTCGGGTACATCCCGATTCAAGTTCCACGCCAGCATGTCGAGCATGCCCGGCATGAGCGACGTGCGCATCACCGACGCTTCTTCGCTCAGCGGATTCTCCAGTTCCAGCACCTTGGTTTCCGCTGACGAGGAGGAAAACTTTTCCGCATCGGCATGCGAGATAAACGTCAGTGAGAGTGCCTGGTTGTATCCCAGCGCCAACGACCGCCGCCGAAAAGCCGCATCCATTGGCGCGTGAGGCAACTCGACTACAGCACCACTATAGGCGGGCAGAGTTTTCTCAAACTTGTCGTAGCCGTGTAACCGTGCGATCTCCTCGATCACGTCGATCTCGCGTTCCACGTCGAGCCGCCAGCTTGGGATATGCACCTGAAACCGCTCGTCCTGCTGTCCCCTGGGGATCAGCTCGAACCCAAGTCTCTTCAGGAGCCGGAAAACCTGTCCCGAGTCGAGATTGCCCCCCAGAATACGCCGCACCTCCGACATGTGCAGCACGACTGGAGCCTGCTCCATATTCGTCGACATCACGTCGACCACATCGCCGAGCACCTCGCCGCCGCCCGACTCCACAATCATTTCCGCCACGCGATCGCACGACAGCACGGTCGATTCAAAATCCGCCCCGCGCTCAAACCGGTGCGAAGCATCCGTGTGCAGCCCGTGCCGTCGCGACATCTTGCGCACAATCCCCGGATCCCACCACGCGGACTCGATCACGATGTTCCGCGTCTTCTCCGTGATCATCGTGTCGTAGCCACCCATCACGCCCGCCAGGCCGACAGGTCTTTTCGCATCGCAGACCACGAGGTCTTCGGAAGTCAGCTTGCGCTCGACTCCATCGAGCGTCTTCAGCGTTTCGCCTTCGCGGGCCCTGCGCACGATGATCCGGCCACCCTCTAGCAGGTCCATATCGAAGACGTGCGTGGGCTTACCAATCTCCCAGAGAACGTAATTGGTGGTGTCAACCGCGTTCGAGATCGGACGCTGATCAAGCAGTTGCAGCCGGTGCGCGATCTTTTCGGGCGAAGCAGTGATGCGAGTCCCGCGTATTACGCGCGCGCTGAATCGAGGACAAAGCGCAGGTTCTTCGACGGTAATCGGGAAGGGTGCGTCGTTTGAGGGTTTGGCCGACTGAGAGCTGAGAGCTGAAAGCTGTTTGAGCGGCAGATCGTAAATCGCAGCCGCCTCCCGCGCGACTCCGTAATGATTCATCGCGTCGGGCCGATTCGTCCCGATCTCCATCTCAAACACGGTATCGGCGCCCCTCCCGCTGATGCCCTCGACCGAAATCCCAACGTTGGTCAAGTCTTCAGCAAGACGGCGATCGTCGACCGCGAGATCAACAAAGTCGCGAATCCATTGTGGAGAAAGTTTCATGAGATCAGCTTCTAGCTGCTAGCTACTGGCTACTAGCCAACCAGCCCCGACGAGCTAGAAGCTAGAAGCGTTCTTACCCAAACTGCTGCAAGAACCTTACATCCCCCTGAAAAAAGAACTGAAGATCATCCACGCCATACTTCAGCAGCGCCAGCCGGTCCACGCCCATGCCAAATGCGAATCCCGAAACCGTCTTCGGGTCATAGCCATTCTCCTTCACGAACTCAAACACGTTGGGATCGACCATGCCGCATCCGAGCACCTCGATCCATCCCGTCTGCTTGCATGGACGGCACGGGTCCGCTCCACGCCGGCCGCTCCCCCCGCAGATGAAGCAGGTGACGTAAAGCTCCGCACTCGGCTCGGTAAACGGAAAAAACGACGGCCGGAAATGTGTCTTCACGCTCGACCCGAAAAGCGCCTTCATGGCATGATCGAGCGTCCCTTTCAAATCGCCAAAAGTAATGTTGGTATCGACCGCAAGCCCTTCGATCTGATGAAACATCGGCGAGTGGCTCGCGTCCGGAGGATCGTTGCGGTGCACCGTCCCTGGAATCACGATGCGGATCGGCGGCCGCATCTTCTCCATCGTGCGAATCTGCACCGGAGACGTATGCGTGCGCAGTAGCAGTCGCTCGCGCTGCGGCTTCAACTGCTGCCCCGCGATGAACAGCGTGTCCTGCGTATCCCGAGCCGGATGGTTCGGCGGAAAATTCAGCGCCTCGAAGTTGTAGTAATCCGTCTCCACCACCGGCCCCTCGGCAACGGAGTACCCAAGCTTCTGAAAGACGCCGACGATTTCATGCATCGTGCGGATGACCGGATGCTCCGCCCCAATTGGGCGCCGCACGCCGGGCAGAGTGATGTCGACCTGGCCAAGATGGCCGCCTAGGCCGCTTGCCCCGCCCTCCACAAATGCGCGCCAAGCCTCGATTTCCTTTTGGACAAACTGCTTAATCTCGTTGAGGTGCTGACCAAGTTCCCGCTTGGCGTCCTTTGGTGCGGTCTTGAGTTGATCATTCATTTGCGTCAGAAGCCCATTCTTGCGCGCCATCCAGCGATCGCGGACGGCTTTCCATTCCGCTTCCGATTTTGTTTCTCGCAACTCATCCCGAAATGCGAGTTTTGCCGCGGTAAACACCTTCAGCAAGGCGTCCGCCGAATAGTCGGTTAGCTTGGGAACGGTGTATGCCACGAGTTGCTGAACGCTGCTTCCTCAAATGTGCTTTGTCATCCTGAGCGCGCTCTTTGCGCGAAGGACCCATGCACTCCCGGCGGACTGCACAGGTTCCTCGTTTCGGTCAGAATGACAGGGAGTAGGTTAAGAAGCCAAACGGCACGGCTGAGGCCGTGCCCTTCCCGTATATGCTCTTGGACTTAATCCTGACGGCTAGGCGAGCGCCGCCTTCGCCTGACTCGCCAGGCTGGCAAAGCCCGCCGGGTCCTTCACCGCCAGGTCCGCCAGAATCTTGCGGTCCAGCTCGACTCCCGCCTTCTTCAGTCCATGGATGAACTGGTTGTAGCTCATCCCGTTCAGCTTGGCAGCAGCGCCGATGCGCACGATCCACAGCGAGCGGAATTGCCGCTTCCGCTGCTTGCGTCCGGAGTAGGCGAACTTCAGTCCGCGCTCCACCGCCTCTTTGGCCGAGCGGTACAGCTTCGATTTTGTAAGAAAATATCCGCTCGCACGTTCGAGTATCTTCTTCCGTTTCGCGCGGCGTTTGGTTCCGCGTTTTACACGAGGCATGTTCTTCTCCTTTTTGCTTTCTGTTTATGGCGGCTGGAGGCAAGGACGATTCGCCGTGGCGGCGATCTCTGGCCTCTTCACACGCCCGGAGGCAATTGAAGATTTTTTATTGCAGAACGAAAACCTTCAAGCAGGCTTCAATCTAAAATCTGCAATCTTAAATCTGAAATCAATAATGCCCCTCATTAGTACGGAATCATCCTCAGGACCTTGGCGAGATCACCATCGCTCACCAGAGCTGACTTCCCCAGCTTCCGTTTCCGTTTCTTATCCTTCGACGTCAGGATGTGACGCAGGTTCGAATGCCCCCGCTTCACCTTCCCGGTCGCAGTTTTCTTGAAGCGCTTTGCAGCGCCTTTGTGTGTTTTCAGTTTTGGCATAAAGTCCTCAAAAACAGCGATTAGCAATCAGCCGTTGGCAAGTGCCCATTGCTTGGAATTTCACTACTAAGACGCGGGCTTGGCCACCTGCGCCGGTGGCGCGCTTTGACCGGCCACGCTCGGGGCGGAAGGCTTTGGCTTGTCCGCCTTCTTCGGCGCCTCCACCTTTTTCGGCGCCAGAATCGCGTGCAGCGTATTGCCTTCCTGCCGCGGACGGAATTCCACGATGCTGTGCGCCTCCACGTCCTTGATCAGCCGCTCCAGAATCTGCCGGCCCAAGCCGGTGCGGGTCATTTCGCGTCCGCGAAAGAAGATCGTCGCCTTGACCTTGTCACCCTCATCCAGAAAACGCAGCACATGGTTCTTCTTGGTCTCGTAATCGTGGTCGTCTACGTTGATGCGGAACTTGACCTCTTTTACGGTGATCGTCTTCTGATGCTTCTTTGCCTCGCGCTCTTTCTTTTCCTGCTGGTAGAGATACTTCCCGTAGTCCATAATGCGGCACACGGGAGGCTGCGCGGTGGGCGAAATCTCAACCAGATCCAGATTTTTCTCGCGGGCTTTCTTGAGCGCTTCGTAAGGCGGCATGATGCCCAACTGCCCGCCTTCGTCGTCAATGACGCGAATCTCGCGTGCCCGGATGCGATCGTTTGTGCGGATAAAACGCTTGTCGATACCGTCCTCCGTACTCTAAGCGACTGAGAATAAAGAATTATAGCACGGAGAGATTGTGTGGGACCGGGTCTTTGACACGTTCATGTCGACCGCAGCTCGACGGCTTTAATTTGCGGCCGCTCAAAGTAAAACTTAGCTCTCCAGAATCAACTGCGCGATCGCCTGCTCGGTGGTATGTGTGAGCGACAGTGCGATATTCTTCACGCCCATCTTGGCCGCGAACTCGCCTGCCTTCCCATGGAAAGTCATGGTCGGACGCCCGCCCGGCGCGCGCACTACCTCGCAGTCCCGCCAGCGCACACCGTGATTCCAGCCGGTGCCCAGCGCCTTCATCGCCGCTTCCTTGGCGGCAAATCGCGCCGCGTAGCGCTCCACGCGATTGGCCTTCGAATCGCAATATCGAATTTCTCCCGCCGTAAAAATGCGCTGCAGAAACCGCTGCCCAAACCGCTCGATCGCCTGACCGATGCGGGGAACTTCGGCGATGTCAATACCCGTGCCCACGATCATGGTTCCGAAGTCACCTCGTTTCCGCATCTTACAGCAACCGGTCGCCGCGATAGATCACGCGCCCGTCAACTATCCGCGCTTCGGCGGTCATTCGATGCTGCTTCACCGGACCCGTGTCATCAATGTGCAGCACTTCGTGACCGTGCGCCACCAGCCAGTCCGACACCAGCATGCGGTGGCAACGGAAATACACGCGCTCGGCGCACATGTAGGCCGTGCGAGAGCCTTCCGCCAGTGTTACGAGTTCGGCTATCGCGCGCTCGAACTCCGGCGTCAGCATGTAGTCGGCATAGTTGCGGAAGCTCTGGTTGCGTAGCGCGATGTTCGGAGACTCCTCGGGCATCTTCTTGCGGTATCCGCCTAGAGCTTTCATCCAAGCATAATGAATCCCTGCTTCAGGCGAACTCTTTTCTAGCGATTCCCGATTGAACTGTGGCAGCCGCCGAGACATAGGGAATGCGCGGATATCAACCAGAGTCCGAATGTGATGCGCCTGCAACGCCGCGATCAGTTCGTCGAGACCGCGGGTCGAATGTCCGATCGTGTAGAGGATGGCCAAGCCACAATGCTAACGAGGATGCCGGTCATAGCCCAACCGACTAATCCATAATCGAGTATTCCAGAAAGGGCTGGGTAATCTTTACGACCTGGTCATCGGGATTCGGTTCTTGCGCGGCGTCGAGAGGAGAGAAGTCAACCTCGACCTTGATGTACGGGCAATGCCGGTAGACTTATCTCTGTTTCTTGCGTGTGAAGATTCCTCCCTCAGTCGTAAAAACGCGCAGCAGATCCCTGCGAGTCATTCCCGGTTTGAGGGTCGCAATCGACCGCATCACGTGATCGATCCACTGAGTGTGTTCGCGATCAATCTTTAGGTCGGGCCGGTCAATCTCAACCTCTTGAGCCAAAACACCGAGGGTAGTTATAAGCAGCACCGCCACGAGCCCAAACCGTCTCATGATGCATCCTCCTGCGTCACTGGCCGATCTTCAGCAGTGCTGCTTGCACCGCGTCATCCTGCTCCGCGAACACCGTCCTCAAATCCAGCAGCACGCGCCCTTCCTCCACTCGCGCAATGATCGGCGGATCGCACGCGCGCAGGCGAACAGCCAACTCATCAGCACTCAAGCCTTCGCAATCCAGGGCCAGGAGCCGGGTCGGCAATACCGCCGTCGGAGCCGCGCCTCCCCCAACCACCGACTCGCCATCGACCACTTCCACCATCAATTTCGACGACCGCGCCTCCGCGGCCAGAACCTCGGCCCGTCTTCCGATCTCCTCTTTCGTCAGACGCATCATCTTCAGTGTCGGGATGGCATCGTGGTCGCGCCGCACATACGCAAGGAGCGTTGCCTCGACCGCCGCGTATGTCAGCTTGTCGACGCGCAGCGCACGAAACAGAGAATTCGACCGCATGCCCGCCAACAGATCCGCGCGTCCACTGATGAGCCCCGCCTGCGGCCCACCCAGCAACTTGTCGCCGCTGTAGGTCACGAGGTCCACGCCCGCATGCAGGCTGTCGAGCACGCTGGCTTCGCCCTGAACGCCGAAGCCTTCCAGATCGACGAGCGCGCCACTCCCAAGGTCTTCCATCAGCGGCAAGCCGCGCCGCTGCGCCAGTTCGCGCAGTTCAGCAATCGAAGGTTGCTCGGTGAACCCGCTGATTTCAAAATTTGACCGGTGCACTCGTAGGAGCAACCGCGTGCGATCGTTAATGGCTTTTTCATAGTCGGCAACGCGCGTGCGATTTGTTGTTCCGACCTCGCGCAGAATCGCACCCGACTTCGCCATCACATCCGGAATGCGAAACGATCCGCCAATCTCGACCAGTTCGCCCCGCGAAACGATTACTTCGCCGCCCTCGGCCAGCGAGTTGAGCGCAAGCAGAACCGCTGCCGCATTGTTGTTCACAACGATCGTCGAGACGCTCGACGATGTGGGCATCCGTGCTGGTGTGGCGACGGCCGCCTCGGCTGTCCCGTCTGGGCGTAGCCCGGCGGAACTTCCCGAAGCTTTCGCAGCCTCGCCCAGCAGGGCGCGAAACAGCCTTTCCACGTGCACATCTCGCTTGCCGCGGGCCCCAGCTTCAACGTCATACTCGAGATTGGAATACCGCCCGGCCGTCTCGCGGATATGCTCGATGGCGGCTTTCGCGAGCGGCGCCCGTCCCAGATTGGTATGCAGAATCACGCCGGTGGCGTTGACGACAACTCGCAGCGAGTGTCTGAGGTCCTGGCGAAGCCGCCCTTCGATCGCGCCGCACAACCCGCCAAGCGCCAGTTTGAACCCGGCCGCATCCAGCCGGCCGGAAGCGATTTCGTTGCGCAAACGTGCCAACACCGCACGCGCCGCGTCCGTGACTGCCGCTGTACCGTGCTCTGCCGCCAGCGCCGCAACGCCGGGCGTCCGCAACAATTCGTCGACGGAAGGAAGTTCGCGATACAGCTCTGACTTCGTCGAAGTCTTCATAACCTGCGCCCAATATTAGGCTGGGTGCCCCATTTCTCGCGCCTTCTCGGAGAAGCGGGGATCGGCTGCCGCGTTTTACAACGTGTGCAAATACGCCAGAAGATCCTGTACGTCCTGCGCGTTCAGGGTCTGGCTATACCCCGGCATTTCATTGCGCCCCAGGCGGACAATGTCGCTGACTCGTTCGTCGTTCGCCGGCAGCCCGCTCAACGAGAGATATTTATTCTGAAAAATTCCCTTTAGACTCGGTCCCTTCTTGCCGCGCTTGGAATATGGCTCGTGGCATCGCGCGCAATTGGAATCGTAAATCTTGCGCCCGGCGGCCTGCTGCGGGTTTAGATCGAGCTCCTCGTCCGACTTGCGCCGCTCCACGTCGCAACCAGACATGGCAATCACCGCCAGCAAGGCAATCAGCGCTGCGGCCAACGTCCAGTCACCACGCCTACGACGCTTCCCTTGCTTCATCAAGCTGTCTTCCTCCACGAACGAACTATCAACAAGCGCCCGAGATGGCGCGCCCCAAACCGCTTTACAATAATAGAGCAAGCGCCGACTATGCCGGTGACGGTCAAACGCGTGTACGAACCGCCGTCTCGTGCCGATGGCGAGCGCGTGCTCGTCGACCGGCTTTGGCCTCGCGGCCTCACGAAAGAGCGCGCCGCCCTGGACGAATGGCTGCGCGAACTCTCCCCTTCCGACGAGCTGCGCCGCTGGTATCACGCCCGCCCCAACCAGTGGCAGATTTTTCGCAGAAAATATTTGAAAGAGCTCGCACATCCGGAAGCCGAAGGCGCGCTGCGACGCCTCTACCTGCTGGCGCACAAGCGAAAGCGCCTGACCCTGCTATTCGCTTCCAAAAACGGAACGCACAACAACGCCGTCGTCCTCAAAGAATTGCTGGAGGGCTCGCGGAAGCCTCCCACCGGCACCGGGCCTGGCGCTTTTCGTGTGATGCGCAATCGCCAGGCTGCCATGAGACGCCGGTAGCAAGAGAGCCCAGCAGTTAGAAAGCCGCCCCAGGGACCCCTGGCCCTAACTCCTCATTTAGAATCAGTCGCCATGCGGTCTGTCTTCCAGTGGAGTCTCGGTGCGCGCTCGCTCGAACTCGGCAAGCGCACCCTGATCATGGGTGTGGTGAACGTCACCCCCGACTCTTTTTCCGATGCTGGCCAGTTCCTCGACCGCGATCAGGCCATCGCCCACGCCCAGCGTCTGCTCGAAGAAGGCGCCGATATAATCGACGTCGGTGGAGAATCAACGCGCCCCGGTGCCAGGGTTAGCCCCAACCCGCCTCAGCCTGTGGAGGAGACGCAGCCTGCGAAACTCGCAACCGGCGCTCCCGCGGTGAGCGCGGAGGAAGAACTCAGGCGCGTCCTCCCCGTCATCGCTGAACTGAAGAAAAAGATTCCCGCCGCGCTTCTCTCTGTCGACACCTACAAGGCCAGCGTGGCCCGCGCGGCAGTAGGCTCCGGCGCTGAGATCGTGAACGATGTCAGCGGTTTCCGCTGGGACAAGCAGATGGCCAAGACCGTTGCCGATCTCAAATGCGGGGCAGTGCTGATGCACATGCGCGGACGTCCCGAGGAATGGCGCACGCTGCCGCCGCCGGGCGATATCGTCCTGCTGGTAAAGCGCGAACTAAAAGACTGGGCGGAGAAGGCTGTGCTGGCCGGTGTTCGCCGCGAGCGCATCGTGCTCGATCCCGGCCTCGGCTTCGGCAAGAGTTTTGAAGAGAACTATCCGCTGATCAGCCGTTTCAGCGAACTACAATCTGCTGGATTTCCGCTGCTGGCGGGCACTTCGCGCAAATCCTTCATTGGGCGCACTCTGGCGCGAGATGGCAAAGATGCCCCGCCCGAAGCCCGCCTCTACGGAACCCTGGCCACCCAGGTCGCACTGATCCTGAAAGGTGCGCACATCATTCGCACCCACGACGTTAAAGCAGCGGTCGACGCCGCCCGGGTCGCAGATGCGATTCTGCAGGCGCGCTAGGTTCGAGCGCCCCATCGTCGGCCAGATTCGCTACAGGTTAGGAGAGAGTACCGGGCAGGGAATTCGACAGCAAGAAATACATCGAGCAGTACCTTTCCCCGGACCTGTCCTGAGAGTCGCTTTTCACTCCACGGTCTCCTTAACCTTCCCAGATTCGGCTTCAGGTTCTTGCACGGGAGAAGGCCTGAGTTTGTCCAAGACTCCATGACCTTGCGCCAAAGCCCCGGGCGTGTAACCCAACGCACCATAAAAAGGCGGCACCACACCGATCTTCTCCGCAACGCGAACCACATCGTTTCCAACTAGGTCAGCGGTCCGGCGCGGCACCGATCTGTAAATTTCAAAGAAAGTATTGAAACCGTGACAGAGACTGCGTGGAGAGAACCGAGAACAGGAACCACGCAGCCGGCAACTCGTGAGGGAATGGTGAATAACACATGACTCCGCAGGATCGAGCGCGATCTCCACGTCTGTTTCATTTATCGCCCCGTCGATGAACACGGCGACGATCTCCCTAGAACCCCTTTCCCGAATCCAGCAGAATGGTCACGGGGCCGTCATTGACCAGTTCCACCTGCATCATTTCCTGAAAGCGCCCAGTCTCGCAGCGCAACCCGAGGGCCTGAACCCGCTCGACAAAGCACTCATACAATCGCCGCGCCTGCTCCGGCGGCGCCGCGCTATCAAATGACGGACGCTTTCCGCGCCGCACATCGCCATACAGCGTGAACTGCGACACCGCCAGCACGCTGCCGCCTGCGTCCTGCACATTGTGATTCATCTTGCCGTCCCGATCTTCGAAAACGCGCAAGCCCGCGATTTTCTCCGCCAGATAGATGGCATCCGCTTCCGTATCGCCATGCCCCACACCCAGCAGAACCAGCAGTCCGTGCCCGATTTCGCCACTCGTCCAATCGTTGACCGTGACTCTGGCGCGGCTCACGCGTTGCACGACGGCACGCATACGATCTCACTTCTCCTTGGCTCTTGCCAGCGTCCCAATCATAACGCTCTTGTCATAATGCGCCCGCCGTTTGACCCCGCCAACAGTCAGCCGTTAGGATTCATGAGTGCAATCGCAAGGCGACCAGGACGTTGCCGGAAGCGCCACCACCTTCCTTTACACTCATTCCCCCGGACCATTACACTACACACTCGCCTTTTTTCTTTTAGTTGCAGTGCGCAGACGCGCGGAGCCAGACAGGCATAGACGTCGAAGGCTCGGTTCCGAGCCGGCACGGATAAAAGCTGCGATTGCGTAACCGAACTACCGAATTCAAATTTAATCAGACAAACGAGGAGACACATGGCAGCCGTAGACGAGAAGGTAAAACAGATTATCGTGGAGCAGTTGGGAGTCGATGAGGGCGAAGTCACCGCCAGCGCGTCGTTTGTCGACGACCTGGGCGCCGATTCGCTGGACACCGTCGAACTGGTGATGGCCTTCGAAGAGGCTTTTGACATCGAGATCCCCGACGAGGACGCTGAGAAGATCCGCACCGTGCAGGACGCCGTTGATTACATCGGCAAGCACGCCAAGGCGGGGAAATAGATTTGGAACCCAGATTCTTCGACAATCTGCCCGGAAACTCCCTCGATAGGGTCGAGTTGATTATGGCTCCCGAAGAGGCGCTCGACGCCGAGATCCCGGACGAAGACGCCAAGAAGTTCCGCACTGTACGGGACGCGATTGACTACGTCAGGCGTAAGAAAGACGGGGATCTAAATTGACTCGCAGGGTCGTAGTCACGGGGCTTGGCCTCATCTGCGGCGTGGGCAATTCTACCGACGAAGTGTGGCAGGGCCTGCTCGCCGGTAAGAGCGGTGTCGCGCGCATCGCCGCCTTCGATGCCAGCAACTTCGCCTGCCAGATCGCCGCCGAGGTCCGGAACTTCGACCCGCTGAATTACATCGAGAAGAAAGAACTGAAGAAGATGGGCCGCTTCATCCACCTTGCCATCGCCGCGTCGGATGAAGCCATGAAAATGTCAGGCCTGAAGATCACCCCCGAAAACGACGAACGGGTCGGCGTTCACATCGGCTCCGGCATCGGCGGATTCGACATCATCGAGCGCGAGCACCTCGAACTGCTGAATGGCGGCCCCCGCAAGATCTCGCCGTTTTTCATTCCGGCTGCCATTGTGAATCTCGCCGCCGGACAAGTCTCCATGCGCTACGGCGCCAAGGGGCCGAACGAGGCCACCGCCACCGCCTGCACCACCAGCGCACATTCCATCGGCGATTCGTTTCGCATCATCCAGCACAACGATGCCGACGTCATGATTGCCGGCGGCACCGAGGCCGCCATCACTCCCATGGGTGTCGGGGGATTCGCTGCCATGCGTGCCCTCTCCACCCGCAACGACGCGCCTGAAAAAGCCAGCCGCCCCTGGGACAAGGATCGTGACGGTTTCGTGATCGGCGAAGGCGCGGGCATCCTGATCCTGGAAGAGTTGGAGTTCGCCCGCAAGCGCGGTGCTCCCATCCTCGCCGAGGTCGCCGGCTACGGGATGTCGGGCGACGCCTACCACATGACCCAACCCGCGCCCGAGCACGAAGGCGGATTCCGCGTCATGCGCAATGCCGTGCGGGATGGAGGAGTTACGCCCAGCGTCGTTGGATACGTCAACGCCCACGGCACGTCCACACCCATCGGAGACACGCTCGAAGCCCACGCCATCCGCAACTTCTTCGGCGATCACAAACTCGCGGTGAGCTCGACTAAGTCGATGACCGGACACCTGCTTGGCGGCGCCGGAGGCCTCGAAGCCGGCATCACCGTGCTCGCACTGCGTGACCAGACCTTGCCCCCCACCATCAATCTGGCTAATCCTGACCCGGACACCGCCGGCATGGACCTAGTCCCCAACCATTCCCGCAAAGCCGAACTCGAATATGCCATGTCAAACTCGTTCGGCTTCGGCGGCACCAACGGCGCCCTGCTGTTCCGCCGCTGGCATGAGTAGAAACAATCCCGGTGGCACGGTCCGTCGTCGGACGGGCGCCCTCGCCCGTCCAGGCGGCCCCGGTAGTATCGGGCCGCAGTGGCGGCTCCGCTGATTCCACGGCTCAGAACCTCTTCACTCCAAGCCCCTGATGCCACGCCAGTTCGCTACGTAATGTCCTTTCTCGCGTGCCTCAGAGCAGGGCATTGGCCCTTGGAACAGTCTCTGCGCTTGGTCCTCTGTGACTTTTCAACCTGCCCTGCTGCCCACACAATGGTTTCGGAAAGTGGAGTCTTCCCCGAAACATGGACAACTCTTTCGCCGCCGCCACCTCGACTCCGTCCTTCGCCCCCTTCACCCGCAAAGCCGCTGCCCGCACCGCCCTGGTTGGGCTGGACGAAGGGCACCGTGCTCTACTCGCGGAATGCTTCCGCCAGTTTGCCATTGAGACCGTGGTCATTTCCTCCGATGCCGCCGAGCGCCTGCGCAAGGAGAAATTTGAAGCTTGCGTGCTTGGTTTGGGCGATGGTGCGGATACTCTGATGGAAGCGGCTCGCACTTCGCCCTCCAACAGCCGTTGCATTCTCTATGGTGTTGGAGGCAACGCCCAGGAAGCGATGCGCTATTCGAAATACGGCATCAACGCCATGTTCCAGGAACCGCTGGAACGGCCGACAACGCTGAAGCTGATCCGCGCCACGCGCCTGCTGGTACTGCACGAATTTCGCCGCTACGTTCGCATCCCGGTCATGACCGAAGTTGCCGTTGTTGGTGACGGGCGCCGCGTCTCCGCCTCCAGCATCGAAATGAGTTCCGGAGGCATGTCGGTCAAGAGCCCGGAAGACTTCTCCATCGGCGTGCCGGTCGAAGTGTCGTTCTCGCTGATGACACTGCCCCGGGTCAACGTGCGCGGCGTGGTGAGCTGGCGCAAGCCCAAGTCGTTCGGCGTCCGCTTCGACGCTGCCGATGATCGCCGACAGAAAGTCAAGCGCTGGATCGATTCCTACCTCGAAAACTGACGTTGGGTCTCCGAGACTGAGATCATGTGGGGACAGCCGCCCTCGGCTGTCCGCCGCGGGCGTAAGCCCGGGTTCTTGGTTGGATCTGGCTCACTCCTCGAACCCTTGCCCCGGCTGGCGCTATCATTAGCTTCGTGGCCTCAGTCAGCACCCCCCAAGCGCCCGCCGCGACGCAACCTCCCTCGGGCGCCCGCCGCTTCACGCTTCGTCAGCGCCTAGTCCTGCGCATCATCATCTGGGCCGGATACTGGTTCATCCGCCTCGTCGGCCCGACGCTGCGCGTCGCGATCTCCTTTGAGGACGGCGCCCAGCCAACGCTCGAGCACCGCCCACTGATCGGGTCCTTCTGGCACTCCTGCCTCATTCCAGCGACCTTTATTTGCAGGAACCTGGGCGTGCGCGTGATGAGCAGCAACAGCTACGACGGCGAATATATGGGCCGCATCATTCACAAATTCGGCTTCGTCGCCGTGAAAGGATCGTCCAGCCGCAACGCCGTGCGCGCTCTGCTCGGCCTGCGCCGCGCCCTCGCAGACGGATGGACCGTCGCGTTTACTCTGGACGGCCCGCGCGGTCCGCGCCACAAAGTCAAGCCGGGCCCGGTCGCGCTGGCGCGCTCCTCGGGCGTGCCCTTGACTATGTTCCACGCGGCGGTTGACAAAGCTTGGGTGCTCAATACCTGGGACCGGCTGATGATTCCAATGCCGTTCTCGCGCGTGCTGCTGCGCTTCGGCAAGCTGATCCCCGTCCCGGCGGATGCCAGTGACGAAGGGGTCGAGCGTTATACCGGGGAACTGCAGAGCGCGCTCGATCGCGCATGTGAATTCGCGGAAGCGAACGTGCGCAGAGTGGGGACGAGCGAATTTCCCTACCGAAGAAATTGAGGATGGTTAATTGTTGGTTGCGCTATTCCAGCGTCGATCCTAGCTGCTGGTACTTGTACTTCTTCCCGTCCCAGTAAACCACCGACGAGGTATCTTCACCCTCGCCGTGCTCTTCCATGTAAATGCCGAGGATCGTTTTCTTCTTGAGGGCCAGCCGCTTCACCGCCAGGGTTTTGAAGGGCAGGTTGATCAGCAGATACTTCGCCTTCGGCTTCTCCGCGCGCCAGGCATCTTTTTCCTCGCCGTGAATAATCAGCAAGCTCAGGCCGCGGCGCTCCGGCTCATCGGAGGCGAACGTCGACGTCACTTTGACGTCACTGAAGCCGAGAAAGCTGTCATACGGATCGGCGACGACAAAGCTGTATTCGTCTTTGTCCGCCATGGGATTCTTGCACTTGGCCGCGACCACCAGGTCCTCGATGCCATCATCGTCGAGGTCGGCAACGAACTGGGGTGGCCCTGCGATAAGCGAACAATTCTCGCCGAATTGCTGGTGAATAAATTCGTTGCTCACCGCTGGCGAAGGCGCCTTGGCATGCGCCGGCGGCGGAGGCGGTTCCTTCCTGCTTTGCGCGGACAAGCCGGCTGCGATCATCAACGCCGCGAACACTGGGAGCAGAAATTTTCTGGACGACATGGTCCTACTCTAGTCCGGTTTTCTTTGAGCGGGTAGAGACAGAGTAGTGACGAAGGTAATCGGATGCCAGGCGTGGATTCGTGTCAGGGCGTTGCTTCAGTGATGGCGTACGAGAATTCGCTGACATTCGCCTTCAGGCGCTGCGTAGCGCCAGCGAGCCAGCGCCTGAGGCCCAACCGCTGCGCTAGTCCTTATCGGTACGTATCGGTACGCCTGAGCGCGCACCCTGGATACGGGTCTCTGCCACGTAGCAGTCGTTGGGGCTTGCCGTCGAACTGGCGTACGACGGGTAGCACGCTCCACTTCACGCCGCATCATCGCCGAAAGTGTTCCCATCCGCGTGCGACCAACTCATCGCCCACGTCTTTCGCATTGCGCAGAATAATCTTGCGCCTGCGCGTGATGCGGCCGATGCAAGTCAAGGCTACTCCCACAATCCGTGGCGGAACGCGTTTGTCCGCCGGTGCGGTGAACAGAAGTTCGTAGTCCTCGCCGCCGTGGAGGCCGAGATCGAGGTCGACTTCGCGGGCCGGCCTTCCAACCCGCGCGCGTGGAATGCGCTGCGCTTCCACTTCCGCCCCCACGCCGCTCTCTTCGCAGATGTGGGCGAGATCCGTCGAGAGCCCATCGCTTACGTCAATCATCGCCGAAGCCATGCGCTTCTGGCGCAGCACGCGCCCCAACTCGACCCGCGGCTCGGGATAGAAATGGCGGGGATAATCCCGCGGTTGCAGCTTCTTTCCGGGCTGCGCCCGCATCTGCTCGAGTGCCGCCGCCGACGCGCCCAGCTCGCCACTCACGTAGATGCGATCTCCCGGCCTCGCTCCCGAGCGCAGAATGGCGTTGTCCCTACCCACGGTGCCGATCACGATGATGTCGGCCAGAATTCCATTCGGCGATTCCGCCGTGTCACCTCCGGCGAGGGTAACGCCGTATCTTCCCGCAAGGCTCATCAGGCTGCGAGCGAAGCGTCCCACCCACGATTGCGACAAATCTCGCGGCAAGGCGAGCGAAAGAAAAGCCGCCACCGGTTCGCCGCCCATGGCTGCAATGTCGCTCAGCCCGCGGACCAGGCACCGGTGTCCCACAGCCTCCGCCGGATGCCAGTCGCGGCGGAAGTGAATGCCTTCCAACGTAAAGTCGGTCGTGACCAGCGAGTCGCGTCCCGGTTGCAGGCGCAGCACGGCGCAGTCGTCTCCGATTGCTTTGATTACCTTGGAGCCGCGAGCGCGACCACGCTTGTACGACTTCGCCATGCGGCGAATCTGGGCGATCAGCGCTTTTTCAGGAAGCGGCACAGCGTCACCAATATAAGCGACTCCGACGGGAAAGATGCTGACAGATACGGCACGATTCAGAATGCCCTTCCGGGGCGGCCGGCACGACAATCTCCATTTTCCGGCCGCGAAAATGCGATAACGGTAATCGTCCCACCGTGGCCCCCGGTTACCCCCCTTCGGTAACCCAAAAAGGCCCTTGTGCGTCGTTGACAGGGGGAATCCAGTTTGTTACCGTTAACCAGACTTTCACAGAACCTTTGGCCAAAGCTAAGATCTGCAAATGATTGGCGTTGCAGACAAGCACCAAAGCTCAGGCGCGGTAGGTGTAGGGCACGAACGAGTTTCCATTTCCAAGATGGGACGTGGCCCGAAAGAATCAGGTGGTCCGAACAGGCTTCTGCAACTTCAGAACTTGGCCTGGAATTCCGGACCTGATTGAAAAGCTGGTTTTAGACAGGGGAGTGATTTTGCAGAAGCGCTTTTACATTCTTTTTGTGGCCCGCGGGGATGACGGCCAGTTGCGCAAGATCTCGATCCCAGTTCATTACCTCTACCTGTTCGTCGTGGGCGCCGCCATCGGATTCCTCAGTCTGACCGGAATTGCCAGCTCTTATACCCGCATGCTGCTGAAGGTTTCCCGTTACAACGAACTGCGAACGGAAAAAGACCAGCTCAAAGACAATTATTCGCGCCTCGAACAGGTGGCCAAAGAGCGCGATGTGCAGGTGGCATCGCTGGGATCGATCGCCGGAGAAGTTTCCGCGCTCTATGGGTTGAAGTCCCAACCCACGCTGGTGACCGCTTCCGCCGATCAGATTCAAGCCACCGAAGTCAATTCTTCGCTGGACCAACTCCATGCCCTGCGAACTTCCGCACTGTCGGGCGCGACCATGGTTGGTCTGACCATGGGCCTGACCCGCAACGCCACCACCGCCGACTGGATCAAAGCTAACTCGGCCCCGAATCTCTGGCCGGTGCAAGGCCAGGTCACGGGCAGCTTTGGTGAGCGCATTGACCCATTCAATGGGGAGGGCGCATTCCATAGCGGAGTGGACATCAGCAGCGCCTACGGAAATCGGATCGTTGCCCCGGCTGACGGTGTAGTGACGTTTACCGATTCGATGGGCGGCTACGGCAAGGCCATCGTGATCGATCACGGCAACGGCATCAGCACTCGCTACGGACACCTTTCCGGATATGCCGTGGCCGCGGGGCAAGCCGTACATCGCGGCGATACGATCGGATACGTCGGTGAGAGCGGGCGATCCACAGGTCCTCACCTTCACTACGAAGTTCGCATCAACGATACCCCAGTGAATCCCTACAAGTACCTCCGCATCAGCGTCGCCCACAGCGGCGGCTTCGCCGCGGGAAGCTAGAAACCCAGCCCCTAGTTCTCAACTCCGCATCTGTTCCTCGGTACCTCTCTCTGGAGACGGTTTGCGGGTGCCCTTCCTGACGTCGCGCCTTTTGCGAGATTAGGATGGGGCACCCTGTGTCAAGCCTGCTCCTCGCATTACCGGAGTAACGGAGAGAGCGAGCGTAGGTGTTCAGAAGCGGCCATGCGCGGCGCTAACATAGTGGGAGTCCCTCCTGGGCTGGAAGTTGGTATCAGTTCCGGTCCGCGGCAGGCAAACTAGCGCCACATGGAAAGTCCCAACATAATACGGTTCGGCCGCTACGAGATCCTTGGCGAATTGGGCCGCGGGGCCATGGGAGTGGTTTACAAGGCACGCGATCCCCAAATCAATCGGGTGGTTGCCCTTAAGACGATTGCTCTGCGCGGGCAGGATCCGGAAGCAGAACAAGAATTCCGCATGCGCTTTCTGAACGAGGCACAGGCGGCAGGACGGCTGCATCATCCCGGCATCGTCGCCGTCTTCGACCTGGGTGAAGATGGAGAGACCGGCGATCCTTACATCGTCCTTGAATATGTGGACGGAGAGGCCCTGAACCGCATCCTGGCGCGCGAGAGGAAGCTGTCGTTGGAGCGCGCCTTGCAACTCACCGAAGAGATCGCTGCCGCCCTCGACTACGCCCACGAGCAGGGCGTGACCCACCGCGACATCAAGCCGGGCAACATTCTGATCAGACAAGACGGCCATCCCAAGATTGCCGACTTCGGCATCGCCAAGCTGAATCTGGCGCACCTCACAATTCCCGGCAGGTTAATGGGAACTCCGGCGTATATGGCGCCGGAACAACTCAGCGGCTCCGCCGCCGACGGCCGCTCCGACTTATTCTCGTTGGGCGTGATTCTCTATGCCATGGTCACCGGCCACTCGCCGTTTCAAGGGGACAGCGCGACCACAGTATGTTTCAAGGTCGCGAACCGCGAGCCATTGCCGGCCAGCGCCCTCGATCTGAAACTGCCGCACGAACTCGACGCGGTGATTACACGGGCCATGGCGAAGGATCCCAAACGCCGCTACCAGCGCGGGTCAGACTTCGCCGAGGCCGTCGCTGAATTGCATGCGCGTCTGGTGCCGCAGCCGAACCCCACTCGCACCGGTACGCGAACCGAAACGGTCGCGCCCCCGCGGGCGCTGAGCCGGCGGCCTGCGGTCGGGCTCACCTATGCGATGAAACTGGTCCGCAGTGCGATTTTGAAGGCGCCAGTCCGAGACCTCGTGCTGGGGGTCGCCACCATCGTTGTGCTTTTCGTAGCTGGAGTGCAGACCAGGGTGCTGGTGTTCTCGCACAAGGAAGCCATCAGCAGAGCTACCGCAATTCCAACTCGCGTCCCTCCGGTTCCCGCCGCTACGAAGGCCGCAATAGGCGAGGCACCAGTGCTTCCCGAAGAGCCCTTACCCACAGCCCCTCCCGCTGCAGCCAAACCTGCTGTGGCGTCGGCATCGGCGAAGAAGCCCTCGAAAAAAAGCAAGACTCCGGTCTCACCTCCGAAAGAAGTCGTCGTGCCGCTTTCCACTGTGGAACTGACCGTGCGCCACCAGTTCAAGGACGCGACACTCTCCATCTGGGTGGACGGCAAATTAGCTTTGACCCACGAACTCCACGGTGGCGTTCAGAAGCGGCTGGTCGTCTTCGGCGGGGTCCGGGGCAGCGAATCCGAAACCCTGCAAGTTCCGGCGGGCAAGCACATACTCCGCTTCCGCGCGCAGACCGCCGATCAGACGGTCAATCTCTCGAAGACGATTTCGGCGGACCTCGTCGGCGGCGGCGACAAGACGCTCGCCATCACCTTCGACAAGCACAACACTTCCATGCTGCTCGACTGGCAGTAGACCAATAGAAATTTCAACCGGTGGGACTAGAGATCAGGACCGTCCCGCAGGCCTACTGCCGCAATCCCATCCAGTTTTCTGAGACCACTAGCGAGTTGCCCGGATTCTGCGGGTCATACTTCACCGACGTCTGCAGCCCCAGCCGGCAGGAGTGCAAGTTGATCCAGTGGCGCAGATAGGTCACGTCCTGGGAGCACTCGTATGAGACGCCAGCCACGTCGTACTTATAGATCAGCATGACAGCGGCGTGGTGAGACTCCTCGGCGGAAAGTTCCTGGACGTCAATCACCGTGCCGTCCGTGATGCGGCCCATCCCCTCCAGCCAGGCGCGGCGCTCGCGCTCCAGGTCGTCAGCGTTTTTCGGTTTGCGCCGCAGCAATGCATAGGCTCCCAGCAGAGCCACGCTGCCTGCGGTTACCAGTCCATAAAGTCGAAGTGAATCCATACAGGTGGGTGAAACCCTATTGCCTGAACTTCTCTATCAGGATAAGCGCAAAGCGCCGCGCGTGGAAGTGGTTCGAAGGTTACGGAGGTGCCGTAACCTGTGCAAATCGTGTGTCCCGTGACTCAAGGCAGCGAGGTGATGACGTGTGTGGGCTGCTTGATGAATGCGAGCCGTTCGGCGGCCACACGGACAAGGGCCCGCGAACGTCTCATTCGGCAGCGGGGCAACGGTGCTCTCAAACGACTGCCCCCCGAGCCAAGGGAGGTTAGTACCAACAATCCGATTGCGATCCAAACGCACATGCGCACTCCTGACCAGTGACGAGTCCTGATTGTAATGACTGGCTCGGAAAGCGGTTGTTCGGATTTCTTTCTTCAATTTTTGAAAAGGAACGGCTGCATGAGGCCTTGTTCTAGAATCAACCGGCGGGAATACTCATGACCCGAAAGTAGGGAGGCAAATGAGATTGGCCAGAAGCTCTTCGTTTGTGCTGGCCGTAGCGCTGGCAGCCGGCGCGAGCCACGGAGGGGCGGCCTCGCCAGTGGCAAAGCTGTCTGAGAAGAAGGCCAAACACGGTTGGCCCGTCTACGGCGGCACCACGGAAAACAATCACTTCTCCCCTCTCGCCCAGATCAATCGCAAAAATGTAAAGAAGCTCAAAGTCGCCTGGACGTTCGACACCGGCGAACCTGGCGGCCTCGAAACCAGTCCCATCGAAGTCGATGGCGTGCTCTACGGCCTGACGCCGACGCAGAAAGTGTTCGCGCTGAACGCCGCGACCGGCGAGCTGCTGTGGAAGTTTGACTCAGGAATCAAAGGGACCCAGCCCGATCGTGGGCTCGCCTATTGGAGCGAGGGCAAGGAACACAGAATTATTGTCGGGGTCATGAACTTCGTCTACGCCCTTGATGCCGCCACTGGAAAGCCGATCGCCACCTTCGGCGAAGACGGCCGCATTGATCTACGAGAGGACCTTGGGCTCGATCCGGCAGCGCAGTCCATTTACATGACCAGCCCAGCGGTCATTTACAAAGACTTGATGATCGTCGGCGGCCGTGAGGCCGAAACTCTGCCCGCGTCTCCCGGCGACATACGAGCCTATGACGTGCGCAGCGGCAAGCTGCGCTGGACGTTCCACACCATTCCGCATCCGGGTGAATCTGGATACGACACATGGGCGAAGGATGCATGGAAGACCAGCGGCGCAGCCAACAACTGGGCGGGAATGACGGTCGATGTCGATCGCGGGATCGTCTATGTTCCGACCGGTTCGGCGGCGTTCGATTTTTACGGAGCCGACCGCGTCGGTGACGATCTGTTCGCCAACTGCCTGATCGCGTTGAAGGCAGAGACCGGAGAGCGCCTCTGGCATTTTCAGGGAGTGCGGCACGACATTTGGGATCGCGATTTTCCCGCGGCCCCCGTCTTGGTGACGGTCGACCATGAGGGAAAGAGAGTCGAAGCCGTGGCGCAGACGTCCAAACAGGGCTTCGTTTTTCTTTTCGACCGCACTAACGGAAAGCCGCTGTTTCCGATCGAGTGCCGAAATTATCCGCCGAGCGATGTGCCCGGAGAGCAAGCCGCGCCCCAGCAATGTCTGCCGACAAAACCAGTGCCATTCGCGCGCCAGTCGCTCACCGAGAATCTTCTCAGCGACCGAACGCCCGACATGCATCAGTGGGCGCTCGCGACGTTCCGGAGCTTTCGCAGCGAGGGACAGTTCGTTCCCTTCAGCGTGGGTAAAGACACCGTCATATTTCCCGGATTCGACGGCGGGGCGGAGTGGGGCGGAGCGGCGGCCGATCCGGAGACCGGTATTCTCTATGTCAATGCGAACGACGTAGCGTGGACCGGGGCGCTGGCGGAGAACACGGAAGAGAACAGCCCGAAAGGCGTCTACATGAGCCAGTGTGCGGTCTGCCACGGCGAGAAGATGGCGGGCTCGCCGCCAGCGATTCCTTCGCTGGTGGGCTTGGGCGATCGCATGTCTTCGGGGGACGTCGCGGCGACGATCAAAAACGGCAAGGGCCGAATGCCGGGCTTTGCGAATTTGGGCGACGATCAAATGTTTGCCTTGTTGTCGTACGTGATGAGCGGTGGCGGGGAAAACGACAAGAAAGAATTGGCCAGCGCGGGGCCTACGCTGTTGCCGGCGATGAAATATCACTTCACTGGCTATCACAAATTTCTGGATCCCGAAGGATATCCGGCGGTGGCTCCGCCGTGGGGAACATTGAGTGCCATAAATCTGAACACCGGCGAGTATGTGTGGAAGATTCCTCTGGGGGAGTATCCCGAGCTGGCTGCAAAGGGCCTGAAAAATACCGGCACGGAGAACTATGGTGGTCCACTGGTGACGGCCGGAGGCCTCGTCTTCATTGGCGCGACCAACTTCGACAAGAAATTCCGCGCCTTCGACAAGTCGACCGGCGCGTTACTGTGGGAGACGGCGCTGCCCTTCTCGGGAAATGCGACTCCTGCTACGTACGAGTTGACGGGACGGCAGTTCGTGGTGATCGCGGCGGGCGGGGGGAAGGATCCGAAGTCGAAGTCGGGCGGAGTCTACGTTGCGTTTGCACTGAAGAAATAATCCGCTACTTGGTTTGGCTGCAGACGCTCCTGCTGACCATGTCGGCGAAAGCGCCTTCCGCGCCGCCGCCGAATTTGTCATCGTGCGAGGCTTTCTTGCCTACGACCGAGCGCCCACTGCGGTCCCGCGTGTAGAACCATTCGGTGGTGGGAGTGACCGCGCCGGTCGTGCAGTTGAAGTGGACGCGAGCGCGCATCTCGACGAACGGGCCACCCTGAGGAAGTTGCGCCGGTTCCTTATACTCCACTCGAACCAGGGCGAGCCGCTGATTTCCCTTCAGAACATGAACGGAACTGACCGAGACTTTGTCGCCAGCTTCGGTCTGACCGATGGCACGCCAATCCCCGGCGGACAAAACCGCCAGGCCGACCACAAGCACCGGCGCCAGCACGACCGCGGCAAGAATGAGGAAGGCTTTTTTCAAACGCCGAGCGTCCCAAGCAATGGACAGCACACACTCTGGGGCAAAAACACGATTCTGTCAATCTTATAGAATCGATTAGGGAATGCCCGTGCTATGGTTAGGGCCGCGCCGCGACGACTTGGGCAGGGAGAATTCTTATGGAAATACTTCATTGCACGACGGTTACGTCACTCGTGGGGCCGCTCTTTCTGGCCGCCTCCGGCCAGGGCCTAGTGGCCCTGGAGTTCGACGAGCGCCTGCCCGGGCAGCAGACGATTCGCCCCAACCCCCGCGATCTTCGTTCGGAGAGAGGTTCGGAGAGCGAGCGCTCGACCAGCGACCGGGCGCGCAACAAAGCCATGCGCTTCGAGGAGTCTGAGCGTGCTGTGCAGCCCTACGCTCGCGAACTGGAAGAATACTTCGCCGGCCAGCGCCGCGAATTCAGCTTCCCGCTCGATCTCCGCGGAACGGAATTTCAACTCGCCTGCTGGCGCGAGCTCCTTCAGATTCCCTACGGCGAGACCCGCACCTACGCCGACATCGCGCGCGCGGTAGGCAAGCCCACCGGCTTTCGCGCCGTCGGGATGGCCAATAATCGCAACCCGCTGGCGATCGTAGTCCCATGCCATCGCGTGATCGCCTCCGACGGCACGCTGTGCGGCTACGGTGGCGGACTCGATGTGAAGCGCAAGCTGCTGGAACTTGAAGGCGCGCTGACAGGGACTTTGGCGGCATAAGAATTGTTGATTGATAGCGACAGGATTGCAGATTAAAGATTTCAGATTGAATTCCCTTTCCTTCTGTTTTTCAATCTGTCAGTCTGAAATCTCCAATCCGAAACCTCGAATGATTTCCGAGTGGCCGGACAACTTGTGTTGCCAACCTGAGGCGGGCGCTTTCTGCCCGCCGAAGGACTCGTGGAACTGGACGGGCAGTGCAGAGGTCGCTCGGCGCCGAAGAACGGCGCTTCAGGATGACAAGACTTGGCAATGAACCCTGGGTTGCCTTCAGACCAAATACACTCACTGCGAAACCCCTCCCTTTGACCACTCCAACCAAATCCTCCACCCTGCGCAAGGCGGGCCTGTTCTATCTCGTCTTCGTGATGTTCTCCTACACCACGGGCGGCCCATTCGGTCTCGAAGACATGGTCACCACCTCGGGGCCGGGGATGACGCTCCTCTATCTTCTGATCCTGCCGTTTTTTTGGTGCATCCCGGTGTCGCTGGTGTCGGCGGAACTGACCACCGCCATGCCCGTCGAGGGCGGCTTCTACCGCTGGACTCGCGCGGCTTTCGGCGACTTCTGGGGATTCCTCGCCGGATGGTGGAACTGGTCGGCCTCGTTTCTCCTGGGTGGCGCGTATGCCGTGCTGTTTACCGATTACCTGGTCTACTACTTCCCGAAGATGACGTGGTGGGAGCACTACCTCATCTCAGTGGCCCTGATCGTGGTGCTGACCTGGGTGAACGTGCGCGGGATCCAGATGGTGGGCCAGGTCGCAACCGCACTCGAGGTCTTCATTTTTGTGCCCGTGATGACGATGATCGTGATCGCGCTGGCGCACTGGCATCACAATCCGTTCACGCCGTGGGTGGTGCCGCATCAGGCAACCTTCAAGATTTTCGGAGTTGGGCTGGCACTGGGGCTCTGGCTGTACTCCGGCTATGAGCAGCTTTCCACCGTTGCGGAAGAAGTGGATGATCCGCAGCGCGCTTATCCGCGAGCGCTGGCGCTGGTGGTGCCGCTCTCCATGGCGGCCTATTCCCTGCCCACGCTGGCTGGTCTCGCGTCCGCAGGCCACTGGGAGCAGTGGCATACGGGATTTTTTTCTGACGCCGCCCGCATGATCGGAGGCCCGTGGCTCGGCACCTGGATGACCCTGGCCGCGATGGTCGGCAACGTAGCGCTGCTCAACAGCACGATCCTGACCACCACGCGCATGCCCTTTGCCATGGCTGAAGATGGATATCTCCCCGACGCGCTGACGCGCAAGCATGCCCGCTACGGAACGCCGTGGCTGGCGATTGTGACGTCGGCGGTCATCTATAGCCTGGTGGCGTGGCAGAGCCTGGCACAGCTGATTTCGGTCTACATCTGGCTGCGCTCAGCCACGACCGTGCTGACGGTGCTGTCGGCGTGGAAACTTCGGCGCACACAACCGGAATTGAAGCGATCGTTCACGGTTCCCGGCGGTCGCGCGGGTTTGCTATACGTTGTCGGCGCGCCGGTGGTGATGGCCCTGGTGGCGCTAATGGGAAGTGACCGGTTCGGCCTGATCGGCGGCGTGATCGCGATGGTGGTCGGGCCCGTGGTGTACGCACTGCTTAGGCTTAGGAAGAAAACGCCGCTTAGGTCTAGTCGCTGAGACGCCTCTTCCTGGCAGTGCGCTCGACCTGCTCAGCCACCCGCGCCGGCAGGGTCACACTCCGTCGAAGTTGCTTGGTGGCGTCCATGGCACCACTACGGTGCAATATGGCGCGACGCATGGTTCTCCGCCTGCTGAACTCCTGTGGCTCCCGTAGGGAATTCCCGGACTATGGCAACCAGCCCTGACCTTCGGACCCGAGCCCGCTGGCTCCCGGAAGTACCCCTCACGGTGCTTCTGACGCCCGCTGCGGCCTGCGGAGAAATCGGACCAACCCGGGAAGATGGGGCGGCTTGCACCGCCATTTAGTGGCAAGTGACATCAATTTAACCTGCGGAACTAAGTGTACTGTTCTCATTGGATTAACGCCGCCTTTGGCACAACCTGCAGGCTGCGTATTACCTGAAAAACCGCCTCTTCCCGTCTATTTCACCGTTATGGGTGCAGATCCCTGCACGCCCTTTTTCATCCGCCAGAACGAAAGGACTTCCGCCCCGCGCCCCTTCGTTCGGGTTCTGACATAGGCCAAGGCGAGCATTGCTAGTGTGATCACCAGCAGTCCCGCAGAGGCGGTACCAATGCCGACGGCGCGCTTGGGCAGGATCGAGACGCGCCCATACACGAACTCAATATGCACCCAATACACCAACAGCGATGCCTGACCCAACTGGAGGACCGGGCTGAATCCCCACTGCGCCGCGCCCCAGCGACACCACGCATAGCTCGCGGTCACAATCACTAGCAACATGCCCAGGCGAATCAAGAAAAAGTTTGGGCTGGTATGCCAGTAATCGTAGACCGGATAAACCTGGCGCGGTCGTGCGTCGAGCCAGCGGGCGAGTTCGACCAATCCCACACCCATCGCGCCAGCAGATAAAAAGACCCGCGCTTCGCGAACTCGCGTCCACTGGCTCTGCAACAGAAATCCGACAGCCAGACCGGCAAAGGCGAACCCGCTCCACGGGAAAATGGGAAACAGCCAGGCTTGCGGCGTGCCCAGGTTGTGCACGCCGTTGAGGTAGGACTCCAGCGGCCAGGGAAGCCAGCGCGGCCGCCAGACCGTCCACAGCATGGGCGTCAGCAGAGAGATCAGCAGCGCGGTGCCTGCGGCGGCGAGCGCCGTGGCAGCGGCCCGCGACGGCGGTTCCCACCCTTCGACAGGCTCAGGGCAGGCTTTCTCGCGCAAAAACCGCGCGAGAAATGGGGCGCCCAGTAAGAGCGCGCTGACTATCCAGCACAAGACTCCCATCAGCATCATGGAAAGGCCGATGGTGTTGAGGATGTCAACGCGCAGCAGATCGATTTTCGGCGCCCATCCCCAGGCGACGACGTACTCTTGCACGCGGAACAGCAGGCCGAAGGCGAAAATTTCCGCGCCGCGGCGGATGGTGGTGCGCGCGATCTCGCCCGGCGGCAGGTTCTTCCGCCACAGTTTTTCCGTGACCAAAGCAAAAGAAACCCCCGCCAGGAACAGAAACAGGGGCGCGGGGAACGTTCCGCCCAACTGCGAATACATGAAGAAGCGGCTCTGGCGCGCCGCGCCGCCCAGCCACGAGTCGTAGCAGTGCGTCTGGAACATCAGGATGCAGGCCAGCCCCCGCATCCAGTCGATGTAGGCGAGGCGGGATTTTGCGGCGTCGGGCGGACGCACCGATTGGACTGCGATCGGCAGGACCGGTATGGGATCGGGCACAGCACCGGCAGTATACGGCAGGAGGAAAACGCTCTTTTCGGGTTTTTCCATGCTCCGGTTTTGTTCGGGTAGAGAGTTCCCTTACGCTTTCCGTGCGTAGGGTGAGGATTGGAGAGCGCGGTGCGTTGCTTGCCCACAAAGGCCACGACCAAGATCAGGCTGCAAGCGCAGGCGGAGCGACGACCTGCCGGAAGCGCGCCGGAGTCGTGCCCGCGATGCGCCGGAACACGCGCGTGAAGTGGCTCTGATCGGCGAAGCCGCACTCGGCGGCGATGGCCGCGAGCGGCCACTCGGGATCGCGCAACAGTTCACACGCGGCCCGCACCTGGAGGCGATGCTGGTAGTCGCCCGGAGTTCGTTTCTCAATCTGGCGGAAAACACGGGCGAGGTGCACAGGATGAACTCCCGCTGCGCGGGCCAGGTCGCGCATGCGGAGGCGGTCCCGGAATCCCTCATGCAGCCGATCCTTGACCCGGCCGAACCAGCCAGGGACGGCCTTTTCCGACGACTCCTTTCCGGAAGCCCGAAGCGCGGTAATCGCTCCCAGCATTTCGAAGACGTGGGCCTCAAGCCCCAGCCGGTCCGCGGCCTGCGTCTTGAACCCCGAGTACAGACTCAGGCCGGGCCATAGCATCCAGCCGGCGCCGCGGTCGAAGGTGGTGCGATCGGGCAGGCGCAGGTCGAGGGCCCGGATCGCCTCGTCGCGAAATTCGATGGTGAACAAGGATGCTCCCGCCGGTCCGATCACCGTCGAGTGAGTTACACCTGCCGGGTTGAAAACCGCGGTCAGCGGCCGCATTTCGTCGAGCCTGCCGCGATCGCCCTCGAGGTAGTCGCCGTCAAGAACCACGGTGACGTAGGCCAGTTCGTGCTCGTGGCGGGGTACGGAACGCGGACAGGGCTGTCGAAGTTCGGAGAGCAGAACGTCGCCGGTTTCGAAGCGTGCCCGGATGGGGGAGTAGAATTCTCCTCCGCGCAGAACTTTTCCCGGATCTGTGGCCGCAGGCACGACTGGTCAGACGCCGGCCAGCGGAAATCGTCACCAGCGTCAGCGGCTATGTTTCGAAGTGCGCGATATTTATCGGGAATGTTTACTTTGTTCAAGACAGCGCCTGCGAGCGCGTCTAGACTGTCCGAAACCATGGGGAGGCCTTATGAAGACGATGGTCGCTTCGGTAGCGGTTCTGGTCGCGTGCGTTGCGCTGCTGGCCGCCGCTCCTGACGAAAAGACGCCCAAGCCGCAGTATGACGAGAGAGGCCAGTTGGTTCGGCCGGCTGACTACCGCGAATGGATGTTTCTATCCGCCGGCTATGGCATGAATTACAGCCCTGCGCCCGGCAGCCACGAAATGTTCACCAATGTCTTTGTCCAGCGCTGGGCGTACCAGGAGTTCGTCAGTATAGGAAAGTGGCCGGAGCAGAGCATGTTCGTGATCGACGAGCGCGACGCGCAGAGCAAGGGGTCGATCAACAAGACCGGCCACTTTCAGACGGATCTGATGGGGTTAGCTGTCGAGGTAAAAGATTCCACGCACAACCCGGACAAGTGGGCCTACTACGCGTTCGATGCCGATGGCAAAACCGCCGACGCGATGCCCAAAGGGAACGGATGTTACACATGCCACGACGCCCATGCAGCAGTGGAACATAGTTTCGTGCAGTTCTATCCTACACTGAAGCCGGTGGCCAAGAAGTTCGGGACATACAACGAGTCGCGCGAGCAGGTCCAAGATGTGAAGTAGATCTGGATTGTGTGGAGCCGACACTCCTGTCCGCTGCTTCTGCCTTTGGTTTTGAACTCAGTCCTCTTGTGCCGTTTGCGCCCGGGACGCTTCTGATCCGTCTCCGCGCTACCTGATGGAGCGAAAACGCTGATCCGCCGCTGGCGGTTGGCGGACACGAGTGTCCGCCCCACATAACCCGGAGGGCGGGCGACATAGAAGTGGATGTCAGGCCGCCCGGGCCTCGCGGCGCTCCTCCCAATAGTCCTCGAAGCGTCCGTTGAGATGGGAGCAGCGCAGCGCCAGGATTGCGTTGGCTCCCCGGACGGTC